>ENA-OQDL01001080-OQDL01001080.1-human-gut-metagenome-genome-assembly--contig:-NODE-1080-length-14717-cov-2.794722_pt1 | contig 14717 bp, 20 predicted proteins | sample MGYA00242782_ERZ504609 | MGnify/ENA primary metagenome ERZ504609 (study PRJEB26092, sample SAMD00036320) | human gut metagenome | host: Homo sapiens | study: EMG produced TPA metagenomics assembly of... | reverse complement strand
CAGTGCACCTTTTGCTTCTGGCACGGCTGCTCTGTTTGATGAACGACTTGCCATATTCATTTCCTCCTTTTTTGTAACATTTTGTTTTGTGTTACGCTCCTAGTATATGGAGAATAAATTCAGATTACACTGGGAGGTTTTGTTAATTTTAGCATTTTTTATTTTGCAGTAATCTGCACCAGATGAGTATGAAACATTTTAAACTGAAGCATGACACATTTGGTATTCCTTGCATAAAAGCAGACTTTGGGAGAAACCTTAGATCATAATATAAAATCCAAGTCAGGACAATTCTGCAATTCTGGATACACCTACATAAATTTCGGAAATTTTATACCATGTACGGTAATCAACAGTCCCGGTTACCGGAAGACCGAACACAGACTGGAATTTGCTGACAGACGCTGCTGTTGCAGGGCCATAAATACCGTCGACTGTAATTTTCGGGATCGCCGGGTATGCACCGGCAATGACATTTAGCTGTTCCTGCATTTGCCGGACTTTTGTACCAGAAGAGCCCTGGGAAAGGGTATACCCTGGCCATGAAGACGGAATGCCTGAAATTTCTTCGGCGGTATTGATGTAAATATCATCTCCGTAATAATAGCGGAGGATTTCCGATGGAGAATACCCCTGATCACCAAGTGCTTTAGAGCCCCATTGGGTCATCCAGTTCGGACACTGAACCTGCCTTCCGTCACAGTATTGTGTCAGAATCGGCTGCCTTACATTCGGTCTGGAAAGATAATCTGCAAACAGTTCGTCCACCACTGTAGAAATGGAGTCAAAAACATTTCGTTCCGGAATCCATTTGTGATCAAAAGCCGTAGAAGATGTAATTGTGAAATCATAGCCCTGATTGCGATACCATTCGGTGTAAACCCGGTTCAGCGTAAAAGACATGATTGCCAGTACATTTGCCCGGATCGTATTTTCCGGCCAGGTCGCATAAATCTCACTGGATGCAACATTCTTGATATAATCTTTATATTTAACATAATAATTGGTCGCAGTTGAATCTCTTGGTGAACCGTCATGTACCACGATATACTCCGGCACAACCACACGGCTTAAAACAATCTCCCCTGTCTCCATCACCGGTTTGATCTCTGCCTCTGCGATCTTCGGTGGATAGTCTCCATATAACGTATGAGCGGGGATGACGAATACTTGATTCTCTTCCCCGCTCTGATCTGCTGGTTTCATCTGTATGTTCTGTATTGCCTTTACATTTGCAAGAATCTCCGTTCCTGCAATATTGACCGGTTCAAATCCCGGTGCTTTGATACTCAGCGTATATTCCGAATATGGCTGTCTGTCTTCTTCTATATCCAGACTCCACTCCTCCGGTGGTGCTGCAAGTTCGATTGTCTCCGTCTGTCCTGATGAATCTGTCTGTATCTTTTCCAGCGTACTTTCCGGTACTCCGGTATACGAAATAGAAATTTCCGCCCGTTCCACCGGAAATGCATTCACCGAGGAAGTAACATTGATCTGAAGCGTTCCTCTGTCAACTGCTTCTGTCTGCATGGCACGTAACTGGCTCATGATCTGCTCCATGAAATCTATCATCATCTCTATTATATAAACCGGCTTTTCATGATATTCCTGCTAATTTCATAATACCATTCACACCAGTTTCATATTGGTATTTACACGAATTTCATAAGCCACTTTACACCAGCTTCATAATATCATTAAACATCACCACAACCATCAGAACCATCAGAAGTGCAAACCCCGCAAAATGCACCATGCCTTCTTTATCCGGTGATACCCGCTTTCCACGAATTGCCTCAATGATCAGAAATACCAGTCTTCCTCCATCCAGTGCCGGTAGCGGCAGAAGATTCATCACACCGAGGTTTGCCGTGATCAGAATCCCGATATTCATCAGATTCAGGATGATCACTGATAACCCGGCCGGTGCTGCCTCCTGATAAACGCCGTCTACTGCACTGACGATTCCCACCGGACCTGACAGGTCTTTCATTCCGACTCTTCCCGTCACAAGCATCCGAAGACTGTCTACTGTATAATCGATCCAGTATTTGACGGTATAAGCACCATATTTCAGGGTTCCGAAAAATCCGGGACGCTCCATCTTACCTCCGGTCACTCCCAGAAGCGGTGCAGTATCTCCTTCTTTCTGTCTCGGCTCCAGCACTGCTGTATGTGTCTTTCCATCCCTCTTATATGTGATCTCAACTTCTTTTTCTTCTGAATGAGTCAGATTATATAAACTGATATCATTCCAGATATGCACAGAGCGACCACCGATCTTCGTGATCACATCGCCTTCTGAAAGTCCCTGCTCCTGAGCTGAATATCCATCCATCACTCCACCGACAACCGGTGTTCTGTATCCAACCCATGCGATCATGATCATACATAAGATCCATGCCAGAATCAGATTGAAAAGCGGTCCTGCAACAATGACTGACATTCTTGCCCAGACAGATTTACTGTTAAAGCTTCCTTCTGATATATCTTCCACATCATCCTCGCCCATCATGCATGCTCCGCCAAAAGGAAGCAGTTTCACACTGAACTTTGTTTCACCAAACTGCTTCCCGAACAGCGTTGGTCCAAGTCCCAGTGAAAATTCATCCACACGGATTCCATTCGCTTTAGCAAGAAGGAAATGTCCCAGTTCGTGAATGATTATGATTGCACTGAACAGCAGTATCGCTAAAATAATCCCCATATATTACCACCTGTTTTTAATAAATTCATATGTTGCCTGTTCTGTCTTTAGTATTTCTTCTACCGTAGGGAACGGAATATTTTTATGAGCTTCCATGCATGCCTGAATGATCTCCGGAATCTGCAGGTATTTAATCTTTCTGTCTAAGAACATGGCAACTGCCCGTTCATTTGCAGCATTCAAAACTGTCGGGAGAGAACCTCCTGTCCTTCCGGCTTCATAAGCCAGTTTCAGTCCGTAAAATGTCTCCATATCCGGTTTTTTCAAATGTAATCTGACTTAAAGCAGCAAAATCCAGTCTGTCTCCCGGAAGAAATCTTCTCTCAGGATAATACAGTGCATACTGGATCGGGAGCTTCATATCCGGTGTGCCAAGCTGTGCGATCACCGCACCATCTTCGTATTCCACCATAGAATGAATGATACTCTGTGGCTGCACGACTACCTGGATCTGATCCACGTCCACTCCGAACAGCCACTTTGCCTCAATCACTTCCAGCCCTTTATTCACCATGGTGGAAGAATCGATCGTGATTTTTCGCCCCATTGCCCAGTTCGGATGCTTCAGGGCATCTTCTACCTGGATATTTTGAAGTTCTTCTCTCTTTCTCCCTCTGAACGGGCCACCTGATGCAGTCAGCAGGATCTTATGCAATGCTTTCTCCTGTCCTCCCTGCAGAGACTGGAAAATGGCACTATGCTCACTGTCCACCGGAAGAATGGAAACGCCCATTTCCTTTGCAAGCGGTATAATAATATGCCCTGCCGTAACTAAAGTTTCTTTATTCGCAAGTGCAATATCTTTTCCTGCCCGGATTGCCTCGATCGTCGGGAGGATTCCGATCATTCCAACAATCGCAGTGACAAGGATCTCCGCTTCAGGTTCTTCTGCCACCGCAAGCAATCCTTCCATTCCACAGAGTACTTTCACATCCAGATCCCGGATCTTTTCTTTCAGTTCCTTTGCCCGCTCCTCTTTCCACACTGCAACAACCCTCGGAGAGAACTCCCGGATCTGTTGTTCTAAAAGTTCTATATTATTTCCGGCAGCCAGTGCCGTTACTTTGATATCCTGATTTGTTCTGACAATTTCCAGTGTCTGCGTTCCAAATTGAACCTGTAGAACCCAAAACTGCTATTTTTTTCATGTTCCGTTACACCTCATTTGCTTTTCTATCCGCTCTCTAAAAAACTTTCCTACAGGAATAATGCAAGATAATAGATGATCGGTGCTGTAAAGATCACGCTGTCAAACCGGTCAAGGATTCCTCCATGTCCCGGGATCAGCTTTCCATAATCTTTGATATTATGGTATCGTTTGATCGCTGATGCTGCCAGATCTCCAATCTGGGAAATTGCTCCGCCTGCTGCTCCGATAATCGCATATCTGAGTACATCTTCTCCCGCATTTCCCCAGTAATTCACTGCCAGTGCATAGAGAGTCCCGATCAGTGCTGCTCCGACGATGCCTCCAATACCGCCTTCTACCGACTTTTTCGGACTTAAGACAGGAGCCATCTTATGCTTTCCGATCAGCATTCCCACACAGTAAGCACACGTATCGCATCCCCATGAGCATACAAAGACAAGCCATACTGTAAAAACACCTCCCGAAAGGATTCTCGTCTGATAAATATAGGAAAGCATCACTGCCACATAAAAGACCCCGAAAAAGCCTGCCAGGATCTGCTGTGTATTATACTTAGGATATGCAAATACAAGCACTGCCATCTGACAGATCAGATACCCCATAAAAAGCATCATAAACCAGTTCAGTGATTCTCCCGGAAGCTGTGGCTTAAAATACAGTAATGCATAATAACCGACTGCAAATATATATCCCAGGACTCCCGGAGCTTTCTTCTCAATTCCAAATACTTTATAAAACTCTGTCATTCCGATCAGGCTGATCAGAAGCAGAACCCCGAACAGAAGACTTCCGCCCGTAATCACCGTGATCAGTGCAATGATCACCAATAGTATTCCGCTTAATAACCTTGTCTTAAACATTATTTTCCCTCCTCAACGCCACCAAATCGTCTGTGCCGATGATTATATTCTTCGATTGCCTTTATCAGCTCTTCTTTCGTAAAAGCCGGCCACGGCACATCTGTAAAATAAAATTCCGAATAAGCGAGCTGCCAGAGCAGATAATTCGACAATCTCTGCTCCCCGCTTGTTCGGATCATCAAATCCGGATCCGGAATATCATGTGTATCCAGATAATCATTCACCGTCTGTTCTGTGATCAAATCAGGATCTATTTTCCCCTCTTTGCACTCCTTTGCAATTTTCTTAACAGCCCTGGTGATCTCATCCCTGCTTCCATAATTCAAAGCAATCGTAAAATTTAAGCCTTCGTTATTTGACTGTGGCCTCTTCCAGTTCCTGAATGCGGCTTTTAATATCTTCATCCAACTGGCTCAATATCCCCGATCACCCGGATTTTCATATCATTTTTTGCCGCAGTCTTCAGACAGGTCTTCATATAATTGCGAAGTAATGTCATCAATGCATCCACTTCGTTTTTCGGACGGCTCCAGTTCTCTGTAGAAAACGCATAGACTGTCAGATACTTGATTCCGAGTCGCCATGCTTCCTCACAGATCCGTTCCACATTTTTACTTCCCTGGGCATGACCGTAGTTTCTCGGCATTCCTTTGGATTTTGCCCAACGCCCGTTTCCGTCTAAAATGATCGCGATATGCTGTGGTACGTTCATATATTGCTCCTTTCTTCTTCACCTTATAAAAAATGGAGCCTAAATCATAAGCTCCACTGTTCGTACTGCTCTATAACCGATTAAACCGTCATGATCTCTTTTGATTTTGCCTCGACCATCTTGTCCACCTGTGCAATATACTTATCGGTGATCTTTTGAAGCTCATCTTCCAGATCCTTGATCTCATCTTCTGAAACTTCCGTTCCTTTCAGCTTCTTAAATGCCACATTTCCGTCACGACGGATATTGCGGACTGCAACCTTTGCTTCTTCTCCTTTTTTCTTTACCTCTTTTGCAAGCTCTTTTCTGCGATCCTCTGTCAGTTCAGGGAATACCAGACGGATCGAAGTTCCATCATTTGTCGGGTTGATTCCGATATCAGAGGTAAGGATTGCCTTCTCAATAGCTTTCAGCATACTTTTTCCCATGGCTGAATCTGGATCATACGTGCTTCCGGCACAGAGACATTTGCCACCTGCTGAATCGGAGTCGGTGAACCATAATAGTCTACGGCAATCTTATCTAATACATGAGGATTGGCACGTCCTGCACGGATCGTAGCAAGTTCGCCATCCAGATTATTGATCGTCTTTGTCATCTTTACGTCATATGCTGCAATTTTTTCATTCATATTGGGAAATCCTCCTAAACTGTTACTTTGGTTCCTGTAAATCTGCCCTGCATGGTATTCACGATACTGTTCTCTTCATTCAGTCCGAATACCAGCATCGGCATCTTATTTTCAAGACAGAGAATGGAAGCTGTCAGATCCACTGCCGCCAGCTTCTGATCGATCACATCCTGAATCGTGATCTCGTCATATTTCACTGCCGAAGGATTCGTCTTCGGATCACTGTCGTAAATACCGTCGATTGCCTTTGCAAGAAGCATTGCATCTGCCTCAATCTCGATCGCACGAAGTACTGCTCCTGTATCTGTAGAGAAATACGGATGTCCTGTTCCACCTGCAAAGAAGATCACTTTTCCCTCTTCCAGTGCTTCAGTTGCTGCATCTTTGGAGAACAGAGATGTGAAAGCACCACATACAAATGGTGTGAATACCTCTGTCTTCATTCCTACATGGCGGAAAATATCTGATACATAAATACAGTTCATCACGGTCGCAAGCATTCCGATCTGATCTGCTTTTGTACGGTCAATCGTCTCACTGGTTCTTCCTCTCCAGAAGTTACCTCCACCGGTCACGATCGCTACCTGGATTCCCTCATCAACAAGCTGCTTTACCTGCTTTGCAACACCGATACACGTTGCCTCGTCAAATCCGGTCTTCTTTTCTCCTGCAAGAGCCTCTCCGCTTAACTTTAACAATACTCTTTTCATATCTGTATAGCTCCTTTAATTCTGTATTATTACCTTAATTGGAAGTATAACATATCTTTCCACATTTGTCATTTCTTAAATAATCAGCATGGAAAAAAGTACAGTGATGATTCCACAGATTCCGATTGCCAGTCCACTCATCGCACCTTCTACTTCCCCGAGCTCGATTGCCTTGGACGTTCCCACCGCATGACTGCATGATCCAATCGCCAGTCCTGCCGCCACCGGATCTGATACACGGAAGATCCTGATCAGGAACGGAGCGATAATACTTCCCAGGATTCCTGTAAAAATAACTGCAACGACCGTGATTGGTACAACTCCACCGCCCGGCTCTGAAATACTCACTGCGATCGGTGTCGTCACTGATTTGGGAAGCAGGGATACTGTCATGCTCTCATCCAGTCCGAATAGTCTGCACATCCCGTATACACTTCCCATGGATGCTGCCGATCCCGCCGTACATCCCACCAGGATAGGAAGCCAGTACTGCTTCAGGATATCCAGCTTTGTATAAATTGCAACTGCAAGGCATGCTGTTGCCGGAGCGAGGAACATATTGATCAATGCTCCTCCAACATTATAAGTATCATATGGAATATCAAACACAAGTAATACACCGACGATCAGTACGATCGCAACGATCAGCGGATTGCAGACCGGAGTCTTCAACTTATGGTTTAGTTTTACTCCGATCCAGAATGCCACAATACTCAGTGCCACACCGAAATATGGAGATGCCATTAATTCTTTCATGCTTTTTCCTTCCTGTCTTTCCACTTTTTCATCAGATGTACTGTAAACACGACGCTGTAAGCCGTCACTGCAAATGTCACAACGGTCGAAATAATGCAGATAAGAATCAGTTGAGCTGCCGTACTTTTCAGTTCATCGAAATAATTGATGATGCTTACTCCCGCAGGTACAAAAAAGAATGCCATATTACTCAGCAGAAAATCTGCTTTCTCCTGTACATGCTCGATCTTTAAAAATCCGGTCAGCAGACAGATCAGTAAAAGAACCATCCCGATCACACTTGCCGGAAAAGAAAATGGCAGATAATGCTCAATCACCAGGCTGATCCAGCAGACGCCAAAAATAACCCCAAACTGCTTCAAAATTTTCATTTTTCTTACCTTCTTCATATATAAAATGTTCATGCCGCAGATCATTTTCCACAGACACTTCACCTAGGTTACCACTCCTTCAGAATGAAGTCAATGAACGGAACACTGAAATCTGCTCCTCTCTTTTCTACTTTTTTGTAAAATTTTCTAAATGCCCCTCATAAAATCATTGACATTTTAGTGTCAATGATTTATGATACAAATGTTTTCACACTTTAAACAACTAAAATTTTACAGTGCGAATGTAATTGTACTTTGGGAGGACATAAAAATGATTATTGTATTAAAGCCAAATACTACAGAAAAAAATATAACCCGCGTTGAAAATCTTGTTAAGAACAGAGGTCTTGACACGCATCTTGTCCGCGGAACAGAATGACGATCATCGGTTGTATCGGTGATACAACTCTGATCGACCCGAGACTTTTCGAGGTTGACGAATCCGTTGATAAAGTCATGCATGTCCAGGAGCCTTACAAGCTTGCCAACAGAGCTTTTCATCCGGAAGATTCGATCATTGATGTTTCCGGTGTTCAGATCGGTGGCGATCACCTGGGACTGATCGCAGGTCCATGTTCCGTTGAATCTTTTGAGCAGGTTCTTGAAATTGCACAGAAAGCCAAAGCATCCGGAGCCAATCTTCTGCGTGGCGGTGCATTCAAACCCCGTACAAGCCCTTACTCTTTCCAGGGACTTGGTCTTGAGGGACTGGATATTCTCTGTGCAGTAAAAGAAGAAGTCGGTCTCCCGATTGTAACAGAGCTGATGTCCCCGAAATATCTGGATGTCTTCAATGAGAAAGTCGATTTGATTCAGATCGGAGCAAGAAATATGCAAAACTTCGATCTGTTAAAAGAATTAGGTCAGCTTGACCGCCCGATTCTTTTAAAGAGAGGTCTGAATGCGACCTATGAGGAATGGATCATGTCTGCTGAGTACATCATGGCATCCGGTAATGAAAATGTCATTCTGTGCGAGCGTGGAATCCGTACTTTCGAGACCTATACAAGAAATACATTAGATCTCCAGTGTATTCCTGTACTTCGTAAAAAGACTCATCTGCCGATCATTGTCGATCCAAGCCATGCCGGCGGAAAATGGTGGCTGGTAGAGCCAATGGCAAAAGCAGCGATCGCTGCCGGTGCTGACGGACTCATGATTGAGGTTCACAATAACCCGGAGGCTGCACTTTGCGATGGTGCTCAGTCACTGAAACCGGAAAAATACGATGCCCTTCTGAAGCAGGTCAGCCAGATCGCTACTGTAATCGGAAAATCACTGTAAGGAGTTTCATTAATGGAATTAACTGTAAATTTAGGACCGGATACTTATCCTATTTATATTGAAAACGGAATCCTGCCACAGACCGGAAGTTATATCCGTAAATTCTTCACTGGGAAGAAAATCATGATCATCTCAGATGATCATGTGTTTCCGCTTTATGGAAAGACTGTCCTGGATTCCCTGAAGGACTATGAATGCCATTCTCTTGTCCTTCCGCATGGTGAACCTACGAAAAGTTTTCAGACACTTCCGCAGATTTATTCTGCGATGCTGGATGCCAGACTTACCCGAAGTGACCTGGTCATTGCACTGGGAGGAGGCGTGATCGGTGACCTTGCCGGTTTCGCTGCTTCCAGTTTTCTCCGGGGCGTCAGGCTGGTTCAGATCCCGACTTCCCTTCTTGCCCAGGTAGACTCTTCTGTTGGTGGAAAAGTCGCAGTCGATCTGCCACAGGGGAAAAATCTTGTAGGTGCATTTTTTCATCCAAAAGCAGTCATTATTGACCCGGATGTGCTGAATACGCTCCCCCAGCATTTCATCAGTGACGGTATGGGCGAAGTCATTAAATACGGATGTATCAAAGATAAAGCTCTGTTCGATACTTTAGTCCGCCATACTTCTTTTGAAGACCTGAAGCCGGAACTGACCCGGATCATCGCACGCTGCGTTGATATTAAGCGGATTGTAGTAGAACATGACCAGTTTGATACCGGTGAACGGATGTTGTTGAACTTTGGTCATACACTGGCTCATACGATCGAGCAGTATTATAATTATGAAAGAGAAAGCCATGGGGAGGCAGTCGGAATCGGTATGTATCAGATTACCCGGCTTGCTGAAGAAAAGGGACTGACAACCACAGGTTGTGCCGATGCCATCAAAAAGGCTCTGGATATCTACTGGCTTCCAGATCATTGTGATCTGCCAATATCGTCTCTTACAGATGCTATTGCTTTAGACAAAAAGAATTTAAATAATCATCTGAATCTGGTTCTTCTCCATACGATCGGTGACAGTTATGTCCGCCCTGACAGTCTTGCATTCTTTGATGGAGCAGGACAGATTTAGACTATGAAAAACCGGATGAATGGTCATTTTTCTGCCATTCATCCGGTTCTTTTTATCATTTTTTATCATTCATCTTTAAACTTTTTACAGATATTTTTTAATTGTCGGGATCAATACATTCATATCATTATCTTCTGCCAGAAGAATTCGGTTTCTTTTACAATACTTTCCATGGATCTTCTTTTCCCTCGGAATGTAAAATACAGCTTAACAGTGAATTTTTTACCATATCGCTGACTGCCTGGTCTGTATAAAAGGCCATATGCGGAGTTACAATAACATTCGGAAATCCCCGCAGGATATACAGATCCTTTTTACTTAAAATGTCCGATTTTCTGTCATAATAATACATACCAAATTCGTCCTCAATCACATCCAGTCCGACTGCTCCGACTTTCTCATTTTCCAAAGCATTGATCAGAGCTTTCGTATCGATCAGGCCGCCTCTTGCAGTATTGATGATCACAACTCCATCTTTCATTTTTGCAAAATGCCGCTGCATCCAGCAGATGTGCATTTTCTGCTTCTAACGGCATATGCAGGGTGAGCAGGTCACATTCTTTGTAAATCGTATCAAGATCTGCATACTGTGCATACTTTTTGCACTTCTTCATTTTCATAGGCATCATAAGCGTAAATTCTACATCCCGAACCCTGACAGATCACGGATGACCGCCCAGTCCGATCCTTCCCGTTCCAAAGTACTCCCACGGTAAAAGTTGTGCAGCTCTCCCCCCGTGGATTCCAGGCAGTGAAAAGTCATTGATCTCCGCTCTCTGCATGATCCTCTTCATTTTGCGGATTGCCATCAGCATCAGCATCAGCGTATAGTCTGCCACACATTCCGGTGAGTAGGATACATTGCTGACACTCATTCCGAATTTTTTTGCTGCCTGCAGATCAATATGATCAAATCCAATCGTTCTTGTGGAGATCATTTTTACTCCCAGTTCATGAAATCTTTCCACCAGTTGTGCATCGATCTTTGTTGTGATAATACTCAGATATTCATAACCTTCTGCCAGATGTGCATTTTCCAGCGTCGGTGCATCCTTACAGATTCCAAGCTCCACTCCATATTCTTTTGAAAATTTCTGAAAAAACTCTGCCTCATCAAATTCTCTGTAACTGTAAACAAAAATTTTCATACTTCTCTCTCCTCGTCTCCAATATCATTCTATTTTCTCTTCTATCATTCAATCAGACCATAATGTTCCATTGCAAAGGCGATTCCATCCTCTTCCACCGTCTTCGTTACAAACTCTGCATATGGATCCAGTACCGGATCATGGTTCCCCATTGCAACTGCATGTTCCACAAACTGAAACATGGCAAGATCATTGCTGCTGTCACCAAAAACATAGGCATTTTTCGGATTAATCCCGAACTTTTCCATAATAAACCTGCAGGCCGTTGCTTTCGTATAACCTTTCTGGATCACTTCATAAGTATGACTGCCCCGATCCAGTGCCTCCAGCTCTCCTTTGGTATACTCTAAAAAAGACTTCAGATCGCTGCGTTCATCCTCATAAAGGAAAATCTTATCATAAATAAAATCTCCCTTTTCAATGGACTGCTCCATTCCCATTCCTCTTCGGTGAAAATATCTTCTGGAACTCTCCAGTCCGTCAAACCGGCTCATCCTCTCAGGATAATAAACATCTTCCTGCCCTTCTGCAACTACCCCCAAATTACACTCCGTCGCTTTTTTCAGGATTTCCCTTCCACGCTTTTTTTCGATTGAACTTGAAAAAAGGACTTCATCCTGATAAGTAAGATACGTTCCGCATCCGCATAGATATCCGTCAAACTTCAGTCTGCGGATCTCCGGCGGAATACTGCAGATCGTCCTGCCAGTATTGATAAAAAGAAGATGTCCTGCCTGCTGTGCCGCTTTCATTGCATTGATCGCACTGACAGGAACTTCCTTTGTAATCTCGCTGAGTACGGTTCCGTCTATATCAAAAAATAATACTGCTCTGTCCAATTTCTTTTTTCTCCTTCTGTCCGTCCGGCTGATCCGGTGGAACTACTCCGGGTAATTAACTCCAACTTTTTCGGAATCCATTTCCCTATTCTTATAGATTTTAGCACTTTTTCCCACTGAAGCATAGAGATTCCTGGATTTTTAAAGAAAAAAGCAGCATCCCCGGACTTTGATCAATCCCGGTCTGCTGCCAACTTTCATTTTATCAGTTTTATTTTCCCGCTGCACTCAGATTCATCTTTCTAAATACAACTACCAGTACTTTACCGATGGCAAGTACCAGGATCGCTGCCGCGATTGCTTCAGGAATCCCCGATGCCATTACCGTTCCCATCACCAGACCAAATACGGCACTGATCGCTACTTCTTTTGCCTCGGCATACTGCTGTGCAAATAAGACGTAAATACTTCCCATTACGATGATCGTATGAAAAATAGACCCTACAAATCCAACAATCGGAAGTGCGATCACTTCATTCACCTTTACCTTTCTGAATAAGATCCACAACCATCCGGCTGCAACACCAAGTAAGATCCTGCATCCAACCGCCACCCATAATGCCTTGAATGCTCCCGGAATACCGGTTGTACTCATAAACGGTGAAAATGCAAAGGATAAAAGAGTCGGTGTCATCGTATTGCTGACAACCGAACAGATACCGAATACACCTCCAAGAATTGCTCCGGCAGATGGTCCTAAAAGGATTGCTCCAAGGATGACCGGAATGTGGACTGTTGTTGCCTTGATCACCGGAAGCTGAATCATGCCCAGCGGAGTATTCGCAAGGACAATAATGATTGCTGCCATAAGTGCAACACCGACCATCCAACGAGTATCATGCTTTTTTGTCTTCATTTTTCTCCTCCTGTTATCGTTCTCATTCCCTGAGATACAATACATTTACGTGTCGGTTTATTATAGCATTGCATTTTCCACCAGACAAGCAGAATTTGCCTTTTCCAGTCATGCTGCAATACATTTTTACATATATTTTTACCGATGAAACCTTTCGGGGTAAACCGATGAAACCTTCTTTTTCTTCAAGGCTCAAAGATTTTTTGCAGGGTGCTTTCTCTCCTTGCAGACTTGGACTTCTCATCCTCATTGCTTCCTATTTTGCCGGAACAGGAATCGGCTGGCTTTCCCGCCATCCGTCTTTTTCCTCCTTCTTTCCATGGAATATGGAGTCCTCCGTTTCTTCCCCGGCAGATACTTCTTCAGTCGATACTTCCTTGACTGATACTCCGGTCAGTGCCGGCCTGACTTCTTTAAGCTGTGCCATTCCCTCCCTGACTGCACCTTCCGAGGGAAACTGGGGACTTAGTTTTCAGGAAGACGGACAGCTTCCCACCGGAAATGCCACCATTGAATCCCTCAAAAAATATGACGCATACTATGCAAAAGATACAGATGAAAAAGTGATTTTCCTGACTTTTGACGCAGGGTATGAAAATGGAAATACGCCTGCCATTTTAGATGCACTCAAAACCACAAGTCAAAGCGACCATTTTTTGTTGTCGGCACTTACATAGAATCCGGAAACCGGATGCTCATCCGGCGTATGACAGACGAAGGGCATACCGTTGGAAACCATACCTGGCATCATCCGGATATGTCAAAGATTGCCTCGCTTGATACATTCAGGAAAGAACTGGAGGATGTAGAAACTGCCTATAAAAATGTAACCGGAAAAGAAATGACGAAATACTACCGTCCTCCACAGGGGAAATACAGTGAATCCAATCTGCAGATGGCAAAAGAACTTGGTTATAAAAGCTTTTTCTGGAGTCTCGCCTATGTAGACTGGTATCAGGATCAACAGCCTTCCAAAGAAGAGGCCTTTGAAAAACTGCTGAACCGGATTCATCCCGGAGCATTGGTTCTTCTCCACAGCACCTCTGCAACCAATGCACAGATCCTCGATGAACTTCTGACCCGATGGGAAGAAATGGGGTATCAGATTCTTCCACTTCAGGATCTTGTAAAATCTTAAGGTACTGTACATTGGTTTCCTGGATAATACCCGGCTATGCAGATGAGCTGCTGGCAGCTTCTCCTGCATAGCCGGGCATAAAAAACCTGCCGGACATTTTTCTCTGTCCGGCAGGTTTTCTCTTATCTCTGGCTGTCTGCTTTTTCTTTTCACGGAATCTTACAGCAGATTCTTTCTCAGTTCTTCTCCACTCTTTGCACTTAAATATGCAGGAGCAATATCAAAAACGGTCTTGCATCCTGACTGTCCTTCTTTGGCAAGTCTGTATGCTGCCCTTGCATATGCAATCAGTACAGAAGAAGTAAATTCCGGGTTGAATCCAACTTCAGACTGTATTCGATCAGATGACTGTTCTCCTGATTCCAGCCTGTCTTTCCGCTGCGGAGTACAAATCCACCATGCGGGATTCCACTGTGGTTCGCCTTCAGTTCTTCCTACTGATAAAAATGTTCTGTTGTATCATAATCGGAGAAATAGTTCGGCATGG
>ENA-OQDL01001077-OQDL01001077.1-human-gut-metagenome-genome-assembly--contig:-NODE-1077-length-14726-cov-2.530995_pt1 | contig 14726 bp, 19 predicted proteins | sample MGYA00242782_ERZ504609 | MGnify/ENA primary metagenome ERZ504609 (study PRJEB26092, sample SAMD00036320) | human gut metagenome | host: Homo sapiens | study: EMG produced TPA metagenomics assembly of... | reverse complement strand
GTAAAGGCATCTACACCGCTGATTTCTGTCTTGCCGGCAGCCTTGGCTTCGTTCATGGTCTTTTCGAGCAGACGGATACCGGTTTCCAGTGTACGGAGGAATGATTCCTCTTCTTCCTTCATTACTTTTTCAATCAGAGCCTGCTGAGCTTTCAGTTCAGGATAAGCACCTCCCATGTTTTCAATCAGTACCGGAACCAGCTTGTACATGAAGGCCTGCTTCTGTCCGAGGAATGTGTAAGCATAACGGACTGCACGGCGCAGGATACGGCGGATAACATAACCGGCCTTGGCATTGGAAGGCAGCTGGCCGTCAGTGGTAGAGAAAGCAATGGTACGGATGTGGTCGGCAACGACACGCATGGCAACGTCCACTTTTTCGTCATCACCATATTTCTTGCCTGACAGGTCGCCGATCACTTTGATGATTGGCTGGAATACGTCAGTGTCGTAATTGGAAGTCTTGCCCTGCAGGGTGCGTACCAGACGTTCGAATCCCATACCGGTATCAATAACCTTTGCAGGAAGCGGTTCCAGGCTTCCGTCAGCCTTGCGGTTGTATTGCATGAATACCAGGTTCCAGATTTCAATAACCTGCGGATGATCCTTGTTAACCAGTTCACGTCCCGGAACGGCAGCTTTTTCTTCAGCTGAGCGGGAGTCGATGTGGATTTCTGAGCACGGGCCGCAAGGTCCTGTGTCACCCATTTCCCAGAAATTGTCATGCTTGTTTCCGTTGATGATGTGGTCTTCCGGGAAATATTGTGCCCAGTAGCCTGCCGCTTCGTCATCGCGTGCAAGACCTTCTTCGGGGCTTCCTTCGAATACAGTGACATACAGGTCTTTCGGATCCAGTTTCAGTACGGTAACCAGGTATTCGTAAGCCCATCCGATGACTTCTTTCTTGAAATAGTCGCCGAATGACCAGTTACCCAGCATTTCGAACATGGTGTGGTGATACGTGTCGTGACCCACTTCTTCCAGGTCGTTATGCTTTCCGCTCACGCGCAGACACTTCTGGGAGTCTGTTACGCGTTTGTATTTGGCAGGGTGGTTGCCGAGAATAATATCTTTAAACTGGTTCATCCCTGCATTGGTAAACATCAGGGTCGGGTCATCCTTGATGACCATAGGTGCTGAGGGCACAATCTGGTGTCCTTTCGACTCAAAGAACTTAACGAATGAGTCGCGGATTTCATTTGCTGTCAACATAGTTGTTTATATAATATGTAGTTAATTTCTTAAAATCGGTTTGCAAAGATAATCTGTTTTATTATTTTTGTCCGTATGTTTGGTGCAAAAACTTGAATGTTTGTACGATAAAAAAATCAAAACCAGATTTGAATGCGTAAAGTCTATTATATTTATAATCCGAAAACGCGTACATACGACCGTATTTATCCCACTATGCGCCAACGCGTAATGAGTTACCTGCGCCGTTTGTTCGTGGGGATGGGACTGGGAGCCGGAAGTTTCATTGTTCTGTTGCTGATCTTCGGTTCTCCATCCGAAAAAGACTTGCGTATGGAAAACTCCCGTCTGCAGGCTCAGTATCACATTTTGTCCAGCCGGCTGGACGAATCCTTGCAGGTGATGAAAGGCTTGCAGCAGCGTGATGACAACCTGTATCGTGTCATGATGCAGGCCGATCCGGTAGCAGATGCTTTGCGAACCCCCAGTTATAACAAGACGAACCGTTACGAAGACCTGATGGAGCTGCCCAGTGCCAAACTGGTGGTGAATACTACCCAGAAAATGGACTTGCTGGAACGTCAGTTGTATATTCAGTCGAAGTCATTTGATGAAGTTCTTGCACTCTGCAAGAAGCACGATGAGATGCTGGAATGTATTCCGGCCATCCAGCCTGTTTCGAATAAGGATCTGAAGCAGACTGCTTCGGGATATGGAACACGGATTGACCCTATTTACAAGACTGTGAAGTTTCATTCCGGAATGGATTTCTCGGCTAACGTAGGAACTCCGGTCTATGCAACCGGCAACGGCGTGGTCAGAAAAGCAGGATGGGAGGGACTTTACGGCAATTGCATCCAGATTGATCATGGTTTCGGATATGTGACCCGCTATGCCCATCTCAGTAAGATTGATGTACGTGTGGGGCAAAAGGTCGTGCGAGGGGAGACCATCGGAAAGGTGGGAACTACCGGAAAGAGTACAGGACCACATCTGCATTATGAGGTGATGGTGAAGGGACAGATCGTGAATCCGGTGAACTATTATTTCATGGATTTGAATGCTGATGATTATGACCGGATGGTAGAGATTGCGGCAAATCACGGTAAGGTATTCGATTAATTAAAACTGAAAACGTATGGCTTTACGAACCGATAAAGAACTGAAATTATATTACTCCATCAGCGAGGTGGCGCGTATGTTCGATGTGAATGAGTCATTGTTGCGCTATTGGGAAAAGGAATTTCCGATGATTGCTCCCAAGAAGACAGGAGGAAATGTCCGGCAATACCGTAAGGAAGACATTGAAAACATCCGGCTGGTTTATCATCTGGTGAAGGAGAAGGGGATGACTCTGGCTGGAGCCAAGCAGCGTCTGAAGCAGAACCGTGAGTCAGCGGCCAGTTCGGCAGAAATCATAGAAAGGCTTAAGAAAGTGAGGGAAGAACTGGTAAGTATGCGGAAAGAACTTGATTATCTCACTTGAAAAAGAAATTCCGGACAATCTCAGGAGATGTTGTTCTCTTTGGAAGATTGTCCGGAATTTCTTTCTGTTGTCAGTCGGTAATCGTGTCGTCGAAGTTCTCGATACGGGTTACACGTTTTAGGTTTTCCAGTTTTTTCAGGTTGTTGCAGATCGTATTTACATCATCCACATCGTGTACAAACAGCTGGATACGTCCTTCAAAGATTCCATCGTTTGATTCTATATTCAACTTGTGGATATTTACATTCAGTTGCTGGGAGATAACTTGCGTTACCTGATTCAGCACACCGATACCGTCTATTCCTTTGATGTAAACATTGACCGGGAAGTTGAGGGCTTTTCCGATCTCCCATTGTACGGCAAGCAGCCGGTTGCCGAAACTGGTCTTCAGCTGGTTGGCAATGGGACAATGACGTTTATGGATGATAATGCGGTTGTTGTCGTCAATATATCCCAGTACATCATCTCCCGGAATCGGTTTGCAGCAGTCGGCAATGATATAGTTCTTCTGAATGGCATCCGGAGTCAGCTTGATGATTTTCTTTTTGTCAATTTCCAAAGGCTGAGGCTCTGGTTGCTTTTCTTCCTGCTTCTTGCTTCCGCCAAAAGCAAAAGCGATATATTTCTTCCAGCTTGTAGGAGTCGGTTTCTCTTTCAGTTCATTCCGGTCTGTTTCTCCGAGGGTAATGACACGCTGTCCGATCTGTAAAGCCAGTTCGTCCGCATTTTTCAGTTTATGCAGATCGCAAAGTTTTTTGATATTTTCTTCACTGGCAGCCAGCTCTTCCTGCTGAAGGAAATCATGCAACATGTCTTCGCCTTTCATCTGCATTTCCTTACGCTCCCGTTTCAGGATGGACAGGATTTTGGCTTTGGCCTTGGCTGTAGTTGCAAAGTTGATCCAGGAAGGCTGTACGCGCTGTGATTTGGAAGTCAGAATCTCTACCTGATCTCCACTCTGCAGCTTGTGGCTGAGCGGTACGAGCTTGTGATTGACTTTCGCACCGATACAATGGCTTCCCAGGAAGGTATGGATCGAGAAGGCGAAGTCAAGTGCCGTACAGTTCTGTGGCATTGTCTTGATTTCACCTTTGGGTGTAAATACGAATATTTCAGAGGCAAAAAGATTCAGCTTGATGGTATCCAGAAAGTCAAGAGCATCCGGTTGTGGATCGTCCAGAATCTCCTTGATTGTCTTCAGCCATTTGCTCAGTTCTCCTTCGTCTTCACTGCCTCCTCCTGCCTTGTATTTCCAATGAGCCGCAAATCCCTGTTCGGCAACGTCGTTCATGCGTTCGCTTCGGATCTGCACTTCGATCCATTGTCCCTTGTTGCTCATCAGGGTGACATGCAGAGCCTGGTATCCGTTGGCTTTCGGATGGCTGACCCAGTCTCTCAGACGGTCGGGATGTGGCTTATAGAGTTTGGAGATGCAGACGTAGATGTTGAAGCAGTCGTTCAGTTCTTCATCTTCGTTGCGCGGGGTAAATATAATTCTTACAGCCAGGATATCATAGATCTCTTCGAATGTGATATGCTTGGTCTGCATTTTGTTCCAGATGGAATAGGGTGATTTTACGCGTGCCAGAATCCGGTATGGAAGTCCCATCTTATCCAGCTGTTCCCGGATCGGAGCGGTAAATTCTTCGAAAACGTTGTCACGTTCAGCCTGGGTTGCCTTCAGCTTATCCTGTATCTGCTGGTAAGTTTCGGGATGTTCATATTTGAAACTCAGGTCTTCCAGCTCAGTCTTGATACGGTTGAGACCCAGACGGTTTGCTAAAGGAGCATAAATATAGAGCGTTTCACCGGCAATCTTGTATTGTTTGCTGGGGAGCATGGAGCCTAGTGTACGCATGTTGTGTAACCGGTCGGCAATCTTGATCAGGATAACCCGTATATCATCGTTCATGGTCAGCAGCAGTTTCTTGAAGTTTTCTGCCTGTGCTGACGCACGGTCTCCAAAAATACCTCCGGAAATTTTGGTCAGACCGTCTACAATCTGGGCGATCTTCGGACCAAAGAGATTTTCAATGTCTTCAACGGTATAATCCGTATCTTCCACAACATCATGGAGCAATGCGGAACAGATGGAAGTAGATCCCAGGCCGATTTCCACACATGCAATGCGTGCCACGGCAATAGGATGCAAGATATATGGCTCACCGGAGCGTCTGCGCACTCCTTTATGAGCTTGTCTGGCAAAATTAAAAGCCTTGGTTATTATTTCGACCTTTTTGCGATGCTTACTTTCCAGATATCTGTCGAGCAATTCCTGAAAGGCATCGTTGATCAGCTTTTCATCGTTTTGTTCTTGAACTTGTCTTTCGATCCGTCATACTCCTCCCTCCCTTTCTTGAAAACGGTTCTGCAAAAATATGAAAATGCAGAAATATGCAAGTCTTTTAGGGGAATAGAATCAAAAGACTTGCATATTTTTGCTTTCTTATCGGATACGGATGGACTTTCCGGCACGGATGCTGCTGCCTTTTATGCCGTTCAACCGTCGAAGCTGGTTGACACTGACACCATATTTAGCAGCAATTCCTCCCAGGGTATCTCCATTTTTGATGCGGTAGTAAACGGCTTTCCCTGTGGAGGTTCCTGCCGGATCCTTGACTTCTACCGTACTGCGGCGGGTCTGATATACTTCGGGCTTGTAATTGTAGATACTGTCTTCGTGTTCAATAAAACAACTGATCATGTTATTGGGCAGACGAAGCGCATAGGGTTCCTCGTTGCCGGGAATAATATCTTTCTTGAATTCCGGATTCAGTGCCCGAAGCTGGTCGATATTGATGTTGCAGACACCGGCAACCTGATTGAGATTCAGATTGCGGGATATATGGATCGTATCTGTTCTTCCGGCATGTTCATATCCATCGGGCTGATGTTATGCTCACAATAGTAAGTCATGATATAGTTTGCAGCAATGAAGGCAGGTACGTATCCTCTGGTTTCTTTAGGCAGTAATTGTAAATAGTCCAGAAGTCGGTAGCTCCTCCGGCGCGGCGGATAGCCTTGTTGATGGTTCCGGGACCGCAATTGTATGCTGCCAGCACAAGATTCCAGTCATGATAGATTTCGTACAGGTCCTTCAAGTAACGGACAGCAGCCCAGGTTGATTTGATCGGGTCACGCCGTTCGTCAACCAGGCTGGTTGTCTTGAGGCCGTACACTTTTCCGGTGCGTAGCATGAATTGCCAGAGGCCGACAGCTCCCTGGCTGGATGTAGCAGTGGGGTTAAGTGCTGATTCGATAACCGGAAGATATTTCAGTTCCAGGGGAAGATCGTATAAGTCAAGTGCTTCTTCGAAGATAGGCATGTAAAGATTGTTGGCGCTAAGCATGAATGCCACTTTTTGCCGAAGGCGGGTTGCGTACATGTCTATGAATTTTCGAACGATGTCGTTGTACGGCATTTCAATGATAGCAGGGATCCGTTGCAGGCGGCTCATATAGATGGAATCACTTACGACCGGATTTTCGGAAGTCATGGTACAGTTTTCCGACATGTTGATGTAGTGTTTGGACACCCAGTCAAGGTATAGGCTGTCCGTTTCGGAAAGCATTCCTTCCGGCAGGTCGATTACGTCTACTTTTCCTTCAGCAGACTGTATCGTAATGCTTTTTTTCCGTTTGTTGTGCATAAAGTGCTGTTGCACTGAGAAAGGTCATAAGACCAATTACAAATTTCTTCATGGATTTAGAATTTGATACTGCATTGCAGGCCGACTCCTTGTGGCCGGTTGCGGAATGCGTCGTTAAATACTGCGGGTTCCAGTTTCACACCCAAATCTTTAGAAATGTCGAAATCCGACAATTCAGCATCTACATATGCATCAATGACTGATAATAGATAGACACCGATAAATGCAAATATACTTAAGTCGCGATAACGGCGATAAGTGTCTTTCTTTTTCTTGAATCTTTCTTGATAGCTGGCCAGGTTCTTCTGAACTTCTTCAGGAGTGGTACTGGCCGGGAGGAAATCCATGTAACTGTTGTTGTTCGGATTGTCGCTCATAATGTCTTGATAAGCCTGCGAATAGTCTTTGTACATTTTCCCATTCCAGGTCAGTGCATATGCACATCCGACAAAACCTCCGTATATGATGGGAAGTTTCCAATACTTACGGTTGTAGATCTGTCCCGCTCCGGGAATAGCCAGTGCCAGCCATACCGATTTGTTGGAATTGGGAATCCATTTTTCTTTAACTTTTTCTGCGCGGCCTTCTGGATGGAGTCACTCTGGCTGGCCAGAGCCGCAGTATCCACAGGAGCTTCCAATGCATCTATTTGCTGTTGACGTTGCAGGGACAGAGTATCCAGCAAGGCCAGGCTGTCTGTAACATGCTGCATACGGATCGAATCGGCAGTCAGCTGTCCCGTACGATGTTTGAGGGCGCGTTGTGCCTGAACTTCACCTGCAAATCCTGTCAGTAGCCATAAGAACAGGAAGAGATAACCAAGATATGTTTGTTTCTGTCGTTTCAATGTAGTTGCAGTTTATTCGGTTTTTTTCAATGAATCGAGTATTTCCATGATTCGCTCCAGATCAGTCTCGTCATTGAAGGGGATACTAATTTTGCCTTTACCTTTTGAACTGCAGGACAGTTGTACCTTTGCTCCGAAGAAGCTGCAAAGATGGCTTTGCAACATGGTGTATTCTTCTGACAGCTTGGCTCCTTTAGGAGTGATCTTTTTTCCTCCTGATTCAACGCTTTCTCCGCTGGATAAGGATTTTACAATTTCTTCCACTTTTCTGACGGAATATCCCTGAGAGATAATTTCATTGAAAATACGGATTTGAGTCTTAGGGTCATCCAGAGCCAGCAATGCTCGTGCATGTCCCATATCTATTTCCTTATTCTTTAAGGCAACCTGTACGGGAGCCGGTAATTTAAGGAGTCGCAGATAATTGGCGATAGTGGTTCTTTTTTTCCTACTCGTTCACTCAGCCGTTCTTGTGTCAGTTCATACTGTTCGATGAGATGCTGATAAGCCAGAGCGATTTCCAGTGAGTTCAAGTCCTCACGCTGGATATTTTCGATCAGGGCCATTTCCATGACATTCTCATCATCAGCTGTACGGATATAGGCTGGTATGGTATGGAGGCCAGCCTGAATAGAAGCACGGTAACGGCGTTCTCCTGCGATGATCTGATAAGAATCCTCACTGATCTGACGCAGGGTTATGGGTTGGATAATGCCTATTTCGGCAATGGAATCTGCCAGCTCCTGTAAGGCAATCGGGTCAAATTCACGGCGAGGCTGATTGGGATTTACTGAAATCTTGCTCAGTTCTATTTCGCTGATGGATGACGAACCCGAAGTCTTGACTTCCTCAGTAGATATCAAGGCGTCGAGACCTCGGCCTAATGCAAATTTTTTCTGTACTGCCATAGTTATTTATAGGAATATATCCTTTCTTAGTTGTTCTTGTTTATAATTTCATGAGCTAACGCCAAGTGATTTTTGGCTCCTGTGGATTCTGCATCGTAAAGAATGGCCGGAATTCCATGGCTTGGAGCTTCACTTAACTTGACATTACGTTGGATAATGGTTTTAAATACCAGTTCCTGAAAATGACGTTTTACTTCATCGTAGATCTGGTTGGCCAGACGTAGGCGTGAGTCGAACATCGTAAGCAGGAAACCTTCAATTTCCAGTGAAGGGTTCAGCTTGGTTTTGATTATCTTGATTGTATTCAATAGTTTGCTGATACCTTCCAGTGCAAAATATTCACATTGAACCGGAATGATGACAGAGTCTGCAGCTGTCAATGCGTTGATGGTAATCAGCCCGAGGGATGGTGAACAGTCGATCAGGATATAATCATATTCTTTTTTCATGGGTTCCAGAGCATGCTTCATGATTTTTTCTCTGTTCTCGAGATTTCAGCATTTCGATTTCTGCTCCCACGAGATCTATATGAGAAGGTATAATGTCCAGACCATCAATATCTGTCGTATAAATAGCTTCTCGTATATCTGCTTTATTGATAATGCATTCATAGATCGAACAGTCTATATCTTTCAAGTCTACTCCCAGGCCTGATGAAGCATTTGCCTGAGGATCTGCGTCGACTACTAGTACTTTCTTCTCGAGAGTGGCTAGTGATGCGGCCAAGTTTATGGTCGTTGTGGTTTTACCCACGCCTCCTTTTTGATTGGCTAAAGCAATAATTTTTCCCATATTAATCAGTTTAATCTGATTGCGAAGTAACTAATAATCGGTGATCTCTTAGTTAAGAAAAGGTTACTTTTTGGAAAAAGTGTTGATAACTCACCGCTTTTTGTTAATAACTTCGGCAGGGCAAAGATAGTCAAAATCGTTTAATTACATACTTGATTTGAGAAGATTAAGATTTGTAAACGCATTGTACCATTGTTTTTTTGGGCCCTATACGGAAAGATTGTAACTTTACACCGAATTTATTTAGAATAGGAATGAAAGATAAACCATTGATTTTGCTGTCGAATGATGATGGAGTGGCAGCAAAAGGAATACAGGAATTGATAAAAGCCTTGAGGCCGGTTGCTGATCTTGTTGTTGTTGCTCCCAGTGGCCCCCGTTCCGGAGCTTCCGGGGCTATTACGTCAGAAGTTCCTTTGAAATGCAGAATGATTCGAAGAGAGCCGGGACTTTCTGTTTATGAATGTTCTGGAACTCCCGTTGATTGTGTAAAACTGGCTTTGCATACGATTGTGCCCCGAAAACCGGATCTGGTAGTGGGAGGAATCAATCATGGGGATAATTCATCTGTAAATGTACATTACTCAGGAACAATGGGAGTGGTGATAGAGGGCTGCCTGAAGGGAATACCTTCGATAGGCTTTTCTTTATGCAATCATGCTGCAGATGCTGATTTCTCGTTTACATTGCCATATGTTCGCCGCATTACGGAGGAGGTGTTGCAGCATGGATTGCCTGTCGGCATTTGTCTGAATGTAAACTTTCCTAATGATTCTGTGCTGAAAGGTGTACGCATTTGTCGTCAGACAAAAGGTGTATGGACCAATGAATTCCAGCAGGCGGTACATCCTCGGGGGGGACACTATTATTGGCTGACAGGAGAATACCGGAACGATGAGCCTGAAGCGGAAGATTCAGATCATTGGGCTTTGGATCATGGCTATGTAGCTGTAACACCGACAAAGATTGACGTGACAGCTTATGAAATCTTTGAAGAGTTGTCTCATTGGAATTTAACCGTATGATATGAAATATTATCTGATAGTAGGAGAGGCTTCAGGAGATCTGCATGCTTCCAATTTAATGAAAGCTTTGAAACAAGAAGATCCTCAGGCTGAATTTCGTTTCTTTGGAGGTGATTTGATGACAGCGGTTGGCGGTACTCGGGTCAGACATTACAAGGATCTGGCTTATATGGGATTTATACCGGTTCTGCTTCATCTTCGGACGATTTTCCGTAATATGGATTTTTGCAAGCAGATATTGTTGCCTGGCAGCCTGATGTCTTGATATTGGTAGACTATCCGGGATTTAATCTGAAAATTTGCGGAATATGTAAAACGTCATACCTCTGTTCCTGTCTATTATTATATTTCTCCTAAGATTTGGGCGTGGAAAGAATACAGAATTAAAAATATTAAGCGTGATGTTGATGAATTGTTTTCCATTCTGCCTTTGAAGTAGATTTTTTCCAGAAGCATCAATATCCGATTCATTATATAGGAAACCCCTGTGTGGATGCTGTGGAAGCTTTCCGGTCGGAAAATCAAGAAGGTTTTACTGAGTTTATATCCTGTAATCACTTGAAGGATAAACCGATTATAGCTCTATTGGCAGGAAGCCGAAAGCAGGAAATTAAAGATAACTTGATTCGTATGATGGAAGCAGCCAAGATGTTTCCAGACTATCAGTTTGTCGTTGCCGGAGCTCCGGGGATTGAACCTTCATTTTACCAATCCTATATGAACGAGGATGCAGAGATTGTCTTTGGTCAGACATATCGTTTGCTTCAGCATGCAAAAGCAGCATTGGTAACTTCTGGCACTGCGACACTGGAAACTGCTTTGTTCCGGGTACCGCAGGTTGTTTGTTATTATACGGCTGCAGGACGGCTTGTTTCATTTTTACGCCGACATATTCTGAAAGTGAAATATATATCTTTAGTCAATCTGATTGCAGATCGTGAAGTTGTGAAGGAACTGGTTGCAGATGGAATGACAGTCAAGAATATACAGGCAGAACTGAAGAAGCTACTGGCTGAGACTCCTGAACAAAAGGCAATGCTGGATGGCTATGATCGGATTATTCAGATATTGGGAAAGGCTGGAGCTTCAGAACGCGCGGCTCAGGAAATACTTCGATGCTTGAATAAAAAGAAATAGAGGGAAATATATACCCCGGCAATCAATACATCAGTTTGTCTGCGAGTTGTATTGATTGCCGGGGTATTTTATTTATAAGGATAACTTTATAGCTGCTGCATTAAAACAGAGATATTATATAAAGGTATACCACAGCTGCAGGTACAGCTAAGATTGTACTGTCGAACCGGTCAAGCATGCCTCCGTGTCCCGGAAGGATATTTCCGGAGTCTTTTATACCCAAAGTACGTTTCAGCAATGATTCTGTCAAATCTCCCCATGTACCGAAAATGACAACGGTTAAGCCCAGACCAATCCATGTCGCGGTTGACATGAACGGAAAGAAATGAGCCATTGCTATGGCAGCAATGATACTGAAAACACCTCCGCCGATTGAGCCTTCCCATGACTTCTTGGGGGAAATACGTTCAAATAGTCTATGCTTGCCGAAAAGCATACCAGTGCAATAAGCGCCAGTGTCATTTACCCAGTTGAAGATGAAAATGGAAAGAGGCAGTATCGGGTTATATTCCGAAATGCTGCCGTCTGAAGATGTGTGATAAGCCAAAACATTCAGCAGTGCAAAGGGGAGAGCAATGTATATTTGACTCATCATTGCATATGCCCAGTTGTGAACCGGATTTTTCTTTTGAGATAAAGTTCACTGACGAATAGATAAATGATGAGAAACAGGTAAGGAATCAGTATCTCATTCTTACCCGGTGCTACTCCCAAAATATCCAAATCCTATAAATAGGAAGATGCCTGCCAGAATGGTAATGGATTTGTTGATTTGTACTTCTCCACTTTTACCAATAATTGTTCCAAACTCATAAATGGTCAGAGCACTGATCAGAGAAAAGAGTATTGTGAACGGAATAGGTCCGCTCACAATACCTCCTATCAGTACGGCTATAAATATAGCCCCGGTAATTGCCCTTTGAATAAAATTATTTTTCACGCTTAGCTATTTAAGGTTGTTTTATCTTCTGTTGGTTCAGGAAGTTCTTTTACTTCCGGATCTTTAGCTTCATTTTCAGATGTGGAAACTGGTGTTTCTTCTTTTTCCTGTTTCTCTTCCTTCTGTTTAGAAGCTTCTTCAGACGCCATGATTTCTTCAGATCTGGAAGTCCACGGGCGTTTACCGAAGATCTTTTCCACATCTTCAGCAAAGATTACTTCCTTCTCTATCAAAAGTTGGGCTAACTGATTATGTCCTTCTTTATGCTCAAGAAGCAAAGCCTTGGCACGGGCGTATTGCTCATTGATCATATTCTGAACTTCCTGGTCTATCAGTTCAGCCGTATGTTCGCTATACGGTTTACTGAAACTGTATTCGTCATTGCTGTAATAACATAAGTTCGGCAGCTTGTCACTCATACCGGCATAAGCGATCATGCCGTATGCCTGTTTGGTTACACGTTCCAGGTCGTTCATTGCTCCCGTAGAAATATGTCCTACAAAAACGTCTTCAGCGGCACGTCCTCCTAAGGTTGCACACATCTCGTCCAACATTTGTTCTTTGGTAGAAATTTGCCGTTCTTCCGGTAAATACCAGGCAGCGCCTAACGCACGTCCACGAGGAACGATGGTTACCTTGATACAAAGGTATTGGCATGTTCAGGAACCAGGAAATGGTTGCATGACCGGCTTCGTGTAAAGCAATGGTACGCTTTTCTGCGGCAGTCATAACTTTAGTTTTCTTTTCCAATCCTCCGACAATTCGGTCGAATTGCAGCTAAAAAGTCATCTTTGTCGACAGAAGCTTTTGAATGACGTGCTGCGATTAAAGCAGCTTCATTACAAACGTTGGCAATATCTGCTCCACTGAACCCGGGAGTTTGGCGGGCCAACAAGTCAACATCTACGTTCTTGTCTAACTTTAAAGGCTTTAAATGTACTCCGAAAATCTTCTTTCCGTTCATTCAGATCCGGAAGATCAACATAGATCTGGCGGTCGAATCGTCCTGCTCTTAGCAGCGCTTTATCCAGGATGTCTACCCGGTTGGTTGCTGCTAAGATGATGACTCCACTGTTTGAACCGAATCCGTCCATTTCAGTTAACAACTGATTCAGTGTATTCTCTCTTTCGTCGTTTCCTCCCATATTGGGATTCTTTCCGCGTGCTCGTCCGACAGCATCAATCTCATCAATAAAGATAATACAAGGCGCTTTTTCCTTGGCCTGTCGGAACAGATCACGTACGCGTGATGCTCCTACACCGACAAACATTTCAACGAAGTCAGATCCCGAAATAGAGAAGAAGGGTACATCTGCTTCTCCTGCAACTGCTTTAGCAAGCAATGTCTTACCAGTTCCCGGAGGACCGACAAGTAATGCTCCCTTAGGAATTTTACCTCCTAGTTCAGTATATTTCTGGGGCTGTTTTAGAAATTCAACAATTTCTTCTACTTCCTGTTTGGCTGCAGCTTGCCCTGCTACATCTTTAAATGTAACTCTGTTTGCTCCTTTCTCAAAAAGTTGAGCCTTACTTTTCCCAACGCTGAAAACATTGGTTCCTCCTCCTGGACCAGATCCTCCTCCCATACGGCGGATAGCAAAAAAATAGAGTGCGATGAGGAACAGAAAGGGAGCTAAATTCCAGAAAATAACTCCGAAATAGTCATTCTTCTTTTCGTAGCTTATTGATCCGGTAAAATGTCCTTGCGACTGTTCTTCATCCAAAAACTTATCTAAAGCCTCCATTGATCCAACTTGTACGTTGACCGAAGGACTTCTTCCTACTTTATTTGCATCACTTTTAAAGACATCAGCAATATGTTCAGGCTTGATATACATATTAACCGTGTTATTGTCGTATGCAATAATTTTGCTTGCATAGCCTTTACTTACCATATCCTTAAATTCGGTATAGGTAATTTCTTTATTGGCACTACCTTCATCACTGGAGAACCAGAGGAAAGCAAAGACCATTGCTATGACTACATATAGCCAACTTAAGTTTGGCTTTGGTACATTGATCTTGGGTTTGTTATTTGAATTTTCGTTCATAGTTATCTTTGTTTAATCTAAATCGGGGATTTGAATTAATTTCGCATCAGCCCAAAGGTGTTCCAAATTATAGAAGTCTCTAACTTCCGGCAAGAAAATATGTACGATAATGTCACTATAATCCATTGCTACCCATTGTGCATTTCTGGTACCGTCAATGGCATATACTTTTTCTCCCATTTCTTTTCTTACGTGTTCTTTTACGGAATCAACAATGGCCAAAACCTGGCTTGGAGAATTTCCTTGACAGATTACAAAATAGTTACATATGGTGTCTTCGATGCCAGTCAGATCTGCTATTACAATTTTTTTTCCCTTTCTTTTCTTGAATACCTTCTGTTATTTTTTCTATCAGTTTTTTTACTTTGTCCATTCTATTTCGACTTTTCTGTTTTAGTTTTTTAATTAATATAATTAGGTAGGCAAATATACTGGCTTTTCTGTTATATTGCGAAAGAAACCGACATATTTCTCTTTACCTTTTGGATTTTTTGAGAGTCTGACCAGGGTTATGAGGCTAAAATGAGGAAAATGAAGAAAAAAAAGATTTCTTTTGAAAAAAATGGAGAAATGCTTGGTATGTTATGGAAAAGTTGATACCTTTGCAGACGTCAAACCGAGAGGGGTATGACTAAAATGAGATTTTGGGCTATGGTGTAATGGTAACACAACAGATTCTGGTCCTGTTTTTCTTGGTTCG
>ENA-OQDL01001076-OQDL01001076.1-human-gut-metagenome-genome-assembly--contig:-NODE-1076-length-14732-cov-9.361588_pt1 | contig 14732 bp, 17 predicted proteins | sample MGYA00242782_ERZ504609 | MGnify/ENA primary metagenome ERZ504609 (study PRJEB26092, sample SAMD00036320) | human gut metagenome | host: Homo sapiens | study: EMG produced TPA metagenomics assembly of... | reverse complement strand
ATTCAATCGGCTTCGCCGCAAATTTTGAGCGATTTGTCAAGTGTTTTTGACAAAAAAGTGGGGGATTTTAATAAAAAAGAATCTACAAGCCTTGATTTTACTGGGCTGAAGATTCCGAGAGATTATTAGAGAAAAAAGGAGGAAAAATCAATGCAAAATCGTACAGATCTGGCACTGGAATTAAAAGAAGAGAAGAATATTGGCTCTGCACAGTCAGGAATTATCGTAAAGACAAGAATTGATACAACGAATCATATAAAAGAAAACAAAGATCATCATCAAAAACAAAAAAGGGGAGGACTCTTTAGGAAAACCTGGACAGATAGGTATCTGCAACATCAGCATATTTGTTGCGTGGACGTCTTATGCCAAGCTTCTTGCAATGCCGGCAGATATGTCTGTAAAGCCATTCGAGACATTCCCAAAGGAGCTTCATGTCTGTAGGGAAACGCATATGACTCTCATAACAAGTGGCATCTGTCATGCACACGTGAAGGTTCTCAAGATATGGCTTCCAGTGTGTGGCCAGTACCTCCTGAAGGGATTCAATGTCAAGACGGGCTGCTATCTCATTACGGATGGCGCTGACTATCTTGTAGTTGGTTATGGGGGAAGACGGATCTATCATGATTCCGCAGAACATCTGGTAATGTAGGTTGCCGTTAAGATGTTCCACAAGATGTCTGTCAGAGAGTCCGGTATAGGCTTTTAGGACCATAATGGCAATCTTTGCGGAAGGACTGAATATGTTCCTGCGGCCAAGACAATTTTCAGACAGCCCCATGTTTTTTGCCATAACTTCAAAAGGAAACACTGAATGAAGCCTGCCCAGTTCACTCTCATTAAAACTCTTGCGGTATTTTTCCAGAATATCAAAATTCTGTAAAACCCAAGGTAGGGTGAATATCCGAAATATTTTGTATCTTAGCCATATCTTTGTTGGAGGATTTCCCCTGTTTTTGGCCGTCAAACCTTATTTTCGGGGGAATACCTAAAGATACAAAAAGCCAACTAATTTGCAACACTTTGTGTATGAATTAGTTGGCTAATTTTATACTATTTACTGAATGTCCCTATTTAGGCAGATAATTGTTCCAGTTTGGAGTTTGTTCTATACCAAATCCTGCATTGATTTCATCACTAGGAATTGGATAACAGAATTGGGATTTTTAAGGGCTTCTCCCCTTTTTGCTTAATGCTGATAACTTTAAACCTCTTGCAATCTTTTAAGATATAACAAATATCATAAAAGTATAGGCTAATCATGTTTGGCAAAAAAATCATATCAAGAATAGCCCTAACTCCATCAGTAATTTCAGACTTATTGGCGACCAACACTCCATCAGCATATCTTGCAAGGTAATCTCGCAAGGACTCATTATTAGAAATAGTTCAGATGTATTAGGTATCGCGTTAAGCATTTCGGAAAGATTGACATTAATTTCATCAATAATTATAATTGTCAGTCTTTCTTCTGTCGATGATATATTATAATTATCCTTTTCGTATTTTATAGCGTTGATATTCTTGCCATATTCTGATTTAATATCATTCAGTACAGACTCCGTTCCATCCCCTATGCCAATAATCTTTGCAAAAGGACGAGGTGTCTCAAAGTGAAATAAGTTACTTTTTCCCATTGCTACAAAAGTTTTAATGCTATGGCAGCACAGGCTTCTGCATCAGCAATAGCATTGTGGTGATTAGTAAGATTGAAATTACAAGTCTCAGCGACTGTGTCAAGACGGTGATTGGGCAATTCCGGTTGGAGTTTACGCGAAGCTTTTAAGGTACAATAAAAAGGATATTCGGGGTATTCCATCTCGTATGTTTTAAATACAGAGCGGAGACATCCTTCATCAAAAGGGCTGTTATGAGCCACAAGTGGCAACCCTTTTATGAGTGGATTTATTTGCTTCCAAACTTCTGGAAAGATAGGAGCATTATCCGTATCATTGTGTGTTAAACCATGAATCTCAGTAGTCCAATGAGTGTAGTAGTTTGGTGTCGGTTGAATAAGACTGTAAAATCTATCTACAATCATGCCATCGTGAACGATAACAACCCCTACACTGCACACACTTGAACGACATTGGTTAGCCGTTTCAAAATCTATTGCTGCGAAATCGGTCATATTATTACAAATTTTAATCCCACCATCTACACATCTCTTTATCCAGTAACTTAAAAATAAGGTGGAATGCCTTTTTCTTACGAAGTTTATGAAGATTCATAATATCTTTATCATCCGACAACTCAAACTCCTTATTGAAACGATATGCGTTTTTGTAATTCACAATGGGAATTTTCCGATAAGACTCATCAACAACAATGTCAATTAGTTGACAGCACAATTCCATTCGTGCTACATCTTTATCCCATCCAACATATCGTTGATGATAATACCAGTAACCGATATTGTATTCTATCTTACGTTCCAGAATTTGAAGAATAAAACTCCAATCGTATGCATAGTCATTGCCGATGGTATATTTCCAAAAATAGTGTCTTTTTCTTTCTATACTTTTGGACTCTGCCTTATCCTTTTCTGTCGATAGCGGAATAGAATTCTTCTCGTCATCCTTCAAAGATTTCAACCAGTTACCCATTGCCTTATCAGCTTGCTTACCGGTTTCAAAACCATGCAAAGTTGACATATACAGTATTAAAGCAAGAACTTCCTCGTCCTTAACTTCTATAGTAGATTCGATTTTGACAATTTGGTCTATTAGTGCTTCTTGACGATAACAAACATGAAATACGTTCAAATATAAAAACTTCTCTGATTCCGTTTCTCTTTGAGAGTTATATACGCTTTTAATTTGAATAGGTTTACATTTAGGAGACGGGGGTAAAGTTTTAAGTTCCTCGCATAAGTCAATATAGGATTGCCTAACATCTTCTGTCTCACCATACTGAACTCGTAAAACACCCCAAACACTCTCGAAAGGTGTCTGTTCTATGTATTGTCTATATGTCTTGGCTTCATGCATATTATTTACATGCCTTAAAGTTAAAAATAGGTCGAACGATATTGTTAATACAGACCGTGTCTGCAATGTTGGCAATTATCTCTTCGGCTGGTTTATAAACCATGGGAGATTCGTCACGGGTGAAGTCGTTTACGCTCTCAGAGTAAATTCCCTTCATGGATTCCTCGAAGTCTTCCATCTTGATTTGCTCATAAGCTTGTGTACGACTGAGCACACGACCGGCACCATGAGGTGCAGAACAATTCCAATCCGGATTGCCCTTACCTGTGCATAGTAAAGAACCGTCTCGCATATTCAACGGGATAATACAGCGTTCACCTTCGGCGGAAGATATGGCACCCTTGCGCACCATGTTGTCATCACTGATATAGTTGTGTATGCTCTCAAACTCCTCCAAAACCTCTACATCCGGGAAGAATTTAAGGAGCAGTATGGAGATGAGTTTTCGGTTAAGTACTGCCCACTTTTGGCAAAGACGCATGTCGTGAAGATAATCTTCTCTAGCCTGATGTTCTAAATAACAGAGATCCGCAGGAAGTTTCGGCTCGGCTTCTTTATGTTCCTTTCGCATTCTCTTAATGACAGACTGAAGTTCCGCCCTACGGTCGGCAGCCTTGTACTCCTCTATAGTACGTTTAATTAAGTCCTCAAACTCGTCATAGCCTTCCGTCATGTGGTGAACTGCTGCTGCCTGGTAAATCTCCGCCACCTGTTTGCCAAGATTCCGACTACCCGTATGGATAACAAGATACACGTTACCGTCATCATCTCTATCCAGCTCGATGAAATGGTTGCCACCACCGAGCGAACCGATAGCTTTATAGATACGGCTACTATCTTTCAGTGAGCGATAGCAACGCATTTCTGTCACTATCTGCTTTGCTTCACGATAAATGTCCATCTCTTCACCCACAAGAGGACGGAAACCAAAGCGGTCTTCACGCACAATCATACCGGAAGGCACATTGCTATGGATAAACTCATGAAACGCATGGAAATCTATATCTGTTATTTTCCCAAATTCAAGTACACGCATACCACAGCCGATGTCCACGCCCACGATGTTCGGGATAACCTTGTCACCAAGATTACCCGTGAACCCGATGACACAGCCCGCACCAGCATGAACGTCCGGCATAATACGTATCTTCTTGTCAGAAAACACGCCAATGGAAAGCAAACCTCTGACTTGCTCCAATGCGCGTTCTTCAATGTTATCCGTGAAAATCTTCACGTCATATCCTTCTATAGTTTTCATATCTATTCAGTACTAGGGGGGTAAATTCAGTATACAACCTATCTAAGACTTATCTTGGACGAAAATACAGCATTAATCTGACATTTTATGATGGTTTATTTTTGATTACTCTTCTGTCTTTTAGACATCTCTGCATATTTGTAGCAGAGGTCAGCATCCATATCGGTAATGCCAAGTTCTCCATTAAGTTTATCATTCTCCTGAACAATGACTTCATCACAGAGATTTTTTAAGTTTTCAAGACTTTCCATAGCAATAGCACGTTTGTCTTCACCTTCAAGCGTGAACGGCATCGAGACAAAAGCTATTACATTCTCCACATTCATATCTTCACTAGACCATGCGATACAAGGTGCATAAATGCTACCTGTATTACCTCCGAGTCCAGCAGTTATAATTAGAGTGTCAACGCCATTGAGACTAGCGTCAAAATGCTCTTCTGCATTTGCTTCTTTGGGTAGTAAGATATGTGTATCTTCCTTTTTACCATGTTTGTAGAGGGATTCCGTATCAGTATCATAATAGACGAACTCGGCATCTCTAACACCAATTCCTTGTTTTCTTATAGAATCAGCGATATTACCACCAGCGTTTCCAACAGCTATTATTTTCTTCATAATTCTTGTTATAATTTTATAGAGGAATCACGATAGTTGCATCATGATTCCCCTGTTAATGATAAAAGTTGTTAGCTTCTACTTCGACATCGTGTAGTCCAAATAACTAGAAGTGAGCATTTGCGCTTTCTTCATATCCACACCATACTTTGTCATGAAAGCGGCAGCAATCTGTTCTCGCCCCTGTGGGTTGTGTAGGGGATTAGATGTTGTAGGTGTGACGACTTCAACGGTCATTCCTCTCTCGACGAACACGCCATTGCACTGACGCTTGTTCTTTGTTGTGAATTTCCAAAGTGGCATACTGTTGTAGTTTAGTAGTTTATTAGATTGAGTAAATCGTTTCCTTGAGAAGTCGCTCCGCCTTGACCTCGACGAGTTTATCCCATAGTCGTGAGGTCTGGAACTTATTGAGAGGAATGTACTGCTGGTAGCGTTCTATGAACTCCTCTGCACGCTCAATGTCCCAATTATCTATGATGTCAGCCCAGTCCATCATGTCAACAAACTTGTCAAGTAGTGTCCAGTTGTTGTAGATTTCATCGCGAGACGAAAGAGTTTTCCAGTTCCACTTCTCCTTAAACTTGTGAAGATTTTCCTCAGTAAGAATGTTCGCATTACAGTACTGCGAAAAATCAGACCAGTTAATCTTGCCAGCAAATTTGGCAATACCTGCTGTTGTCCACAGAATATTGCGGTTCTGTGACAGCGTTTCCCAATCGAGCTTGTCCTGAAACTTCTCAATCATCTCCATGCTCAGGCTTTCGTCTGAAACTTTTTTCCAAACCTCTGCATTTAGCACAGACGATAGGAATTCATTGTTTGTAATTTGTCCCATACTTAATAGCTTTAATTGTTTTGTTGATGCAAAGGTAGTTTACAAAACTGCCATTATGCGGCAGTATAAATTATTTTTTCAAAAAATCCCGATATTTTCTCTAATACCGGGATTCTGTCCGCCTACAATTAACTAAACGTTACATTATAACACCTTTTTAGAACCATCATCACTATAAAGTTCATTCATATCTTTGGCTATCTTTGCAAACTGCTTACGAAGCTCAAGTGGTCGGATTACTTCAACATCACTCCCGTACCTCAATAGTTCCTGTATAAAGTCGAAAGTTGGTCGCAAGAAAAAAGTAAATGTAGATGAGTATTCTCCTTTGGATGTTTCTTGCTGTGTGTGATGAAGTGGAAGCGAGCGAAAATAGTTCTGCTGACCATTTGAAACTTCTATTTCAATTGTCTCTAACTTATCGTCTGATCCAATAATGATACCAATCACATCATCAAAGTAACTCTCAGCATCAAATCCTTTTGGGAGGTTGAATGTATTATCGTTCTGTTCAATAGAAAGGATTCTATCAAGCCCATAAATACGAATATCTCCGTTATATGTACTTCGCGCAAGAAGATACCATCGCTGTTTGAATACCTTGACACAATAAGGTTCCACCTCAAAAGTTGAAGGTCGATCTCGATGAAAACTTTGATACGTAACTGTTAATGTGTGATTGTCTCTCATAGCCTCAATAATAGGCGTAAGAAATCGCTGACCAGAAGGAATCTGTTCAAACAAAATACGTTGCTTTATTTGATGGCTCTCATTTATAAGATTATTTACCGCAAACGTATTGATAAGCCATGTTCTGACTCCTCCTTTTCTAATGTCATCACTATTGGCTATTTTATAAACTTTTCCTGCTGAACGGTCACATACAATATCAATATCAAAGAGTTCCTTAATAGCATCTTTATGGCGATGGAATGTCCTCTCAGGAATTTCAGGTTCATTATTATAATTAAGTGAACTACGAGACCATCTACTACTGATTTCCTCTCGTGTAATCCCACCTGAGCTAAAAATCAAATCAACAAGCCAAATATAACGGTTGAATAATTCTGATGCTGCCATAATTTACTCATTTATATTTTCTTGTTCCTGTAAATACTCTTTAATTAACGTGCCGATTTCACGTTCAATTATTGATTCATTCTTTCCGACGGTACCAAACATAAAATTAAGATTTTTACCTTCAACTAAAACTCGACGTTTTATCCATTGGTATTCTTTGTTAATGATTCCAAGGTTATAGTCAGAAGTCCAGCAAAGCGTTATCTCAGGATGGTCAGAGCGATGGAAGCAGATGTCGTTTCCCCACCACAAAGCAACAGATTCATCATCTGATACAGGTGTCGCATCTATAATATATGATTGGGATTGCAAGTACTTCAGTGTCTGATTACGGTTACGATCCCAACCTGGATTATCATTCACACGGTCAATTCCAATCCTATCTTCTGAAATTCTTCCTTTTTCAGGGTAGAAACATAAAGAGTTGTGATACCATCTGAACCTTAGACGATTTCCAACATCATATTTTAGTATTCCTTCAATTATCCCAGCTTGAAGCAGCGTTTCTTTGGCCTGTATAAACTCTATTTCATTGGAATTTTCACAAGGCAAATCCTCAATGTCATCAAGATTGTCTGATTCTGATAAAAGACAGGTACGAAAAATAAGATTAAATCTCTCTCGTTGGAGCCTATCTTTGAGCGTACCAGCAGTAAAATCAAGCACACGCCAGTCATTGAACAGTTGATTTTGCCTTACGATACACTTTGTAAACGCACGTGCAAAAGCCGAACGCTTTCTAAGCGATTCTTCATCTCCATCTTTGAACTCTAAGGCTTTACCGTCTTCGCCAAACCAATGTCGGAAATTGTCCCATATTTTGCGTAATGTAGTCTCATTAAACTTATCACCATCAATCAGAAGCGGTCGCAAACGTCCGTTGAGTATGGGATGCTCTTCTGCCTGGCGGATAATTCCAGATAACTCTTCGTTATTTAGCAAGACCGTTGCCTTAAAGTATTCTTCGGCAAGCTGCATATTTTGCTCATTGACCTTTTCCTTATTAAGAGAAGCCAAATAAGGAAGAATCTCAGTAGAATGTTCAGAAAAGTCTTCCCTTATTCTATTAACATAAGCATAGAACGTATCCTTGTCACTTACCGTATTCGCTGAATAGTTGCGTATGAATCGCTTCCATTCTGCAAACTCATTGGAAGAATAATCGTTACCACTGTAAGAAAGCAAACCAAACTTAAATGCTCGTTCAGGATATGATTTTGGAATAGAGATCAATTCTTTTACTATCCCGTTATTTCGATTATGATAAAGTCTGTTTAACAAAGATGATATTTCCCCAAGGTATCGTTTTGCATTGTTTGCGTCTAAGAGGTACCCAAAATATTTCCAAGGCAAGAAGAAGTTCCCATCATCGTAGTTCAACCCTAGAAGATTGTCTGAATATGGGTATTCTTTTCCGGCACGAGCGATAAGCCAATTAGAAAGAAATGCCAATAATGGAATGTCGAAATTATGGGCTTTTCTATCCCAGAAAAGATTGCTCCATTCTCGGTCCAAGCAATATCTCCATTTATCCGCAAATGTGGGGCATTCATGACGTTCTTGACGTTCTTTCAGATAAGAATCTTCCTTTTCGTAAAGCGAAAATTCGGAATCATAATCCTGTATATCGTCCGGCAGGATTTTATCAATTTCAGACTTAATCTTGTCAAATTGGGACAACTTCTTTCCACGCGAATTCATCTTGAGATACAGAGTTTCATTGAGTTCCAGACTTTTAAGGTCCAAGAATTCAAAGCTGATTCTATCAAGATTATGAAATACGCCTGGGGCTTTTCTGAAACGGGAGTCAATGGCATTTAACATATTAAGAGTTGCACCGACTGTCGGGTCAAGAATCCAATAGTTCAAAAACCAACCTTGATTGAGTATATGCTTCTTTAAGTCAACTGTCTCATTTTTCTCACCTTTCCAATACTCGGCTATAGCAGTCAGGAAGTCACGCGATGCACTGCGTGTTTCGTAATTGAATCCCTGTAAATAGCCGAACGGTATTCCGTGTACCTTCTCACCATAAAGAGAAAGAAGATACAGCGTAGTAAGGCGTTGCTGTCCATCGATAGGTATAAAACATTTCTTGGTTGTTCCATCTATCATGTTTCTCACCTCGGAGACACCGAAAACAATCCCCCATGACAATGGCTTGCCAGAGGCCACATCGTCGAGAATATTGTCACGAATTACAGTAGCTTCTTTGTCAATTCTTCCTTGTGCATAATCACGTTGGATGCGTGGAATGTAAATATAGTCATATTTTTCTTCTTCAAACAATGCTTGAAGAGTTTTTCTTGAATCATTCTGTCCCATTGTCCTTACAAAATTTTTCAAAATCGTTGATTGTTCTTTCTATTGCTTTCTCGTAGGCTTCTTGGTCATTCTCATCCCAAAACACAAATCCATTTGGTGAGTGGGTGTGCCATTTACTAAATACATTTATTGTTGCAGCTGGTATGAAACTTCCATTAGCTTGGTATGCGTTAAGCCAATTTCGCTTGTCAAAATAGAATTTGTTACCTATACCTTTATTATCATGTTCCGTCAAGAGTGTGAGATTTTTGAGACGCATTACATCTTCCCCCTCTGCTACAAACTTATTGACCAAACTGATATATTCTGCATCATTGTCAAGGGCTGAAAGATTATTTTTCGAATCATTTAACATTTTGCAGAGCTTTTCAATCTCATCGGGTAGACTTTTTTCTTGGTATTCAATTTTCAAATCTCGAAGACGTTCTAGGAGTTTAGACTTGTCTTTGGGGTTTTGCGGTGAGATGTGTTCTACATTCCAATTTACAGTATGAAATACATGGAATGGGAATCGGCTTACTTTTGTTTCAGTTCCCTTTCCTGTTGACTTACCGCAATCCTGTATCAGCAAAGGGCTCTTGTTATTGACAAGCATTGCTATATTCAAGAGCAATAATATATTAAACACTTCATTTTTGTCTTTATCAAAACGAGCCTCCAAATAGTTTTTCGGTATTGATTGCGAGCATTGTAGTTTAACATAGCCGATAAACTCCTTTCGAGTAGGCAGCTTCTGTTGTTCATTGTTTCCTGTTGCATATTTGTAGAATTTCGCAAGCAGATGTTCGTGGAACGGAGGATAATCCTGCGGCATATATTTAGGATATTTTCTTCCTTCAAGATAGCCAATGAGATTATATAACAACGGATCACGATACCATCCTGTAATCATATGGTAGCATTTTTTGAGTTCTTCCCATTTCCTGATCATCTCTGTATCGGCTGTGATAGAATCTTCCAAAGAAGAAAATAGAGGATAATCTACATCTTTGGGAATCTCTTCATGCTTTGACAGATACCAAACTTTATAGAGATAGTCAATACAACTCGAAGGCCTGTCTTGATCCCCGGCAAGGAAATACCACATTTCATCTTCTCGTAAAGTGCGTTCCATAATGTCCAATTCTTCGGACATTGAGATTTGTTTGATTTCTTTTACTGCTTTAGTCTCGCCAACATTGTGGAGAAACAAAGCCTTGATGAGTTCACTCTCGGTAAGGGATATTTTGCCCGAATTAAGATTATTGAACAGGTCATGTTCCATTTGGCTTTTCTCCTTTTCTGACAATCGCTCGTCCTCCTTCATCACATACAAGATAAATCTGCAATATTCAAGTATATTCGTCCTAAGTATTTCCTTATAATCAAGATTCTGATTTATCCATTCTACGATAACCTGTTTTGCCATTGAAAGGTGCCATATTTCACATGAAGATTCAGGGTCGAAGTCCTCATCACACATTCTCCTAAGTATATTATCTCGCTCGTATTCAAGCGAATAACATTTACTATCGTAACCGATTGCTTTCAGAATAAGATAGATGGTCGTGAGCCGTTGTTGTCCGTCAATTACTCTCCATTCATGCTTTCCATTGCTCTCAATATGTCTTACTACAAGAGGTTGAAGACAATAGAAAGAACCATCCTTCTTCTCATCATAAAGGAATACATCCTCAATAAGTCGTAGTACCTCCTTTTTAGTCCATCGATATCCTCTCTGATACGATGGAATTTTCAGGTTGAAATTCTTCAAACATAATTTACCAACCTTAATTGGCTTGGGTTCTAACAAGAACTCACGAATATCGTTTTCCATACCGCACAATATGTTTTTTTAGTGGTCTATGCAAAGTTACTAATTAGAACTGACAAAACACGGCAGTTTGTCGATTTTTTTTATAAAATTTCCCCATATAACAGGGGCAATGAATGCTTATATCCCCCTAAATTTCTCAAGAATAACATTGCAAACACCAAAAGTAAAGTTCCTTTGAGTTCTCATAAATCACCTAAAATGTGTCTTGTTTGTTACTCTCATTTCTTGTACTTATACAAAATCATTGTAATACAGTTATTTGCGCTAAGATATAAAGAAAGTCCACCATCTGTTTTTCACCCTGGCTCCAGACGACAAATATATCAAGTACACAATGGACAAAGCCATGTATTTAGTGGACGAAACGGGTCTTGCCCAGTATAATACATTGAAGGAAAAAGGATTCTACTCGAATATTATGGGTACGAGTGCTGTGTTCAGCATATTCTGCGACAGTATAAAATTCGATAAGGAAAAGATGGAGTTCATGTATTATGGCAAACAGCGTATTGAACGACGGACAAGCATTCTTACCAGAGAACTGGTCACTGCAGGTCAGCTGAAACGTGTACCAAGAACTGACAATAACCCTCACGGATTGCTTATAACAAACTGGAGGACACTTATGAATAAGGATATTGAACAAAAGAACAAAATGAACTACTAATATGGGATGGAAAAAGTTATTTGTTGGAGAGAAGATGCCAGATAAAGATGATCCGAAATATAAGCAAAGATACGAAAATGAAGTCAATGCTGGTCGCAAGTTCGCACGTATGATGAAACTTGATGTGCTTGCCGGAACGGTTCAGAACTTTGCCAACAACCACAGGAAGCTGTTTCTTGTCATTGTTTTCGGACTTATCATAATCTGTCTATGTCTGAATATCTACAGAATGGCATTTGTGTTTAACAGGCAACAATCCGTCCAAAGTGCCACAGAAAGGCAGGAGCTGATATTGCGCAAATATTACAACAAGGGTAATCAAAAATCCAACCGTCTTCACGAAGGACTTTCTACCGTCAATGACGAATCTAATAATAACAACGTAAACATAAAGAATGATGGACGCACTGAAGAAAATTAACTGGAAGCAGCCAAAGTACATGATTCCAATAATCATCTACTTTCCCCTGTTGTTTGTCGGTTACTTTGTCATAGATCTGTTTCATACGGAGAAGGCAGAGACTCCTAACGGACTCACTACGACTGATTATCTGAATCCGGAATTGCCTGATGCCAACATGAAAGGCGATGGTATTGGCAAAAAGTATGACAATATGCTTAAATCATATGGGAAAATAGATGACTATACTGCTTTAGGAAACATTGACCGTAATGAAGGAGACAACAAAGAAGAGTATGATTCAAAATATTCAGAAGAAGAGCTTAAACAATTGGAATCTCAGAAACAGGAAGCCGAGAAACTCGCTGAGATGCAAAGACAACTACAGGAGAGCGCACAGAAAGGTCAGGAAGTCGCACAAGGCGACGGTACTTCTGAAGAAGACCGCTTGACCATCAGTAAACAACGTGAGCAAGAAGCCATGGAGGAGCTGAACCGAGCTATTGCCCAAGCCAGATTGCAAGGTCTGCAAGCTACAAATTTGCCGACTGATACGGATACACTTACAAAGATGAATGAAAAGAATCTGGAAGTGTCTGATGAAAAAGAAAATAACGATGAACCCCTGGAAGTGGTCAAGAAAGTCAAAGTAACGTCCGACTATTTCAATACTATCTGTGAGAATGAAAAAGAGCAGAAGTTAATTAAAGCCATCATAGATGAAAACATCAAGGCAGTTGACGGCTCAAGAGTCTGTCTCCGATTAATAGATGATGTGGAAATCAATGAAGTTGTTGTTCCCAAAGGATCATACCTTTATGCAACTATGAGCGGTTTTGGCTCACAGCGTGTTAAAGGCAATGTTACAAGCATCATGGTAGATGGTGAGATTATCAAAGTAAACCTTGCCTTCTATGATACAGACGGATTAGAAGGACTGTATGTTCCAAGCAGCCAGTTCCGTGAAACTACAAAAGATGTGGGTAGCGGTGCGCTAAGCAATACATCAACACTCACCAATACAACCACATCTGGAAACAGTCTGGCATCATGGGGAGCGCAAGCTATTTCCAATGCTGTCCAGAAAAGCAGTAATGCCGTCAGCAAGGCAATCAAAAAAAATAAAGTCAAGCTCAAATATGGCACTTTCGTTTACCTTATTAATTCTCGTTCAAACAACAAAGGAAAATAAATTAAGCACATAAATATTATGAAACTGAAGACTTTTAAAAGAATCGGTGCATTGGCGGTATGTGTTTTGGCAACCTTCCCATCTATGGCTCAGCAGACCTATCAGGAAATCGAGCAGCTCACCGTTAATGAGAATGTGACAACTGTTATCACAGCCACAGAACCAGTACGCTTTGTAGACATCTCCACGGATGCCGTTGTTGGAGACCAGCCCATCAACAATACCATCCGTCTTAAACCTAAAGAGGGAGCTGACATACATGCCGATGGAGATATTCTTGCTATTGTGACGATTGTAACAGAACGATATCGTACACAATATGCGCTCATCTATACCACACGTCTGCAAGAGGCTGTGTCTGACAAACAAATCCAGCCGGCAGAGAAAATTCCATACCACAACCCGGCAGTCTCAATGAGTACAGAAGAGATGACCAGATATGCCAGAACGATATGGAACTCCCCTGCGAGAATACGTAATGTGAGTACCAGACAGCATCGTATGACTATGCGGTTGAATAACATCTACTCAGTTGGTGAATATTTCTTTTTGGATTTCAGCATAGAGAACCGCACCAACATACGGTTTGACATCGATGAGTTGCGCATCAAGCTAAACGACAAGAAAATATCCAAGGCAACCAACGCACAGATGATAGAGCTGACTCCGGTCTTGGCACTCGAAACGGCCCAAAGTTTCAAACATGGATACAGAAATGTCATTGTCCTGAAGAAGATGACCTTCCCCAATGACAAAGTCCTGACTATTGAACTTTCTGAGAAACAAATCAGTGGCCGAACCATCAGCCTTGACATCGATTATGAAGATGTGCTGTATGCGGACTCTTTCAACTCATGTCTAATGATGGAGGAATAAGCCATGAAGAAAATTATCTTATCATTGATAATGGTACTCAGTTGTACCATTTCTTCATTTGCACAAAGTCACAGTGACCGTTTATCCTTGGGAGTTGGTGCACTTTATGAACGTGGGCTGGATGCTACCATCGCATGGGAACATGAAACATGTCACCATAACGTTTGGGAGTATTTCATCAACGGCTACATTAAATGGGACGAATGTGCTTCATGTGGTCATATCTGTCCTGATTCATTTTGGAACAACTATCGGACATGGGGAATTGGAGTCGCATACAAACCTTGTTTAGTCAGAGGACGTAACCATTACGGGAATCTGCGCATAGGAGTTTCTGGAGGCAGTGACACAGATAAATTCATTGCCGGTATTCATGCCGGTTACGAGCATAATTTATCACTCCGCCATGGCTGGGAACTGTATATTCAGGCCAAATGCGACCTTATCGTCCCTGACCGTAAAGATTTGTTCCGAACTGGTATAGTAATAGGATTTAAAATACCCACATCAAAAAGATAAAGAAGATGAAGATATTTCGGCACTGTTGCAAATATCCGTGGCTTATTTTTGTAGTATAGGTCTCTATTTTCTTGTTTAATGCTTAAATGTTTATAAGAAGCATTACCTTTGCACTCATGAGTAAGCAATCAGCATTTGACTATAAGATTCT
>ENA-OQDL01001075-OQDL01001075.1-human-gut-metagenome-genome-assembly--contig:-NODE-1075-length-14737-cov-4.001985_pt1 | contig 14737 bp, 16 predicted proteins | sample MGYA00242782_ERZ504609 | MGnify/ENA primary metagenome ERZ504609 (study PRJEB26092, sample SAMD00036320) | human gut metagenome | host: Homo sapiens | study: EMG produced TPA metagenomics assembly of... | reverse complement strand
CTTCTGAGAAGAAATCTACAGCACCGGCACTTCAGAAAGGATATAACTCCCTGAAGAAACGTGCAACTGATGCATCTGCACCACAGAAGAGAGGTGTATGTACAGCAGTTAAGACAGCTACACCTAAAAAAACCTAACTCAGCTCTTAGAAAAGATCGCCAGAGTTCGTCTTTCTAACGGAATCGAAGTAACAAGCTATATCCCAGGAGAAGGACACAACCTTCAGGAGCATAGTGTTGTTCTGATCCGTGGAGGAAGAGTAAAAGACCTTCCAGGTACAAGATATCATATCGTAAGAGGAACACTTGATACAGCAGGTGTTGCTAAGAGAAGACAGGCTCGTTCTAAATACGGTGCTAAGAGACCAAAAGATGCTAAGAAATAAATCTATTGCATAGACAACAGATAAGATTTCAAACCAATTAAAAATGTAATCACAAACAGAACTATGATTATGTAAGTTGCAAGGTATATATATGTATGCCCTATGCACTACACAGTATCATTAGAAAGACACATGTGAGTACCGATGAATTAAATTAAGATGTTTAAGGAGGGAAGGACCGTGCCACGTAAAGGACATACTCAGAAAAGAGACGTATTAGCGGATCCAGTATACAACAATAAAGTGGTAACCAAGCTTGTCAACAACATTATGCTTGATGGTAAGAAGGGTGTTGCACAGAAAATCGTATACGGAGCGTTTGAAAGAGTTGAAGCAAAAGCCGAAAAGCCAGCTATCGAAGTATTTGAAGAGGCTATGAATAACATCATGCCAGTACTTGAGGTAAAGGCTAGACGTATCGGAGGAGCTAACTATCAGGTGCCGATCGAGGTTAGACCTGAGAGAAGACAGACTCTTGCACTTCGTTGGCTGACAGTATACTCTCGTGCTAGAGGAGAGAAAACAATGGAAGAAAGACTGGCTAACGAAATCCTGGATGCAGCAAACAATACAGGTGCATCTGTAAAGAAGAAAGAAGACATGCACAAGATGGCAGAAGCAAACAAAGCATTTGCTCATTATCGTTTCTAATTATAGGAGGAAAAAATCTTGGCTGGAAGAGAATATCCATTAGAGAGAACAAGAAATATCGGTATTATGGCGCATATCGATGCTGGTAAGACAACTCTTACCGAGCGTATCCTGTACTATACCGGTGTTAACTATAAGATTGGAGATACTCACGAAGGTACTGCTACCATGGACTGGATGGAACAGGAGCAGGAAAGAGGTATCACAATCACTTCTGCGGCTACAACATGCCACTGGACACTCGAAGAGTTCACAAAACCTAAAAAGGGAGCTCTTGAGCACCGTATCAATATCATTGATACTCCGGGACACGTTGACTTTACTGTAGAGGTTGAGCGTTCACTCCGTGTACTGGACGGCGCTGTCGGCGTCTTCTGTGCTAAGGGTGGTGTTGAGCCTCAGTCAGAAAACGTATGGCGTCAGGCTGACACATACAATGTACCAAGAATGGCATTCATCAATAAGATGGATATCCTGGGTGCTGATTTCTACAATGCAGTAGACCAGATTAAGACCAGACTTGGAAAGAACGCTATTTGTCTTCAGTTACCAATCGGTAAAGAAGATGACTTCAAGGGAATCATTGACCTGATGGAAATGAAAGCTTACATCTACAACGATGATAAGGGAGATGACATTTCTGTTACAGATATCCCGGAAGATATGGCAGATGATGCAGAACTTTACCATACAGAAATGGTAGAGAAGATCTGCGATCTTGATGATGATCTGATGATGCAGTATCTGGAAGGTGAAGAACCATCTGTTGAAGATATGAAGAAAGCACTCAGAAAAGCAACATGCGAGTGTACAGCAGTTCCTGTTTGCTGTGGTTCAGCTTACAGAAACAAAGGTGTACAGAAACTTCTTGATGCAATCCTTGAGTACATGCCTGCACCAACAGATATCCCGCCAATCGATGGTGTGGATGAGGATGGTAATGAGGTTGTAAGACATTCTTCAGATGAAGAGCCGTTCTCAGCACTTGCATTCAAGATTATGACAGACCCATTCGTAGGTAAACTGGCATACTTCAGAGTTTACTCTGGTACAATGAACTCAGGTTCTTATGTACTGAATGCTACAAAGAATAAAAAAGAGCGTGTTGGACGTATCCTTCAGATGCATGCCAACAAACGTGAAGAGCTTGATAAAGTATATTCAGGTGATATCGCAGCCGCTATCGGATTTAAATTCACTACAACAGGTGATACAATCTGTGACGAGCAGCATCCTGTAATTCTGGAATCAATGGAATTCCCAGAACCAGTTATCGAGCTTGCTATCGAGCCTAAGACAAAAGCTTCCCAGGGTAAACTTGGTGAATCTCTTGCAAAACTGGCTGAAGAAGACCCTACATTCCGTGCTCATACTGATCAGGAGACTGGACAGACAATCATCGCCGGAATGGGAGAACTTCATCTTGAAATCATCGTAGACAGACTTCTTCGTGAGTTCAAGGTAGAAGCTAATGTAGGTGCTCCTCAGGTTGCTTACAAAGAAGCATTTACAAAACCAGTTGATGTCGACAGCAAATATGCAAAACAGTCAGGTGGACGTGGACAGTACGGACACTGTAAAGTTAAATTCGAGCCAATGGATGTTAACGGTGAGGAAACATTCAAATTCGAATCTTCTGTAGTTGGTGGAGCTATTCCGAAGGAATACATCCCAGCTGTAGGTGAAGGTATCGAAGAGGCTATGCAGTCTGGTATCCTTGGAGGATTCCCGGTTGTTGGTCTTAAGGCTAACGTATATGATGGTTCTTACCATGAAGTCGATTCAAGTGAAATGGCTTTCCATATTGCAGGTTCTCTTGCATTTAAGGACGCTATGAAGAAGGCATCTCCGGTTCTTCTTGAGCCTATCATGAGAGTTGAAGTTACTATGCCGGAAGAGTACATGGGTGATGTTATTGGAGACATTAACTCACGTCGTGGACGTATCGAAGGTATGGATGACCTCGGTGGTGGAAAGATCGTTCGTGGATTCGTTCCATTGTCAGAAATGTTTGGATACTCTACAGACTTACGTTCCAGAACACAGGGACGTGGTAACTACTCAATGTTCTTCGAGAAATACGAGCCAGTACCGAAGTCTGTACAGGAGAAGATTTTATCCAGCAAAAATGACTAATTATTTATAAAATGCTTGAAAAAGTGCTACATTTGAAATATAATCAAATGTAGCCGAGCAAACGAACAATTTGTTAATATGCCATATGGCACTAAATTAAGGAGGATATTCAAAATGGCAAAGGCTAAATTTGAAAGAACAAAACCGCATTGTAATATCGGTACTATCGGTCACGTTGACCACGGTAAAACAACTCTTACAGCTGCTATCACAAAGACACTTGCAGCAAGAGTTGAAGGAAACGCTGCTGTAGATTTCGAAAATTATCGACAAAGCTCCAGAAGAAAGAGAACGTGGTATCACAATCTCTACAGCTCACGTTGAGTATGAGACAGAGAAACGTCACTATGCACACGTTGACTGCCCAGGACATGCTGACTACGTAAAGAACATGATCACAGGAGCTGCTCAGATGGACGGAGCTATCCTTGTTGTAGCTGCTACTGATGGTGTTATGGCTCAGACAAGAGAGCACATCCTGCTTTCTCGTCAGGTAGGTGTTCCTTACATCGTTGTATTCATGAACAAATGTGATATGGTTGACGATGACGAACTTCTTGAATTAGTAGAAATGGAAATCCGTGAACTCCTTGACGAGTATGAATTCCCAGGAGATGATACTCCAATCATCCAGGGATCAGCTCTTAAAGCTCTTGAAGATCCTAACTCAGAGTGGGGAGACAAGATCATGGAACTCATGGATGCTGTAGATTCTTATATCCCAGATCCAGAGCGTGATACAGATAAGCCATTCCTTATGCCAGTAGAGGACGTATTCTCTATCACAGGACGTGGTACAGTTGCTACAGGTAGAGTAGAGCGTGGTGTTCTTCATGTATCTGACGAAGTAGAAATCGTTGGTATTCACGAAGAGACTAAGAAGACAGTTGTAACAGGTGTTGAAATGTTCCGTAAACTTCTTGATGAAGCTCAGGCTGGTGACAACATCGGTGCTCTTCTTCGTGGTATCCAGAGAACAGAAATCGAAAGAGGACAGGTTCTTTGTAAACCAGGTTCAGTAACATGCCATCACAAATTCACAGCTCAGGTTTACGTTCTGACAAAAGATGAAGGTGGACGTCATACTCCATTCTTCAACAACTATCGTCCACAGTTCTACTTCAGAACAACAGACGTAACAGGTGTTTGTGACCTTCCAGAAGGTGTTGAAATGTGCATGCCTGGTGACAACGTAGAAATGACAATCGAACTGATTCACCCAGTTGCTATGGAGCAGGGACTTCGTTTCGCTATCCGTGAAGGTGGACGTACTGTAGGATCAGGACGTGTTGCTACAATCATCGAGTAATCATAATCTGTTATCAGAATATTAACTCAAATATAAAAATGCAGGTAAGAATGGAAACATTCTTACCTGATTTTTTATTTTATGCCCTAAGAAATTATGTTATGATGTTAATAAATAGAGATTTAACCATAAGACATTAATAGGAGAAGAGGAAATATGCAGAATCCAGAAATCCTGATTATAGGAGCGGCAATCATAGATATACTGGCCAGACCGGTGAATACCAAGGTATTTGATACAGGTTCCTACCCTGTCGAAGATATTCATATGACAACAGGAGGGGATGCGCTGAATGAAGCAACGATTCTTGCAAAGACAGGACATAAAGTTCAATTAGAAACAGTAATTGGAGAGGACGAAGCCGGAAAATTCATATTAAATCACTGTCGGGAATGCGGTATGGTCATCAGAAATGAAAGTGTAAGGAATGAACAGATAACCGGGATGAATGTGGTGCTTGTGGACGAAAACGGATCAAGAAGTTTTTTGACGAATCCGTATGGGACACTCAGGAGTCTTAGAAAGGAGTATATCCGGATGCCGTTTCCGGATAGTGTGAAGATTGTATGTTTTGCAAGCATTTTTGTGTTTCCTGAGATCGGACCGGTTGAATTAAAGGATATATTTAGGATCGCAAAGAGACAGGGGAAGATTGTCTGTGCTGATATGACAAAACGTAAGAAAGACGAGACAATAAAAGACATGGCAGATGCTTTTTCATATATAGATTATTTATTCCCGAACGACGAAGAGGCTATGCTTTTGACAAAAACCAGAAATGTAGAAGAGGCTGCAGAACAGATCAAACATACTGGTGTGGGAAATGTAATCATTAAATGTGGAAAGCGTGGCTGTTATGTAAGGACAGATGAGGATGAATATTGGATTCCGGCAGTAGAAGATGTGGAATGTATAGATACTACAGGGGCAGGAGATAGCTTTGCAGCAGGATTCATGAGTGCATTGCTGGCCGGCAGAAGTGTAATAGAATGTGCAGAAGAAGGCAATAGATATGGAGCAAAAGCAGTTCAATATGTAGGATCAACAGAATGGTTAAGACATGAAATATTAGATGGTAAATAGCATATTTTGGATGTTTATTTAGCCTGTGAAACCGTCTATTTAACATGCGTGTGTTTTTTCTAGTCAAAATATATGCATTTCTGTCTGTTAGTATCAATCATGTAGAGTATTTTAAAGGAAAGTACGGAATGCTTTACACAGAAAATATCCTTAGAAAAGGAGTTCAGATTTTTCAGAAATCTACAAAAGAGGATGTGAAGATCTGCAGGGTATCAGAGAATATTTTTTACTTCTGGTTGATGGAATCGGTAGAATTAGAGATCTACATACAACAACTAAAAGAGGCATTCAGAAAAAAAGGGGAAGAAGAGGATTTGCCATTTTCCTTCTCGAATGGTATCGTAATTTAAGACACTTCAAGAGACATTTCTTAATGAATCTGATATACTGTAAACACTACAGAAAGAAGGATTATTATTATGTCTCGAACAAGAAGAAATTTCTTCGCCAAATTCAAATCAGAATTAGTGATTGAACTGCTCAGAGGAGAAAAAGACTTAAATACAATCGCAACCGAAAACAATATTCAGCCGAATCTTCTCCGCAACTGGAAGAAGGAGTTCCTCGATAAAGCATCCGTGGTTTTTGATGAAACACGAGAGGAGAATCTGAAAGAAAAACTCGCTTTAGAGCGTAAGGAAAAAGCTGAATATGCGAAAAAAGTTGGCCAGTTCATTATGCAGGTGGATTGGTTGAAAAAAATCTGAAGAAACACTTGGACCTGACTACGAGAGTAAATTTAGTCCAAAACCTTTTGAAGACTAAAGAACTTCCAGTTAAAACAGGAGCTGCGCTTCCTGATATCAATTGTACCAGTGTTTATTACAAGGGCACGCCCATATCTCAGGAGGAGTTAGATTACACACGGATAACCCGGCCTGGGGAGCACGACAACTGTCTGCTCAACTGAAGAAGCGAGAGTATCAGGTTGGCCGCCGGAAAACGCGCCGTTATATGAATGAAATGGGGATTGATCCAATCTATCCAAAAATGAACCTTTCTAAACGTATGCAACAGGCTAAAGTCTGCCCGTATCTGCTACGTAACGCCGTTATTGACCGTCGACATTACATACATCTCCATTAAGCGTGGATTCTTGTATCTGACCGCTGTGATTGACTGGTACAGCCGCTGTATCGTTGGCTGGGAAGTCGATGATACTCTGGATACCAGAATGGTCATAACTGCGCTAAAGAAGGCGTTTATGGTAGCAAAACCTGTTATCCTGAATTCGGATCAGGGCTGTCAATTTACAAGCAATGAGTACATGAATTTCCTCAAAGAAAACCAGATCCGTCAAAGCATGGATGGTAAAAGCCGGTGGGCTGACAATATCATGATTGAACGATGGTTCCGAAGCTTCAAGTACGAGGAAGCATATCTGACCCAATATAACAATATCAGAGAAGCACGGAAGGCAATCGGTAAATATGTGCACACTTACAACTTTGAACGTTGTCATTCTTCACTCAATAATCAGACACCAGCATCCTGTTATTATCCGATTCTGTTACTGGATGATCATGCAGCCTAATGGGGGATTTTCTCCCATACCCAGTTATACATATCAGTTCATTATAAAAAGTTTAGAATTTTGTCTTGACAACTGAACCACTATAAAGTAAGATGTCCGACGGAGAATCCGTGGGGATAACAACAGACTTGTAACGTGTAATAAGTAGTAAAAAGTGATTATGGAGGTAAAGGATGTTATACATAGGTGTAGATCTTGGAACGTCAGCAGTAAAACTTCTGGTGATGGATGAGACCGGAGACATTAAAAAGATTGTTTCGAAAGAATATCCGCTCTTCTTCCCGCATCCGGGATGGTCAGAGCAGAAACCGGAAGACTGGTTTGAAAAATCGATGGAGGGAATCAAAGAACTGACGGCAGAGTGTGATAAGTCACAGGTAGCAGGAATCAGCTTCGGAGGACAGATGCATGGATTGGTTGCGTTGGATAAAGATGACAAAGTCATTCGTCCGGCAATTCTTTGGAATGACGGAAGAACAGGAGAAGAGACGGAGTATCTGAATGAAGTGATCGGAAAAGAGAAATTGTCTGAGTATACGGCGAACATTGCATTTGCCGGATTTACAGCACCGAAGATTCTCTGGATGAGAAACATGAGCCGGAGATTTTGCAAAGATCACAAAAATCATGCTGCCGAAAGATTATCTGGCTTATAAGCTATCCGGTTCTTTCTGTACGGATGTATCGGATGCTTCCGGTATGTTGCTTATGGATGTGAAGAATCGCTGCTGGTCAAAAGAGATGATGGACATCTGCGGGATTACAGAAGATAAACTGCCAAAATTATACGAAAGTTTTGAAGTAGTTGGAACGCTGAAAAAAGAAGTTGCAGATGAGCTTGGATTTTCAGAGAATGTAAAAGTAATTGCCGGTGCAGGAGATAATGCTGCGGCAGCAGTGGGAACCGGAACAGTCGGGGATGGAATGTGCAATATTTCCCTCGGAACATCCGGAACAATCTTTATATCCAGTAACAAGTTCGGAGTAGACGAGAATAATGCACTGCATTCATTTGCACATGCGGACGGGCACTATCATCTGATGGGATGTATGTTGAGTGCTGCATCCTGCAACAAATGGTGGAACGAAGAGATCCTGAAGACAAAAGATTTTGCAGCGGAACAGGACGGAATTATAAAGCTTGGCGAAAATCGTGTATTCTATCTGCCGTATCTGATGGGAGAGAGATCTCCGCATAATAATCCGGATGCGAGAGCAATGTTTATCGGAATGTCCATGGATACTACCCGTAAAGATATGACACAGGCAGTATTGGAAGGGGTTGCATTTGGCCTGCGTGATTCACTGGAAGTTGCAAGAAGGCTTGGAATTAAGATTGAGAGAACCAGGATCTGCGGCGGAGGGGCGAAGAGCCCGCTCTGGAAGAAGATGATCGCCAATATCATGAATCTGAAGGTGGATGTGGTAGAGAGCGAAAGAAGGTCCGTCCATGGGCGGTGCAATGCTGGCAGCAGTAGGATGCGGAGAATATCCGGATGTAGAGGCTGCGGCTGCCAAGATTGTAAAGGTCGTAGATACAGTAGAACCGGATACGGAACTGACAACAAAGTATGAAGAACGATACCAGCAGTTCAGGAAAATCTATCCGACTGTAAAATGCTTATATGAAAAATGTTGATTTCACTTCCGTGGATAAGGCAGATATGTTAAAATAACTTGAAGAGTGAAATCTTAGATAAAGAGGTATGAGATGTGTAATTCTCATACCTCTTTTTTAAGACAAAGGAAAAAGAGGAGGAAAATGAACTATGGAAAGTCATAAGATTATCCAGGTAGAAGAAAAAGTACCATTGAAACTATTGCTGCCACTTAGTATCCAGCATATGTTTGCGATGTTTGGGGCATCGGTGCTGGTTCCGTTCATATTCGGAATCAATCCAGCGATCGTACTTTTTATGAACGGTGTGGGAACACTGCTCTTTATTGTGGTGACAAAAGCGAAGTCACCGGCGTATCTAGGATCCAGCTTTGCATTCCTTGCACCGGCTGGTGTCGTGATCAGTAAGATGGGGTATCCGTATGCACTGGGAGGATTTGTAGCAGTTGGATTCTGCGGATGTATCCTGTCCTTTATTATTTACAAATGTGGAACGAAGTGGATCGATATTGTGCTTCCACCGGCAGCTATGGGGCCGGTTGTTGCGCTGATCGGACTGGAATTATCAAGTTCTGCCGCAAATAACGCAGGCTTGTTGGAGGATAAGATCAATCCAAAGAATGTACTTGTATTTGCAGTGACGCTGGGGGTTGCGGTATTTGGAAATATTTTATTCAGAGGATTTTTATCAGTTATCCCGATCCTGATCGCAGTAGTCGCAGGATATCTGACAGCGTTGGCATGCGGAATCCTGGATTTTACACAGGTAGTAGAAGCTTCATGGTTTGCAATCCCGAATTTTCAGGCGCCAAAGTTCGATATGGGTGCAATCCTTATGATCCTTCCGGTACTGTTGGTTATCACATCCGAGCATATCGGACATCAGGTTGTAACAAGCAAAATTATCGGAAGAGATTTGTTAACAGACCCGGGACTTCACAGATCCCTGTTTGGGGATAATTTCTCGACAATGGTATCCGGACTGATCGGATCAGTACCGACAACTACGTATGGAGAAAATATCGGAGTTATGGCAGTGACAAAAGTATACAGCGTCCGTGTAATCGGCGGGGCTGCAGTCCTGTCTATTATCTGTTCATTTGTTGGGAAATTGTCGATGACGATCCAGACAATTCCGGGACCGGTTATCGGAGGAATCTCGTTCCTTTTATATGGTATGATCGGAGCATCTGGTCTTCGTATTCTGGTAGACTCCAGAGTAGATTATGGAAGATCTAGAAACCTGATGTTAACATCCATTGTATTTGTAACCGGTCTGTCCGGAATATCTGTGAATATCGGAACCGTGTCATTAACAGGAATGGTTCTGGCATGTGTTGTTGCCATGGCACTTAGCCTGATATTCTATATCTTAGATAAATTAAAGCTTACCAATGATCGTGAAGCGTAAGATCTTCTTTCCTCATGGCGAGTGAAGCACCAGGGACGGAGAAGTTTGGCATGTTGTAACCATCCGGGTGAAACAAAATACAGTAATCTTCGTTTCAAACATGGTGTGAAAAATATGATAAGTAAATTGTATTAGTAGTGTTCTGATAAGTTCCTCGTATGAGGACGGAAATGGGCAATATAAGTTGCAGGCGGATTTGATAAAAGTTGCTGTTTGCACCTCGTATTAATCATTTTGAGTAGTGTGTGTTATACCGCAGGCAATTCATCAATAATCTGCTGCAAAACCTTCTCAACAGAATCCGTGACATGGGTTGCATATTTATCGATCCCGGGGGCAGCATTAGCCATAGCATAGCTTGTGCCGGCGGTCTTGAGCATTTCAACATCGTTGTACTGATCACCGAATACAACACAGTCCTTTGCATCGATATGCAGATGATCGAGCAGATTTTTCAGTGCACTTCCTTTGTTGGCAGTCGGACAGATAAAATCTACCCAGAGGTTACCGGAAGTAACCACTTTAATGTCGGAAGAAAACATTTCTTTTAAATGTTTTTCGCATGCATCGGTTCCGTTGTAATCGCAGACCGCAATCTTAAGGATCGGTTCCGGAATCTCGCTTTTTGGATCATCAATGAATTTCATGTGATTCTTGATGACATTTACCATGTGATTATAGAATTTAGGATTTTTCGAGGTGCTGTAGCAGACACGTTCGCCGGAGATAATGCAATTGTATTGTGGATATCTGGCAACTTCATCCAGGATACGGTAAGCAAGGTCTTGTTCGATGATTCCTTTGGAAATAGTCTCTTCGTTGTATATGCAAAGAGAACCGTTTTCGGCTATGTATGCGATATCATCCTGAACCGGAGTGAACAGCCTGCGCAGGTTCAGATACTGGCGTCCGCTGGCTGCTGCGAACATGATTCCGTGTTCTTTTAATGTACGGATCTGGTCGAAAACGATGGGATTTACATCACGTGCGCCGTTTTGAAGTAATGTGCCGTCGAGGTCACTGGCGATTAATTTAACCATAAATAACTCCTTAGATAAAACATTTCTGAAAACATTGATATTTATTTCGCTACTAATTATAATATAAATGAGTAAAATATGAAAGACAAAGGTAGGAACAAGGATATGAAGATAGGGATTGCAAACGATCATTCGGCAGTAGACATGAAAAATGAGATTGTAGAATATCTGAAAAGCCTGGGATATGAAGTTGTGAATTATGGAACAGATACTTATGAAAGCTGCAATTATCCAGAGTATGGTGAAAAGATTGGTAATGCGGTGGCAAGCGGTGAAGTAGAGCAGGGGATTGCAATCTGCGGAACCGGTGCAGGGATCTCGCTTGCAGCGAATAAAGTAAATGGTATCCGTGCAGTAGTATGCAGCGATCCATATACAGCAAGAATGGCGAAAGAACACAACGATGCGAATATAATTGCATTCGGAGCACGTGTAATCGGTATTGAAACAGCGAAATGTATCGTTGATGAATGGCTGAACGCGAAGTTTGAAGGCGGAAGACATGCCGCGAGAGTGGACATGATCATGGATGTGGAAAAAAGAAATCATAATTTGTAAAACTAAAAAATATAAAAAGGCAGTACACGGAGTGATGATCTGTGTACTGCCTTTTGTCATTTATTTCTGATGAGATGCTTCATAGTCTCTGAAAGCATCTACCTTTGGCTGTGAAGAGCATCCAGGAACAAATTCGTTCGTAAGGAAAGCATCTGTTAATTCTTCTCTTAATTAGGATTATTTTGAAAAAGGAAATGGCTGTGTGCTTGACAATATAAACAGATAGTGTAAACTTACTTATTAAGAGATAGTGTCATTATATAATGAAAGAGGAATGTGATGGAGAGACAGCAGAAGGCTTATAAAGGTGTAATTGATTACTTTAAAAAGAAGATTTTGGATGGAGAACTTCGTCCGGGGGAGAAACTGCCGCCAGAGCGGGATATCGCAGAACGGTTGAATGTAAGCCGTAATTCGGTGCGGGAGGCAATCCGTATCATGGATATGACAGGAGTAATTTCTTCGCAGCAGGGATCGGGAAATTATATTACCTGCGAATTTCAGAAAAGTCTTGCGGAGACGATGACGATGATGTTTGCTATGGATCAGATAGACTACAGGCAGATCAGTCAGATACGTCAGGCGTTGGAATGTCTGGCCTTTTCGCTTGCAATAGAGAATGCAACAGATGGTCAGATAGAAGAAATGGAGAAAGCAGTAAAGGAACTGGATCGGAGTCAGGATGATGTAAAGAATGCAGCACTGGATAAGAAACTGCATTATACACTCGCACAGGCGTCGGGCAATATACTGGTGCAGGATTTTCTGGAGGCATGTTCCGGTGTGATCGATTCATTTATTCACGATATGCGTGCAGAGATTTTGCGTACGGAAGAGCGGAAAAAAATGTTAAATGAATATCATAAAAAATTGATAGAAGCACTGAAAGAGAAAGACGAAACGAAAGGTCAGGAAGCATTAAAATGTCACTTTATGCTGATCAATGAGATTTTAAAAGAGCGGGAAAATAGAAAAGTATAGAGAGTATAAAAGGAAAGATGCTTTGCAAAATGCGAAATTAAGCGGTTGCTTTGACGGTGGGAAACCGGCGGGCAGCCGCTTTTTATGTCATGCGTTCGTAAGAAGCAGTTGCAGGTCATACAGATACCTGATCACCTGAGCGTGTAAGAAAAAAATTGGTGAAAAAATCTACAAATTTGTCTATAAAAAATCAATGATGTGAAAAAATAAACAAATATTGACTTTTAAATCCACAAGAATTATACTAAATACACGAAAAAAAGTGGTACGACCAATGTGTTGGTCCATTTCTACTGGCGGGTATAAATGGAAAATAATAAAGCACATAGAAACTTGCTTGAGGCAAGTTTTTGTTATGCAAACAATGGTAGTACCAATTACGAAACGTTATGAATGGAGGGCACATCACAATGAAACTTTTAGCGTTTGTTCTTGCGCTGTTATCGATCTTGTGGCATATGCCGGAAGCAGAATGAGATAAAAAATTATTTATAAATATTCAAAAAAGGAAGGAAGAAACAGATATGAAGATTCTTGTTTGTATCAAGCAGGTACCAGAGAGTAATAAAGTGGAAGTGGATCCGGTTACCGGAGTGTTAAAAAGAGACGGAGCAGCATCAAAGATGAATCCTTATGATCTCTATGCATTGGAGACAGCGTTCAGAATACGTGAGCAGACAGGCGGAACAGTACAGGTAATCTCTATGGGACCACCTCAGGCAAAACAGGTGATTAGGGAAGCGTTTGCGATGGGAGCGGATGCGGGAACACTTTTGTCAGACCGCAAATTCGGAGGAGCAGATGTGCTGGCTACGAGTTATACGCTGGCACAGGGGATCAAAGCGAGCGGTGAGTTCGATCTGATCCTCTGCGGACGTCAGACAACGGATGGAGATACTGCTCAGGTAGGACCGGAGATTTCCGAGTGGCTGAACATTCCGAGTGTAGCAGATGTTGTAAAGATCAATAAAGTTGAGGAAGACGGAATTACCGTCAGCATGGATCTGCCGGAGGAAGTTGAGATTGCAAAGGTTCAGTTTCCATGTCTCCTTGCTGTGAATAAAGATATTTTCCAACCGAGACTTCCATCTTATGTGAAAAAGACGGAGACGAAAGAGCGTGAAATCAATGTGCTGTCCCTGAAAGATATGAAAGATACCGATGAAATGCATTATGGTCTGAATGGATCGCCGACACAGGTGCAGAAGATATTTCCACCTGCTGTGAATGATAAAAAAGAGATATGGAATGAAGCTGGAGATGTGCTTGCAGAGAAATTGTTTGATAAAATCGTGGAAATGAAATTCGTGTAGGAGGAAAAGAAAGTGGCTGAATTAATCATACATCAGGAAAAAATTACAGATAATCAAGAACTGGTTAAAATCTGTCCGTTTGGGGCAATGGAAGAAAAAGATGGAAAACTTTCAATCAATGCTGCCTGTAAGATGTGCCGCCTTTGTGTAAAGAAAGGTCCGGAAGGCGCAGTGGAATATGTAGAAGATACAGCAAGACCAAGTGTGAATAAAGAAGAATGGAAAGGAATTGCTGTATATGTGGATCATGTAGATGGCAAGATCCATCCGGTAACGTTGGAACTGCTGGGAAAAGCAAGAGAACTGGCGCAGGTAACCGGTCATCCGGTATATGCGGTATTCATGGGAAATCATATCAGTGAAAAGAGTCATGAACTGCTGCATTATGGAGCTGACAAAGTATTCATATATGATGAACCGGAACTGGAGCGGTTTAAGATCGAACCATATACAGCCGTTTTTGAAGATTTTATTCAGAATGTGAAACCATCGTCTATTCTGGTGGGTGCAACGACCGTTGGAAGACAGCTGGCACCAAGAGTGGCGGCAAGGATGAAGACCGGACTGACAGCAGATTGTACGATTCTTGAAATGAATGAAGATACAGATCTTTCTCAAATTCGTCCGGCTTTTTGGGTTGGAAATATTATGGCACATATCAAGACGCCGTATCACGGCCGCAAATGGCTACGTGAGATATAAGATCATGAATGCACCT
>ENA-OQDL01001071-OQDL01001071.1-human-gut-metagenome-genome-assembly--contig:-NODE-1071-length-14803-cov-3.186699_pt1 | contig 14803 bp, 19 predicted proteins | sample MGYA00242782_ERZ504609 | MGnify/ENA primary metagenome ERZ504609 (study PRJEB26092, sample SAMD00036320) | human gut metagenome | host: Homo sapiens | study: EMG produced TPA metagenomics assembly of... | reverse complement strand
TTTCGGAAGCCCGTTTTTAGCATAATTTTGACGCTTTAGTATTTCCCACCGACGGAACCTGAACAGGAACGGCTTCCTACTTTTTATGCAGGTCCGGGTCGTCGTGCCTTTCTGAATTAAATCCCAATTAAATCTCAAAATCTTTTATGTAATCTTTCATATACCTGATCGAATGCTCTCTGTCTTCCATCTCCTTTTGTTGTTGACAGTATTGCATGTCTCTTTCCATCCGGTTCTGTCAGGAATAATGTCTTTTTAATATTGCCTTGTTTTCCTACTTCCAGTTTCTCCATCTGGTTCAGATCATATATCTCTACATCCGTATCTACGGTCACTACATAATCTTTTGCAATCAGAAGCTGTTCTTCTTTTAATTCCAGTACATCCGGTGCTGCCAGCTGACGGTAGAACTCTTCTTTGTCTTTCACTCTGTCCAGCTTTCTATTGATTTCTTTTCTTGCTTTTGTATTCAACACTGCTAAAACAATTCCTACACATCCAATAATTGCTGCCAGCATGATATTATCAAACGAGCAGATCAATGCCAGGCACAGAAGACTGATCCAGACAATCATTCCTGTCTGTAGTGATTTGATTCTTTTTGCTGTCAGATCTGCATATTTTTGCTGTCCTGCTGTTTCAATCGCCATACTTTTTTCTCCTTTTACCGAATCTTCTACTTTTTCCGGGTATTTTCACGCTGTTACCTTGTACTCTGCCGACACTTAGTTACCAGCCCATGGTCTTACTGTTTCTTTATAATATGTAACATTTTCAGAAAGAATCTTTGCCTCCGCATTCTTTACCTCTACTTCTGTCACCGCACAGTTATTGTGCACTCCGATGCCCCAGTATTTTTCCAGCGGTTCCTTTCTGATGTTATTCAGTATACCTGCCAGCGCCGCTCCATGTGTGGTGATCAGTATATTTCCATACACACCCTCTGCTTTTTTGTACAGACTTTCCAGAAACTCACCGGTTCTTTTCTTTACATCCGCAAATGATTCGCCACCTTTTCCCGGTCTGAATCCCACCGGATCATCGAAAAATTTCTGAAAATCTTCCGGAAGTTCCCAATGATCTCTTGCGCAGCATTTTCCCTCATATTCACCGAATGCCATTTCCCCAATTCTGGCATCCGTGATGATCGGAACATCCCTGCCTTCCAGTATGATCCTCGCTGTTTCATATGCTCTCGACAACGGACTTGAAATACACAGATCGAACGGAATATCATGCAATCCCTCCGCCGTCTCTTCTGTCAGATGCTTGCCAAACTGATTCAGTGGAATATCCACCTGTCCCTGAATCTTTTTTACTTTATTCCAATCCGTTTCTCCATGTCTTACCAGATAAAGTTTCATTCTACCACTTCTTCCTCCTAAAACGACCTTTTTCTTCATTGACCACTAATGCCAATATAACTGACAGTATACCATACCTTTTCATCTTTTTATAGTCAAATTCTGCTGAAAATGCTATAATATTTATGCATAAAATTCTTTAAAATTATTGAAGTAAAAGGGAGTATCAATTATGGAAAAAATTGCAAGCTTTACAGTAGATCACCTGCGTCTTGTTCCAGGTGTATATGTTTCCCGTATCGACCAGGCCGGCGGCAATCCGATCACTACTTTTGATCTGCGTATGACCAGTCCTAACGATGAACCGGTTATGAATACTGCCGAGGTTCACACGATCGAACATCTGGCCGCCACATTCTTACGCAATCATGCAGAATATGCAGACAAGACCATTTATTTTGGACCTATGGGCTGCCGTACAGGATTCTATCTGATTCTTGCCGGAAGTTATGAATCCAAAGACATCGTACCATTATTAAAGGAAATGTACCGATTTATGGCTGATTTTGAGGGTGAAGTTCCCGGAGCTTCTGCCAAAGACTGTGGAAACTATCTGGATATGAATCTTCCGATGGCAAAATATCTGTCTAAGAAATATCTTACGGAGGTTCTTGAAAATATCACTGAGGAGAAGTTACATTATCCTTCCTGATCACAGTTACCGGTATTTTCAAACTATAAGAGGCTGTCGCTCACTCATCTAGCTTTGATGATTTTGGCGACAGCCCCTCTGCTTTTGAACATAAAATGGAGCTATTGCTCCATAGATGATTACTCATCTATTTTGCAACAGCCCCTGAAATTTTATTTTAATATTAAGCTAAAGCAGCTTTTGCAGCTTCTGCAAGTGTTGCAAATCCTTCTGCATCATTTACAGCCATCTCTGCAAGCATCTTTCTGTTCATCTCGATGTTAGCTACTTTTAAAGCCGTGCATGAACTTGCTGTATGACAGTCCGTTCATTCTTGCTGCAGCATTGATACGAGCGATCCAGAGCTGACGCATCTGACGTTTGCGCTGTTTTCTTCCTGCGTATGAAGATGTAAGAGCTCTCATTACAGACTGTTTTGCAACTCTGTACTGTTTAGAACGTGCTCCTCTGTATCCTTTTGCTAATTTTAAAGTTCTGTTATGTCTTTTTTTAGCGTTTAATCCGCCTTTAATTCTTGCCATGTCTTATTCTTCCTCCTTCACAAATTGAACCTTATCTTAGAGATATGGTAATACCTTCTTCATGTTCTTTACATTAGTAGCATCAGCAATTGTTGCTTTTCTAAGATTTCTTTTTCTCTTTGTAGATTTCTTAGTTAAGATATGGCTCTTGTAAGCTTTATTTCTTTTTAATTTTCCTGTACCTGTCTTTTTGAAGCGCTTTGCAGCTGCTCTATTAGTTTTAATTTTTGGCATGATATGCTCCTCCTTCAACTTGTATTGTATTTTTAACGTTTTTCAGTTAAAACCATGCTCATGCTTCTGCCTTCCATCTTAGCCGGCTTTTCAATGACTGCGATGTCACCAAGCATCTGGGCAAATCATCCAGAATGTGTTTGCTCTGCTGAACATGTGCCATCTCACGGCCTCTGAAACGCAGTGTAACCTTTACTTTGTTACCTTTACTGATGAACTTCTTAGCATTATTCACTTTGGTATTAAGATCATTCGTCTCAATATTTGGTGAAAGACGCACTTCTTTTACTTCAACGGTCTTCTGTTTCTTTTTAGCCTCTTTTTCCTTTCTTGCAAGTTCATATCTGTACTTACCGTAATCAATAATCTTGCAAACAGGTGGCTGAGCCTTTGGAGCAATCTTCACAAGATCCAGATCTGCTTCCTGAGCAAGCTTCATAGCTTCCTTCGGACTCATGATACCTAACTGATCTCCGTTTTCTCCAATCACTCGAATTTCTTTGTCTCTAATCTGCCCGTTAATCATTAAATCGCTAATTGTCGTGCACCTCCATCATAAAATAAAATAAGTGAATAGTTCGAGACTATCCACTTGCATATCTGTATCATAAGATCTATAATCAAATCTGTATATACTCAATATCAAACCATTAGTCACCCAATTGTGCTAAGGTGAGAGTGGATACTCTACTTTTCTTTTTTGCCTTACGCAACATATAATTTATCACATTATTTTTCTTATGTCAACTGTTTTTCTCTTTTTTTCATCCTTTTTTTGATTCCTGATAATTCAGCCTTTATTCCACGATCCAGCTTTCCAGATTCTGTGCCCCGGCATACTCTTCCAGATATTTTCTGCCATATTTCAATGCTTTTTCAAGACCATCATTTCCTGAAAATGAATAGATCAATGTCAATACTTCCGTCACATCCTCCGTGATCATTGCACGCTCTGAATCACTGGTTGAACTTCCAATGGCTCCGTCTTTGTCTGCGAGCACCGGAAGCGCCTCGATCTTGATCTCATCTTTTCCGATTCCCTTATAAGTCTCTCCTTTCTGTCCGATCCGGAATACCAGTTCTTCTGAGATCTGAGATACGTCATAAGATCCTACCGAAAATCCCGATTCGATGGAAATCAGGTTATTGACATCCACAACGGTATTAACTTCATATAGTCCCTTTCCCTGTCCGATCCGGCGGATCAGTGCCTCGGAAGACACACGGTATCTGCTCGGATCCTTTCCGAATGCTTTGTATGCTGCCCTGGATTCTTTCACGTTTGGGATTTCATTGATCCCGTTGTCAAAAATAGCATCTCTCGTCTTTTTGAAAATATCTTTCTTCAGATATTTCCACAGTTCTTCGTTCTTCTTTTCCACTTTCACCCGGTACTGCAGGCATCCCACTCTGGTATCCGGCCAGATTTCTTTCATCGTTTTATCAATTATCAGATGTTTCATATATATCGCGCTCCTGTATTATAAAGTGTCGAATCATCGTTCAGGCGAACCGTAAGAAATGTGCTTTGAGAATTTCCCGCATAAATACCAAAAAAAGATGACAATCTGCCCGTAAGCTTCTTGTCATCTTTGACTCTTCTTTATGCTGCTTTTGATCTATTTCACAGTATATTAAGCATGCTTTTCTAGGCGAAAAGACTTGTTGCTCCATATATTGCTACTACTGCAACGATTCCCCATCCGATGATACTTAACATACTCTACACCTCCTCAGAATGATTTATTTCTCTCTTTCTGATTTCAGTATAGAGCATAATTATACATTTGTTAAATGAAGCTTTTGTATGTTACTATTAGTATTCTTAATATTTCTATGTATCTATCTGTGGTCTGCCATGCATACAATGGCGATCATTCCGGCGCCTGTATGACCCCCGATCACAGGACCGAGATTGTTCATCATGACATTGGTCACACCCATTTTCTTACGGACGAGTTCTGCGACATAAGCTGCATCTTCCGGACAATTGCCATGCGGGATCATCACCATATCCGGCATCTTTCCCTCGCATGCTTCGACCGCCATATCCACGATCTTATTCATGCCTTTCTTTCTGCCCCGCTCTTTCCTGATGATCTGAAGCTTTCCTTCATTATCCAGACAAATGATCGGCTTGATCTGTACCATCGTTCCGATCACTGCTGCTGTCTTCGAGATACGTCCGCCTTTCTGCAGATGATTCAGATCCTCTACCATAAAGAAATGGCAGATTTTTAATTTATTTTCTTCCACCCACTGCGCAACTTCTTCCAGACTCCTGCCTTCTTTCTGAAGTTCCAGTGCCTTATAATCAAGCAGGCCTTCTCCCATGCTTGCGCAAAGTGTATCGATCACAACAATCTTTCTCTCCGGATATTTTTCACGCAGTTCCTCTGCAGCTATACACATACTGTTATATGTACCACTAAGTCCTGATGTAAAGCTCAGATGCAAAATATCTTTTCCTTTTTTCAGGATCGGTTCCAGGATATCTATTGCAGTCTGCGGACTTGGCTGTGAAGTCACTGCCATCTCTCCGTTCTCTAACATACCATAGAATTCTTCTGCTGTCAGATCATACATATCACGGTAAGTCTTTCCACCGATCGTACAGTTCAGCGGGACTACCGGTATCTCTCTTTCCCACACCCATTCTTTTGGCAGATCAGATGTACTGTTGATCGTTATTACATATTCACTCATATCGGAAACCTCCTCATCCTCAAGTCCTTTTTATCTTACCATTGTCTTACATATTACGCAAAACTTTTTTCACAGTAATGATAAATACTGCGCTGGTTGTCAGGACCGATATCACATCTGCAATCGGTTCTGCGCGGTAGATTCCCATCACGCCCATAAATTTTGGCAGAATAATCGCAAGTGGAATCAGCAGAATAATCTTCCTTAAAAGCGCAATGAATAACGATACCTTTGCCTGTCCGAGCGAAATGAATGATGTCTGGCATGCGCACTGGATTCCGAAGATGGATATTCCAAGGAAATATACCGGCATAACCTTACACGTCAGTTCCAGAAGTTCTTTATTATCTGTAAACAGCCCTGTGTATATCTGTGGTGCAAAAATTGCCACACCTGCAAGCAGCAGTGTTCCTGTCAGACAGACCATGATCATTCTTTTCATCGTTGCTTTCACACGTTCCTTATTTCCAGCACCATAATTATAGCTGATGATCGGCTGTATCCCCTGTGTGATCCCCTGCACCGGAATCGTGATCATCTGCATGACACTCATAAGGATCGACATGGATCCTACATACAAATCACCGCCATATCTCTGCAGCCCCGTATTCAGTGTGATCGTTACCAGGCTTTCCGTACTCTGCATAATAAATGGTGAGATTCCGAGTCCTGCTATCATCTTGATCACATCTTTTTTCAAATGCATATTTTTCAATGTAAGACGCATCACGCTTTTTTCCGAAACCAGGAAATGTACCACCCATATTGCACTGACCGCCTGTGACAGGACCGTTGCAACAGCCGCTCCGCGCACACCCATATGCAGTACAAAGATGAACAGCGGATCCAGGCAGATATTTAATACTGCCCCGATCAGAACGGATAACATTGCAATCTTTGCCTCCCCCTGTCCGCTGATGTAAGCATTCAGTCCAAGTGCCAGCTGTACGAAGATGGTTCCGATCAGATAGATCGATATGTAATCTCTCGCATAGACAATCGTTGCATCACTGGCTCCAAACGCATACAGGACCGGTGTCTTGAATATCGAAAAGAATGCTGTCAGGATTACAGAAAATAGTACCAGAAGCCCCGCAGAATTTCCGAGGATCTGTTCTGCCCTCTGTCTGTTCTGTTTTCCCAGTTGAATGGAAGCAAGCGGTGCTCCGCCCATTCCCGCAAACGCACTGAATGCCGAGATCATCGTCAGGATTGGAAATGTAACCCCGACACCGGTCAGTGCTGCATTTCCGTATCCCGGAATATGACCTATATACATTCTGTCTACTATATTATAAAGCACATTGATAAGCTGTGCCGCCACAGAAGGAAGTGCCAGAGAAAACATCAGTTTTCCCAGCGGTGCACTTCCGAGTCTTTCATCTCTGTGATTCATTTCTATCTCTGCCTTTCTTTTGTATACTTATTATCCCATTTTCCTGTAATGGTCGTTTTTCACACACGGTTATTTCAGGCTTACATGAAGATAGCTTCTTCCGGAAAGTGTTTTATTAAAGCAGATACTGCACACCACCAGAACACATCCCATTACAAATCCCCACCCGTTGAATAATGCCGTCAGTATCAGCAGGGCCAGACGCATGAACTTCAGCGCATAGCCAAGTTCAAAATTCGGCTGTGTATAATTTGCAACTGCAACAAACGCCATATAGAGCATGACTTCGCTGTTAAACCATCCCGATTCCACTGAAAATTCTCCCATGACAAGACCAGCGATCACACTGAGCGGTGTACTTAGCATACTCGGAGTATTCAAGGCCGCCAGGCGCAGGCCGTCAATTGCCACTTCCAGCATCAGAAGCTGATAGATCAACGGAATATTCACCGTATCCTTCACCGCTACAAATGCAAATACTTTCGGAAGCCAGTTCGGATTCTGCATAAAAGCAGAAAGACCGGCGTCAGGAATATCGTCATCAGATTGATCAGTGTTCTGGATATCTTCAGATAGACACTGGTCAATGTCGGAAAGTAATAGTCATTTGCCTCTTCGATCATATCAAAGACCGATGTCGGAAGTATCATCGCAGACGGTGAATTATCTACCAGAATCACCACTTTCCCTTCCAGCAGACATGCCGATGCCGTATCCGGCCGTTCGGTGAATTTAAACTTCGGAAACGGATTATACCACTTCCGCTTAAACAGGCATTCCGCCAGGCTCTGCTGGTTCATCCGCAGATCATCTGTATCTATGCTCTGGATCTTATCACACACATTTTTCAGTAATGCCTTATCAACCCGGTCACCCATATAACAGAGTGCCACATCTGTCCTGGAGCTGTCGCCTACCTCCATCATCTCCATGATCAGTGCAGGATGCCGGATTCTTCTTCTCATCATTGCCGTGTTATATACGATTGTCTCTACAAATCCATCTCTGGATCCCCGAAGTGACTTGTCTTTATCCGGCTCTTCTACACTTCTTGCCGGATACGTCCTGCAGTCGATCACAATACATGCCCGGTATCCGTCAATAAATACACATGTTTCCCCCGACAGCAGACTTTTCAATATCTGATCAAAATCGAACATGACATCTACTCCAACGTACGGAATACATGCATTCGCGAACTTCCATATATCCTCCGGCATGTCTTCTTCTTTCACTTTCAGAAGTGCATCCATGATCTTCAGCATTGTCTCTTCACTTGTAAAACCATTTACATAATAAAAAGAAGAAACCCTCCCGCCGATCAGCAGATCCCTCTGGATGAGGTCAAAGCTTTCCCGGATTGGGAGTGTTGCGTTCATATATGCTACATTTTCTTCTCTTGTCTTAAAAACCGGGATTTCCTGACGCGTCATCTTCTTACCACCTCTTACATACATAGACTGTATGTTCCAGTATGTCCCGTTTTTTTCATTCTTATACAAAAATGGAATGCTTCTCTTTCCGGTTATTTCGTCGTGCTGCCAAATCCGCCGTTACGGACTTCTTCCACATCATCATCAACCGTAATCCCATATTCCATGAAAATCCCCTGCATAAATCCTGTTCCTGCCGGGATTTCCACTGTTTTTCCTTCTTTTGTGTCATTCGTGATCTTTGCAAAAATGTGTCCTTCATTGTCTGAATTATAGTAATCACTGTCGATGATCCCTACTGTATTATTCAACTGCAGGCGGAATTTGAATCCAAGTCCGCTTCTCGGATAACACTGAAGTACCCAGTTTTCTTCCATCTTCGCACGAATTCCTGTTGGAATCTTCGCTGTCTCTCCCGGCTTTAATGTGATTGCCCGCGGCGCATAAAAATCGTATCCAGCCGATCCTTTTGTCGCACGTTTTGGAAGTTTCAATGCATCATAGATACTGCGGATAACTTCATCGGAGTCCTGTCCGATGGCATCCAGATACCCTTCTTTAAACTGTTCAAAGCTTACTTTTTCAAATTTTGCGATTCTCTTTGCCATGTATATATCCTCTTTTCTGTTATTTATTCTATACTTCTTAAACTACAAAAACACAGCCTATAAAGCTGTGCTTTTGTTCCGGCATATCCAGTATAACATCTTTTAGTTACCGCACTCAATACTGATTTCATTAAATAATGTCAGGATATCGTCTACCGACATCTTATCTTTTTCTTCTCCCTTTTTATCCAGGATTGCATTTCCCTTGATGCTATCATCACCAGGCGGTTTACCGTATTCGATCGCATATCTCAAAATTTGTGTGTAACCATGATCGTTGTAAGATTCTTCTCTTTTACGATCTTATCTGTCAGTTCCATGATCAGTTCTGCTGTCTTCGGATCCAGTGCCGCTGTATGTTCATCCAGGATCAGAAACTCGATCGGTGTCATGGTAGACATCAGAAGTGCCATTGCCTGACGCTGCCCGCCGGACAATGCGCCGACTTTTACATCCATCTTATCTTCCAGTCCCAGTCCGAGCTGGCTTAACTGCTCCCGGTAATAATCTATCCTTGCTTTGTTCGTTCCTCTGGAAAGACCGAATACCTTTCCTTTATTGTCTGCCAGAGACATATTTTCCAAAATCGTCATTGTTGGACATGTTCCCATTGCCGGGTTCTGATAGACACGGCCGATTCTTTGGTTTCTCTTATATTCTTTCTGTTTTGTGATATCGGATCCATTGATCAGGATCTGTCCACCCTCCACCGGGATACTTCCGCAGATAATATTCAACATGGAAGTCTTTCCGGAACCATTACTTCCCACGACAGAGACGAATTCCCCTTTGTCGATCGTCAGGTCGAAGTCCTGAAATAAGCACATCTCATTCACGGTACCCGGATTGTAATATTTATGAATTCCTTTTAACTCAAGCATTGGTGTTCACCTTCTTCTTTCTGTCCATACTGATGATAAGCACAACCAGGAACAGGACTGCCGTTACCAGTTTCATGGCCTGCGGATCGAAATTGCGTAGTGCAACAGCAACGCATGCTTTATAAATAACCGATCCGATCAGGACTGCTGTCGTTGTGTGCAGCAATGTCATCTTACGGAAAATACTGGTTCCGATAATTACACTTGCCAGTCCTATGACCATAGCTCCGGTTCCCATAGAAATTTCAAATACTCTCTCTTCCTGTGCAAATATACATCCGGCCAATGCTACCAGACCATTTGAAATTGCAAGTCCAAGGATCTTGATATTGCCCTTGTCTTTTGCGAGAGATACAACCAGTACATCGTTATCCCCAACGGCTCTTAACAGGAATCCGGACTTCGTATTCAGATAAAGATCAAGCAATACTTTACAGATCAATGCAAGCACCAGAACGATGATCAATGTCGCATATGGTGCAAGTACATCCGGAATGATCTTCTCCATCAGATCATTGTTAAAAATAGTCTTCTGTGAGAATAATGGCACATTCGCCGTTCCTGCTATATACAGATTGATCGTCCACAATGCCGTCATCATTATGATTCCTGAAAGAAGATCTCTGACTTTTACACTTCACATGGATCAGTCCGGTACAGATTCCCGCAACTGCTCCGGCCAGAAATGAAAGAACCAGCGTGATGTATGGATTCATTCCTCTTGTAAGGAGGGCAGCTGTGATCGCTGCTCCCAGAGGAAAACTTCCATCCACCGTAAGATCGGGAAAGTCTAATATTTTATATGTGATATAAATCCCCAATGCCAGGATTCCATAGATCAATCCCTGTTCTAATATCGATGTAATGAAACTCATGAAAAATGCCTCCTAATTCCCGTCCCCAAAGCTTTCTACTGCGCTATTTGCAAGATCTTCCGGTACTGTGATTCCAAGATCCTCTGCTACTTTGTTATTTACATAGAATCCAGGTTCTGTGATAGTTTCAAAATTCTGCTCAGAAGCTTTTGCTTCGCCTTTTAATACTTTCGCCGCCATCTTACCAGTCTGCTTTCCAAGTGCAATATAATCAATTCCTTCAGCTGCAAGGCATCCGATCTTCACCTGCTCGATCTCACTTCCGAATACCGGAATCTTCTTTTCATTTGCTTTATCCAGGATAGTTGGAAGTGATGCTACAACTGTGTTATCAGTCAGATTGGTAATACAGTCTACTTTGCTTAACAGATCATCCGTTGCAAGAGATACATCCGCTGTTGTTGTGATTCCCTTTTCTACCAGTTCGAAATCATATTTCTTAACCAGACTTTTGTATTCTTTGATCGCCGATACAGAATTTGCTTCGCTTGTAGTATACATGATGCCAATCTTCTTAGCATCCGGAAGCATCTCACGAATCATTTTAAGCTGTTCTTCAACCGGAAGTTTATCTGATGTTCCGGTCACTTCTCCTACCGGTTTTCCATCTTTGTCTGCGAGTTCTGCTGCTACAGGATCTGTAACTGCAGTGTAAATGACCGGAATGTCAGCTTTCATTGCTGCGTTATATGCACTCTGTGCACTTGGTGTTGCGATCGCACATACCAGGTCTACTTTATCAGATACCAGACTGTCGGAAATCTGTTTTGCAGTCCCCATGTCAGCTGCCGCATTTTTGTATTTTACGGTCAGGTTGTCGCCTTCTTTGATTCCTTCTGCTTCCAGTCCTTTTAAGAAACCTTCCCTGCAGTTATCAAGAGAACCATGTTCTGCAAACTGTTCAATTCCGATGGTATAAGATTCTTTCTTATCACTTCCGGAATCGGATGAACTGCCACATCCTGCTGCCATTGCTGTTACCATTGCCGCTGTTAATAATACTGTTACCATTTTCTTTTTCATAATCTTTTTCTCCTTTTTTTCTGTATAAAATATTATTGTTGTCCACAGATCCCAATTGCCAGTTCTCTGTAGTTGTTAGGAGAGAAAATCTTTCACCGATTACCGTCTGCCATACCATCTTAGACAAAAAGAAAACCGCCCCAAACCTTAAGGTTTGAGACGGTAATAATATCTATTATTATCGCGGTACCACTCAAATTGACGAATCGTCCACTTTCTCATGTACAAACATACACTCCTGATTGATAACGGGTTCGGTTCCCGACAAGCCATACTCTCTCAAACGATTGCTGAATACAAGTTCTTGATTTCAGACTGCCCTCAAAAGTCCATTCACTTATCAACTTCATACAGCAATCTCACCACCTGCTGCTCTCTTGGATGTCATCGTATAAGCTACTCCTCTTTTTCAACGGTTTGCTTTGTTATGGTTATACTTTACTGTATCAAAGTTGTTTTGTCAAGAAGTTTTTTACCTTTTTTTCAATCACGCCCTATTTCCAGGTAAAATCCGGTGTCCCCTCAAGGTCATACGGCGTCGCCTGATATACGTAATAATTCAACCAATTCGTATACAGGTTATTCGCTGTCGCTCTCCATGTAAGCAGCGGTCCTTTCTCCGGATCATCATCCCGATAATAATTCTTCGGAAGTTCGATCGGAAGTCCCTTACTTTTGTCCCGTTTATACTCACCGTCCAATGTTATACGGTCATATTCCGGATGTCCCATCACAAAAATCTGGCGCCCATTCTGTGCCATGGCAAGGAACAGACCTACTTCGTCAGATTCCGCCAGAACCGTAATCCTCTCATCCGCATGCACTTTATCCAGTGGTGTCTCTGTATGACGGGAATGTGGTGCCAGAAATACATCATCAAATCCACGTACCAGCGGAATTTTCCGGTTCAGCACTTTATGCCAGAAGAGACCGAACGCCTTCTTATCTAACTGGACCTTGTCAATTCCGTAATGATAATACATGCCTGCCTGCGCTCCCCAGCAAAGATGCAGTGTGGATACTACATTCGTCTTGGTCCAGTCCATAATACGGGTCAGTTCATCCCAGTAATCCACTTCTTCGAACGGCATCTGCTCTACCGGTGCTCCGGTAATGATAAATCCGTCAAATTTTTTATCCTTGATCTCATCAAATTTCTGATAGAATTTGTTCAGGTGACTCATTGAAGTGTTCTTCGACTGATGTGAAGCAACCGCAACAAATGTCACATCTACCTGAAGCGGTGTATTAGACAACGAACGTAATATCTGCAGTTCTGTCTCCTCTTTTAATGGCATCAGGTTCAGAAGTCCGATCTTGATCGGACGGATATCCTGATGCATTGCACGGTGTTCATCCATCACAAATATATTTTCACTCTCTAATATCTCCTTGACCGGGAGATCATTCTGCACTCTGATCGGCATAATTTATTCCTCTTTTTCCTTTTTATTTTCTTCTGTCTTCTGTTCTTCATTTTCGGTCATATTATCTTTTTTCTGAAAATATGTCCCATCATTATCTACATAACTATCTCCGTTATAGCATTCTGACTCTGTCGGCAATTTCTTTTTCTCCAACTGATTATCCAGAAGGAGTTTTACAATATAATAAATGACTGCAAACGCCGGCACTCCGAATAACATTCCGAGAATTCCAAATAAGCCTCCTCCGAGAAGGATCGATACGATTACCCAGAATGCGGACAGCCCGGTAGAATTTCCAAGAATCTTCGGTCCCAGTATATTTCCGTCAAACTGCTGCAGCAACAAGATGAAAATCAGGAAATAGACTCCTTTCATCGGATCTGCAAGTGCGATCAGAACCGCACTCGGAATTGCTCCGATATATGGTCCGAAGAACGGAATTACATTCGTCACACCCACAATCACGCTGACAAGCATTGCATACGGCATATTCAAAAGCGATGTACCAATAAAGCACAGAATTCCGATAATGATAGAATCAATGATCTTACCAATGATAAATCCCCCGAATATCTCATTTGTCTTTACTGCAATATGAATCAACAGGTTGGCACGTTCTGTCGGGAAGATCGCATATGTTGCTTTCTTACTCTGATTAATAAACGTCTCTTTGCCGAACAAAATATACACCGATACGATCACTCCGATTACCGCATGGAACAATTCCATAACCAGTGTATATAATCCAACCGTCAGATGGGTCATCAGTTCATTTACTTTATCCAGAAGATCCGTACGCATCCAGTTCTGAAGGCTTGTAGATGCCTCGTTCATCGCATTCTTCAATATTGTCGTCATTGCCGAATCATCCAGTTGTATATGATTCACCTGCTTCACCAGTTGGTTGATCTGAGCCGGAAGCGTAAAGATAAGATTCCGGATACTTGCGATCAGTTCCGGGATCAGCATATTGATAAGCGTTGTCACAACGGTGATCAGTACGACCAATGCCAGGATCACTCCCACACATCTTGATACTGTCTTCGCTTTTTCTTTCTTCTTCATATTCTTTTCCAGAACCGGCACCAGATATGCATCTACCGTTCTCACGATCGGATTCAACAGATATGCAATTCCGCATCCATACAGCACCGGCTTCAGGATAGACAGTATCTTTAATACCGTATCTGAAATTGCTGTCACACGCAGCATTGCAAAATAGACCAAAATACAGGCAACGATCACCAGGAAATATGTCATTCCGCGATTGAATTGCTGTCTTAATTTGGATGGACCCTTTCTCCCAAAACTAGGACGGTCTTTATAATATGTATTTTCTTCTTTGCTCATAAACTCCTCTTCTTTCCTGCCTGTTTCGCATATAAAATTATTATACCCTTGCCGTAAATTTACGTCAACCGACAAAAAAGGATCAGAACAATTGTTTCTATAAAACTTTTATAAAAACTTATGTTCTGATCTTTTTTATTTCCGCCCGGCCACTCTATCCGTCAAAGCCGGTATCCGGCATCTGCCTTATCTTATGCACATCCACACTTGAATGTTGCACACTCTGTCTCGCCGCAATGACAGGCATTTCCGCCTTCTACACTGATCTTTCCGGCGTGACACTGACATTCTTTATTATACATGCAGTCTGTTGCCTTACAGTCTACGCTGCTC
>ENA-OQDL01001066-OQDL01001066.1-human-gut-metagenome-genome-assembly--contig:-NODE-1066-length-14860-cov-3.980859_pt1 | contig 14860 bp, 17 predicted proteins | sample MGYA00242782_ERZ504609 | MGnify/ENA primary metagenome ERZ504609 (study PRJEB26092, sample SAMD00036320) | human gut metagenome | host: Homo sapiens | study: EMG produced TPA metagenomics assembly of... | reverse complement strand
GGATCCCATCAATGCACGGTTCGCATCGTCATTCTGAAGGAACGGAATCAGTGCAGTAGCCACGGAGAACACCTGCTTAGGTGATACGTCCATATAATCAAATTTATTTCTTTCGTAATCCTGTGTCTCCTCACGGTAACGACCGGATACGTTCTTATTAATGAAATGGCCTTCTTCATCAAGAGGAGTATTTGCCTGTGCTACATGGTAATTATCCTCTTCATCAGCAGTCATATATACAACTTCATCTGTAACGACCGGATTCATCGGGTCAGACTTGTCAACCTTACGGTATGGAGCCTCGATAAATCCATACTCGTTGATTCTTGCGTAACATGCAAGAGAGTTGATCAGACCGATGTTAGGACCTTCAGGAGTCTCGATCGGACACATTCTTCCGTAATGGGAGTAGTGAACGTCTCGAACCTCGAATCCGGCACGGTCTCTGGAAAGTCCTCCAGGACCAAGTGCTGACAGACGTCTCTTATGAGTCAGCTCACCAAGCGGGTTGTTCTGATCCATGAACTGGGACAACTGGGAAGATCCAAAGAACTCTTTCACCGCTGCAGTTACCGGCTTGATATTGATCAGGGACTGTGGTGAAATACCATCCTGATCCTGCGTTGTCATTCTTTCGCGGACAACTCTCTCCATTCTGGAAAGACCGATTCTGTACTGGTTCTGAAGAAGCTCTCCTACCGCACGGATACGTCTGTTACCCAGATGGTCGATATCATCATCATTACCCATGCCATACTCAAGATGCATATTGTAATTGATGGATGCAAGAATATCTTCTTTTGTAATGTGCTTCGGGATCAGGTCATGGAGATCTCTCTTGATCATCCTTTTCATCTCATCCACATCTCCTGCGGACTCTTCGATGATACCTGCAAGTACCGGGTAATAAACCTGCTCTGTCACTCCAACCTCTGCCGGATCAATATCGACAACAGACTGAAGATCTACCATCAGATTTGATAATACTTTAATATTTCTGGATTCGTCTTCTCCCTCTACCCAGATATACGGAGCTGCACTGTTCTGAATCATACCGGCAAGCTCACGGGTGATCTTTGTGCCTTTTTCCGCAACTACTTCACCTGTCACGGCACTGACCACATCTTCAGCGAGTACCTGACCTGTTACACGGTTCTTCAGGTTCAGTTTTTTATTGAATTTATAACGTCCGACCTTTGCGAGATCATAACGTCTCGGATCAAAGAACATACTCGTGATCAGGCTCTCTGCACTGTCCACTGCAAGCGGCTCACCCGGACGGATCTTCTTATACAGCTCTAACAGACCTTCCTGATAACTCTCGGAAGTATCCTTTGTGAAACTGGCAAGGATCTTTGGCTCTTCACCGAATAAATCGATGATCTCTGCATTGGTACCGATTCCAAGTGCACGGATCAGAACTGTGATCGGCACTTTTCTCGTACGGTCAACACGTACATAGAACACGTCATTGGAGTCTGTCTCATACTCAAGCCATGCACCACGGTTCGGAATCACGGTTGCGGAATAAAGCTTTTTACCAAACTTATCATGTGCGATTCCATAGTAGATACCAGGGGAACGCACGAGCTGGCTGACGATAACTCGCTCTGCACCATTGATAACAAATGTACCTGTCTTTGTCATCAGCGGAAGATCTCCCATAAAGATCTCATGCTCGTTGATCTCATCATTTTCCTTATTATAAAGCCTTACTCTGACCTTCAGAGGTGCCGCATAAGTTGCATCTCTCTCCTTACACTCATCGATCGTGTACTTTACATCATCTTCGCAGAGTGTAAAATCCACAAACTCCAGACTCAGATGACCACTGTAGTCAGCGATCGGGGAAATATCGTCGAATACCTCTTTGAGGCCTTCATCCAGAAACCACTTGTAGGAATCCTTCTGAACTTCAATGAGGTTGGGCATCTCCAATACTTCTTCCTGCCTGGAATAGCTCATGCGGAAGCTTTTTCCGGTTTTGATGGGACGAATTCTGTTTTTCTCCATTGACGTTTCACTCCTCATACATATATTGATTTTGCAGGCAATTATCTGCCTTTGTCGAGTTCCAGTATTTTATAAGCAGAAAGAGCCATGCGACAGTAAAAACCTGTACTATATGGCATACCTTTCCACAATAGCGCATTTTTTACTATATCACACAGCTCTTTTCATTGTCAACAAGATATTCATACTTTTTTACACTTTTTCTTGACTTTTTTCGACAGATATGATATCATGCCGATCTTTTTCAAATGATGAAAAGTATGGTTTTTAATCTAAAAGACCGCAGAAGCATTTTATCTTCTGCGGTCCACTGCATTCAGTTCCCGAAATAATTATTTCAGAGTAACTTCTGCTCCCTGCTCCTCAAGTTTAGCCTTAAGTTCCTCAGCCTCTGCCTTAGAAACAGCTTCCTTGATTACCTTCGGTGCTCCGTCAACAAGCTCTTTTGCTTCTTTCAGTCCAAGACCTGTTACTTCACGAACAACCTTGATAACTTTAACCTTAGAAGCTCCTGCAGATGTAAGCTCTACGTCGAACTCATCTTTCTCTGCTGCTCCAGCTCCGTCTGCTGCTGCAACTACAACGCCTGCTGCTGCAGATACGCCGAATTCTTCTTCACATGCTTTTACAAGCTCGTTTAACTCTAATACTGATAACTCTTTGATCGCTTCGATCATTTCAGCTGTTGTCAATTTAGCCATTTTAAATATCCTCCATATTTTCTTAATTTAATCTTTTTGATCTTAGTGAGCTTCCGCTCATCCTGCTGCCTGTCTCCAGTGCAGCTTTCCATGCAGATTACTCTGCAGGTGTCTCTGCTGTCTCCTCGGCTGCTGCTTCCTCTGCAGGAGCGGCTTCTCCACCCTGCTCTGCGATCTGATTGATAACACGAGCAAAGTTTGTAATAGGTGACTGCAGGCTTCCAAGCAACTTGGAAAGCAGTTCGTCTCTTGAAGGGATCTTAGCAAGTTCAGAGATTCCTGCAACATCATATGCTGTTCCTTCAACTACACCGCCTTTAAGTTCAAGTGCCGGAGCATCCTGTGCAAATTTGTAAAGGATTCTTGCCGGTGCTGTAGCGTCATCTTTTGAGATTGCGATAGCACTAGGTCCTTCCAAACATCCATCAAGGGCTGCAAAATCAGTTCCCTCGAAAGCTCTCTTCATCATTGTATTCTTGTATACTTTATAAACTACACCTGCTTCTCTGAGCTGCTTACGAAGCTCTGTATCCTGAGCAACTGTAAGTCCACGGTGGTCAACAAGAACTACTGACTGGGCGTCTTTGATTTCTTCTGCGATCTGATCTACGATCGGCTGCTTTAATTCAACTTTTGCCACTTTTGGGTACACCTCCTTATTTTATTCGTGTACTGCCAAAGTTCTCAGCAGAAATTCTGCTGAAACTTAAAAAGCTTTCGTATCCAAAGACACGAAAGCACATAAATTCATACAGATGTAAAAATTCATTCTTCCTCGGTAGGCGTTCACTACTTACGCTTTTCAGCACCTACTGTCTTCGGCAGTTGCTAGTGCATATTAACACATGGTTCCCTGGCTGTCAAGCATTTTTTCTTGTTTTCTGTTATTTTTTGTTGTTTTCTTTTTGTTTTTCATGATGTTCCGCTATATTGTCCTTCCGTACAATATAGCAGGAGACAAGGATTCAGTGGAATATTCATTCTTCCATTTACCGGATAAGGAAACTATCTTTATCCGGGAGCAAAAAAGAGACTGTACGTCGGAGAATCTCCGGCATACAGCCTCTTTCTTATAAACTGTCTTTGAAGACCGTTATTTTATTATGCAAGCTTCATTGGATTAACCTTTACGCCAGGTCCCATTGTAGATGTAAGAGTTACACTCTTCAGGTACTGACCTTTAACGGCTGCAGGTCTTACTTTGTTGATTGCATCGATAAGCGTCTGGAAGTTGTCCGCTAACTGCTCCTCTGTAAAGGATGCTTTTCCAACCGGAACGTGGATAATATTTGTCTTGTCCAATCTGTACTCAATCTTACCAGCTTTGATATCGTTGATAGCTTTTGTAACGTCCATTGTTACTGTACCAGCCTTCGGGTTTGGCATAAGACCCTTAGGTCCGAGTACACGTCCAAGACGTCCAACAACACCCATCATGTCCGGTGTAGCAACTACAACATCAAAGTCAAGCCATCCTTCATTCTGGATCTTCGGGATAAGCTCGTCTCCGCCTACAAAATCAGCTCCTGCTGCTTTTGCTTCTTCTGCCTTTGCATCCTTTGCGAATACAAGGATACGAACTTTCTTTCCTGTTCCGTGCGGAAGAACTACAGCGCCACGGATCTGCTGATCTGCGTGACGTCCGTCACAACCTGTTCTGATATGAGCTTCGATTGTCTCATCAAATTTTGCTGTTGCTGATTTTTTAACTAATGCTACTGCTTCTGCAGGATCATAGAGATTTCCTCTTTCGATCAGTTTCGCAGCTTCGATATACTTTTTTTCCTCGTTTCATTTTACAATAACCTCCTTGTGGTATTGGCGGGAACTTGCCCCTCCCACTTTACATGAATTTACTAAACAATCGATTCTTCAGCACTCTCTCCCCCGAGGACACCGGAAAAGGTCGGCTGGAAGAATCCTGCAATAAGGTAGTTACATCTGATTCAATGCCCGCAGGCATCTTCTCCTGTATTCTACTCCTCTACAACTACACCCATGGAACGGCATGTTCCAGCGATCATGCTCTCAGCAGTCTCAAGAGATGCTGCGTTCAGGTCTGGCATCTTCATTTCAGCGATTTCTCTAACCTGAGCTTTTGTGATTGTAGCTACTTTTGTCTTGTTCGGTACACCTGAACCGGACTGGATCTTGCAGGCCTTCTTAATAAGAACTGCTGCCGGTGGTGTCTTTGTGATGAAGCTGAAGCTTCTGTCATTATAAACAGTGATCACTACAGGAATGATAAGATCTCCCTGATCTGCTGTTCTAGCATTAAACTGCTTTGTAAATTCAACGATATTTACACCGTGCTGTCCAAGTGCAGGACCAACCGGTGGTGCCGGAGTTGCCTTTCCAGCAGGAATCTGTAATTTGATATATCCTTCTACTTTTTTTGCCATTTTAAATTACCTCCTTGTGGTATTGGCGGGACTTCCATCCCTCCCACGCAATTTTAATCCATTTTCTTCACTTCTGAAAATCCAAGTTCAACCGGAGTCTCTCGGCCAAACAGTTCGACATTGATTGTCAGACTCTTCTTCTGTTCATTGATTGTCTGAACAGCTCCGACAGTCCCTTCCCATGCTCCGCTGAGAACGGTAACAACATCTCCGACTGCCAGATCCATGATCACATCTTCTTTGTTGATTCCAAGATTCTCCATCTCGCTCTCATCAAGCGGAACCGGCTTGGATCCAGGTCCGACAAAACCGGTAACACCTCTTGTATTTCTTACGACATACCAGGTGTCATCGTTCATGATCATATGGATCATCACATATCCCGGAAACATCTTTCTCTGCACTGCCTTTTCAACTCCGTTGCGGAGTTCTGTGACTTCCTCGAGAGGAACTCTGACTTCCAGAATCTGATCTTCCAGGTGACGATTCTCAATCGTCTTATCAATGTTCGCTTTTACTTTGTTCTCATACCCTGAATAGGTATGAACGACGTACCATTTTGCCTCTGACATAAAATCACCTTTCTGCTGCGGTCAACTATTTTACTAAAAAGTCAATTCCGTATTTCAGTGCTGCGTCGATTACTGCGATCAACGCTCCCAAAATTACGGAAACAGCAACAACTGCCGTCGTCTGCTTTGTAAGAGTGTTCTTGTCTGGCCAGATAACCTTCTTGAACTCCGCCTGAAGCCCTTTAAACCAGCTCTTTTTCTGAGTCTTCGTATTCTCACTCATATGTCCACATCCTTTCGACAACGACTATTTTGTCTCTTTGTGCAGTGTGTGTGATTTGCAGAATCTGCAATACTTCTTGGTTTCCATACGATCCGGATGAGTCTTCTTATCCTTCGTCATGTTGTAGTTACGGTTCTTGCATTCCGTACACTCCAGAGATAATTCTTGTGCGCTACAACTTCCACCTCGCTTTTAATATATTCACCTACGTGTTACATGATGGTTGCGAACCATCTGATTTTAGGCATAAAAAAAGCCTACTTCCATTCGCCATGACATTGTATCATTAACGCACTACAGGAAGTCAAGCCTCTTTTCTTTTTACAATGTATTTTACTATTTTCCGCCGCACCGCTCATTCAGGATCCTGCATACTTCCTCCAGTGAACAGCAGATCGTATGCAGGCATCGGTTCAGTCTCCTGTGACAATAAAACGTACAGCAGCATCTTCTCCTGAATCCACATCTTTTCACTCTGCACACATCCATTCTTTTTAATCATTCTTCTTATAATAATGTATGCTTTCTTTTTTCAGTCTTTCCTTCTCGCGATCAGTTTATTGATCGGATTTCCTTTCAGGGAAAACTTTTCTTCATATTCTGTCATGATATTTCCTGCATTCATCTCTTCCTGGTGATGCAGGTCATACGTGTATTTCTCCAGATACCAGCCGGCCTCTTTCACCTGCTCCAGTGAAAAGTTAAACAACTCGGTATTATCCGTCTTAAACTCAACCCTTCCGCCCTGCGCCAGGATCTTTTCATACCGTTCTAAAAATTCCGTTGAAGTCAGTCTTCTCTTTGCATGGCGTGCTTTCGGCCACGGATCTGAAAAATTCAGGAAAATCTTATCCACTTCCTCCGGTGCGAACACCTCTTCCACATTTCTTGCGTCCATGCAGACAAACCGGATATTGGTCAGAGCTTCATATTCCTCTGTATCAAACTTTTCCAACGCTCTCAAAAGCACACTGGAATAACGCTCGATTCCGATAAAGTTCACATCGGGATGAGCCTTTGCCATATTCAGAATAAACTGCCCCTTACCCATTCCGATTTCTATATAGATAGGATGCCGGTCTCCAAACACCTGATGCCAGCATCCTCGCTGATCTTCCGGTCTTTTAATCACTGTACGGTGCATCTGGATCACGCCCTCTGCATGCGGGATATTTCTAAGTCTCATGTATGATTCCTCCTCAGAGATTCTCTATACATCATAACACGCAACCACTTTCCGGTCAAAGCTGACGGGTTGATTTTTTTGTGAAAAGGTGTATTATAGTAGATATTATAATTTTCTCACAAAAAGGAGGCTTATTATGGACTCTATTCTAAACAAATTGACGGAAATAGAATCTGCTGCCGTCAGCATTGTGCAGCATGCAGAAGCTGAAAAGTCCATTCTCGATGAGAAATATGACGAGAAACGCAGGCAATTCGACCTGGAGCTTGAGTCAGAGACCAAAAAGCAGATTCAGGCGATACAGGATGATCTGCAAAAAAGACTTCTCAGATCCTTTCATCTCAAAGCGATGAAAGTCTGGCACAGATCAACGCACTGCAAAAAGAATATGAAGAGAATCATACTCTGTATGCACAGAAGATTCTCCGAAAGATCACAGAGGTGTAGCCTATGGGACATCTGCTTGAATACAGCGGGATCGTAACAAAGACGCGTGCCATGGAATCCAGACTTCTCAGCCCCGGACAGTTTCAGGAGCTTGCATCCCTGCATACCATACCTGAGGCAGTGGAATATCTGAAAAAGAATACTGCTTATGCAGAAACCCTTGAATCCCTTGAGCCGACGCAGCTTCACCGTGGAAATATCGAAAAGCTGCTGACTCAGTCACTTTACCGGGATTATACCAAGCTCTACCGTTTCTGCGGACAAAAGCAGCGGAAGTTCATGGAACTGCGGCTCAAATCCTACGAGATTGACCTGATTGATTATTGTCTGAGGATCGTCATCAATCATTATAAGAGACCTTTTGATCTTCATTATAAAAAGGAGTTCTTTGACCGTTATTCCCAGCTTTCCATCGACCGGCTCATCACTTCCAGAACGACAGATGAACTGGTGGACAATCTCAAAGGGACAGAATACTATGATCCGCTGAAGAAATTGCAGGATGCACAGAAAGTCACCCTGTATGATTATGACCTTGCACTGGAACTTTACTTTTTCACTACTTTGTGGAAAGCCCGTAAAAAAATGTTAAAAAAAGAGGATCTGGAACTCTACGAAAGGGATTGTGGTTCGCAGATCGATCTGCTCAATATGCAGTGGATCTTACGTGCAAAGAAATATTATAATATGAAGCCCGCGGATATTTATCTTCTGATCATTCCGATCCACTATAAATTATCAACCGCTCAGATCAAGGAAATGGTTGAGGCTGCGGGAATCGAAGAACTACAGACTCTGGTGAGCCAGACCCGCTACGGAAGACAGTATCATTTTCAGAAAAATCCGGACATGGAACAGATGTATTCCGAGTGTCTGCATCACCTTTATCTGATCGACAGAAGACGGAATCCCTATTCGATCGCTGCTGTCAACACCTATCTCTTCCTCAAGGAAGAAGAAATCAAAAAGCTCACCACCACCCTTGAGTGTATCCGTTACGGACTCTCACCGGGTGAGACGATGACTTACGTTGGAGGTAGAACCCAATGATTGTAAAAATGAAATTTATCAACATATCCGGCCCAAGAAACGATATCGACCGGGTCACTGACCAGTATCTCTCACGCTATGAGATCCAGTTGGAATCCGCTCTCTCCGAGCTGAAGACAGTCGAGAACCTCCGTCCTTTTGTTGAGATCAATCCATACCGGGATGTTCTCGCAAAGGCGGTCCAGTTCGTCAGTTACCTTCCAAATGCGGATACGGTCACTCCCGACTCATCCCTCGGTCTGGACGATATGTTTGAACTTGTGCGAAATGCAAGTGCAGATTATGAAGATCTGCAACAGAAAAGGAAAAATGCAAAAATAAAATTGAGCAGCTCCGTACAAAGCAGCAGATCATTGCACCGTTCCGTCCACTGGAATGTGATCTGCATCAGGTACTCAGCTACCGGTTCATCACTTACCGCTTCGGTCGGATCGCAGCAGAGCATTATCATAAAATGCAGAAATATCTCATGGATGACCTGGGTGCGATCTTTGTAGAAGGCGAACGAGATGAAAGTTTTGTCTATGGTGCTTATTTTGTTTCTCCGGGAGAAGCGAAAAAAGTAGATGCCGTCTTCCGCTCTCTTCATTTTGAACGGATCGAGCTGAAAGATGAATTTTGAGGGAACTCCGGCTTATGCTTATCAGAAACTGGAGAAGGAGATTGCCCGGGTAAATTGTGGAGATGAACGACCTCGACAAAGAAGCCGGGGAGATGCTCTTTGACCGTGCCGCACAACTGGTTGCCGCAAAGAACCGTTTAGAAGAATTGTCCAATAATTTCGATGTCCGCAAAATGGCGGCCCGTATGGATGAGAATCAGGAAGATTACTATATTCTCTGCGGCTGGATGGCAGAGGATGATGTGGATCGTTTTCTTGAAGAGATCAAAGATGATGACAAAGTCTTCGTTGTCGTTGAAGATGACCATGATGCTTACTTCGGTGAGCCTCCGACCAAGCTTGAGAACCCAAAGCTTTTCAAGCCTTTTGAAATGTTCATTCAGATGTATGGACTTCCCGCCCACAACGAGATGGACCCGACTGTATTTGTCGGACTGACCTACTCCTTTATTTTCGGAGTTATGTTCGGAGATGTCGGACAGGGACTTCTCCTTCTCATCGGTGGGGCATTGATCTATCACTTTAAGAAGATCCCTCTGGCGGGGATTATCTCCACAGCCGGATTCTTCTCCACAATCTTCGGATTTATGTTCGGAAGTATCTTCGGATTTGAAGATGTGCTGAAGCCTTTGTGGATACGGCCCATCGACCATATGACCACATTACCGTTCCTGGGGAAACTGAATACAGTCTTTATCGTAGCAGTTGCCTTTGGTATGTTCCTTATCATCGTGGCCATGATTCTGCATATTATTAATGCAGCAAAAAGCAAAGATGTCGAGGGAACCTGGTTTGATGCAAATGGTGTGGCAGGACTGGTTTTCTATCTCGCAGTGGTTGTCACCATTGTACTCTTCATGACCGGCAATCCGCTTCCGGGCGGAATCGTCATGGGCGTGATGTTCGGAGTACCGCTTCTTCTTATTTTCCTGAAAGAGCCGCTCGCCCGCAGGATTGAAAAGCCGTGCTGACAAGATGGAGACCGGACCGGGAATGTACGTGGTCAGGGATTTTTTGAGATGTTTGAAACTTTATTGAGTTATTTTCCAATACCATTTCTTATGTGCGTATCGGTGCATTTGCCGTCAGCCATGCAGCCATCATGGAAGTGGTACTGCAACTGGCAGGTGCAGAGAGCGGACATCCGAACTGGATCGGTGTTATTTTCGGCAATCTGTTCGTCTGCGGATTTGAAGGACTGATCGTCGGCATCCAGGTACTCCGTCTGGAATATTACGAAATGTTCAGCCGTTTCTACAGTGGCAGCGGCCGTGCATTTAACCCGTACACAAAAAAATGAAAAAACGAACAACCAGGGCATAACAACAGCCTGAAATTAATAAAAAGGCAGGAGGATTCCACTATGACTATCGCAACAAAAAGTTATTTTTATCGCAGCACTTATCTTAAGCATTATCATCCCGTTCGGCTATTACCTGATCGGTGAAAAGACAAAAAGCGGTACAAACGCACGATCGGTATCAATGCATTTTTCTTCTTCGGTGCTTTTGCCATTGCTTCTATTGCCATGCTGGCAGGTCCTGACAGCGTCCATGCAGCCACAGCCGCAGCCAATGGTGCGACTCTCGCCACAGGCATGGGCTACCTTGCAGCAGCACTCGTAACCGGACTTTCCTGTATCGGTGGTGGTATCGCCGTTGCAAGTGCGGCAAGTGCAGCGTTAGGTGCTATCAGTGAAGATTCCAGCGTACTTGGTAAATCTCTGATCTTCGTAGGACTTGCAGAAGGTGTATGCCTTTACGGACTGATCATTTCCTTCATGATCCTGGGAAATCTCTAAGGAGCGGTTTTTATGAAAATGTATCTCATCAGTGATAATGTTGACACGTATACCGGAATGCGGCTGGCAGGTGTGGACGGCATCGTCATCCATGAAAGGGAAGAGCTCCGTACGGCACTGGAAGATGTCCTTGCAGACAAGACCGTTGGCATCGTACTTCTGACTGAAAAGCTGGGGCGGGAATTTCCTGATCTGATCGACACATTCCGCTTAGAGCGGAAGATGCCGCTTCTGGTAGAAATCCCCGACCGTCACGGAACAGGGCGGAAAAAAGATTTTATCACTTCCTATATCACCGAAGCCATTGGCTTAAAACTTTAGTTACGGCCGGTATCCGTACAATATCAACAAATACAGAAGGAGGGATTCCTCTTGACTTTAGAAGAAAAGATCACGCATTTAAAGACGACTTCCATGGAGCAGGCCCGGGCTGAAGGGAATGCGATCATCGACTCTCACCGGGAAGCTCTTGACAAAGTCTTTGAAGACCATAAAGCAGAGGCATTACGCCAGTCCGAAACCCGGATCAAGGCAGAAACCACGAATGCAAAACTGGCTCTGAACCAGGCTCTTGCGAAATCCCAGCTTGAGATCAAAAGAAAGCAGGGTAAGATCCAGCAGGAGCTGAAAGATAAAATTTTTGAAGAAGCACAGGATCTGATCCATGCCTTTATGAAGACAGAAGCGTATGACGACTTTCTTATACGCTGCATCCGCAGTGCCGTCCGTTTTGCAGGAACTGACCCGGTTACAGTCTATATCAACCTGTCTGATGAAAAGAAAAAGACAGTGCTGGAAGATGCAACCCAGGTTCATCTGAGTGTCAGTGCAGAAGATTTTATCGGTGGTGTCCGCTCGGTCATCCGGTCACGCAACATCCTGATCGATAATTCTTTTCAGACTCAGTTAAAGGATCAGTATGATAAATTTATATTTGAAGGAGGAGACGGCATTGGTTAAGACAGCAACTATTTACGGAATCAACGGTCCCGTCATTTACCTCAAAGGAAATACCGGTTTCTGTATGTCAGAAATGGTTTATGTCGGAAAGCAGAAGCTGGTTGGAGAAGTCATTGCACTGGACAAAGACCTGACCACGGTTCAGGTTTATGAAGAAACCACCGGACTGTATCCCGGAGAGGAGGTCATTGCCACCGGCAATCCGGTATCTGTGACCCTTGCTCCCGGTATCCTGAATAATATTTTCGATGGAATCGAACGTCCGCTGGAACGGATCGCAGAATCTGCAGGTGCATTCATCACCCGTGGAGTAAGCGTGGATTCACTGGATCGTACAAAAAAATGGCCCACCCACATTACTGTAAAGCAGGGAGATTATCTCCATGCCGGGGATATCATCGCAGAGGTTCCCGAAACCCATGCGATCACCCATAAATGTATGGTTCCTCCGGGGATCGAAGGAACCGTTCTTGTCACGGTGGCAGACGGAGCGTATACCATTGATGATCTTCTTGTCCGTCTGCAGCTCCCTGACGGGGATACAAAAGACCTTACCATGACCCAGCACTGGCCGATCCGCACACCGCGTCCGACGCACCACCGGTTTCCGGCATCCGTTCCGCTTGTCACCGGACAGCGGATCATCGACACGATGTTTCCGATCGCCAAAGGCGGTACTGCCGCAATCCCGGGTGGATTCGGAACCGGAAAGACCATGACCCAGCATCAGATCGCCAAGTGGGCGGATGCGGATATCATCATTTATATCGGCTGTGGTGAACGTGGAAATGAAATGACGCAGGTGCTTGAGGAATTTAGTGAACTGACTGATCCACGTACCGGAAAACCACTGATGGATCGTACTACTCTGATCGCCAATACTTCTAACATGCCAGTGGCTGCCCGCGAGGCCAGTATTTATACAGGACTGACACTTGCCGAGTATTACCGGGACATGGGCTATGACGTAGCGATCATGGCAGATTCCACCTCCCGTTGGGCTGAAGCCCTCCGAGAACTTTCAGGACGACTGGAAGAAATGCCGGCAGAAGAAGGATTCCCGGCTTACCTTGCATCCCGCCTTTCCGCTTTTTACGAGCGTGCCGGCATGATGCATAATTTAAACGGAACAGATGGTTCCGTCACCATTATCGGAGCAGTTTCCCCACAGGGCGGTGACTTTTCCGAACCGGTCACCCAGAACACCAAACGTTTTGTACGCTGCTTCTGGGGACTGGATAAGAGTCTTGCCTATGCAAGACATTTCCCTGCCATCCACTGGCTGACCAGTTACAGTGAATATCTCACTGACTTAAGCCCCTGGTACCAGGACAACGTTTCCCCGAAATTCGTTGACTACCGCAACCGTCTGATGGCTCTTTTAAATCAGGAAAGCAGCCTGCTTGAAATTGTTAAGCTGATCGGAAGTGATGTTCTTCCCGACGATCAGAAGCTCGTCCTGGAAATTGCCCGCGTGATCCGGCTTGGATTTCTTCAGCAGAATGCATTCCATAAAGATGATACCTGCGTTTCCATGGAAAAGCAGTTTCTGATGATGGATACGATCCTGTACCTTTACAAGCAGGCACGTACCCTTGTCACAATGGGACATCCGATGTCCGTCCTGAAATCGGAAAATATTTTTGACCGCATTATTTCCATCAAATACGATGTTCCGAATGACCGGCTGGAGCTTTTTGCCCAGTACCATCGCGACATTGATGCCTTTTATCAGCGTGTCATTGAAAAGAATGCATAAGGAGGGACAGCAGAAATGTCAATAGAATATTTAGGATTAAGCAGTATCAACGGCCCTCTGATCGCACTGGAGGGCGTACAGGATGCTTTTTATGATGAGATCGTAGAATTTGTCGTAAACGGAGAAGAACGCAAGCTTGGACGTATTGTAGAGGTCTACGAAGATAAAGCAGTCATCCAGGTCTTTGAAGGCTCTGAAAATATGTCTTTGAAAAATACGCATACCAAACTGACCGGACACCCGATGGAGATTGCACTTTCACCGGATATGCTCGGTCGTACGTTCAACGGAATCGGACAGCCCATTGATGATCTCGGACCACTGGTCTCAAACCTGAAACGGGATGTCAACGGTCTTCCGCTGAACCCGATCCGCAGGGAATACCCCCGGAACTATATCCACACCGGTATCTCCGCCATCGACGGACTGACCACACTGATCCGCGGACAGAAACTTCCGATTTTCTCAGGAAACGGACTCCCGCATGACCAGCTTGCGGCACAGATCGTAAAGCAGGCCTCTCTGGGGGATGATTCCGATGAACAGTTTGCTATTGTATTTGCCGCTATGGGAGTCAAGCATGATGTCGCTGATTTCTTCCGGAATACTTTTGAAGAAAGCGGTGTTGCCGACCATGTTGCCATGTTCCTGAACCTTGCAAATGACCCGGTCGTAGAACGACTCATCACTCCGAAGGTTGCCCTGACTGTCGCGGAATATCTGGCTTTTGAACGGCATATGCACATTCTTGTCATCCTGACGGATATGACTTCTTTTGCCGAGGCGATGCGTGAGGTTTCCTCCTCCAAAGGAGAGATTCCAAGCCGAAAGGGATTTCCGGGATACCTCTACAGTGAACTCGCCACGATCTACGAACGTGCAGGAATCGTCCGCGGTGTAGATGGCTCTGTGACTCAACTGCCGATCCTCACCATGCCAAATGATGATATCACACATCCGATCCCGGACCTGACCGGTTATATTACAGAAGGACAGATTGTACTTGACCGCCCGTTACACGGACAGTCCATTTATCCGCCGATTAATATCCTTCCTTCCCTTTCCCGTCTGATGAAGGACGGAATCGGAGCAGGCTATACACGAGAAGACCACCAGGATCTTGC
>ENA-OQDL01001065-OQDL01001065.1-human-gut-metagenome-genome-assembly--contig:-NODE-1065-length-14861-cov-2.927107_pt1 | contig 14861 bp, 14 predicted proteins | sample MGYA00242782_ERZ504609 | MGnify/ENA primary metagenome ERZ504609 (study PRJEB26092, sample SAMD00036320) | human gut metagenome | host: Homo sapiens | study: EMG produced TPA metagenomics assembly of... | reverse complement strand
GCACTGGATGATAGTGTTCCGCATGTTTTCAATAACACGCGGCAGTTTGTCCGTACCTATGTGCGGATGTGCATCTACCAGTATGGAAGTGGAGGCTCCATGTTGACAGAAGACATTCAGAATCTTGTCTACATTGCCGCGCTTTTTGCTGCGTGTGTACAGCTTGCCATCCGAGTAGGCTCCGGCACCTCCCTCTCCGAAGCTGTAATTGGACTCCGGGTTGACGAGTTGCTGGCGGCTGATTTGCGCCAAGTCTTTCTTGCGTTCCCGTACGTCCTTTCCACGCTCCACAATGACGGGGCGCAGACCGAGCTCTATCAGTCGCAGGGCGGCGAAGAGTCCTCCGGGACCGGCGCCTACCACTACTACTTGGGGCTTTCCTTCTACATTATTATATATAGTACGTTCGTACTCATCTTCTTGCGGCATTTCCTTGATGTATGCCCTTACCTTCAGATTGACGAAGATAGTCCGCTGGCGTGCATCAATACTCCGTTTCAAGATTCGGGTAGCGGTGATGTCACGTCAAATTCAGACCTTTTTCTTTAGAAAGATATTCCTTTAATTTCTGTTCGTTTGCTGCGATTTCGGGAAATATACGGAGTTGGTATTCTTGTGTCATTTAGTTATTATTGATATTGTTTTCGATTATCCAATTAGGAAAAACGGGCTAATTTATGCATCAGTGTCTTATCCGAATAAAGCCCTGAACGCCTCTTCTACTTTTCTCACCGGTACTAATTCTATCTTCAGTTTTTGGGTATCGATCCCTTGCAGATTATACTTTTGGCAACAAGAACCGTTTAAAACCCAATTTCTCGGCTTCACCGATACGTTGTTCTATTCGATTCACAGGACGTATCTCTCCCGACAATCCGATTTCTCCCGCCATGCAAACTTCCGGCTCAATGGCTGCATCCATATTGGAAGAAAGGATTGCACTGATAACCGGCAGATCGATAGCCGGATCATTCACTTTCAATCCTCCGGCAATATTCAGGAACACATCTTTCTGTGCCAACTTAAATCCCACCCGCTTTTCGAGAACAGCCAGCAGCATATTCATTCTTCTCAAATCGAAAACCGGTTGCCGAACGTTGCGGATTTCCGTAGACTGCAGAGCTTACCAAAGCCTGTGTCTCAATCAAAAACGGGCGAATCCCCTCAATGGCGGAGGCAATGGCTACCCCGCTCATCCCTTCATGATCCTGACTTAGCAAAAGTTCGGAAGGATTACTCACTTGGCGCAACCCATCCTGACGCATTTCATAAATACCTAATTCTGCCGTACTACCGAAACGATTCTTGATACTGCGTAGAATACGATACATATAATGTTGGTCGCCCTCAAATTGAAGAACAGTATCTACGATATGTTCCAGCACTTTAGGTCCTGCAATACTTCCTTCCTTATTAATATGTCCGATCAGCAATACAGGCGTATGTGTTTCTTTCGCAAAACGAAGAATAGACGCCGAACACTCTCTGACTTGCGCTATACTTCCGGGAGACGATTCGATACTTTCGGTGGAAATAGTCTGTATAGAGTCGATAATCACTAAATCGGGATTCGTATTCTTGATATGCACATAAATCTGTTCGAGTGAAGTCTCGCAAACGATCAGGCAATCGCTGGAAGTGTCAGAGAGACGGTCGGCACGAAGTTTCAGCTGTCGTGCACTCTCTTCACCGGATACATAAAGAATCTTCTTTTCCGGCATGTGCAGTACGGTCTGCATGACGAGCGTCGATTTACCGATTCCCGGCTCGCCGCCTATCAGGACAAGAGAACCCTGTACAAGTCCGCCTCCCAATACACGATTCAGTTCATCATCGTGCATATTGATGCGTGGCTCGTCGTCTGCCTCTATATCGCTAAGTGCCAGTGGCTTGGGCTTCTGTGTTTCAATGCCCGACACCGGACGGCGGTTAGTGGGTTCTTTCCGTACGATTTCTTCAACATACGTATTCCATTCTCCACACGACGGGACATTTTACCCACCCATTTTCGGGTGAAATTCCCTGTCCGCAATTACTGCATACATATACGGTTTTCTCTTTTGCCATCGAAATTCCTTTCTTCTTGTAGGGTACAAAAATAGGGATAATTTATTAGAAATAAGTTATCCCTGCCTAATAGAAATAGTGAATGCCTACAGAGTTATCTCTCCCGCTATCGAACGGTTCATCCGGTCGCGTACCTCATCCGGGGTATATCCATGTCCCAGTAAGAACATTAATTTAGTGACTGCCGATTCCGTTGTACTGTCATATCCGGAGACAACGCCTGCCTGCAATAACTGGTATCCTGTTTCGTAACGTTCCATTTCTACCATTCCTGCGCTGCATTGTGTTACGTTGACAATCACAATTCCACGTTCACTGGCCTGACAGAGCCGGCGTATAAACCATTCCTTTCGGGGAGCATTCCCCGAACCGTATGTTTCGAGCACAACCGCCTTTAAACCTTCAATCCCCAGAATGGTGGCAATTACATTTTCCTGGATGCCCGGAAAGAGCTTCAGTACCACTACATTGGTATCCAGCAAATAGTGCGGTTTCAATCCCCGTTCTTCACCATTTCCGTGAATTTGTACATTATTATATTTAATATGGATTCCCGCTTCCGCCAATACCGGATAATTGAAAGAACGGAATGCATTGAAGTTTTCTGCATTCATCTTTGTCGTACGGTTTCCCCGCATCAGGTGATTTTCAAAGAAGATGCATACTTCGGGCACCAGTGCCCTTCCTTCCTTGTTTTGTGCAATGGCAATCTCGATACTGGTCATCAGATTTTCCTTTCCGTCCGTGCGGAGTACGCCGATGGGAAGCTGTGAGCCTGTGAGGATAACAGGTTTGTCCAGTCCTTCCAGCATAAAACTTAGTGCGGAAGCGGTATAAGCCATCGTGTCCGTTCCGTGCAGGATGACGAAGCCGTGGTAACGATTGTAGTTGTCATGAATAATGCGTACCAGCTTCCGCCACATATCCGGTTCCATGTCCGACGAATCCATCGGAGGATCAAACTGATAGGTGTCAATTGGAAAATTGAACTTTTGCAGTTCGGGGATATACTTTTGCAGTTGCTCGAAGTTAAAGTTCTCCAGAGCACCTGTCGCGGCATTCTCAATCATACCAATTGTTCCACCGGTGTATATTAACAATACGGAAGTATTTAATGGGTTCATAAGCTGATTTTGTGCGATTGTTTTCGCAAATATAATAATAGATTTGATAAATAAGTAACAAAATGTCATAAAAGTGAAGGCGAATGACCGGATAAAGCGCAGGCGAAAGATTCTTTTTATCAGAAAAAAACCGAAAAAAGTGATAGATTGAACGTTTTTATTATTACTTTTGCGACACTTATCAAAAACAAGAGTAGAAACAAGGACTATGATGAAGTACTATCCACATACAGTCACATCCATGTGTACCATGACCCTTAGGGGTTAATGGATAGTTTTTGTGTATCTACGTGATTCACGCTTGTATAAGCAGGCAAAATTCAAATTCAATTTTATTCGTAAACAACCAATCGTTCTGTAAAAAGCAAACTGCAGGACATTGCATTTAAATAAGTATCTTCATGAAAGTAATGAAATTCGGCGGAACATCCGTAGGTTCCGTGAACAGCATTTTAAGCGTAAAGAGAATTGTAGAGTCGGCAAATGAGCCGGTAATTGTAGTTGTTTCCGCATTGGGAGGCATCACTGACAAATTGATAAATACATCGAAGATGGCGGCAGTGGGAGATTCAGCCTATGAGGGTGAGTTTCGCGAAATCGTTTACCGTCATGTGGAGATGATTAAGGAGGTGATTCCTGCCGGAGAAAAGCAAGTATCGTTGCAACGTCAGATTGGCGAGCTGCTGAACGAATTGAAGGATATCTTTCAGGGAATTTACCTGATTAAAGACCTTTCCCCGAAAACTTCGGATACAATCGTCAGCTATGGTGAACGCCTTTCATCGATCATCGTCACCGCACTGATTGAGGGAGCAAAATGGTTCGATTCGCGCACTTTTATCAAGACGGAAAGAAAGCATAGCAAGCACACGCTGGATACCGAATTGACTAATAAACTGGTGAAAGAGGCTTTCCAGTCTATTCCTAAAGTAGCGCTGGTGCCGGGATTCATCTCTTCGGATAAAACGACAGGGGATGTAACAAACCTCGGACGCGGTGGCTCGGACTATACGGCTGCCATTGTTGCTGCGGCGCTAGATGCGACAAGTCTGGAAATCTGGACGGATGTGGACGGTTTCATGACCGCCGATCCGCGTGTGATTTCCACGGCTTATACCATTAATGAACTGAGCTATGTAGAAGCTACCGAACTTTGCAACTTCGGCGCTAAGGTAGTGTATCCGCCTACCATCTATCCGGTTTGCCACAAGAACATACCTATTATAATAAAGAACACGTTCAATCCCGACGGAGCGGGAACGGTCATCAAGCAGGATGTTTCCAATCCGCAAAGTAAAGCCATTAAAGGTATTTCGTCTATCAACGATACAAGTCTGATAACGGTGCAGGGACTCGGTATGGTAGGCGTGATTGGTGTGAACTACCGTATCTTTAAGGCTTTGGCAAAGAACGGTATCAGTGTGTTCCTCGTATCGCAGGCATCTTCGGAGAATTCTACTTCCATCGGTGTGCGTAATGCGGATGCCGACCTGGCTTGTGAAGTTCTGAACGAAGAGTTTGTCAAAGAGATTGAAATGGGAGAGATTTCACCCATACAAGCTGAGAAGGATTTGGCTACGGTAGCCATTGTAGGTGAGAATATGAAGCATACGCCGGGTATTGCCGGTAAGCTGTTCGGTACGCTGGGACGTAACGGTATCAACGTGATAGCTTGTGCACAGGGCGCTTCGGAAACGAATATTTCGTTTGTGGTAGACAGCAAGTCGCTGCGCAAGTCTTTGAACGTGATCCATGACTCTTTCTTCCTGTCGGAGTATCAGGTATTGAACCTCTTTATCTGCGGAGTTGGTACGGTAGGCGGCAGTTTGATAGAACAGATTCACAGCCAGCGTCAGAAATTGATGCAGGAGAACGGCTTGCAGCTGAATGTGGTAGGTATTGCCGATGCTTCCAAAGCAATCTTCAGCCGCGAGGGATTTGACTTGGGACGCTTTCGCGAAGAATTGGCGGAGAAAGGTAAGGAAAGCTCTTTGGATACGCTTCGTAACGAGATTATCGGCATGAATATCTTTAACTCCGTATTCGTGGACTGTACGGCAAGCGCAGGAGTGGCTTCCTTGTATAAAGACCTTTTGATGCACAACGTTTCGGTTGTAGCCGCCAATAAGATTGCAGCTTCTTCGGAGTATGAAAACTACCGGGAACTGAAGCAGATAGCCCGCCAGCGCGGCGTGAAATATCTGTTTGAGACGAACGTAGGTGCGGGGTTGCCTATTATCAATACCATTAACGACCTTATTCATAGCGGTGACAAGATACTGAAGATTGAAGCCGTGCTGAGCGGTACGCTGAATTATATATTCAACAAGATAAGCGCGGATATTCCTTTCAGCAGAACCATTAAAATGGCTCAGGAGGAACGTTATTCCGAACCTGATCCGCGTATCGACCTCAGTGGCAAGGATGTAATCCGCAAACTGGTAATCCTTGCACGTGAAGCCGGTTATCGCATTGAGCAAAGTGATGTGGAAAAGAATCTCTTTGTACCCGATGATTTCTTCGAAGGTTCTTTGGATGACTTCTGGAAGAAAGTGCCGAGCCTCGACGCCGGCTTTGAAGCACGCCGCAAGGTGTTGGAAGCGGAAAACAAGCATTGGCGTTTCGTTGCCAGACTGGAGAACGGCAAGGCCTCCGTAGGACTGCAGGAAGTGGGTGTCAATCACCCGTTCTATGGGCTGGAAGGCAGCAACAATATTATCTTGCTGACAACAGAGCGTTATAAGGAATATCCGATGATGATACAAGGCTACGGTGCCGGTGCCGGTGTAACGGCTGCGGGAGTATTTGCGGACATAATGAGTATTGCGAACGTTTAATTAAGTACGAACTTCGTACTTGGATTTCAAGATTCATGGGTATGAAACACATTATTATATTAGGTGACGGTATGGCCGACTGGCCTGTAAAGTCTTTGGAAAGCAGGACTTTGTTGCAAGCAGCTAAAACGCCCTATATGGATAAGCTTGCCCGGATGGGGCGTGTAGGCAGGTTAAAAACTGTTGCCGACGGATTTCATCCCGGCAGTGAGGTTGCCAATATGTCCGTTTTGGGCTATGACCTGCCGAAAGTATATGAGGGACGCGGCCCGTTGGAAGCGGCAAGTATCGGTGTAGACCTGAAGCCGGGTGAAATGGCGATGCGCTGTAATATTATCTGCATTGAAGGAGGTGCTATCAAGAACCATTCGGCGGGACATATTACGACCGAAGAAGCCGATGTGCTGGTGAAATATCTGCAGGAACATTTGGGTAATGAGCGCGTGCGTTTCCATACGGGTGTGCAATACCGGCATTTGTTGGTAATAAAAGGCGGAGACAAGCGTATAGACTGTACTCCTCCGCATGATGTCCCTCTGAAACCCTATCGGCCGTTGCTGGTAAAGCCTATGGCAGGTACAGAAAGTATCACCGTTCCCGAAGGAAAAGCCGATTTGACCCCGCAACAAACCGCCGACTTGATTAACGATTTAATCATGCGTTCGCAAGAATTGCTGAAAGAACACCCCGTCAATAGGAAGCGTGCAGCCGAAGGCAAAGACCCGGCTAACAGTATTTGGCCGTGGAGCCCGGGTTATCGTCCACAGATGGAAACACTTTCGGATAAGTTTCCTCAAGTGAGGAAAGGCGCTGTAATCTCTGCCGTAGATTTGATTAACGGTATCGGCTATTATGCCGGACTGCGCCGTCTGACGGTGGAAGGAGCGACCGGACTGTACGATACCAATTACGAGAATAAAGTGGCTGCCGCTCTTGACGCACTGAAAACGGATGATTTCGTTTACCTGCATATCGAGGCCAGCGATGAGGCGGGACATGAAGGAGACATTCCTTTGAAGATGCTGACCATTGAAAATCTGGATAGCCGCGCCGTAGGTCCTATTTATGAAGCGGTGAAAGATTGGGAAGAACCTGTCGCCATTGCCGTTTTGCCCGATCATCCCACTCCCTGCGAGCTGCGTACACATACCAACGAACCGGTACCTTTCTTTATTTGGTATCCGGGTATTGAGCCGGACGAGGTGCAGACTTTTGATGAAGTGGCGGCTTGCAGCGGCAGCTACGGTCTGCTGAAAGAAGATGAGTTTATAAACGAATTTATGAAGGGATAATGAGATGACATGCCCAAATGTGCTGATTATCATTCGGTGCAGCGTCATAGTCTTTAATTATTAATTCTTTAATATTTAATTTAATATGCAATATTATAGTACCAACAAACAAGCTCCCGATGTTACCCTCGAAGAGGCGGTAGTGAAAGGGCTTGCCGCAGACAAAGGACTTTTCATGCCCTTTACCATTAAACCGTTGCCGCAGGAATTCTACGACAGCATTGATACGCTTGGCTTTCAGGAGATAGCCTATCGGGTGGCGGATGCTTTCTTTGGGGAAGATGTTCCCGCAGATACATTGAAGCAGATTGTGTACGATACATTGAGCTTCGATGTCCCTTTGGTGAAAGTGACGGAAAATATCTATTCCCTCGAATTGTTCCATGGCCCTACACTTGCCTTTAAGGATGTGGGCGGCCGTTTTATGGCGCGCCTGTTGGGCTATTTTATTAGAAAAGAGGGTAAGAAGCAGGTTAATGTATTGGTTGCTACCTCGGGTGATACGGGTAGTGCCGTTGCCAATGGTTTCCTCGGCGTAGAAGGTATTCATGTTTATGTGCTCTATCCGAAGGGCAAGGTCAGTGAAATTCAGGAAAAGCAATTCACTACGTTGGGACAGAATATCACGGCTCTTGAAGTGGATGGCACGTTCGACGATTGTCAGGCATTGGTGAAAGCGGCTTTCATGGACAAGGAGCTTAACAGCCGTTTGCAACTTACCAGCGCCAACTCCATTAATGTGGCACGTTTTCTGCCGCAGGCTTTCTACTATTTTTATGCTTATGCGCAGTTGAAGCGGGCGGGTAAGGCTGCCAATGCCGTAATCTGTGTGCCAAGCGGCAATTTCGGTAATATAACGGCCGGTTTGTTCGGTAAACGCATGGGACTGCCGATAAAGCGTTTCATAGCATCCAACAACCGTAACGACATATTCTATCAATATTTGCAGACGGGTGTTTATGCGCCGCGACCCAGCGTCGCTACGATAGCCAATGCCATGGATGTGGGCGATCCGAGTAACTTTGCCCGTGTGCTCGACCTCTATGGCGGTAGCCATGCAGCTATCTCTGCCGAGATAAGCGGTGCTGCTTATACGGACGAACAGATAGCCGAAACCGTGAAGAATGTTTGGACAGATGAGCATTACCTGCTCGACCCTCATGGCGCATGCGGTTTCCGTGCATTGCAAGAGGGCTTGCAGCCGGGTGAGACGGGCGTCTTCCTGGAAACGGCTCATCCTGCCAAGTTCAAAGATACGGTAGAGAATATTATCGGTGAGGCGATACAGATACCGGAGAAGTTGCAAGCCTTTATGCGTGGCGAAAAGAAGAGTCTGCCTATGTCGAAAGATTTTGCAGACTTCAAGCGCTATTTAATGAATATCTGATTACCGGTTGTTTCTGATAGGATGAGGTGTCAAAACTAAAAAAATATCAAAGGAGTTTTGACGCCTCTTCTTGTTCCCCTATGGGAATGCTTTTTATCTTTCCGACTTTATGGCTATTATCCCAAAGCACGAGTATTTCTATTTTCAGAAGGCTGTGGCGGTAGAATAGCGTATAGTCGGGACAAGGAGTGATATATCGTATGTTATCCACTTCCGTGGCTTGTCCGATGAAAGGATTTAGAGTAATGCGATGAAGTGCATTCTGGAAGAGTGAGTATATAATCTTTCCCTGTTCTTTGTTTCCAAACCTCTGCACTGAGGATAACAGCAGGCTTCTCAGTTCCCCCTTGGCAAGTGGCGACCAATTTATTTGTTTAACCATGATTTTACTTCCTTATTGATTGTAACATCTTCTTGCCCTTCTCCGTTTTCCAGTTGCCGGCAAGCGGTTTGGATATCCTGGCGTAGGCGGGTGGAGAATACGAGCACTTGTTTGGTGGGGTTTGATGCCTGTTTGGGTTCTGTTTCTTTCATTTTTCAGTCTCCTGTTTCCCTAAAACATTGCAAAGTTGCGAATTGTTTAGGATAACGCTCCGTATGTTTCCGAACATTTCCCAGTGCTATGCGTTCTCACTACCTTGAACTCAATGTAGATAGTCTCATGAAAGATAAAAAGCTGGAAGCCAATCTCAGTATGGTTGCATCCCGTGTCATGGCGGGTCTGAACATGAACGGATTGAAGTATTTATTGCCTTTGTGGTTGGGAGCTTTAACGGGTGTTACCATACGGTGCGTGTTTGCGGCAGTGGCTTTTTGGTTGACGGGTTGTTTTATAAAAGAAGCGGCGGTTACCAGGAAGCAACGCATCATGCTGTTTTGCCTCGGGGCGTTCGGGCTTTACGGATTTATGTTCTGCTATCTGCTGGGCATCAGCAAAACCACTCCGGTTTCGAGCGCCATATTCAATTCGATGCAGCCTATATGGGTATTTCTCATTTCCGTTTTCTTTCTGCACGAGAAAGCTACGGTAATGAAGATTATCGGTATAGCTTTGGGGTTTGGCGGTGCGATGTTGTGTATCTTGACGCAGGGCAGCGATGATTTGGCACGTGATGCCTTTACCGGCAATTTGCTTTGTATGATCAGTTCGTTTGTATTTGCCGTTTATCTGATTGTAAGCAAGAAACTGCTGGAGAAGGTAGGAGTAGTGACAATGATGAAATATATATTTGGCGGAGCTGCTGTTTCCGGCATAATCGTTTCGTCCGTTGCAGGGTGGGATGCACCGATGTTTGCAGAAGCCTGGAAGGGCGAGTGGCATTGGACGGCGTGGGCTGTACTTGCATTTATCCTTATTTTCCCTACTTATCTCAGTTACTTCCTGGTTCCTGTCGGGTTGAAGTATCTGAAGACTACCGTTGTCGCTATTTACAGCTATCTGATATTGGTAGTGACCACGGTTGTCTCGCTTTCTTTGGGGCAGGACCGGTTCAGTTGGACACAGGCCGTTGCCATTGCTATGATTTGTATCAGTGTGTACTTTGTGGAAGTGGCTGAGGGAAATTCAAAAAAACCAGATATTCCCCTTCCGCCTCAATCGTAAACTCTGTTCCGATACATTCGTTGAGAGTGCCCTGCCACCAGTTGGTGAAGTCGCTGAGAGGGTATACCAAGCCGAGTCCATGCAATTTACGGGCATTGAAGTTGATGATGGATACTTGCTGTCCCGGTTGGCAGGTAAAAGTACATGTGTTCCGGCAAGGGATGAAGATACCGTGATCTGTATAAGTCCGCACATCGGCTCCTGCACGCATATAGTCCATAAGCAGGCTGATGTTTCCCAACGTATGGTCTTCGCGTTTGCCGGTGGCGCCTACGATAGCTATCCGGCGTTTGCCTTGCGATAACAGGTAGTTGACGGCTTTGGTCTGGTCGTTCGTTTCTTGTTCGGCAATGCGGTGAAGCAGATGCCCGTACTTCTTGCGGTTCTCCTCACTGATGGAGTCGCCGTCACCTATAATAAGATTGGGGGTATGTCCGTTCCGGATGTATTCGTCCGCGCCGCCGTCGCAACAGACTACGTAAGGCGCATCTGCCAATATCTGCAAAGGCAGGGGAGCGGTAGGATATTCCCCGTTTGCTAAAACCACAGCTTCCACTTTCATAGTTGATACTTGCTAAATCGGAATTTATAAATTATAAATCAGCCTCTTTTTTCATCAGCTTCTTCCATTTGAAATAGCCAAAAGATAGCGATTATTGTGTAAAGGCCGTACAATGCGGCGGTAAAAATCGAGTCCTTTATAGATGTACAATCCTGTACTCACAGCATCTACGCCAATCCAGGCCCACCATTGTTCCACATATTTACGTGCCAGCATCCACATGCCGACAATGCTGAGCGCGGTAGTGAAGGAGTCCAGCCAGGGGACATTGCTGTCTGTAAAGTTGATAAGCACCCAGGCAATGCCGGCAAGCGTAACGGCAAATATCGCAATAAGCGGCAACAGATACCTTGACGGCATGCAGGTTATGGGAAGCTCCTGTTGTTGGTTTTCCATATCCGGGATTTTCCTTTCAGGATTGTCCGGTGTAAGAATGCTCCGTATTTCCACATCATCCACCCATATATGGCAGCTCCGAGGTAGTAGATGTTGATACCGAAGTCAGCATACAGCCCCGCATTGTAGTACACGAAGATATAGATAGCAGGCATTATGATGCCTGCTATCCAAAGATATATACTTGCCCGATACTCCAGCCAGAGGTAGAGAAGACCGACAAGTGTTCCGATAATTTCGAGTGTCTGCTCCATAATCAAATTTAGAAACTCAAGGAGATATGTCCTAATACATTAGTGCCGGCCTGTGCGGCATATCCGGCATAATTGTAGCGCACTTTCTGTCCGTTCTCATAATAGAAGCCGCTGCCTGCGTAGCCATTGTTCTCATACTCTTCGTTGAAGAGATTGTAGATGGTACAGCCTACAGTTATCGATTTTGTTTTGGGCAACGTGAATGTGTACGATAGGTTCAGGTTGCTGACGAAATAGGCATCCAGAATATGGTCTTTGCAATTCAGGTTGCTCATGTACTGTTTGCTGACGTATTGCGATTGTAAAGATGCTTCAAAGCCCTTGTAGGTGTATCCGAAACGGTTGTTCAGCAGAAAGTCGGGAGAGAAAGCAATGTGGGTATCGCCCAGATAAGTGCTCCATGTGTCGCCGGTCGGGTCTTCGTTTTCATAAAGTGTTTCGGTAAAGTTTTCTACACGGTTGCGGCTTAACGTGGCGTTGATGTCCCATTGGAAACCGCAAGGCAGCTTTAAACCTGCCATTAGTTCGATACCCATACGGTAACTGTCGGGTACGTTGGCGGCTACGGCTTCACCGATTTCGTTCAGTTCACCGGTCAGCACCAGCTGATCTTTGTAGTCCATGTAGTATAGATTGGTGCCGAAAGTCAGCCAGGAATTGGCAAAGGTGTATCCCAGCTCGTAGTCGAACAGACGCTCTGCTTTGGGGTGTTCGGTAAACTTGCCGTCCGTATAGTTGTTGCGTGTCGGTTCTTTGTGGGCTACGCTGAACGAACCGTATATCCGGTTGTTGCGGTTGATTTGCCATGACAGTCCGGCTTTGGGGTTGAAGAAGTCGAACTTCTCGTGAATGGCAAGTTGTTGCAGACCGTCATTGGTAACGCTGTTCCACTTGTCGTTCTGTCCGTACATTTTATAAGAGATGTGGCGGTATTGCAAATCTGCATAGGCATTGACCCCGCTGCATAACTCATAGTTGGCTTTCAGATAGAGGTTACCGTCGTTCTTTGTGGCATTGTTGCGGTAGTAGTCTTTGTCTGGGTCGAGGTTGCCGATGTGGTTTTTCACCCACAACACTTTGCCGAAGTGGTCGCCGTCATAGCGGTTCAGTCCGCCGCCGAGGGATGTATGAAGGCGGTTGCCCTTATAATTTACGGAGAAGATGCCGCCGCCGAACCAGTTGTCCATCGCTTTTTTACGGATAAGGTCACTTTTGCTTACGGTTTCACCGTCATGTTCGTATGGCAACAGGCCATATTCCACCAGTTTGCGTCCGCCTTTGTATTCTTGATAGTAGCCATCTCCTTTGGTGTAGTGCAAACCTACGTTTACATTCCAGGCGGAAGTGAAGTTGTGGTTGAAAAGCAATTGGTAGTTCTTTTGTACGTAGTTGTCCGTTTGGTCTTCATAGAAATGGTCGGTGCCGTTGTCGTCGGTGTACATATACCCGCAAGAGTTGTAACGGCGGCCGTATTTCTCCATTTCTTCTTTACTGGCATAATTCCAGGCATGGTAGGTACGCTCTTTGCCGCCAAATGTTATTAACTTGATAGAAGTGTTGTCGCTGTAATATCCGCCCTGCAGGTAGTAAGAATTCAGTCCGACCGATGCGCGGTCGATGTACCCGTCCGAACTGATATTGGATAGGCGGGCGTCGAAAGACCAATGGTCGTTGATAAGTCCTGTTCCTGCTTTTACCGTTTCTTTGTGTGTATTGAACGACCCGTACGAACCGTTCAGCTCGGCATACGGTTTCAGTGAGAAGTCTCCGGTCTGCATGTTGATACTGGCTCCGAAAGCTCCTGCACCGTTGGTGGAAGTTCCTGCGCCACGCTGGATTTGCATGTCTTTGACGGACGATGCGAAATCCGGCAGGTTTACCCAAAATACATTGTGGCTTTCGGCATCATTGATAGGAATACCGTTGGCGGTGACGTTGATGCGTGTTCCGTCCGTACCGCGTACTCTCAATGTGGTATACCCGATACCCGCTCCGGCATCACTGGTAGTGATGGCAGAGGGAGTCATACTCAACAGATACGGCAAGTCTTGTCCGAAGTTCTGTTTTTTAAGCTGTTCTTTGTTGATGTTGGTAAATGCCACCGGAGTGGTTCCTGTGGCGCGTGTAGAGATAATCTCTACTTCTTGTAAGTCTATTACCCGCAAACTGTCTTTTTCCTTTGTCTGTGCGCAGACATTCAGCGCTGCCATAAACAGGCATGCTGTCATTGCATACTTTTTCATTTGCAATTTGAACTATTAAAGATTACTACAGAAAAGGGGAACTTTTCTTCTTTTCCCTACGTCGGCACTACCCGAATCAGGTCAATGGGTATGATCTCAGCCCGTAATATTAGGGCACCCCTTAATTGAAATCAGAGGCAAAAGTATTTCTTTTGGTCGAAAGGTACAAATAATGTGAACGAAAAATGGATTTATTTGTTAATTTTGTATTCATTAATCCATTAAACTATAATCATTATGTTATCATCTTTATTAATGGCGGCGTTTGTCGCCCAGGCTTCTGAAGAGGGATTCAGCAAGCTTCAGATTTTTATGCAGCAACTGATTGATTGGGGGGTAGGAGCCGGCGGTCGTATTATAGGGGCAGTTATAATCTTTGTGGTTGGGCGTTTCCTTATTTCTTTCATTAAAAAACTAGTGTCTAAACTACTGATGAAGCGGCACATTGATGCGGGTATCCAAAGTTTCGTCAAGAGTCTGGTGAATATTCTACTGACAATTCTGTTAATTATTGCCGTTATCGGCAAGTTGGGAGTTGAAACAACTTCATTTGCAGCTTTGTTGGCATCTGCCGGTGTAGCGGTGGGTATGGCGTTATCCGGAAATTTGCAGAATTTTGCCGGCGGACTTATCGTCTTGCTGTTTCGCCCGTTTAAGGTAGGTGATTGGATTGAAAGCCAGGGTGTGTCCGGTACGGTGCGCGAGATTCAGATATTCCATACAATTCTTACTACGGCCGATAATAAGGTGATTTATATTCCTAACGGTGCTTTGAGTAGCGGTACTGTGACTAATTACAGTCGTGAGGATACCCGTCGCGTAGACTGGGTTATTGGAGTGGAATATGGCGAGAATTACGATAAGGTGGAAAGTACCGTACGCCGTATACTTGCTACCGACAGTCGTATTCTGAATGCTCCGGCGCCTTTTGTCGCCCTTCATGCTTTGGATGCCAGCTGTGTAAATATTGTTATCCGTGTTTGGGTGAAGAGCAGCGATTATTGGGGAGTTTATTTTGATAATGAACAAGACTATTTATACTGTATTCAACGAAGAAGGAATCGGTTTCCCGTTCCCGCAATGACGTGCATCAGGC
>ENA-OQDL01001064-OQDL01001064.1-human-gut-metagenome-genome-assembly--contig:-NODE-1064-length-14872-cov-2.809495_pt1 | contig 14872 bp, 9 predicted proteins | sample MGYA00242782_ERZ504609 | MGnify/ENA primary metagenome ERZ504609 (study PRJEB26092, sample SAMD00036320) | human gut metagenome | host: Homo sapiens | study: EMG produced TPA metagenomics assembly of... | reverse complement strand
CTGCTGACAACTCACAGGAGGCACAGCTGAAAGCAGACGAAGAAATGCTGGCTCAGATCCGCAAGGACGTTATTGAAATCCTGATGCCGCGTGTCATTGCTGAAATCCACAACCCGGAAGTCCTGAAACTGTTCAACGATCAGATCAAATATTTTGTAAACCCGACCGGAAAATTCGTTATCGGAGGTCCGCATGGAGATACAGGACTGACAGGACGTAAGATCATCGTTGATACTTACGGTGGTGCCGGAGCTCATGGAGGTGGTGCTTTCTCTGGTAAAGACCCCAGTAAGGTTGACCGCAGTGCCGCATATGCTGCCCGTCACATTGCCAAGAACCTGGTAGCTGCCGGAGTAGCCGACGAAGTATTGGTACAGGTTTCTTATGCTATCGGTGTTGCCCGTCCGATCAATATCTACGTCAATACTTACGGACGCAGCAATGTTGCCATGAGTGACGGAGAAATCGCCAAGAAAGTAGATGAAATCTTTGACATGCGTCCGCGTGCCATCGAAGAACGCCTGAAACTGCGTAATCCTATCTACAGTGAGACTGCAGCTTATGGTCACATGGGACGTGAACCCAAAGTTATTACCAAGCATTTTGAATCGGCATACGAAGGCAACAAGGATGTAGAGGTAGAACTCTTCACCTGGGAAAAGCTGGACTACGTAGACCGTGTAAAAGCCGCTTTCGGACTGAAATAAAGTCTGAAAACGCCCAGATATTTCTGAAAGCCCCGGCAACACCCTGAAAATGTCTGCCGGGGCTTTCATGGTTTTCATCGCATCTGACAGAAAATCCGGATACAAATCAAGAAGGAACTATCATCAGATGAGCAATAATACATACTTTATCCCTATCTTTGCAAAAAAGTGAGAATATCCGATGAATTCTATAAAAAACGTATGCGTATATAGCGCTTCCAGCACTAAAATAGATGCAAGTTATTTCCAAGGCAGCCCAGGAACTGGGGCATTTGCTGGCCCGTCAGCACATCAATGTCATCAATGGAGCGGGATGCCTCGGGCTGATGTGTCAGCTGAGTGATGCTGCTTTGGAAGCAGGGGGCACCGTAACCGGCATTATCCCGCACTTTATGGTGGAACAGGGATGGCATCATCGCGGACTGACCCGCCTGATAGAAACCGAAACCATGCATGAGCGCAAGCAGCTGATGGCTGAACTTTCCGACGGAATTATCGCCTTGCCCGGAGGATGCGGAACAATGGAAGAACTGCTGGAAGTTATAACCTGGAAGCAGCTCGGACTGTATCTGAATCCGATTGTCATACTGAACGTCAACGGATTTTATGATCCATTGCTGCAAATGCTGGAGCAAGCCATCGAACAACACTTCATGCGTCCCGAACACGGAAAGATCTGGCAAGTGGCAACAACGGTTGAAGAAGCAGTAGATCTTCTGTACACCACTCCGGTCTGGAACAAGGAAATCCGTAAATTTGCAGCCATATGAACGACGTGTGCCGCACAGGATTCCGGGAAATCCAACAACTGGAGCAAGAGCAGCAGGCCCGACTGGACAGCGCCTTGATCAGAAGCATGCAGCCTGACCGGGAAGCCGGGATGCAGGGAGAACCTCTGCCCTATCTGCTTCGTTCCGACTGGCTGGTGACACTCTGCCTGTTCCTGTGCTTCCTGCTTTATTCCCTATGCGCTGCGAAACGGTAAAAAATACCTGGCCCAACGTTTCAGAAACTTCTTCCAGCACAAACAACGAGGCAGCCTGTTTGACGAACCGGTCGGTTCCGAAGTCCGGTACACTCTCACGATGGGAGGAGTAACCTGCATCCTGGGAGGATTCTGTCTGTACGACTATTTTTCGGATAATTCCTCTCTCCTGTTCCAGATTGTTCCTCACAGTCTGCTGCTGGGCATTTACGTGACAACCATCTTCCTGCTTGTTTCATTCAAGTGGATATCCTACAGTTTTATAACTGGATTTTTTTTGACAAAGAAAGGAACCGTTCATGGATCCGGTCATGGTTTGACCTTCAAATAGGAACCGGAGTTCTGCTTTTCCCGGTCGTTCTGCTGATTGTTTATTTCGATTTAAGCCTGACATTGCTAAAACATTGGTTGTCATAATACTCTGTTTTGCCAAAATATTGTTATTTTACAAGTGTATTAAGAACTTTTTTAATCATTTTCATGGGTGTTTGCATTTAATTCTGTACTTTTGCACCCTTGAAATAATACCCGATCTTTTATTATGGAAAGGGATTAATTACATTAACCACATATTGATTTTAAATTTTTAGGACATTGAAGATAAAGAAAGTTCTAGTTTCTCAGCCTAAACCAACATCAGAAAAGTCACCCTATTTTGATATCGCTGAGAAATACGGAGTGAAGATAGATTTTTCGCCCGTTCATAAAAGTAGAAAGCTTGTCGGCTAAAGAGTTCAGACAACAGAAGGTTTCTATTCTGGATCATACGGCAATCGTGTTCACCTCACGTCACGCCATTGATCATTTCTTTAATCTTTGCGTTGAGCTTCGAGTAACAATTCCGGAAACCATGAAATATTTCTGTACTTCCGAGACTATTGCATTATATATCCAGAAGTATGTGCAATATCGCAAGCGCAAAGTATTTTTCGGTGTAACAGGAAAGTTTGCTGATCTGGTGCCCCTCATGGTGAAGCATAATACAGAAAAATACTTCGTACCGATGTCAGACGTACACAATGACGAAGTAAAGGATCTGCTCGACAAGAACAAAATCCAGCACACTGAAGCTGTCATGTACCGCACAGTCAGCAACGACTTCAAGCCGGAAGAAATGTCCGACTATGACATGCTGGTGTTCTTCAGTCCGGCCGGAATCCAGTCACTGATGAAGAACTTCCCGGGTTTCGAACAGAAAGATATCGCTATCGGATGCTTCGGACCGACTACTGCCAAAGCAGTCAAGGAAGCTGGTCTTCGCCTTGATCTGGAAGCTCCCAGCGCAGCTGCTCCTTCCATGCCAGCCGCACTGGACCTGTTTATTGGAGAACAAAACCGATAATTCGCAGGAAAAAGCGTTTTTTTAGTTTATAATAAGTTAGCAGGTTGCACTTCCGAAAGAAGCAACAGCCTGCCGACTGAGTTCAGGAGTTAAAGTCAATAACGCCAGTTTCAACGGAGTATTGACTTTAACTCTTTTCCTACCAAACAACAAGTAAGGAATATACACAACCGGTTTTCCGGCCTCTTTATCCCACCCCAAAAGGAAAGCGTTTATGACAGCAACCCAAACCTATACCCTGCCCAAGAAAGAACGGTTGAACAGCCGCCTGCTTATTGAAAGACTGTTCTCCGGAGGAGGCAAGTCATTGCCGGCCTTCCCTCTGCGCATCGTGTATATGCCGATCGAAGAAGAAACAAGGCCTACTGCTGCCATACTGATCAGTGTGCCCAAAAAACGCTTCAAACGGGCAGTGAAACGTAACCGCGTCAAGCGCCAGATCCGCGAAGCTTACCGCAAGCACAAGGATATTCTGCTTGATGCTCTGAATGCTTCCGGCAAGAAAGCCATCGTAGCCTTATCTGGCTGGACAATAATCTTCACTCCTCCCAGGAAGTGAAGAGAAGTAAGCACCTGCTCCAGCTGACAACAGAACGTCTGGTATGAACGGCTGCTTACTTATCTGCTGCTGCTTCCGATTTATTTTACCGGAACTGTATCTCACCGTTCACCCTCCTTCCTGCCGGTTTACACCGACCTGTTCACAATATGCCATTGAAGCGCTGAAGAAACACGGTCCGTTCAAGGGCCTCTGGCTGGCCATCCGCCGTATCCTGCGCTGTCATCCCTGGGGAGGTTCAGGCTATGATCCCGTCCCTTGACCAACCGATCCCGCTATGCTGCTCGACATTCATTCCCACCAACTGACCGACCATCCGGAACACGTGCTGCTGAACTGCGGCATGCAGGACTGCCACACTCCGGAATTCCAACAGGCCCGTTACCTGAGTGTCAGCCTTCATCCCTGGTATCTTACAGAAGAGAATCTGCCCGGCCAACTGGAATGGATGGCTGAAATGCTGGCTGCCGACTCCCGCGTCATTGCATTGGGAGAGGCCGGTCTCGACAAATGTTGCCCGGTCTCCTACGAACTTCAGCGGACAGCTTTTCTGGAAACCGTCCGACTGTCCGAACAATACCAGCTACCGCTGATTCTGCACATTGTAAAGACTTCCAACGAAATCATTGCCTTACGGCATGAGACTTCTGCCAGCCAGCCCTGGATTATTCACGGTTTCCGCGGGAAAAAAGAACTGGCAGCCAGCTACCTGCGTCACGGATTTTATCTCTCGTTCGGAGAAAAATACCAGCCGCAGGCACTTGTCTCCACTCCCTCCGACCGCCTGTTGTTAGAAACCGATACTGCACCGGTCTCCGTCCTGCAGCTGGCAGAAAAAGCTGCTTCCCTGCGCGGCATTTCCGGCCGGGAGCTGCTCCATGAAATCACGGAAAACACTAACCGTCTCTTTTTTAGCCGCTAAAAATTGGTTATTCAGATAAAGTGTCGTACTTTTGTCCGCAACATCCGAAACCGGATGACGAGAACTAATATGTTAAATTAAGTATTTCATTCGATGAATTTTGTAGAAGAATTAAGATGGCGCGGAATGGTGCACACCATGATGCCGGGCACAGAAGAATTGCTGGAAAAGGAAATGGTTACGGCTTACCTGGGTATCGACCCCACTGCCGACTCACTGCATATCGGCCACTTGTGTGGTGTGATGATGCTGCGGCATTTCCAACGCTGCGGACACAAGCCGCTGGCTCTGGTAGGAGGTGCTACCGGTATGATCGGTGACCCGTCCGGTAAATCACAGGAACGTAACCTGCTGGACGAAGAAACTCTGCGCCACAATCAGGAGTGCATCAAAAAGCAGTTGGGCAAATTCCTCGACTTTGAGTCGGACGCCCCGAACAAGGCAGAACTGGTAAACAACTACGACTGGATGAAAGACTTCTCTTTCCTTGACTTCGCACGTACAGTGGGAAAACACATCACTGTCAACTACATGATGGCTAAGGAATCTGTTCAGAAACGTCTGAATGGGGAAGCTCGTGACGGTCTTTCATTCACTGAGTTCACTTATCAGCTGCTGCAAGGCTATGACTTCCTGCATCTGTATGAAACCAAGAACTGCAAACTCCAGCTGGGTGGATCTGACCAATGGGGAAACATCACGACAGGAGCTGAACTGATTCGCCGTACGAACGGCGGTGAAGTATACGCACTGACCTGCCCGCTGATCACTAAAGCTGACGGAGGTAAATTTGGTAAAACAGAATCAGGAAATATCTGGCTCGATCCCCGATATACTTCTCCATACAAATTCTATCAGTTCTGGCTGAACGTAAGCGACGAAGATGCCAAGCGATACATCAAGATATTCACCTCACTGAGCAAGGAAGAAATCGACGCACTGACCGCCGAACACGAACAGGCTCCGCACCTGCGCGTACTGCAGAAACGACTGGCTAAGGAAGTAACCATCATGGTACACTCGGAAGCTGACTACAATGCTGCGGTAGAAGCATCAGGCATCCTCTTCGGTAATGCAACTTCCGATGCACTGAAGAAACTGGACGAAGAAACTTTGCTGTCTGTATTCGAAGGTGTACCTCAGTTTGAAGTATCAAAAGCTGAAATCGAAGCCGGTATCAAGGCTGTAGACCTGCTTACGGAAAAAGCTGCCGTATTCCCTTCCAAAGGCGAGATGCGGAAGTTGGTACAGGGCGGCGGCGTTTCACTGAACAAGGAAAAGCTGGGTGCATTCGACCAGGTAATTACTGCTGCTGATCTGCTGGATAAAAAATACCTGCTGATCCAGCGAGGCAAAAAGAACTATTACCTGCTGATCGCTAAATAAGTTTATTCAGACATACAGCATATTTACTGACATCCACCCCTTCTTTCTTCCCCCTTTCTCCGGAAAGGATAAGAACAGAAGGGGTGGATTTTTTTGTCCTCATTTGCTTCTCCAAAAACGCCGAATTCTTTTCATGTAAAGCCCGAAACGTTTTTCAATAAATAACGAAACGTTTTTTTAAAAGCCCGAGGCCTTTTTCTGTACCGCTTTGGGAGCATGTCTGGAGGCGGAAAAATCGTGCGGACAATCTGGCTGAATCGACCGCAGAATTCGGCCGCAACGACCGCACGATAAAGCCGCAACGAGCATACGATAAAGCCGCAACGAGCATACGATTCTGCGAAGGTGTCTGCATAACTCCACGACCTGAAACTTACGATGGCCGGACTTCCTGCTGACCTTTGGAACAGAGTTTCGGACCTTACAAGTCTCCGGAAGGATTTTTACAAGAAATTACAATCATACCCCTCTGATTATACGAAAGTTACGTCCGTCTGTTACAAACAATCATCCCTCCCGTCCAAAGCGGAATTTGACTCATAATATATAATTTTGCAACCGGTCAAATATCCTTCTGACCATGGATTCTTTTCCTTTCCGGACAAACCGGAAATACTCCCCAGAGAACAGACATAATTGTACTTTTTTTATAATAAGAGAAACTATGAAGTTAAAAGTAATGTTTTTGTTCGCCTGCCTGTTTCTCAGCATAGGAATAGCCATAGCGCAATCATCTAACGCAACAGGACGCGTTTTGTCTGCCGAAGACAATGAGCCCATTGTCGGAGCTACGGTTCAGATAGAAGGAACCGACACCGGAACCATAACCGATCTGGACGGAAAGTTCACCATCAACGTTCCGTCGTCAGCCCAGATTCTGGTCATTTCTTTCATCGGAATGGAAACTCAAAAAAGTCAACATAAAAGGAAAAAAAGCAGAACAGCTTGACCATCAAACTGAAGCCCACTGCAGAAGTGCTGGATGAAGTTTTGGTGACAGGAACCTATGGTTCGGCCAAAAAATCTGGGTTCAATCGTAGGTTCCGTTGTCGCCATCCGGTCTGACAAAATCGAAAACCGGCCAAGCGCCAACTTTGCAGATGCCTTGCAAGGACAGGTAGCCGGCCTGCAAGTCTATACTTCTTCCGGTGAGCCGAGCGAAGGCGTCAGCATGCGTCTGCGCGGTATCGGTTCCATCAGTTCATCCAACGAACCGCTGTTTATCCTCGACGGTTCTCCGATCTCCGGAGGAGCCTTTACGGCCATCAACCCGAGCGATATCGAAAACGTAACCGTCTTGAAGGATGCTTCTTCCACCTCTATCTATGGTTCACGTGCTGCCAACGGTGTGGTAGTTATCACAACCAAACGGGGAAGAGGTGCCAAACCGACCGTCAGCATCAAGGGACAATACGGATTTTCCGAACCGGCTCTACCGACAACCAGGATGATGACAACCAGCCAGTATTATGACTTGTGGAAAACAATCTCCCCCAACGCAGACTTTTCCATTATCCGGAAATACATGGATATGGGCATTTCTACCGACTGGCAGTCTTATCTTATGAAAGACAATGCACCGACCTGGCAACTGGATGCCAGCATCACCGGCGTTGCCAATAATACCAATTATTTCATCTCTGCCAGCCACTACGATCAGGATGGTGTGGAGCCGGCATCAGGAATGAGACGCGAAACCCTGAGAAGCAATATCGACACGAAAGTGTTCGACTGGCTGCGTGTCGGAGTCAACCTCGGTCTTTCTTATGAAGATTACGAAACCAATAACTTTGCAACAAAGGGAAACAATCCTTATAACGTAGCAACCTTGAGCCGCTGGGCTCTTCCCTGGGAAACGCCCTACAAAATCGTTGACGACGGAAACGGCAAATGGCATTACGGAGACCGCAAGGACTTTTTCGATGTGCTCGGTCTGTGGAATCCGTATTATCTGCTGGAAAATCAGCCGGGACAGAAGAACAAACTTCGCCTGTACGGAAATATGTTCGAAGAACTGACTCCGGTGAAAGGCCTGACGCTCCGCGCTTCACAGGCATTGGATGCGTTCGACTACAGATATCGTTACAGACAGCTTCCGGCTGCATTCAATAACAATTCCGGTTCGGCCAGTGAAACTTTCCAGCGTTACTCATCCATGACATTCACCAATACAGCCGAATATAAATTCGACATAAACAAGGTACATAACGCAACGATTCTGATCGGACAGGAAGCCATCATCTACGATGGCAGCGCATTTGGTGCAAGTGTCAGTGGAATCACCGACGACCGCCTGACACTGTTAAGTCATGGTACAACTCCGCAGAACCCCACTGCCAGCATCCAGAAAAAAGTGATGAATTCATACTTCGCACGCGGTGAGTATAACTATGCAGAGAAGTATTATCTTGACTTGTCTTTCCGTACAGACGGCTCTTCCGTATTCGGAAAGAATAACCGATGGGCTTCCTTCTTCTCTGTCGGAGCCATGTGGAACATCAAGAAAGAAAACTTCATGCAAAGTGCCGAATGGCTCAATGAACTCTCTCTGAAAGCAAGCTATGGTACGACGGGTAACTCCGCATTCAGTGGTGATCCGTATTATCCGTCATTAGGACTGGTTGAAGTTGGCAAATATCAGGGTGGCTCTGCTTTCGGTATTTCAAGCGTGCAGAACGATGACCTGACCTGGGAAAAGCAGAAATCCCTGAACATCGGCATCAGCACACGCATGTTCAACCGCCTGGACTTAAGCGTTGACTTCTATAACAAAGTGACCAGCGACATGCTGATGACAATTCCCTATTCATATACTACAGGACACGGATCCGGATGGGGAAATATCGGAAGCATGTACAACCGCGGATTTGAGGTTTCCGTACAGTATGAGCTTTTCAATACCAAAGATTTCTACTGGAGTATAGCCGGAAACATCAACTACAACAAGAACCAGATCACGGAACTCTTCGGCGGACGCAGTGAATATGTGTTGCCTAATACAGGTATAAAATATCAGGTAGGCGAATCTCTCGGCGACTTCTACTATGTAAGATGGGTTGGCGTAGATCCGGAAGACGGACAGCAGATCTGGCTTGACGACAAAGGAAACGAAACCAAGGAATATTCGGACAACTATGCTGTATTTACCGGAAAGAACCAGTATGCACCCTGGTCTGGAGGTTTCAATACACGCCTTTCATGGAAAGGATTCAGTGTAGATGCGAACTTCTCTTTCATGCTGGGCAAATACCTGATCGACAATGACCGTTATTTCGTAGAGAATCCCAATTTCGTAGGACAGTTCAACCAGTCCGTTGAAATGGCGAATATGTGGACAACCCCGGGACAGATCACAGACATTCCGGCAGCCAACTCTACCCGTCAGTTCGATACACACTTGCTGGAGAATGCTTCCTTCATGCGTCTGAAAAATCTGACGATCAGTTATTCCTTCCCTGAATCGTTGCTCAGCAAAGCTGGATTTATCAAGGGAGTACGCATCTTCGGTGTAGGACGTAATCTGTGGACCGTTACTCAATATAAGGGAGCAGACCCCGAAATAGACTCAAATCTGCAGTTGGGTAAATACCCCAACACCCGACAGTTTGCCGTAGGTGCCGAACTAACGTTCTGATAAATTCTCTACAAACTTTAAAAAGATTTGGTATATGAACAAGAAACTATTCCTCATATCAGCAATCGCATGCTGCTGCTCCTTGTCTTCATGTGACATGGATCTTACCCCCGAAACAAATATCGCTACCGATGAATCGGTACGCAACGTCGGGGACTGCGAAAAATACAGTAACCTCTTCCATGCTGAATGGAGAGGATACATCCAGGGATCAATCGCTGCAACCGAACTCGTACAGAGCGGACAGGTAGTAGCAACCCCTGACTATGGCAATAATTATGGTTCATTCTACAGATGGGACTTCCAGATCACGGATGGAACCATACAGAGCTGCTGGTCCAGCAACTATAACTACATTGCCAATGCCAACCTGCTCATACAGAAAGCTGTCCTGCTGCTGGAAGATCCGCAGATAAGTAATGCGGACAAACAGCAAATCAAGCTGTACATGGGACATGCATATTTCAGCAGAGCAATGGCATACCGCGAACTAGCTCTCCACTTCTGCAAGGACTATAATCCATCAACGGCTGCCAGTGAATATGGAGTTCCTCTGGTGGATACCTATAATCCGGGACCGAATGCGGAGACTTATCCGGGAAGAAGTTCACTGCAGGAAACTTACCAGCATATCGTGAATGACCTCACCAAAGCTGAAGAGTATGTTACAACTGCCGGAGTCGTTAACTCAACAAAGATTACGGCTGATGTCGTACAGGTACTCAAAGCACGTGTTGCACTCGATATGGAAGATTACACAACTGCTGCAAATGTAGCACAGGCGCTGATCAGCAAGGGTACATACACACTGATCTCCAATCCGGCACAGTATAAGGACATGTGGCTGAACGATACGGGTACAGAAGCTATCTGGCAGTTCTATATGGAACTCAAGAACGAAGAAGGACCAACCGCACTTGGAAACATGCTATCTGGAATCATCGACAAGTTCGCACGTCCCTCATACATGGCAAGCAAGAAGGTTACTGATCTGTATGACACCGAAAACGATATCCGATACGGAGCTTACTTCAAGACAGATACTATCGATGCACAGACTGTACCTGACTTCGTGGGAACCTACTGCAACAAATGGCCCGGAAACCCGGCTCTGTATACTGGAAAACCCAACAACATGAACAAGACCAAAGCTATGCGTATCTCAGAAATGTATCTGCTCGGTGCAGAAGCATATGCCAAGGCCGGTAACGAAGGAGCTGCATGCGGCTTGTTGAACGACCTGAGAAAGGCACGTATCAGCGGATGGACTGACCAGACTTACAGCGGAGACGCGCTGATGAAGAAAATTCAGGATGAACGTACCCGCGAACTCTTCGCTGAAGGATTCCGCTTCTCGGATATGAAACGATGGGGCATCGGATTCTCACGTTCTGTTGCTGAAGATGCACCTGTGGCAAACTATGTAGCTACACAGGGTAATGACCTGACTAAAGATGCCAGTGATCACATGTGGGTATGGCCGATCCCGAAAGATGAAATCGATGCAAACCCGCAAATCAAAGGACAGCAGAATGAAGGATATTAATAACAAGATAACCTCTCTAATTTAACCTTACATAATATTAAAATTACAAAGAGCCACCTCCGTGTGATACAGGGGTGGCTCTGTCTTTTATATAATCCGATAATGAACATCCTTCGGCAACATCCTTTAAAATGCAACAGAAGCCCTGAAAAATCCACAAATACGCAAAATAAATATATCAGGAAGAGACTCTGCTGAAAGTTCTAGAGGAGCAATCCATAATAATCCGAAAGCACTCTCCCATCCGTAACGATTTCATCAGAACTCTACAAAGAATAAAATTAAATGAAGACCTACCGGACTGATCAATAGCATGGTTTGCTTCCGGATCAATGGAAGATGACACAAAAAGTAGCCGTCCAGAAATTGGGACGGCTATTTTTCAATTATACGCTATCACGGAAGTTATGCGAAAAATTCCGTGACTTCTATCTTTGCATCAGAAAAGTATTTACCAGTGAACAGTATTCAGATACTTATCAACCAGAATACCATCGATAGCTTTCAGCTTGAAGGTCAGACGAGTCTTTGCTTTAAACTTGATCACCATCAGTTCACCATCACCTTCCAGAGTCGGTTTCTCTCCTAAGTTAACGAAAGTAGGATAAAGTGCCTTCACTCCGTTGCTGTGCAGACGGTCATAAGTCAGATTCTTCATTTCTTTCATGTCGGCAGCATCTACCCCTGCATATTCCATTACTTGCGGATCGTAAGGCAGTGCAAAGCTCAAAGCATTGACAGACTGAAGTCCCTTACCGGTAACACGGATTTCTACCGTTTCACCTGCGTTATAAAACCTTCTTGGAAGGAGTAAACCTGAATAGTTCCAGCTACAGCAGGAACCTTCTTCGAACTTACACCGGTTTCCAGCTCGATACCTACGGTAGAAATATCGTATGCATCAATCAGTCCGTTGTTGTTCAAGTCACCCTTGCTGATATAACCTTCAAAATCAGAATCACCCCGACGCAGACCTGTATAGTTCATGTATGAAGTCAAGTCGTTTTCGTCTACCAGCTTATCCTGGTTGATATCACCCGGAATATAGCTTTCAGAACCAGGAACCTTGAATACATACAATTCACGTCCGGAGCCGAAGTTACCCACAGCTTCCGTTACAGCCAGTTTGATGTAACGTGCAGTCGGACGTTTTTCAAAGACGAATGTCTTCACGTCACCGCCTGTCCATTCAAATGTACCGGCTTCTGTCCATTCAGACTTATCCATGCTGTAGTATACAGTACCTTTCTTCAACGTTCCGTTACCACCATCCTGACGAGGCATATACTGGAATTTATCCAGCTGATTTACGCTCTTCAGATCGATAACCAGATCGAACGGTACAGCCTTCGTACTCCATTCTGTATGCCATGAATCAGATTCATCGAAGTTAAACAACTTGTTGACGCCCTGACCACCCTGGTTCGGACAAGAAGTTTCACCCTTCAAACCACGAATAGCAAATTCCAGCGGATCAGACTTGGTCGTTACCTGAACACTTGCCCAATCAGAAGTTCCGGATGCATTGACTGCACGAACTTTGAACGAACAGGTTGTTTCCGGACGCAAATCTTCGAACAGCAGTTGTGTATCACGGATCGTACTGTAAAGCATGTTGTTAAACTCAATTTCATAATAATCAGCTCCAGTAACCTTGTTCCAGGAAGGAGTCAAGGTATAAGCAGTCGTATTTTCATCAGTAACCTGAGGTTTCGGAGCTTCCAGCGAACCGGTACTTACCAGCAACTTCTCAGCAGGAGCAAATACAAATCCTTTCATCTTCAGGGCAACCGCATCGGATGTGATATCAGCAGAAGCCAGTTTCACATGCACTACTGGATTCTTAACCACTTTCACTGAAGCAAATTCACTGCCCGGAGTAGCAAAACGATTCAATTCAGGTGCTTCTTCATAGAAATAAACATTCGTACCGTTCTTGTATGCCTCCATAGAGCTGACAGCTGTCAGTTTGACCTTGTTCTTACCGATACTAGCTTCCAGCTTCTTCGGTTGTGCTGTCACATTGATACGGAACTCTGTTACCTTTTCATTGACCATGCCGGCAAATCCTCCCTGTGTCGGATCTATGGTCACATTCAATTCATCTCCTTCCAGAGCAGAAACGATTCTCGTAGTGGCAAACTGTCCGTTACGATAAGCTTCCGTTACACCGTCATCATCATATTCCGTGAATTCAGTAGTTCCGGCCGGATACAGTTCATAGATACGAGTCTTCTTATCCATCTGGCTGACATTGTTGTGAGCCTCAGCCATCGGCAGGATAGCACCCTGCTTGATAAAGAACGGAAGTTTCCACAAAGGAGCCTCATAATTATTAATGACACGTCCGCCCTGATACAGGTCACCGGTGAAATAATCAATCCAGTTACCTTCCGGCATATAGATACCATTACGCACATCATTGCCCTTATCATCTGCCTTCGTTTCCTGATAAACCGGAGCAACCAGCACATACGGACCATACAGGAACTGGTAGCGGGTAGCCGTACCCAGTGTATAGTCGTTCGGATAATCAAGGAACATGGCACGAATCATCGGCTTGCCATCCAGTGCTTCATGAGCCAGCGTGTAAGTATAAGGCATAAATTCCGATTTCATCTTCAGATACCAGCGGTTGATAGAAGCAGCCGGTTCACCCAGAATATGCGGATACTTAGGATTCGATCCCCATCCGTCCATATTCAACTGCATCGGAGTGAAAGTCTTCCACTGGAAGTCACGGACATTGACCGGAACATTCTTTCCGCCGAAGATACCATCCATATCCGATGAAATATTCGGCTGTCCGGACAATCCGGAACCGATATAAGTCGGGATGTGGAAACGGATATATTCCCATTCTCCACCAGTCTGGTCACCCGACCAGATTCCGGCATAACGCTGAGTACCGGCCCATCCGTCCAGTGAAATAATGAACGGACGTGCATTATTTCCGTAATAAGGCATGATCTGTCCGACATCAGCCACGCCGTTCAGTCCGAATGAATATCCGGCACCTACCCACGCAACATCAGTCTTCAGCACACGCACACCGGCATCACGCACTTCCTTCACGATATCACGCTGCAACAATGCTTCTACGCCTTCTTTCGGATGCAAGTCTGACTGAGTCCACAAACCGATCTCAACTCCACGTTCACGAGCGTAATCACCCAGCTCCTTCAGGTTCTGAATATTGCCGTCCAGTGTACCGGTCTGTCCGTATCCTGCGCCGTAACCGTCATTCGGAAGCAACCATCCCAACGGCATATCATGCGCATTGTAACGGTCAATCACCGCACGGGCAGAGAACTGATAGTTATTCTTTTCTCCATTCAGAGACTCTTTGGTACCTCCATTGTCCTTCTGGCTTTCCTTATATTTCTTTCCGTCTTCGAACAGGATACCCTTCTCGTCTTCTTTCCAGTAGTCACGGTTATAAGCATTCAAGTGACCTTCGTAGAAACCGAATTTCGGCAACAAGACCGGATTACCCGTCAGTTGATAGAAATCATTCAGCAGAGCTACCGGAGTATCATTTACCATGAAGAATACATCCAGATAGTCTGTATCGTGTGTCAGGGTTACCTACTTTTCAGCAGCTCCGAAATCATACTGGCCGGGAGCAAATGTATACCACATCACTCCATATCCGCCCGTAGAAAGTGTAACTTTTGTGAAACTCACCCGTCATTAGTATAGAGAGCAATGCGAGAGATTAGTTTCCGAAATGATATATTGCCTTTGAAAGACAAACTTTACAGGTTGGCACTGCGGATAACATTCGACAG
>ENA-OQDL01001063-OQDL01001063.1-human-gut-metagenome-genome-assembly--contig:-NODE-1063-length-14872-cov-11.046863_pt1 | contig 14872 bp, 13 predicted proteins | sample MGYA00242782_ERZ504609 | MGnify/ENA primary metagenome ERZ504609 (study PRJEB26092, sample SAMD00036320) | human gut metagenome | host: Homo sapiens | study: EMG produced TPA metagenomics assembly of... | reverse complement strand
GTTCGCTTACAGCTTCCTTCAGATTCTACCTTACGATAGACACCCTTGCTGTTCAGCTATACACTTCCTTGTCGCCTAGGCGTGTTCGGGACTTTCACCCGTTAGAGCGCGCCCATGGCGCGCAAACTAAAATACCCTGCCAACTTTCACCAGCAGGGTTGATTAGAATTTTTACTTGTAAAGGTCTTCCAGCGTTATCAGCCGAACTTCACCTCGCTCTTGTGCCTGAAGAAGTCCATCTGTGAATCCGCCTTTCGAGAAGATATAGTAGTGATAGTTGTTGCCCTTTCCAAAAACTGAGGCATAATCCCGAATCAAATCGAGTTCATCCACACCGATTTTCTCATTCCGGTATTTGCATGAACCGATGATATAGTCTTTGCCCTCAACAGGAGTTCCGACGATATCAATCTGTATCTGCTTTTTCTTCTTCGGGTCTGTCCCCCACCACTGGCCGATTTCACTCAGCTCAATAGGAAGGCTATCCGAATAATAGAGCAGGTAATCCTGACACATCTTCTCATAAATTAGACCCATGTAATCAGGAAGATACTGCTTTACAGCGTGTGGATAGGTCTTTGCAATTCTGCCAGAGTCAATGGCACTCATATTGATTGGCACAAACCGATACCAGAAACGGAAGAAGTTATCAGCCAGCAGATAGATGGTTTTCTTACCCGGTTTTTCTGTAATCGGTGTTTCTTTCTTCGCAATGCCAAGGTCGATCAGCGTTTTCAGGTACTTCGATACGACCGAGTTTTCCTCGCCGACCTTCATCTTGATATCGTTCATTCGGGAAGCACCTTCTGCAATCGCTTTAATGATTGCATTATAAATGGCCGGCTCCCGGAGTTCCTGCTTCAGTAAGTTCCCCGGTTCCTCATACAGATAGCTGGAGCGGTCAAAGAAATTATCCAACAGAGCTTCATCCACACTATCTCGCACATCCAACTTATTGATATAGTGGGGAACTCCTCCCGTGATCCCATAAATCAGGGAATTGTCTTCTGCAGACAGATTTGGGTGGAACACAGCGGTTTCTTTATAGTCTAGCGGCTCAATCTTAAACTGGCCAGTACGTCTGCCATACAACGGACTTTCCTTTCCAAGCACCTGACTCTCCATGAAGCTCATAGAGGAGCCGCAAAGAATCAGGTACATCTTGGACTCTGTCCATTTGTGGTCGATGATGTGCTGCAGCATCGCTGAAATAGCTGGTTTTGCTTTTGCAAGATAAGGATACTCATCAATGACAAAGACAATCCTCTTTTCCTTTGAAAGTGCTGTCAACTCATCCAAAGCTGCATCATAGGACCTGAACTCCGGTGCAGACTCCATATCCGGCCGCTCAAAACTCATAATCGACTTTGAGAGAGCTTCCAGATTTTCCTTTCCTGTCGTGTTCAATGCAGAAAAGAAAATGGTAGGCTTATCTTTGCAGAACTCGTTGATCAGTGCCGTTTTACCAACACGCCGTCTGCCGTAGATGACAATGCACTCAAACTTATCACCTGCATACCGTTTATTCAGTTTCCGCAGCTCATCCTCACGGCAATAGAATTGACTCATCTACTCACCTCCAATAATTATACTCGTGAGTTAGTAACTCGTAAGTTACTTCTTTACGAGTATAATAAATCAGATAGTCTGCAAAGTCAAGTAAAATAAGTCGAACCTTTAAAATCGATCGAAGTCCGACTGACTTGCCAGCTCTTTGTACGAATAGCCGTCATTCTGCCGCTCCGTGAACATATCATTGACCAACCCGATGGTCAGCAGGTCGAGGTCGGCAATGCTGATACCGAGCTGTACACAGGTAAGTAGGTAATCATCCGTATATTGACATTTTATAAAAGCCATCTGATACTGTTTCTGGCTGTCTGCCAAATTCTATATCAGATGGCTTAGTATTATTTTTTAGTTTAGTACGGCAGTATTCCGGAAGATCTTCTGACCATGGAAGCAGTTTCTTTAACTCTTCCTCTTTAGGAAAAGCTCCCATTTTTCTGAGTTCATCCAATATATAAGTCAGATATGCGTATGGTTTCAGATGGTTCAGAAGTGCCGTTTCTGTAATGCTGTAAACAAGGGCACTGGCACCAGCTCCCCGTACACTTTTGGCAAACAGCCAGTTGCGGCGTCCCACTGCAAAGTTTTTCAATGCACGTTCTGCACTGTTGTTGTCTATACTGAGATGGCCATCTTCCAGATAGCGTTTCTGATATGCTTCCTGATTAAGCGTATACAAAATGGCATCACCAATAAGGGAAGACCTGTCTACAGAATCTTCCATCGTATGCAGCCATTCAAACAGGGCATCCATAACTGGACGGGACTGTTTCTGGCGCTCCTCATATTTTTCTTCCGGTGCTTTATTGTGGATCATTTCCTCGATCTTATAGAGGATCCCGATCCTTGACATCGCCTGATATGCAATGGTCTCTTTCAGCTGTTCTTTTGTAAAGTCTTTTTTTAATGCTGTGAGGGCTGCATCAAAACGTCGTCTTGCATGGGTAAGGCACCCGCTTACTATGATACCTTCTCCTAAACTGTGATAAGCCTGATATCCATCACAGGTCAGATACCCATGAAACCTGTCCCCTAAAAAGTTTACAGGATGATATCCCGCACGGGTCCTTTCATAATCGAAGAGTACCATCTGCGGGGAACCACTGAATTCATCCGTGAGATATACCCACATCCAGTTCTGGGTCGTCCCTTTCTGATCCGGTTCTCCGAGTACCTGGATCCGGCTTTCGTCACAATGGATATATCTGCTTTCCAGAAGTTCCTCTTTCATCAGCTGATACAGCGGTTTCAGGTATCTGTCTGCACAGTTTATGATCCAGTTCGCCATAGTCTTTGTGGAGAGATCGAGATCATATCTGGCAAACTCTCTTTCCTGACGTGCCAGAGAGGAGGAGGCACACCATTTTGCTTTGTATGCTTCTATTCTTTTGTTCTCAGCAATCGGATATTGTATCGGGGTTTCCGCTGATAATGCTTCGCTTCGTACTTCCAGTGGCGTTTTGCAATGGAATCTTTCCTGCAGTCTTTCTTCGGCATAAAACTTTATATATTTGTCGATTGCCGAACGTAAAGATATCTCGTCGGTTATCTTATACATACAATACATCTCTGATTTGATAATCCCCCACAATCCTTCAGTAGGACCATTATCAATGCAGTGTCCAACACGGGACATAGACTGTTCCATGCCTTGTTCTCGAAGCCTTTTCTGAAATATTCTGCTCGTGTACTGAAAACCTCTGTCAGAATGAAAAATCGGCCTGGCATCCGGATTATCTTTGAGAGCCTTATCGTATGTGTCAAACACGAGCTTATTGTCATTTCTTCCGCTTATGACATACGCAACTGGAAATCGATCATATAGATCAAGGATGACACTGAGATATAGTTTCCTGCCAGTCTCAGGAACCTTGAATTCCGTAACATCCGTAGCCCATTTCTCATTAGGTTTCGTTGCATTGAATTCCCTCTTCAGCTTATTTTCCGCTGTTGTCTCCGGTCTGGACGACGGGTATTTCTTCTTCTTTTTACGGATAATAGAATGAATTCCCAGCTTCCTCATGATTCTGTGAACCCTGTTCCTGCTGTAGCTGGTGTGATTGAAATGGTTGATCCAGCTTGTCATCCGCCTGTATCCCAAGATATGTCCGAACCGTTCGTCATACTCCTTTATCAGTTCTGCCAGTTTTGTGTTCTCGGATTCCTGCTCTGGAATTGTCCGGTGCAGCCATTTATAGTAAGCAGCGTGTGATATGCCCAATTGTTTGCACATCCAGTTGACACCCCATTGCTTTTTTTCGTAAAAATATTTTATTGCCTGATATTTTGATTCAAACCGTAGTTTTCCAAGCCTCACATTCTTTCGAATTCCTTCACTTTTTTTTAACAGTTCCACCACCATATCTTTTTCTTCAAGCTGGCGCTTTAGTCGCAGGTTCTCCCGGCGCAGCCATTCCAGTTCATCGACTTCATCATCCGTTTTGTGGTGCCCGCGTTTATCGGACAGTCCATCTTCCCCAACAGCATCATATTTTCTGACCCATGAGTACACCTGGCTATAAGAAACATCATATAGAGAAGCTGTTCCTTTATAATCACGGTTATGGGTAATACAGTATTCAACGATTTCCTTACGTTCAGCTAACGTTGTCTTTCTTCGTGCTTCTGCCATATAGACCTCCCTCTTGGGATCATAATCCCTAAGTTCTCTATTGGCATTATACAACGAAATCCATTTTTGTAGTGTTGCATGTGCAGGAATTCCATATCTGGCGCATAAATCGGTAACCGATCCTTCCCCGTTGATATACTTCCGAACCATTTCAATTTTAAATTCACTGGAATAGGAATGGTTAGCTGTAACAGGGCAGAGGGCTTTTATTCCCCCATTTTGATATGCCAGTATCCAGTCTCTTATAGTTCGTGTACTTTTTATAGATAAATCTACCATAATTTCAGAGACAGAACGTATTCCATTCAGATAATCCTCGACAGCAGAAATTTTTTCTTCAACCGTACACTTGGGTTTTTTTCCCATAAAAATACCTCCAACGTAGATTTTGGTTATTTACCTTGTCTACTTCAGAGGTATCATATCATTATATGGAGAGTGTTAATAATTACATCTACCTATTCGGAGGTGCGTTAGCGTCATAATTCCGGTTGCGGAAGAGACTGGAAAATGTTATTCTTATCATAGGCAGTGGAGCTTTCTTAGTTCAGTTGTTTCGTGTGGTAACTTAACAATAACGGATTATGGAAAGTAATTCCACTGCTTTTTTAATAAAAATAAAACTGCGCCACAGCCTTGGCAGGCCATCGCGCAGCGATTTTGTTCAATCTTAGTTTATCATTCCTGTTCTTATGTGTCAAGTTCTGTGCTTATCCTTTCCCACCATTTTTCCAAATTTGACTTATCCATGAATTAGTGCCTCAGAAAAGGAAATCAAACCACTTCTGACCGAATAAACCAATATAATGCTATCAACCCCCAAAATATCCTCTCACATTTCTCCCCATCTTCCGTTAAACTACATACACAAGCAACTAATACGGAGATTTTTCTCCACACTACACATTATTGAATAGAGAGGATTTTCGAATGAAAAAAGCACTTATCACCGGTATCACTGGTCAGGACGGCTCTTATCTTGCGGAGTTTCTGTTAGAAAAAGGTTATGAGGTTCATGGTATCACCCGTCGCGCTTCGCTTGCAAATACAGCTCGTATCGAGCACATTATGGATAAAATCACACTGCATGACGGTGACCTTTCTGATTCGTCATCGCTGATTCGTATTATCAATATTGTCCAGCCGGATGAGATTTACAACCTGGCTGCACAGTCTCATGTACAGGTTTCTTTTGATGTTCCGGAGTATTCCGGCGATGTGGATGCTCTTGGTGTTCTTCGTATTCTGGAAGCATGCCGCATTCTTGGCCTTACCAAAAAGACAAAAGTTTACCAGGCATCTACTTCTGAACTGTATGGAAAAGTAGAAGAGGTTCCGCAGCGCGAGACAACCCCGTTCCATCCATACAGCCCGTATGCGGTTGCAAAGCAGTATGGCTTCTGGATTGTAAAAGAGTACCGCGAAGCATACGGCATGTTTGCTGTCAACGGTATTCTGTTCAACCATGAATCCGAGCGCCGCGGTGAGAACTTTGTTACCCGTAAAATCACACTGGCTGCCGGAAGAATCGCAGAAGGTATTCAGGATCATCTGGAACTTGGGAACATGGACTCCCTGCGTGACTGGGGTTATGCAAAAGATTATGTGGAGTGCATGTGGATGATTATGCAGCATGAAACACCGGAAGATTTCGTCATCGCAACCGGCGAGCAGCATACCGTACGTGATTTCACTGAAAAAGCATTCGCTGCAAACGGCATTACCATCCGCTGGGAAGGCACCGGTCTGGAAGAAAAAGGCTACGATGCAGAAACCGGCAAAATGCTGGTATGTGTCAATCCGGAATGGTTCCGTCCGACCGACGTTGATAACCTCTGGGGCGATCCGACCAAGGCCAAAACCGTTCTTGGATGGAATCCGCAGAAAACAACGTATGCTGAATTAGTAGAAATTATGGCAAAGCATGACCGTCAGCTTGCAAAACAGGAAAAAGCCATGAAAGCCGCACTTTAATTTAGGAGATGCAAATATCATGATGGAAAAAAATTGCAAAAATTTATGTAGCCGGACACCGTGGAATGGTTGGTTCCGCGATTGTAAGAGAACTGAAACGCCAGGGTTATGAAAATATCATTACCCGTACCCACAAAGAACTGGATCTCTGCCGTCAGGATGCTGTCGAGGCATTTTTCGCAGAGGAAAAACCGGAATATGTCTTCCTCGCTGCTGCAAAAGTAGGCGGCATCGTTGCAAACCAGGAAGCACTGGCAGATTTCATGTATGATAACATGACACTGGAAATGAATGTCATCCACTCTGCGTGGAAAAACGGCTGTAAAAAACTGGAGTTTCTTGGATCCTCCTGCATTTACCCGCGTATGGCACCGCAGCCAATGAAGGAAAGCTGTCTGCTGACTTCTGAACTGGAAAAAACAAACGAGGCTTATGCACTTGCAAAAATCTCCGGCTTAAAATACTGTGAGTTTCTGAACCGTCAGTACGGAACTGATTATATTTCCGTTATGCCAACCAATCTTTACGGACCAAACGATAACTATCATCCAACCCACAGCCACGTACTTCCTGCACTGATCCGCCGCTTCCATGAAGCAAAGGTTAACAATCTGCCGGAAGTTACCTGCTGGGGCGACGGCTCTCCGCTGCGTGAGTTCCTGTATGTCGATGACCTTGCAAATCTCTGTGTCTTCCTGATGAACAACTATTCCGGAAATGAGACCGTAAACGCTGGAACCGGAAAAGAACTGACCATCAAAGAGCTGACAGAGCTTGTTGCAAAAGTAATCGGTTATAATGGAAAAATCAATTGGGACAGCACAAAGCCAAATGGTACTCCAAGAAAACTGCTCGACGTATCCAAAGCAACCGCTCTTGGCTGGACCTACAAAACCGAGCTGGAAGACGGCATCCGTCTCTCCTACGAGGATTTCCTGAACAACCCGATGCGTGCAGAAAGATAACGGAGAAACTTTATGAATATCGTTTTATTATCCGGCGGCTCCGGCCAGCGCCTGTGGCCGCTTTCCAATGATATCCGTTCCAAGCAGTTTATCAAAATTTTCCATACGGCAGATGGTGAACTGGAATCCATGGTACAGCGCGTTTACCGTCAGATCCGTACGATCGACAAGGATGCAACGGTAACCATCGCGACCTCAAAATCACAGGTTTCCGCCATCCACAATCAGTTAGGGGAAGATGTCGGCATCAGCGTTGAGCCTTGCCGCCGTGATACATTCCCGGCCATTGCGCTTGCCGCAGCCTATCTGAAGGATGTAAAGGGAATTTCCGAGGACGAACCTGTCGTTGTCTGCCCGGTTGACCCTTATGTGGAAATTGATTATTTTGATGCCTTAAAAGACCTCGGTGCCCAGGCTGCTTCCAGCAATGCCAACCTGGTTCTGATGGGTATTGAACCGACCTATCCAAGCGAAAAATACGGATACATTATTCCAGACACCCCGGCTCCTGTCAGCACGGTGTCGATGTTCAAAGAGAAACCGACCAAAGAAATTGCAGAACAGTATATTTCCCAGGGTGCTCTTTGGAACGGCGGTGTTTTTGCTTTCCGTCTTGGTTATGTTCTGGATCGTGCTCATGCATTAATTGATTTTGAAAACTACGAAGATCTTTTCAATAAATATGAAACGTTAGACAAAATCAGCTTTGATTACGCAGTGGTAGAACACGAGGACCGTATCGAAGTGATGCGTTTCTCCGGCATGTGGAAAGACCTTGGAACCTGGAATACTCTTACTGAGGCCATGGACAGCCACAATGTCGGTGAAGCACTGTTTAACGAAACCTGCAGAAATGTGCACGTAGTCAACGAGCTGAATCTTCCCGTACTCTGTATGGGTCTGAAAGACATTGTAGTTTCTGCAAGCCCGGACGGCATCCTGGTTTCCGACAAAGAGCAGTCCAGTTACATCAAGCCCTTTGTCAATACCCTGGATCACCGCGTTATGTTTGCAGAAAAATCCTGGGGCAGTTTCCGCATTCTGGATATCGAAAAAGAAAGTCTTACGATTAAAGTAACTTTAAATCCGGGTCATCAGATGAACTACCACAGTCATGATTTCCGGAACGAAGTCTGGAACGTTATTTCCGGCACAGGACGTGCCGTGATCGACGGCGTTATTTACAATGTTCACGCCGGTGACACCCTGCAGATGAATGCAGGCAGCAAACACACCATTTTTGCTGATACGGAACTGCAGATCATTGAAGTCCAATTCGGAAAAGACATCAATGTACACGATAAACATAAATACGATCTGCCGTCCCTTTTCTAAATTGTAATGAAAAACCGCAAACCATTTTCTGCCCGATCTGCTGAAAATGATTTGCGGTTTTCTGTTTTACCATTTTTTCCGGTATTCTCCCGGACTCATTCCTTCTATTTTTCGAAAACGGCGCGCCAGATAATTTGCATCATTCATTCCGATTGCGGCACTGATTTCATCCACCGTCATATCAGTAAATCGAAGCAGATTTTTCGCCTGCGTAATCCGTCTCGTTTCCAGATAAGAAATAATTGTCACACCATATGTTTCTTTAAATATCTTCGTCAGATAATATTTATTAATATAAAATTTCTGTGACAGCAGTTCCAGTGTAATATGTTCCTTATAATTTTCATCCAGATAACTTTTCACCTTTTCCATGCTCATCCGTTTTCTGGCATGCGCAGCGCGTCCCTGTTCCGGATGCCAGGAATTCTTCATCAGAATCCAAAGCAGGCGGTTTAAAATCTCATTAATTTTCATATCCCGCACATAACTGTCCGATCCTGCCGCAGAATACAGGTCTGTCATAACTTCTACCAATTCTTCCATTTCCTTGGGATGAAAAACCGGCTGTCCGCCGCGCTCCTGATACTTTTTGTAAATATCAGGCATGGTATGACCGTAAAAATGACACCACTGCAAGGTCCACAGATCTGCCGATGTCGCATGGGAATACGGTTTTCTGCAGTCGATGAAAACACAGTCTCCGGAATGCAGTGCATACGTTTTCCCATTGTAATTCAGCTCTCCTGACCCCGATGTTACCGAAAAGAACAGATACGAAGCCAGATGCTCTCGATGAGACGTATGCGCCGCCAGTGCATGGAGCGAACCTGTTTCCTGTAAATACAGAAGTGAAGTTCTGGCAAATTCCGACGGTGTATATAAAATACGCTGCGACGACACCGAATGGGACGACGAAGCAAAATATTCCATTCCTATCTTACCACACCTTTTTTCAGAATCATATTGGCATACTGTGCCGTCTCACCCGTTGCCACAACACAATAGGCTTCTTTTGCACGCTCATAGTAGGCAAAGCGTTCCATCGTATGTACTTTTGCTTCCGGTTCGTATCGATTCAGAACCGCTTTATACTCATCCCAGATCGGCGTCTGAACCGGATCTCCCGGCACCACTTCCATCAGTACAAAATGATCCTCATCGTACTGATCCAGCGGGAACAGCTGCAAAACAGCATCCAGCAGCTCCACTGCACCGATTCCGTCTGCACGTACAATTCGTTTTCCTGTACTGACCGTTGGAAAATTCGCATCGGCAAATACAATCTCATCTCCATGTCCCATTTCATCCAGCACCTTTAACAGTTCCGGTGATAATAACGGTGATATTCCTTTTAACATTCTTTTCCTCCTCCTACGCCAGTGAACAGCTCCATACATCTACACCGCTGTCTTGGAAAACTTCACGCAGCCGTTTCCGCACATCTTCCTGTGTTACGCCCTTTTTCAGCACAACCTGAAGGAAACCGCCTCCGCCGGCACCGCAAATCATCTTTCCGTCAATCAGGTCTTCTACGGAATGGAAGATCATATCAATACACGTATTCGTGCAACTCGCATCCAGTTTCTTGGATAATTCCCAGTGCTGATTCAAAAGCTCTGCAAATCCATCGATATTGCCTTTTTCCAGTTCAAACCGCATCAGAACCGCCGTCTGCTGAATCGCATATAAGACATCCACCGCATCCTCGATTCCTCCGACATATCGTCCAACGACATCCCGCAGCAGATTTCTTGCCAGTCTGCGCTGTCCGGAATAGATCAGGCAGAAACGCTCGTCGAGTTCTTTTCTTGTCTTTTCACTGATTTTGCACGGCACACACGTAATTCTCTGTCGAATTGCCGGTTCACTCGAAACCATCTTGATTCCCGGTGCCAGACCTCCGACCTGATCCTGCCATCCGCCGCCGGTAGACATAATCTGTTCCATGCAAAGAACACGGTCATACAGCTCTTCGTCTGTTACCTCTTTTCCCAGCATCTCATACAGCGCTTTTACACAGGCACCCGCCAGAATCGAAGATGTTCCAAGGCCGGAACCGCGCGGGATATTGATGACCTGCGTGGAAAGATACAGGCCGCTTCCCAGATTTTCCGTGATTTCCTGCACGGAAATCGGATCCTTATATGGAATCACGCCGCAGGCAATCAGTGCCGCTTTGTGCAGGGCAAACGGATCGTATGGATTGCTGGAATCCTGTAAACTGGAAATATCGGTAAAGGTCTGCTCGGCACCACTGTCCGCACTTGCGAGAACAATCACCGGTTCGTCGACTTTCTTAACCACAACTTCGATCGGGCAGTTTCCGTCCAGCATCACAGCCGCATTCAGTACGGTTCCGCCATGTTCCATGCAGTACGGCGGTGTATCACTCCAGCCGCCTCCCCAGTTCACACGGACCGGAAGATTTACGGTAACCTGATCTTTTCCCATTTTCGCATCGGCATCATAGCAAAGACCTTTTACAGCTCCGGCAAGAATACCGCTGCTGATGGTCGCAAAGCAGGAGTCCATATACTTTTCATCAAAACAGGACAGAACATAATAAATTCTGATCTTTCTGCTGAACTGATCAAGCTCTGTCTCGCTTAATCTCTGTGCTTCTTTCAGCAGTTCACCTTTCACCCGCTCTGAGATACCATCCCGCATCTGCTCAACCAGTCTGGTTAAATTTTCCTTTCGATCAATTGCCTCCAGAATTTCTTCCAGTTCTACTTTATCCGATACCTTCTCCTGCCACGGCATCAGTGCAGAAAGATCTGCTTGGTTAAAGCTGTCTTTCAGTGAAATCGCATCTTCCCGAATCGGAAAACCTTCTCTCCAGGCTTCCAGTGTCTGATGCACTGCCTCTTCCATTGAATCGCATACTGGATAAATCGCAGCTTCCCAGAGCGGCATCGGCAATGTTTTTCCAAACAGCAATGCTTCCTTCGGATTGTCAGAAACACCGTACATGCGGACAACAAATTTTCCATTCTGCTGTTTCAGTCCATGCAGAACAGTATGCGCAGGAATCGTCTGACCATCTAATGTCACGCCGGAAATCACACACTCTTCACCTATCTGTGACTTATTGCGAATCATACAGTCTTCCAGGTAGCTTCCCTTTCCAATCTCTGCATTCGGGCTGACGTAACTGTTCGAAGCTGCAAAATCCGCTTCCTCCCGATTCGTGTTGATGTTCGATGTCCATCCCAGATAATAGAATTCATCCATCCGCTCTGTCATAAGCTCACGCAGTTCTTTTGTCGTACCAAAGTGGATAAATGCAGCCGGTGACATTCGAATCAGTTTCATCTGATACGGATGCAATACACTCCACAACTCCGTTCTGCACTGTTCCAGTTCCGGCGTAAAATCACCTTCCGGTGTTTCTTTATAATACTGCTCCAGCGTAGAGTCTGATGCCAGAGGGTAGAGAAAATCAGCATAAAAGGAAAGCCGGGTACTCTCATTCACATAAGCTGCAAATTTTTCTTTCGTATCCACCAGCTGGTACAGCGCCTGCAGCATCTCACTGTTGAAGATTACCGCTCCTGTATCGATATCTACATTTCCCTGATCATCCGAAGCTCCCAGTTTCTGCAGCTGCTCCACTGTTTTTTTGTGCAGGAAACCACCTACATTTCCTTCGCTGTCAACCCGGTAAACACCGTGATTTTTTCCGATCTCCGCCGGCTCTTTAATCGAAAGCGCCGCTGCACCTTTGCCATAAAAATCAATCTGCAGCGGATTGAACAGCAGCAGCACATCGCCGGAACACACCAACATACCAGCATTCATCCGTGCGGCCACACCACTCATGGAAATCATAAATTCATCAAACAGAGTAGAACGTTTTCCATTCGGCAGAACACGTGGCACCGGTGAAAATAACTTTCCGCAGGCAGAATACTGCGGCACCCGCTTGCTGTCGCCGCCGGAATGGATTACCAGAATCCGCTGATTCTCGAATGAGCCTGCATTTTCATGAACGTAGCGCAGAACATTCAATGTGGCGCCGCCGCTGCCTACTCGTTTTCCGTCTGGATCCGGAAGAACTGCATAGTGTGTCGACTCTGGAATCATATGGTGCTCCAGACGATACTGAATCTGTGTACGGTACGATGCAGCCTGCTCCTCATTGGATGCTGTGAGAATTACATAATCCCATAACGGCAGATTCGGCGCTTCCAGAAGCGCGGTGTACTGGTTTGTGCAGTCGATGTAGGACTGCTGTAAAAATAGAGTTTTGTGTGACATGTCTTTTCTTTGTTCCTTACTTTATCATTGTAGTATTAATTTCTGTCCCTCTCCAGGGAACATCGTTTTTCAATCATAGATTGAAACACCTGTATTTTAGTATATCACAGATTTTGTCAAAAATCTTCCTTTTTTCATTACATTTATTGACTTATTGATTCGTAAATTTCGCAGATTTCACTTTTCATTCTTTGAACAATAGCTTCTATTTCTTCATAATCCTCCATCAGCACTTGATTCATTCTGACATATTGCCCATTATTGCTCGGTTGTACTTTAAGCCCTATATAGCCATTATATTTATTCCATTTTCCACAGAATGCGATTATTTTCTGATATAATTCAGTTTCTTGCAAAAACACAGTCCGCTGAAGCAGATCTTTTAAAGCTATATCAAATTTGTCTGACAATATAAGATATTCTGTTTTTATACCTACAAAAGGATCTTCCAACAAAAATCCAGAATTTTATACCTCAATATCAACTCTACAAAATCATGCCGAATTATGTCTAAACTGCTATAAGCAATATCAAATTGATCTTGGATTCCATCCGTATTGATAAACGGATAATAACGTTGCAGTATTCGTGCATCAGACTTCAAAAATGCACTGATCTCCTCTCAGTAGACTACTTCAACAGAAAACAAATTATGGCTTTGCCGATATTGATTTTTTTCGAGCACATACTTTTGAATCTCTCCATCCGTCTTAGCGCCAATCGCAATTATGAAATGAGAAATCTCCGGTTTAAACTCCTCTGCGCCCTGAATCCACTGATCTATCATCGAAATTGAAACAGACATATCTTGATAATTCTTACACTGAATTGCCACCACCCCATTGGAGCCTGTACTAACAACATCAACGCCATACTGTTTCTGCCCAGGTCGTGCAAATAAGCATGCCATTCCTGGATATATGCAATTACAGTAATCCCTCATCAATTGTTCAAACTCTCTCGCATCCTGAGGCGGTGTTAATTGAAATGAAGCTAATGACGGCACAATATCAACTCCTTTGTTTTACATTCGTCTATTGCTCAGCCTGTTTTTAAGTAAACGATGAAAAACTATCCATTGAAATTTTACACATTTTAGGCTGCCAGAATTAATACAGCAATTCCCACCAATCCTATAAAATCCACATACCATGCATTCTTAAAACACTTATATTTTTGAACAATAATTTAGCATTGTATGTTATTTCATCCGCATAATCTATTTCTCTTTTTAAAAGTTCATCTTCCGTTTTCACTGTATCTTGATACTTTTTGTATAGAGCTATTAAATAACTTTCTTTCGAATACTTTGCAATGTCTTCATAAAAAAGCAAATTATCATTTTCTTTTATAACGCCTGTTTCTTCTTACATTTTCCCTTATCAGGCTTAAACGATTTTAAAGCTATGATTGTTGATATTACTATTGCAAGATTCACACCATAAAATAATATGTTCTTACCAGCATTCTCTGTACTCCCCCATGTTACTGCTAACATTGCTATATTAAACGCCATCAATGCAGCGATTTTTTGCTTCCAACAGTTACTTTTCCCAAATGGCCAACTGCATATGCGGCAGAGGTAGAACCGATATCGCCTCTCTTTACATCACCAATTACAACAAGATCCTTTGACTTGCAGTAATCGACAGTCTTCTTATATGCAGCAACACCCGGAACACCAAACTGCTCATACATGGCAATCTGCGGCTTTACAGCAGGTACGATATCATAAATCTGGTCTACAATTGCCTTATTAAACTGCCAGATTGCTTCTGCTGCTCCCTCTAAGGTCTCTCCGTACTCCTCAAATGCCTTCTTCTGAACAAATTCCGGCACATAATTTAACATTGGATCAAGGCCTACTACAACCGGTGCTCCCATTTTTTTGATTTTGCTAACAAGTTTGTTAATCATTTTTTTATCTTCCTTCCTGTATTTGTTTTTCAATTTTTATTACTCATTTTCATAAATGATTTTTCCGTCTGCAATAGTTAATGCGACACGTCCCCATACTTCTGACCATCAAACGGGGTATTTTTTCCCTTTGAAGCGAAGGAAGCTGCATCAATAACATAATGATTCATCTGGCATAATGACTGTAACGTCTGCACAGCTGCCAGGCTTTAATGTTCCC
>ENA-OQDL01001062-OQDL01001062.1-human-gut-metagenome-genome-assembly--contig:-NODE-1062-length-14873-cov-4.969687_pt1 | contig 14873 bp, 13 predicted proteins | sample MGYA00242782_ERZ504609 | MGnify/ENA primary metagenome ERZ504609 (study PRJEB26092, sample SAMD00036320) | human gut metagenome | host: Homo sapiens | study: EMG produced TPA metagenomics assembly of... | reverse complement strand
TGAGAAACCCACTGCGATCAGGCGAATGGTTTCTTTTTGCGAGGCTGTTTACGACGGGCAGTCTTCTGTGGAAGGAGTTCTGTGCAGAAAAGTTGACAGTGTAGAGGAATGCGAGGCAGTCTGGAAATTTAACAGCAGATGTTCTTGAATTAAAGGCAAATCCAAACCGTAAGGGCCGTGGACTTGTGATCGAGGCTGAGCTGGATAAGGGCAAAGGACCTGTTGCAACTGTACTGGTACAGAAAGGTACCTTAAGAGTAGGTGACACCATTGCTGCAGGTGCATGCTATGGTAAGATCCGTGCTATGATGGATGATAAGGGCCGCAGAGTAAAAGAGGCTGGTCCATCCACTCCTGTAGAGATCTTAGGTTTAAATGATGTTCCACAGGCTGGTGAGGTATTCGTAGCAACTGAGAACGAGAAAGAAGCAAGAAGCTTTGCAGAAACCTTCATTTCTGAGAGCAAGAACAAGCTTCTGGAAGATACTAAGGCAAAACTGTCTCTGGATGATCTGTTCAGCCAGATCAAGGCAGGAAATGTAAAGGAACTTCCTCTGATCATCAAGGCAGACGTTCAGGGTTCTGTAGAAGCAGTAAAGCAGAGCCTGACCAAGCTGTCTAATGAAGAGGTAGTAGTAAAGGTAATCCACGGCGGCGTTGGTGCTATCAATGAGTCTGACGTTTCCCTGGCTTCTGCTTCCAATGCCATCATCATTGGTTTCAATGTACGTCCTGATGCAACTGCAAAATCCATTGCAGAGCGTGAGAAAGTAGATGTACGTCTGTACAAGGTCATCTACCAGGCCATCGAAGATGTAGAAGCTGCTATGAAGGGTATGCTGGATCCTGTATTCGAGGAGAAGGTGATCGGTCATGCAGTGATCCGTCAGCTGTTCAAGGCTTCCGGTGTTGGCACCATCGCGGGTTCCTATGTACTGGATGGCAAGTTCCAGAGAGGCTGCAGCTGCTGTATTACAAGAGAAGGCGAGCAGATCTACGATGGACCTTTAGCTTCCTTAAAGCGTTTCAAGGACGATGTAAAGGAAGTTGCTGCAGGATATGAGTGTGGTCTTGTATTCGAGAAGTTCAATGATCTTCAGGAAGATGACCAGATCGAAGCTTATATGATGGTAGAGGTTCCTAGATAGTCTGCTGTATAGAATATAGTTTCGTTTTTGAAAGAAAGGGATCATAATGCGTAAAAAACAGCATTGAAAAATACAAGGATCAATATGGAGGTCCAGAGGGAATTAAGTCAGATCATCCGTTCTGAGATCAAAGACCCGAGGATCCATCCGCTGACCAGTGTTGTAGCCGTAGAGGTAACTCCGGACTTAAAATACTGCAAGGCATATATCAGTGTGTTAGGTGATGAAGAAGCCGGCAAGGCAACCATCGAAGGACTGCGCAGCGCAGCTTCCTTCGTGCGCCGGGAACTGGCTCACAGAGTCAATTTACGTAACACTCCTGAAATTAAATTTATACTGGATCAGTCTATTGAATATGGCGTAAACATGTCAAAACTGATCGATGAAGTGACAAAAGATCTTCATGATGATGAGGAGGAGGGACTGGAATGACGGTTCTTGAACAGGCGTTAGAAGGAACAAAGTCTGTAGCGATTTTGGGCCATGTAAGACCGGATGGCGATTGCCTCGGCTCTACTCTGGGTCTGTATAATTATCTTCTTGCTTCCTATCCGGATATACAGGCAGCTGTATATCTGGAGGAAGCTTCCTCAAAATTTGCCTATTTAAAGGGCTATGATGAGATCCACCATGAAACAGATGACAAAGAATATGAGCTTTGCATCTGCCTTGACAGCAGTGATGAAGAACGTCTGGGGGATTTTAACGTGTATCTGAAGCGGGCGAAAAAAAAGCCTTTGCATCGATCATCACGTAACCAACACCCGTTACTGCCAGGTCAATTTAGTGGCAGCTGATGCAAGTTCTGCCAGCGAAGTCCTTTTTGAACAGTTAAATCCGGATAACGTGGATAAAAATGTGGCAGAATGCCTGTATACAGGGATCGTACATGATACCGGTGTGTTCAAGTATTCCTGCACTTCTGCAAAGACGATGGAGATTGCCGGTTTCCTGATGGGAAAAGGCGTTGACTTTGGAAGCATCATTGACAACAGCTTCTACAAAAAGACTTATGTGCAGAACCAGATCATGGGAAGAGCGCTTCTTGAAAGCATTACCTTCCTTGATGGAAAGGCCATTTTCAGTGCCCTGCGCCAGTCTGATCTGGACTTTTACGGTGTGACCGGAAAAGACCTTGACGGTATCATCGACCAGCTGCGTCTTACAGAGGGAGTGGAGGTTGCTATTTTCCTGTATGAGACAGGACCTCAGCAGTATAAGGTAAGTCTGCGTTCCCAGAAAATCGTAGATGTAAGCCAGGTAGCGTTCTATTTTGGCGGCGGCGGTCATGTGCGTGCAGCAGGCTGTACCATGTCCGGAAGTATTCATGATGTGATCAATAATCTGTCCCTTCACATTGCCAAGCAGTTAGATGCTGCGGCAGCCGGGGAGGTTTAAATGTATCACGGAATCATTAATGTGTATAAAGAGCCGGGCTATACATCCCATGATGTTGTAGCCCGGCTTCGAGGGATTTTAAGACAGAAAAAGATCGGCCATACGGGAACCCTTGATCCGGCGGCCAAGGGCGTCCTTCCGGTGTGTCTGGGAAATGGGACAAGGCTTTGTGACATGCTTACAGACCGGTCCAAAACCTATGAGGCAGTGCTTCTTTTAGGACAGACTACGGACACCCAGGATACCACAGGAACGGTGCTTACGGAAGATCATGAAAAGGCGTTAGAACTGGATGAAGAACAGGTGCGCCAGGTGATCCTGGATTTTAAGGGAGATTATGACCAGATCCCTCCTATGTACTCTGCTTTAAAAGTAGATGGAAAGAAGCTTTGCGACCTTGCAAGAGCAGGAAAAGAAGTAGAGCGCAAGGCAAGAAGAGTACAGATCTTAGATATTTCTGTTGAAAAAATAGAACTGCCAAGAGTCTGGATGACAGTCAGCTGTTCCAAAGGAACCTACATAAGAACTCTCTGTGAAGATATTGGAGCTAAATTAGGAGTCGGGGGCTGCATGGAGTCTCTCCTGCGTACCCGTGTAGACCGTTTTCAGGTAAAAGACAGTTTGAAACTGGATGAGATCGAAGTTTTAAGAGATGAAGGAAAAGTAGGAGAATATATCTGTTCTCTGGAAGAAGCCTTAGAAGGTTATCTGCCTGTATACACAACAGCAGAAGGGGACAAGGCTTTGAAAAATGGAAATCCCTGCTTTAAACAGCAGTTAGACCTGGAAAAAAGTACATCTTTAGAAGAAAGAAAAAGCGGAGACAGATACCGTATGTACAACAGCCAGGGGATCTTTATGGGTGTATATGAATACCAGGAAGAAAAACACTGGTGGAAACCATGGAAAATGTTCATGCCGGATGGAGAAGGAAACTGATGAAATATATAGCAGATACAGTGGATTTTCAGCTGGAAGAGCCCACTGTGGTAACTCTTGGAAAATTTGACGGAAGACACAGAGGACATCAGAAGCTTCTGCATACAATGGAAGAACTGAAAGAAACACTGGGCTATGCAACTGCTATTTTTACCTTCAGCACAGCCCCATTAAGCCTTGTTACAGGTGAAGCTGCCACTGTGATCACAACCAGTGAAGAACGACGTCATAATATGGAAAAAATGGGGATCGATTACCTGGTGGAGTATCCTTTTACAGATGATGTGCGTAAAATGGACCCTTCTGTATTTGTAAAGGATATCTTGGTAAAACGGATGCGGGCAAAAGCCATGGTAGTGGGGCCGGACTGCAGTTTTGGCTACAAAGGCGCCGGAAATGTAGAACTTCTCAGATCTTTAAGCAAAGAGCTGGGATTTGAACTTTATGTGATCCAAAAAGAAAAAGATCACAGAAGAGACATCAGCAGCACCTATATCCGGGAAGAACTTTCCCTGGGAAATGTGGCAAAAGCAAATGAATTGTTAGGAGAACCATATGCCATCCACGGCATTGTAGTCCACGGCAACCATATCGGAGGACCGAGACTGGGCTTTCCAACAGCCAATATCATCCCGCCGGCAAACAAACGTCTGCCCAAATTCGGGGTCTATGTATCCAGAGTCCTTGCACAGGGAAAATATTATAAGGGAGTTACTAATATCGGCAGGAAACCTACGATCCATGGGGATAATCCGGTAGGCGTAGAGACATTTATCTTTGATTTTGACGGAGACATTTACGGAAAAATGATCGAGGTCCAGCTTTTGGAGTTTGACAGGGGAGAACAGAAATTTGCTTCTTTAGAAGAGTTAAAAGAACGGATCGAAAAAGACAAAGAATTTGCTCTTAAGTATTTTGCGGAAAATCCCCTTTACAACCCGGTTAAAATATGATACAGTAACCAAGTATAAAAGAACGCCGAAGCCCCGTTGCCTGGTGACTCCAGCCGGCAGCCTGGTTTAAGGTGAGAAAATTAAATTATTTTAGGAGGAATTACCATGATTTCTAAGGAAAAGAAAGCAGAGATTATCGCACAGTACGGACGTAAGGCAGGAGATACCGGTTCACCAGAAGTTCAGATCGCTATTCTGACAAGAGAGAATTGCTGAACTGACCGCTCATCTTCAGCAGAATCCAAAGGATCATCACTCCAGAAGAGGACTTCTGATGATGGTTGGACACAGAAGAGGACTTCTTGATTACCTGAAGAAGACCGATCTGGAAGGCTACCGTGCTCTGATCGAAAAGCTGGGAATCAGAAAGTAATTATCATGAAAGTGTTGCCGGGCGGCTATGTGGATTGCGTGCTTGTACGCAAGGCCGCATAGACATTTGGCAGCGGGCTTTCATTCATGTTAGGGTGGAGTTTACTCCACCCTATATTTGCATGAAGACAGGTGCAAAAGGAACACTCCGGGACCGCTGATGTGTCCCAAACAGATCGTTTGGGATAGATCAGTAGTTTCGGCGTCTTTTGCCCTGTAAAAAACTTGTATATTTACAGAACGTTACATTAAAAGAGAAAAGGAGACACCCCATGTTTAAGAGTTTCAGTATGGACCTGGCTGGCCGTAAGCTGACTGTAGAAGTTGGCCGCGTAGCAGCTCAGGCAAACGGTGCAGCATTTATGCATTACGGCGATACTGTAGTACTTTCTACAGCAACCGCATCTGCAAAGCCAAGAGAAGGCATTGATTTCTTCCCTTTAAGTGTAGAATATGAGGAGAAGTTCTACTCTGTAGGAAAGATCCCAGGCGGCTTCAATAAGAGAGAAGGAAAAGCATCTGAAAATGCCATCCTTACCTCCCGTGTTATCGACCGCCCTATGCGTCCTTTATTCCCAAAGGATTACCGCAATGACGTAACCTTAGACAACGTAGTTATGTCTGTAGATCCAGACTGCAGCCCAGAGCTGACTGCTATGCTTGGTTCTGCTATCGCTACCAGCATTTCTGATATCCCATTTGACGGACCTTGCGCTACTACCCAGGTTGGTCTTATTGATGGTGAATTTGTTATCAACCCAACTTCCGCTCAGAGACAGGTATCTGAGATGGCTCTGACTGTAGCTTCTACCAGAGAGAAAGTTATCATGATCGAAGCTGGTGCCAAGGAAGTTCCTGAGCAGAAGATGATCGAGGCTATTTTCAAAGCTCACGAAGTAAACCAGGAGATCATCCGCTTTATCGATACCATCGTAGCTGAGTGCGGAAAAGAAAAGCACACCTACGAAAGCTGCGCAGTTCCGGAAGAATTATTTGCAGCGATCAAGGAGATCGTTCCTTCTGAAGAGATGGAAACAGCTGTATTTACCGATGACAAGCAGACCCGAGAGGCAAATATTGCAGCTATTACTGAGCGTCTGGAAGAGGCATTTGCTGAGAACGAAGAGTGGCTGCCATTATTAGGCGATGCTATTTATCAGTATGAGAAGAAGACTGTCCGCAAGATGATCTTAAAAGACCACAAGCGTCCAGACGGCCGTGCGATTACACAGATCCGTCCTTTAGCAGCTGAGATCGACATCCTTCCAAGAGTACATGGTTCAGGTATGTTCACCCGTGGACAGACCCAGATCTTAAATGCCTGCACACTGGCACCATTATCTGAGGCTCAGAAGATCGATGGCTTAGATGCAAATGAGACAACCAAGCGTTACATGCATCATTACAACTTCCCGTCCTTCTCCGTAGGCGAGACAAAGCCAAGCAGAGGACCGGGCCGTCGTGAGATCGGACATGGCGCACTGGCTGAGCGTGCATTAGTTCCTGTACTTCCAAGTGAAGAAGAGTTCCCATATGCGATCCGTACTGTATCTGAGACTATGGAGTCTAATGGTTCTACTTCCCAGGCAAGTATCTGTGCATCCACTCTGTCCTTAATGGCAGCAGGTGTACCGATCAAGCGTATGGTAGCTGGTATCTCCTGTGGTCTGGTAACAGGTGAGACTGATGACGATTACATCGTTCTGACCGATATCCAGGGTCTGGAAGACTTCTTCGGCGATATGGACTTTAAGGTAGGCGGTACTGAAAAGGGTATCACTGCTATCCAGATGGATATTAAGATCCATGGTCTGACCCGTCCGATCATTGAAGAGGCAATTGCAAGAACCCGTGAAGCAAGAATGTACATCTTAGACAATGTTATGAAGCCAGTTATCTCCGAGCCTAGAAAGCACTTAAGCCAGTATGCTCCAAAGATCAAGCAGATCACCATTGATCCTCAGAAGATCGGCGATGTAGTTGGTAAGCAGGGCAAGGTGATCAACAAGATCATCGAAGAGACCGGCGTTAAGATCGACATCAGCGATGATGGTATTGTAAATGTTTGCGGTACTGACGAGGCTATGATCGACCGCGCTATCGCTATTATTACAGGAATTGTTACTGATATCGAAGCTGGAATGGTATTTACCGGCAAGGTAGTACGTATCATGAACTTCGGCGCATTTGTACAGCTGGCACCAAACAAAGACGGTATGGTACACATCTCCAAGCTGTCTGATAAGCGTGTTGCAAAGGTAGAAGATGTTGTAAACATCGGCGACGAAGTAACTGTTAAGGTTGCAGAAGTTGACAAGATGGGAAGAATTAACCTGACCATGAGACCAAGTGACCTGGCAGAGAAGAAGGAAGAAAAAGAAGAAAACTAAAATCAGAGGGTGAGAAAATGAAAGTAAGAACAAGATATGCACCAAGCCCTACAGGAAGAATGCATGTTGGAAATTTGAGAACAGCTCTGTATGCGTACCTGATCGCAAAACATGAGGGAGGCGATTTCCTTTTAAGAATTGAAGATACAGACCAGGAACGTTATGTAGAAGGCGCTGTAGATATCATTTACAGAACCCTGGAAGAAACCGGTCTGGTCCACGATGAGGGACCAGACAAGGATGGCGGCTGCGGTCCTTATGTTCAGAGTGAGCGCCAGGCTTCCGGAATTTATATGGAGTATGCAAAGCAGCTGGTAGAAAAAGGAGAAGCATATTACTGCTTCTGTACACCAGAGCGTCTGGAGTCCTTAAGAAAGACTGTAAACGGTGAGGAGATCATGACCTATGATAAGCACTGTCTGCACCTTTCCAAAGAGGAAATCGAGGCAAATTTGGCTGCTGGAAAGCCATTTGTTATCCGTCAGAATAACCCGACTGAGGGAACTACCACCTTCCATGACGAGATCTACGGAGATATCACTGTAGATAACTCTGAACTGGATGATATGGTACTGATCAAATCTGATGGTTATCCTACCTACAACTTTGCAAACGTAGTAGACGATCATCTTATGGGCATTACCCATGTAGTAAGAGGAAATGAGTATCTTTCTTCTTCACCAAAGTACAACCGTCTGTATGACGCTTTCGGCTGGGAAGTGCCGGTTTATGTACACTGCCCGCTGATCACAGATGAAAGCCATCACAAGTTAAGCAAGCGCTGCGGACATTCCTCTTTTGAGGACCTGGTAGAACAGGGCTTTGTTCCGGAAGCAATCGTAAACTATGTGGCACTTCTTGGCTGGTCTCCAGAAGGCAATAACGAGATCTTCTCTCTGGAAGAGATGGTAAAGGAATTTGATTACCACCGTATGAATAAGTCTCCGTCTGTTTTTGATATGACCAAGCTTCGCTGGATGAACGGCGAGTATATCAAGGCAATGGACTTTGATCGTTTCTATAAGCTGGCTGAGCCATACTTAAAAGAAGTGATCAAGAAAGACTTAGATCTTAAGAAGATTGCAAATATGGTAAAGACCAGAATTGAAGTATTCCCGGAGATCAGGGATCACATTGATTTCTTTGAGGAACTTCCTGAGTATGACATTGCTATGTATACTCACAAGAAGATGAAGACAAACGCAGAGACTTCCCTTAAGGTATTAAAAGATGTACTTCCTATTCTGGAAGCACAGGAAGATTTCAGCAATGACGCTCTGTTTGCAGCACTTTCCGCTTATGTAAGTGAAACTGGCGTAAAGACAGGCTTTGTTATGTGGCCTGTACGTACCGCTGTTTCCGGCAAGCAGATGACTCCTGCAGGCGCAACTGAGATCATGGAAGTTCTTGGAAAAGAAGAATCATTAAAACGTATCCGCAAAGGCATTGAAATGCTGGAGGCTTAATACATGGCTTTTAATGAAGCACAGAAAAGGGCGATCCGTCACACAGACGGACCTGCCCTTGTACTTGCAGGACCCGGCTCAGGTAAGACTACGGTCATTACCAACCGGGTCCGTTATTTAACGGAAAAAGTGGGCGTGGAGCCTGGAAATATCCTGGTGATCACCTTTACCAGGGCGGCGGCCCGTGAAATGAAAGAACGATATGAACGGATAACCGGGACAGGATGCAGCAGAGTCTCTTTTGGGACCTTCCATTCTGTCTTTTTTATGATATTAAAACTGGCATACCGGTATCAGGCCTCCAATATCGTAAAAGAAGAGCAGCGCATCCAGTTTATCAGGGAGCAGTTAGACCAGACAGATCTGGAGATCGAGGACGAAGGAGAGTTTATTTCTTCTGTATTGTCAGAGATCAGCCTTATTAAAGGGGAATTAATGTCCTTAGATAACTATTATGCAAAAAGCTGCTCCCAGACCGTCTTTAAAGAACTGTATGATGGCTATGAGCATCGTCTTCGCAAACAGGGACTTCTGGATTTTGATGACATGCTTGCCATGTGCTATGAGCTTTTTAAAGAACGTAAGGATATTTTACAGGCATGGCAGAGAAAATATAAGTACATACTTATCGATGAATTTCAGGATATCAACCAGATCCAGTATGAGATCGTAAAAATGCTGGCTCTGCCGGAGAACAATCTGTTCATCGTAGGAGATGATGATCAGTCCATTTACCGTTTCCGGGGCGCAAGGCCGGAGCTAATGCTTGGATTTGAAAAAGATTATCCAGATGCAGAGAGAATCCTGCTGGATGTAAATTACCGCTGCGTGGATCCGGTGATCGAGAGCGCAGGAAAACTGATCGCTAATAATAAAACACGTTTCCAGAAAGAGATCCATGGAAACAGGGGAAAAGGCTGTCCTGTATTTGTAAAAGAGTGGCCGGACCCTTTAGCAGAGACAAAGGCTATTACAGAAGAACTGCGGGATTACCACCTGATGGGGATCGCTTACGAAGATATGGCGGTTTTATACCGCACCAATCAGGGACCAAGACTTCTGATCGAGCGGATGATGGAATACAATATCCCCTTTCATATGCGGGATACAGTGCCAAATCTTTATGAACACTGGATCTCCAGAAATGTGTTCTGCTACATTTACGCGGCCTTAGGGGATCTGAGCCGTTCCAATATACTCCAGATCATCAACCGGCCTGCAAGGTATATCAGCCGGGATGCCTTAGATACCAAGGTGATCCGATGGGAACAGCTGAGATCTTTCTATCAGGATAAAAACTGGATGCTGGACCGTATTGACCAGCTGGTATACGACCTGGAAATGCTGCGGGAAATGGCTCCGGCAGGTGCAGTAAACTATATCCGGAAAGCTATTGGATATGACGATTACTTAAGAGAGTATGCCAATGAGCGAAGACTAAAGCCGGAGGACCTGTTTGAGGTCTTAGATGCCCTTCAGGAGAGTGCTGTGCCCTTTAAGACCTATGAGGCATGGTTCAACCATATGGATGAGTACAAAGAGCAGCTAAAGGAGCAGTCTGCCTTAAGAGAGGCAGAAAAAGAAGGTGTCAGTCTGATGACCATGCACAGCTGTAAAGGTCTGGAATTTAAAGTAGTATATATCCTGGATACAAATGAAGGCATAACACCTCATCATAAGGCGGTTTTAGAGCCGGATCTGGAAGAAGAACGGCGCATGTTCTATGTGGCAATGACCAGAGCAAAGGACCGGCTGCATATTTTTTATGTAAAAGAGCGGTATCACAAGCGGCAGACCGTATCCCGGTTTGTAGTGGAGACAGGACTTCTTGGTAAAAAAGGGGATTTAGAAAAAAATGGAAAACAGGGAAGAAATAAGGAGAGGGAATCTGGTAAAAGAACAGATGGCCTGGTCCATATCTACTGTGGGGATGGAAAAGGAAAGACCACTGCTTCTGTAGGTGCAGCCGTCCGGGCAGCAGGAAGCGGAAAAAAAGTGGTGATAAAACGTTTCCTGAAAAATGATCATTCCGGGGAAGTGGAAGTTTTAAAACAGATCCCGGGGATAACAGTCCTGCCATGTACCAGGCAGTTTGGATTTTCCTGGAAAATGAGTTCCCAGGAGAAAGAAGAGGCAAAGGAATATTACGGGGAAGAACTGGAAAAAGCCTGGAAAACAGCATGGGGTCAGGATGCAGATATGCTGATCTTAGATGAGGCGGTAGGCGCCTGCAGCCTTGGCTTTATAAAGGAAGAACGCCTGCTGGAACTGATTGGTTGTAAGCCAGAAAAATTAGAAGTGATCCTGACAGGCAGAAATCCTTCTAAAGAACTGCTTGCAGCTGCAGATTATGTCACGGAAATGGTCATGCGTGCCCACCCTTATACCAGGGGAATACCCGCCAGAAAAGGAATTGAATATTAGCTTGCAATTTTACAGGCAGTCTGATAAAGTGTAAATGAACAGCGAAAAGCTGTAACATTTAACCGGATTGGATATGAAAGGAATAAAATATGGCAGACGAGAAGAATTTAAATGAAGAAGAGGAAATGACCGTTACCCTGACATTAGATGATGATTCTGAAATCGAGTGCGTGGTCCTTAACATCTTCTCTGCAGGAGACCGTGAATATATTGCCCTTCTTCCTATGGAAGGAGCAGAGTCCGAAGAAGGAGAAGTTTATCTGTACCGTTACAGCGAGACAGAAGACGGAACTCCTGTTCTGGATAACATCATGGATGATGATGAGTACGAGATCGTTGCTGACGCATTTGACGAAATGTTAGATGACCAGGAATACGATGAGCTGGTAAGCGAAGAAGATTTAGACGACTAATTCTATTAGATCATGTATCTGAATGCTTGTAGGGCATTATAAAGCATTATAAAGCGGAAAGAAAGCCGGGATATGTAAATGTGCATGTCCCGGTTTTTTGCACTTAAACAGCCTAGTTGTGAAACTTGTGTGAAAGCGTAGAAAACCCGGATTTTTTTGTTATAATAAGGGCGAAGTAAGTTTTTTATAAGTACATAAAATAAGCAGGAGGAGCAGGAAATGGATGCTTTGAAAATATTAATGGTAGATGATGAAGAGAGATGCGGAAACTGGTAAAGGATTTCCTTACCAATAAGGGATTTTCTGTAGTAGAAGCAGGTGACGGAGAAGAGGCTCTGGAGATCTTTTTGCCAGAAAGACATTGCGCTGATCTTATTGGATGTAATGATGCCGAAAATGGACGGCTGGGAAGTCCTTAAGACCATCCGGAAATACTCTAAAGTGCCGGTGATCATGCTGACAGCCAGAAGTGAGGAACGGGACGAACTTCAGGGATTTTCTTTAGGAGTGGATGAATACATTTCCAAACCATTCAGTCCAAAGATCCTGGTTGCAAGAGTAGAGGCCCTTCTTCGCAGGACCAATGCAGTATCTGCGGATGTAATGAATATCGGTGGCATCTGTATTGATAAGGCAGCCCACAGAGTGACCATCGACGGAAAAGAGATCGAATTAAGTTTCAAGGAATTTGAACTTCTCACCTATTTTGCAGAAAATCAGGGAATTGCCCTTTCCAGAGAGAAGATTTTAAATAATGTATGGAATTACGATTATTTTGGAGATGCCAGAACCATTGACACCCATGTAAAAAAACTGCGCAGCAAAATGGGGGAAAAAGGTGATTATATTAAGACCATCTGGGGAATGGGCTATAAATTTGAGGTGAGTGAAGAATGAAACGCTCCATCCGAACTACATTTATAGGACTGTTTATCGGCCTGCTGGCAATGGTCCTGTTAGCCGTATGGGCTATGAACAGCTTCTTTTTGGAAAATTATTATCTGAATGATAAAGTAAAGATCCTTCAGGATACCTATACCCAGATCAATGCATATGCAATGGAAAAAGCGGCAGCCGGGGAAGACATCATGGATGACCTGCAAAGTCTTTATTCTAAAGACGGAGAACAAAATGAGATCACCAGGCTGATCCGCAATGTAAATGAAAAATACAATATTACGGTAGTGATCGTAGACAGTACCAATGATGAAACGTATCCTTCTTTCTGGGATGGAAGACTTTTAGCAGACCGTGTGCAGCAGTATATCCTTGGAAAGCGTGGACCAAAGACAGAAACACTGGTGCATGAAGAAAATTACACCATTGAAAAAAGTTTTGACAAACATGCCAAAAGCTTCTATCTGCAGAACTGGGGCTTCTTTGAAGATAATAAGACTATCTTTATCATGTCCATGCCTATTGCAAGTATCCATGAAAGCGTAGATCTGTCTAACCGTTTCATGGTATATATCGGTCTTATTGCCTTGGCAGCAGGAAGCATTATCATGTATTTTGCAGGGAAAAAGATTACTTCTCCTATTCTCTCTCTTGCAGCTTTGTCGGAGCGGATGTCAGAGCTGGATTTTGACGCTCGTTATACAGGAGACTCCGAGGATGAGATCGGTGTACTGGGAAATAGTATGAATACTCTTTCGGAAAAGCTGAAGGAAACCATAGGAGAACTGAAAACAGCCAATAATGAACTGCAAAAGGACATTGAAGAGAAGATACGCATTGATGAAGCCCGAAAGGAATTTATCGCCAATGTATCTCATGAACTGAAAACACCTATTGCCCTGATCCAGGGATATGCAGAGGGACTTACAGAAGGAATGGCAGAGGACCCGGAAAGCAGGGACTATTACTGTGAGGTCATTCAGGATGAAGCCGGAAAAATGAATAAAATGGTAAAACAGCTTCTTACCCTTACAGCCCTTGAATTTGGCAATGACAAACCAGTTATGGAACAGTTTGATCTGGTTACATTAATAAGCGGTGTTCTTTCATCTGCAAAGATCCTTCTTCAGCAAAAAGAGGCTCAGGTTATATTTGATGCAAGCGAACCGGTCATGGTATGGGCGGATGAGTTTAAGATAGAAGAAGTAGTGACCAACTATCTGAATAATGCCATGAACCATTTGGACGGGGAAAAACGCATTGAGATCCGCATTGAGAAAAATGATAAAGAGGTAAAAGTAACGGTATTTAACACAGGGCAGAATATACCGGAGGAAGATCTTGGAAAACTCTGGACTAAATTCTATAAAGTAGATAAGGCACGCACCAGAGCTTACGGCGGAAGTGGCATTGGCCTTTCCATTGTGAAGGCGATCATGGATTCCCACAATAAGGCCTGTGGCGTACAGAATGTAAAAGATGGTGTGGAATTCTGGTTTACACTGGATTGCAGCATCTGATAAATATAGTATAAAGGGGTGCTTGGAGGCACCCTTTTATAGTGCGAAAATGTGCGGCAAAATTTTTTTGAAAATAATTAAAAGTTGTTGACATTCTGCTGTGGATCTGATAATATATATTTCGCTGTCGCAAGACAGAAAAACAAAAGAAAAATAAATAAAAAGTTGTTGACAAAGCAAATACTTATGATAATATATCAGAGTTGCTGCTGAAGAAGTTAGCAACAACGAACCTTGATAATTGAAGATTAAACAGTATGTAAAACCCTGAAAATTCTAAAATAAAGGTCTGGTTTAGACCTTTGGATTTTTGAGAAAATTCAGAACAAAAACCAAGTAATGAAGGTTTTAGGATAATTAGCCAAGCTAAGTAATCCGAACTTCGATCAACTTTTAACATGAGAGTTTGATCCTGGCTCAGGATGAACGCTGGCGGCGTGCTTAACACATGCAAGTCGAGCGAAGCGATTTAAATGAGACTTCGGTGGATTTTAAATTGACTGAGCGGCGGACGGGTGAGTAACGCGTGGATAACCTGCCTCACACAGGGGGATAACAGTTAGAAATGACTGCTAATACCGCATAAGCGCACGGTACCGCATGGTACAGTGTGAAAAACTCCGGTGGTGTGAGATGGATCCGCGTCTGATTAGGTAGTTGGTGAGGTAACGGCCCACCAAGCCGACGATCAGTAGCCGACCTGAGAGGGTGACCGGCCACATTGGGACTGAGACACGGCCCAAACTCCTACGGGAGGCAGCAGTGGGGAATATTGCACAATGGGCGAAAGCCTGATGCAGCAACGCCGCGTGAGTGAAGAAGTATCTCGGTATGTAAAGCTCTATCAGCAGGGAAGAAAATGACGGTACCTGACTAAGAAGCCCCGGCTAACTACGTGCCAGCAGCCGCGGTAATACGTAGGGGGCAAGCGTTATCCGGATTTACTGGGTGTA
>ENA-OQDL01001061-OQDL01001061.1-human-gut-metagenome-genome-assembly--contig:-NODE-1061-length-14873-cov-9.745897_pt1 | contig 14873 bp, 16 predicted proteins | sample MGYA00242782_ERZ504609 | MGnify/ENA primary metagenome ERZ504609 (study PRJEB26092, sample SAMD00036320) | human gut metagenome | host: Homo sapiens | study: EMG produced TPA metagenomics assembly of... | reverse complement strand
GTTTGATTGTTGGTTGTGGTGACTTAACAATACTACTTGTAGGACTTGGTTTCCACTGCTTTTTTATTTAGGAGTAGAAAACTGCGCCACAGCCTTGGCAGGCCATCGCGCAGCGATTTTGTTCAATCGGAATTTACAGGAAGTGTGACTAGAAAGCCAAAACGGTATACTGGGAAAAAGATTAAGAAAAGAATAAAGAGCTGGTTTTAATTGTAAAATTTATGGGGAACTAACATCAGCTTATTGACATAAATTTAAAAATAAGTATAATAATAGTTGAGTAATTGTTCAACTATTATTATTTGGAGGTGAATATATGTCAAAAACGTCTTATATTTGTAATTGCGATGTAATTCATGAGGATATTGTGAATGATGTGAAATCCAAGATGCAGCCAAAAGATGATTATATCCAGTTGGCTTCTTTGTTTAAGCTATTTGGAGATGGAACTAGAGTACAAATCTTACACGCTCTAGAACAGAGTGAGATGTGTGTATGTGATCTTGCAGTGCTACTGGGGGTAACAAAATCTGCAATTTCGCATCAGTTAAAGGCATTACGCCTAGCGAATCTGGTAAAATTCCGTAAAGAAGCACAGATAGTTTACTACTCGCTGGCAGATGATCATGTGAAAGAGATTATTGACAAGGGATTTGAGCATCTTTGGCAGAAATAATATTTTTTAATATTATAGTTGAGTAATTGAACAATTAAACAAATTATAAGGAGATTATCATGAAACGCATATTTCTATTAAAAGGGTTGGACTGTCCAAATTGTTCCGCAAAAATTGAAAAAGAAGTCGGAGAGTTGGATGGAGTGCAATCCTCAGTGGTAAATCTGATGAAGCAGACGCTTACAATCAATGTTACTCAGACAGCCGCAGATACGATAGCCAGTCAGATTGAAACGATTGTTCATAGCCATGAGCCAGATGTGGAAGTTCAGGAAGAAACCGTTATGAATGTTACAAAGAGTTATTCGTTAAAAGGATTGGATTGTCCGAATTGTTCTGCAAAAATTGAAAAAGAAGTCGGAGAGTTGGATGGAGTGCAATCCTCAGTGGTAAATCTGATGAAGCAGACGCTTACAATCAATGTTGCTCAGACAGCCGCAGATACGATAGCCAGTCAGATTGAAACGATTGTTCATAGCCATGAGCCAGATGTGGAAGTTTCTGAAATTGTACAGGAATCTTATATACCGGAAAAAAAGCAGGAGGCCAATGAATCCTATAACAATGAGGATAAGAAGTTGACAGTTCGTTTAGCGATTGGTGCAGCAATCTATGCTATTGGTATGGCATTGACTGTTTTTGCGAAAGTGCCACTGCCTATCGAGTTAGCTTTTCTCATTGTTTCTTATGTTATTCTTGGTGGAGATGTTGTATGGCAGGCTGTGAGGAACATTTCAAAGGGGCGTGTATTTGATGAACATTTTTTGATGAGTGTTTCTACGATTGGGGCTTTTGTCATTGGTGAATATCCAGAAGCAGTTGCTGTTATGTTATTCTATCAGGTAGGTGAATTTTTTCAGTCATTGGCTGTTAAGCGTTCCAGAAAATCTATATCAGACTTAATGGATATACGTCCAGATTCTGCTACAGTAAGAAGAAATGGGAAATTGATTACCATATCTCCTGAAAGTGTTGCCATTGGTGAGATTATTATTGTAAAGCCTGGTGAAAAAATCCCATTAGACGGTGTGGTATTGGATGGAGATTCTATGCTGGATACGAGGGCTTTAACTGGAGAATCGGTTCCGAGAAGCGTTCATAAAGGAGACGAAGCACTTTCTGGTTGTATGAATCAGACGGGTGTTTTAACGATTAAGACAACGAAAGCATTTGGTGAATCTACTGTTTCAAAGATTATTGATCTTGTGGAAAATGCGTCAAGCCGAAAAGCACCAACAGAAAATTTTATTACTACATTTGCACGTTATTACACTCCTGTTGTTGTAATCTTAGCAGCTATTCTGGCGATTCTGCCACCGATCATTCTTGGCGGAGGCTGGACAGAGTGGATTCGCAGAGGATTTGTTTTCCTTGTGGTATCTTGCCCATGTGCATTGGTCATTTCAATCCCGCTGACTTTCTTCGGAGGTATTGGTGCGGCATCTAAACGAGGTGTTCTTGTAAAAGGAAGTAATTATTTAGAGGCGCTTAATAATGTCAGCGTTATTGTGTTCGATAAAACCGGAACACTTACAAAAGGTGTTTTCAATGTGACGGATATTCTGCCTGCAAATGGATTTTCAAAAGAACAGGTTCTGGAGTATGCAGCAGAGGCAGAGAGTTTTTCTAACCATCCTATTGCAAAATCCATTCTTGCTGCTTATGGAAAAGAAATGGATCAGTCAGTGATTTCTGATTATAAGGAAATTTCAGGATATGGAATCAGTGTAATGGCAGGGGAAAAGAAAGTTTTTGCTGGCAATACGAAACTTATGGATACAGAATGTATAGAGTACACAACCTGTGAAAAAGCAGGTACAAAAGTTTATTTGGCTGTAGATGGTCAATATGCAGGATGTATTTTGATAACAGATGAAGTGAAGCCGGACAGTAAAAAAGCAATTTCTGACCTGAAACATATCGGCGTGGAAAAAACAGTCATGCTTACCGGTGATGATGAAAAAATTGGGAAGTCTGTTGCAGAAGAATTGCAGTTGGATGAATATTATGCACAGCTGCTTCCTGACCAAAAAGTGGAAAAGGTTGAGCTTTTAGATAGTAAAAAGAGACCGGGAAGCAAATTGGCTTTTGTTGGTGATGGTATCAATGACGCTCCTGTCCTTGCCCGTGCAGATGTTGGTATTGCAATGGGTGGGCTTGGTTCGGATGCGGCCATTGAAGCAGCAGATGTAGTTCTGATGACAGATGAACCGTCTAAGCTGGTGGACGCGATTGAAGTAGCAAAAGCGACAAAACAGATTGTCATGCAGAATATAGTGATTGCTCTTGGGATTAAGAGTGTGTTCCTGATTCTTGGCGCTCTTGGTATTGCGGGAATGTGGGAAGCTGTATTTGGTGATGTAGGCGTTACCATAATTGCTGTTTTGAACGCAATGAGAATTTTGAAAAAATAGGAAATGAGGTGGGAATGTGAAACGAAAACTGATTCTGTTAGTTGTTACGATTGTTTTTCTTGTAGGATTTGGTGCCATTTTACATTCACCGCCTTCTATGATTGATGCAGTCACAGGAGCAACACCGAAGTCAAAAAAGGCGGCTCAAGCCTCCGCACAGTTGGAAGGCTCTTATGTTCTCGGTATTAATATGATGTCAGATGGTCTCGACAACGAGAACACCCGGAATAAATTAAAAGAATTGGCACTGGACGATTCGGAAACAAATGAAACAGATCTCATGAAAACGGACATTAGTTTTCGGTTATATGTATCTGAGACGGATTATCCGCTTGTCAGTTATGCTAAGAAACTCTGTGACAGGTTGAAACAGGCCGGTTTCTCCGTAGATCTGAAAGAGTACAGTAACACAATGATGCTATCAAGAGTGGTAAGTGGAAAGTATGATGTATTCCTGGCATCGGATGATTTTATTGACGTTACAACGCTAACACAGATGGACTATATGATCATGGACAGCGAAGAAATGAGGTGAGCGGGAATTTATGAGAAAATGGAATACGATTTTGTCTGTTTTAATGCTTCTCATTTTTATGATTCATGGAATCATGGGCAGCTTTATGCTGAACGGAGTTGGAAGTAGTGCAGGGAAACTTCTTGCATGGATTGGTGTTGGTATTCTTGTTGTGCATACGGTGATTGGTGTCATCCTGACAGTTCAGAGTTTACAGACAGCGAAGCAATCAGGAAAAATGTATCTGAAACAAAACGTCATATTTTGGGCGAGACGAGCCAGTGGGATGGCAATACTGATTCTGCTGTTATTCCATATTGGCTTGTTTGGAAAGGTGCAGAATGGGACATATATTTTGTTCCCTTTTACAACGGTAAAGATGGTAACTCAGCTTTTGTTCGTAGCGGCAATCTTTGTTCATATTTTTATCAATATACGCCCATTGCTCGTATCACTGGGAATCATTAGTTATAAAGAACGAAGGAGCGATATTTATTTGATCCTTTCGGTGCTTCTTCTTTTTATAGCGGGAGCGGTTATTTTATATTATATTGGGTGGCAATATCTATGAGTAAGACAATTATTATTATAGGTGCTGGACTGGCAGGACTTTCAGCGGCTTTGCAGGCAGCGGAAAATGGATGCAATGTAAAACTGGTTTCCTCCCTTCCGTCAGAGCGGGCACAGTCTGTTATGGCGGAGGGCGGTATCAACGCAGCTTTGAATACAAAAGATGAAAACGACAGTCCCGAAGAACATTTTACAGATACAATAAAGGCAGCATGTGGTCTGGCAGATCCAAATGCAGTTTGGGGAATGACACAGGCAGCACCGGAGCTGGTGCACTGGCTGCTAAAACTTGGAGTTAAATTTAACATGAGTGGCTATGATGATGTGGATCTGCGGAATTTTGGCGGGCAGAAAAAGAAACGGACTGCTTTTGCACAGAGCGATACCGGGAAGCAGATCATGACAGCTATGATAGACGCTGTTCGCAGGAAAGAAGCATCTGGTATGGTAGAACGGTTCAGCCATCATTCTTTCCTAACACTTCGTCTGTGTGGCAATATTTGTTGTGGCTGCGTAATCAGGGATGAATACAGTCAGGAGACTGTGGAATTACCGGGGGATGCGGTTATTGTTGCCACCGGTGGTATGCACGGATTGTTTGGAAATACAACGGGTTCGCTGAGCAATACAGGAGAAGTCACCGCAGAATTGTTCCGGCTTGGTGTTCCTCTGGCAAATGGCGAGATGATCCAGTATCATCCGACAACTGTGAAATGTGGTGGAAAACGCATGCTCATCAGCGAGGCGGCCAGAGGGGAAGGTGGCAGGTTGTTTGCCATGAAAGATGGAAAACAATGGTATTTCATGGAGGAAAAATACCCGGAGCTTGGAAATCTGATGCCACGAGATATTACCGCCAGAGAGATATGGAAGGTCAGCCATGAATCAGAGGTATTTCTTGACATGACGGAAATATCGGAGGAGATTATTTCAAATAAGCTATCTGGTCTGGCAGACGATTGTATGACCTATCTGCATAAAGATATACGAAAGGAACCGGTGTCTGTTTTACCGGGAATTCACTATTTTATGGGAGGCATTCTGGTGGATGAGCAGCACAGAACGCCGATTCAGAATCTTTACGCTGCCGGAGAATGCTGTGCCCAATATCATGGTGCCAACCGTCTTGGTGGAAATTCTCTGTTAGGAGCGTTATACGGAGGACGTGTTGCGGCAAAATCAGCATGCGAACAGGCAGATGTAGTAGATCTATCTTGTGCGACACAGATAGATTTTCCACCAGCGTCTCAAATTTCAGAAATAAAGCAATTAAACAAAGTGATGCAGGAGACTATGGGCGTTGTCAGAAATGAGAATACGTTGTTAAATGGGATTCAAACGGTACAAGCGCTGACAGGAAATCTTCCATTGCTTGGCATGGCAGTTCTAAAGAGTGCTCTTGCAAGAAAAGAAAGCCGTGGTGCACACTGGCGGGAGGATTATCCGAAGAGCAATGACGATGATTACCTTAAAACAACGGTAGCCAGATTTGATGGAAAGCAGATACAGATTTCCTTTGTACCTGTTCCAGAAAGGCGGTGATTCACTTGGTATATAAAATAAGAATCAGGCGGCAGGAGAGTCAGAAATCAGACAGTTATTGGCAGGAATTTGAGTATGACGGAAGCAAAAACAGCTCTGTTGCCACTGTTCTAAAGGAATTGAACAGTAGAACCCCTTTGAAAGATAACTCAGGAAATATAGTTACTCCCATCAGCTGGGAATGTAGCTGTATGGTGCGAAAATGTGGGGCTTGCGCCATGCTGATTAACGAACGTCCGAGGCTGGCATGCTCTACATTTCTACATACGTTAAAAGGTTCTACAATCACCTTGGAACCTTTAAGCAAATTTCCGCTTGTAAGAGATTTGATCGTTGACCGGTCAATTCTGTTTGAAAATTTGAAAAAACTGAACCTTTGGCTTGAAAGTGAAGCTTATATGAATCCGTGGACACATGAACCGAGATACCAGTCGGCACGCTGTCTGATGTGTGGCTGCTGCCTTGAAGTGTGTCCTAACTTCTCTGCAAATGGGACTTTCGCAGGCGCTGTTGCTGCAGTCAACGCATTTCGGATTCTGAATGAAGAACAGGAAAGCACTCATTTGAATGAGATTTCTGCTGAATATAAGAAGAAATATTTTGAGGGATGCGGGAAGTCGTTATCTTGTCATGATATTTGTCCGATTGGTCTGCCTGTGGAAGAACTGCTTGTAAGGTCGAATGCAGCGGCTGTTTGGGGCAAATAAAATGGATGATAAAAGCTATAATGAATGTATGAAGAGAATCAAAAACTTGATTCTCTCAGACTGTAGACAAAGTCCAGCAATTGCTGGGCTTTTCTACTTTTAGAACCGTCTTTCTGATATAATAAATATCAGAAGGCGGTGTTTTTTATGATGACTAAAAATGCAGATAAAAAAAGAGAACAAATGCTTATGTTTTGTATGGATGACATGGTTCCTCAGAATCATATGCTCCGTTTAATTGATAAGGCAATCGATTGGACTTTTATCTATGATCTGGTTGAAGATAAATATTGTTTAGATAATGGGCGACCAAGTATGGATCCTGTAATGCTGATAAAAATACCTATGATTCAATACCTCTATGGAATCAAAAGTATGAGACAGACCATGAAAGAAATCGAAGTTAATGTTGCTTATCGTTGGTTTCTTGGACTGGATATGCTGGATCCAGTCCCGCATTTTTCTACATTTGGAAAGAACTATACCCGCCGATTTAAGGACACGGATCTTTTTGAACAGATTTTTTCGAAGATTCTTGAAGACTGTATGAAATATAAACTTGTTGACACGGAGCAGATATTTGTGGATGCAACGCATGTGAAAGCATGTGCGAATAGTAAAAAAATGAGAAAACGCATTGCACGTGAACAGACACTTTGGTATGAAAAAGAATTAAATAAAGAGATTAAAAAAGACCGAATCGCACATGATAAAAAACCGTTGAAAGATAAGAAACCTCCGAAGCCTCCTTTGTCTGGAAATGGAGATGCAGATCATCCACAAGATAAAGAGGACGTTTCCGAAGATGTAAAAACACAAAAATGTAGCATCACCGATCCAGAAAGTGGATGGTTTCGAAAAGGAGAACACAAACATGTTTTTGCTTATGCAATAGAAACGGCCTGTGATAAACATGGATGGATTCTTGGATATAGTGTACATCCGGGAAATGAACACGACAGCCGAACATTTAAATCGCTGTATGACAAATTAAAAGGATATCAGCCAGAAATGATCGTTGCAGATGCTGGATATAAAACACCGGCGATTGCCCACTTACTATTGGAAGATGAAATTAAACCTTTGTTTCCGTATAAACGGCCAATGACAAAAGAAGGATTTTTCAAGAAATATGAGTATGCCTACGATGAGTATTATGACTGTTATATATGTCCCGAAAATAAAATACTGACTTATCATACTACGAACAGAGAAGGATATCGGGAATATAAAAGTTTTGGACTATTCTGCGAAAACTGTCCACAAATATCCCAATGTACAGAAAGCAAAGACCATACAAAAATGATTATGCGTCATGTATGGGAAGAAGATATGGAAAAAGCAGAAGAGATCAGATATGGGATAGGAAACAAACAAATTTATCAATTGCGAAAAGAAACTATCGAAAGAATCTTTGGAACAGCCAAAGAGCAGCATGGTTTCCGTTATACACAATACATAGGAAAAGCACGGATGGAAATGAAAGCCGGGCTTACCTTTGCATGCATGAATTTGAAAAAACTGGCAAAGATACTGGAACTCCGAGGCAAGATTAAGTCCAGTATTTCTTATATTTTTAAGAATGAGTCGAAATATTGGTTATATAATGAGAAATGGTGCTGGGAATAGATCCCAACACCAACTTTGTCTACAGTCTGAACTCTACAGGATTCCTGTAGAGTTTTTTTGCAGTTATTTGTAAAGAACTGCCGATAGCAGATCTTTATGACAATTCCGGATCATAATTCCGGCTAAATATTGGCGAGCTGCTGAACCGCATCTCCGGAAAGAAATGTCTTGCAGTGTTCTTCCAGGAACGCGAAAGTTGCGCCGGACGCTCTTTCTAAAGCGCCGTATTCAGACAACATATTGCAGATCCGATTGAAATCTGCGGCGGAGTGATCGGACCGGGCAAGTGCCAGCAGATACATCTCCTCTTGTTCGTCCTTGTATAAAGTAGTGGAACCGTGGTACATCGGAGCCAGAAGTCTGGCGGCTTTTAGTACATTCTCCATCACAGGGAAAGAAAAGAGCCGGATATTGTTACCGGAATCCTTTTTTTCTGTATCATCACCGGAAGCGGATGTGGTATCCGGGGCAGACTTCGCTGCCTGTGCTTCAAATGATTCCTGAACCTTTCCGAGCAGATCGAGTAAACCTTCTGCTCCTTCCAGCTTGCCCGGAGTATTCTTTTTCCTGGCATCAGCAATGGAAGAAGGTGCAAATTTTGAAAATCTGGTATCGAGTTCCTCAGGATCCTCGACTTTTGTAATTATCAGCACGATCGAATCGGCGGAAGGGATTGCCTCTATCATGAGAGGAATGTCTTCTGCTTCGAATCCGAATTCGAAGGCTGCCTGTTGCATCATATCGCGGAAAAGTGATTTTGCATTTTTCGGTTCCGTATGCCAGTTCACTGAGCTGTAACTGACGGTCAGCCAGATCGGCGCGTGTCAAAGTACAACGGATCTGGTTGTCACTGATTTTTTCAATCTTCATAATCATCACTTCCTTCTAAAATAGTATATCATAGAAAATGTTTGATGTTCAATAAATTTAGTATAAACAAAACGGAATAATAAAATCAAAAAAAGACTTGATTCTTCAAATTTTATCAGATATAATGACGCTACTGGAAGATAGTTTTCCCTGATAACTATGTTGTTAGAACCAATAAGGGAGAATTTCTTGAATTTTAATTTTGGGGACGGAACAGAACGCCGTACCAGGCATTTATATTTCAATTCCACGTTCCGGGTGGGATGGATCTATCAAAAGCAAATCAGATTACACAGCCGTTTCAGGCAGACATTTCACAGTATAATTTTGACATAATATGAAAAATATTTAATTGCCGGGGACTATTTCCAGTTGAAACATAATTTGTTGCTGCATAAAAACAGCATTGTATCACGGGCATCTCCTTCGCTGCAGATATGCGCAACATCCATAGTTATCATCCGGTAAAAAGGAGGAAGGAACATGGGGGACAATGACGAATGGAAGAATATGTTCCAGGAACTGACAGGCTATGAAAAGAAAAATATAAGCCTCAGGATCAATGGAATACCAGCCAGCCCCATGCAGATTGTACAGGCACATACGATGTGTGAAAATCAGGCATATATGAGAGATTATGTGCTCAATGACAAAGGTGATGTAAAAGAGTTGTGGTTTCAGAATATAGCAATTTAATCAGGAAAAATATGTAAATACCCCGCAGATTAAGACGAAAGTTTTAAGGAAAATGTCGAAATATAATGACGTGTATCTTACGTTTTGTTATAATGTGACCTGTAGGAGGTGCAGCATGGAAGACAGAGGAAGAAGTAGCCGCACATATGAAAACCGAAGAACATATGGAAAATCACAGGGAAGAAGACCGTCAGACAATCGTTCGTCAGGAAGACCGTCAGACAACCATCCGCCAAGAAGACAGAGAACTCCGGCGGAGCGGGCGCGTATGCGGCGGAGAAGAAAAAGACAACGCATGATACGATTTGTCCTGTTGATCATATTAATCATTGCAGCAATTGCAGGAATCATTTTGTGGAAACGTTACAGCCCATCAAAAGAACAATATGATATGAAGAAATATTATGGGATAGAAAAGGATGGACAGGTTGGTATCACGGTGGATAATAAAGTCGTGGAGGCAGAAGGAAAACTGGCAGGTGGAAAAGTATATGTTGCATATAATATTGTAAGAGATTATATCAACAGCCGGTTCTACTGGGATCCGAATGAAAATGTTCTGTTGTATATGCTCCCGGAAGATATGATATCGGTAGATGTCGGCAGTAAGGATTACTCTATATCCAAAAAAAGAAAAGCGAAGATTACGTTATTTTAAAAACAGAAGGAAACACAGCATATATTGCATTGGATTTTGTCCAGCAGTACACGAATATTGATTATGAAGTGTCAAATAATCCGGATCATGTTATGATCAGGACAAAATGGGGAAAAACGGATGTTGCAACTGTGAAAAAGAATACACAGGTGCGTTATCAGGGCGGAGTAAAGAGCCCTGTGCTGGCAGAACTTAAGAAAAAAGATGAAGTAACAGTCGTTGAGAGTGAACAGAACTGGAAAAAGGTACGCACAGCAGATGGTGTGATCGGATATGTAAAGAACAAGACTCTGAAGAACGAAGAAAAGAAGAATATTACCAGAAAGTTTGAAGAGCAGGATTATTCTAATATCAGCAAAGATTACACGATCAATATGGCATGGCATAATGTGACGAACCAGGATGCGAACAATGCGGTGGCGCAGAGGATCGCCCAGACGAAAGGGCTTACGACACTGGCTCCGACATGGATCCATGTGGCAGATACGAACGGTAACATCAGCTCTATCGCATCGGCAGATTATGTAAGTTACGCACATAAGCAGAATGTGGAAGTGTGGATGACCGTCAGGGATTTTGACGGAGGCATCAGTTCGGAGCAGGAATCTTACGAACTGCTCAGCTATACATCCAGACGTGAGACTTTGATCACGCAGCTGATCGCAGAGGCACTCCGTGTCGGTGTTGATGGTATCAATGTAGACTTCGAAAAGATTTCCGATAAGTGCGGAGAACATTATATTGAATTTATCCGTGAATTATCGGTAAAATGCAGACAGAACGGACTGGTGTTGTCGGTGGACAACTATGTTCCAAAGAGCTTTAACACACAGTATGACCGTAAAGAGCAGGGAATTGTAGCAGATTATGTAGTGATCATGGGATATGATGAGTATTATGCAGGTTCGCCTGAAGCAGGTCCGGTATCTTCTTACAATTATGTAAAAGAAGGAATCACAGAGACGTTAAAAGAGGTTCCGGCGGAGAAGGTTATCAGCGGTATTCCGTTCTTTACACGTCTGTGGAAAGAGACTCCGAAGACGGAAGAAGAACTGAAGAGTGATAAAGGAACGGATGCGGAACAGTATTCTACAACCGTAGAGAGTGACGCATATGGTATGGATAATGCACAGGCCATCGTCAAACAGGCCGGAGTCGATACGACCTGGGATAAGAAGGCCGGACAGAACTATGCCACATGGGAAGCAGACGGATCCAAATATGAGATCTGGATGGAAGACAGCAAATCAATCGAAGCAAAGCTCAAACTCATGAAGAAATATAAGCTTGCAGGTACAGCTGAGTGGTCTCTTGGACAGGAGAGTTCGGATATCTGGAATCTGATCCAGAAATATGTCAATTAATCAAACAGAATAACAGATAAAATATCTCTTGCAGTCATATAGTAGAATATATGAATTGCAGGAGGTATTTTTATTTGTGGAAAAAAATAGAATTTGCAATAGTATTGCTGCTGCTGGCGGTACTCATCATGATGAGTAATCATCTGGAGGAAATGGTATCAAGCGGAAGGGTTACAGGAAGGAATCCATGTATTGTCCTGGACAGCGGACACGGCGGAGAGGATCCGGGAAAGATCGGTGTGAATCAGGCAAAAGAAAAGGATGTAAATCTGAAAATTGCAAAAAAGACAAAAGAGAGACTGGAGAAAAAGGGATGGAAGGTCGTCATGACAAGAGAAAAGGATGTAATGCTTGGAGATCCGGCTGCAGGAAATAAAAAAATCCATGATATGAAAGCGAGAGTGGAACGGATCAATAAGACGATGCCACAGGCTGCGGTCAGTATCCACCAGAACAGCTATCAGGATGCGCAGATCCACGGGGCGCAGGTCTTCTATTATTCACATTCGGAAGAGGGAAAGCGAATGGCCGAAGTGATGCAGAAAGCACTGCTGAAGGCAGATGAAGAGAATACCAGAAAGGCAAAAGCGAATGATACCTATTATCTTCTGAAACGGACGGAAGTACCGACGATCATTGTGGAGTGCGGATTCTTAAGTAACCCGGAAGAAGCCGCAAAGCTGGTCAGTCCAAAGTATCAGGAGAAGCTTGCGGAAGCGATCGCAGAAGGAATCCTTGCTTGTATGGAAAACTAGAGTGTAGTATAATAACAATCATGAAAACAATATTAGAAAAAATTGATAAAAATCAAAATAATACAGATATTATAAGAGAAGCAGGACGGATCTTAAAAGAAGGAGGTCTGGTTGCATTTCCCACAGAGACCGTATATGGTCTGGGAGCAGATGCATTGAATGAAGATGCGGCCAAGAAGATATATGCCGCAAAAGGAAGACCGTCTGACAACCCTTTGATCATTCATATCACGAATATGAAAGCACTGGAAAAAAATTGTTTCCGAAGTCCCGGAAAAGGCTGTAAAGGTTGCTGAAAAATACTGGCCGGGGCCGCTTACAATGATATTTAACAAAAGTGATATTGTGCCGTACGGAACCACCGGAGGACTGGATACGGTAGCTGTCCGGATGCCGGTAGATGCGATCGCAAGAGAAGTGATCGATGCGGGCGGCGGATACATTGCGGCACCGAGCGCGAATACTTCCGGACGGCCGAGCCCGACAACCGCACAGCATGTAGCAGAAGATCTTACCGGAAGGGTAGACATGATCGTAGACGGCGGGGCAGTAGAGATCGGGGTAGAATCTACAATACTGGATATGACGGTAGAACCACCGATGATCTTAAGACCGGGAGCCATTACAAAAGAGATGTTCGAGGAAGTGATCGGAGAAGTCACGATCGACAGGACGCTGATCAGACCGGACAGCAGGCAGGTTCCGAAAGCACCGGGAATGAAGTATCGTCATTATGCGCCGAAAGCGGATCTGACCATTATAGAAGGTCCACTGGAGAAGGTGACGGCAGAGATCAATAAGCGTGCAAAAGAAAAGTCCCGTGCAGGATATAAAGTCGGCATTATCGGAACGGAAGAGACTGTGGCAGAATATAAGGCCGGTGACGTAAAATGCATCGGAACCAGAGCGGATGAATCAACCATCGCCGCAAATCTGTTCGGGATCTTAAGAGAGTTTGATGACGATCAGGTAGATTATATCTACAGTGAGTCGTTTGATACTGCAGGAATCGGAAGCGCAATTATGAACCGTCTTCTGAAAGCTGCAGGACATCATATAGAAAAATTGGTATAGAATCATTTCACAACAAGGAGGAGAAACATGTCAAAAGTACAGGTTATGGATCACCCGTTGATTCAGCACAAGATCAGCTACATCAGAAGCGAAGAGGTAGGGTCAAAAGAATTCAGAGAGATCGTTGGGGAGATCGCATCATTAATGTGTTATGAAGCAACAAGAGATCTGAAACTGGAGGATGTCAGGATAAAGACACCAATCTGCGAGATGGTGGGAAAACAATTAAGCGGTAAAAAGTTAGCAGTAGTGCCGATCTTAAGAGCCGGACTTGGAATGGTTGACGGAATGCTGAATATGATCCCGTCTGCAAAGGTCGGACATATCGGTCTTTACAGAAATCCGGAGACATATGAACCGGTAGAATATTACTGCAAACTTCCGTCAGACTGTGACGAAAGAGAAGTATTTGTCGTAGATCCGATGCTTGCAACAGGCGGGTCCTGTGTGGCAGCACTTCAGATGCTGAAAGATAAAGGTGTAAAACATATGCGTTTTATGTGTATCATTGCAGCTCCGGAAGGTGTAAAACGTCTGCAGGAAGCACATCCGGATGTAGATATCTATATCGGTGCACTCGATGATCATCTGAATGAGCATAAATATATTGTTCCGGGACTGGGAGATGCAGGAGACCGTATTTTTGGGACAAAATAGTGGCGAGGTGACGTATATGGGAGATAAAAGAACAGATTATATCAGCTGGGATGAGTATTTTATGGGCGTTGCAAAGCTTTCCGGAATGCGTTCCAAAGATCCGAATACACAGGTAGGATGCTGTATCGTCAGTCAGGATAACAAGATTCTGTCAATGGGATATAACGGTCTTCCGACAGGATGCTCGGATGATGTATTTCCATGGGCGCGGGAAGGAGAAGATCCTTTAGAGACAAAATATGTATACACGGTTCACAGTGAGCTGAATGCGATTCTGAATTACCGTGGAGGAAGTCTGGAAGGGGCAAAATTGTATGTCTCTCTGTTCCCGTGTAACGAATGTGCGAAAGCGATCATACAAAGCGGGATCAAAGAGGTTATCTATGACAGCAACAAGTATGAAGGTACAGCAGCTGTAATGGCTTCCATGAAGATGTTCGATTCTGCCGGCGTGAATTATCATAAATACCATCGGACAGAACGGGAAATCAAGATTTCGTTATAAAATAAAAAGCAGATCAGAGATCATGAGACAGGTTGAAAAAAGAAAAAGTTTTCAAGCCTGTTTTTTTAGAATGCTTTTGATAATTTAGAAAGGTATTAAGACAGATACAGATCATCATATAATAAAAAACAGAGTAATAAAAAGAGAAAATATGAAAAAAAATGGGAACAAAATCATTGTAAATTTCATGATTCGATGGAAATTATTGGGATTCGCGATCATATTTTTTGTAAACGAATTTC
>ENA-OQDL01001060-OQDL01001060.1-human-gut-metagenome-genome-assembly--contig:-NODE-1060-length-14876-cov-3.516171_pt1 | contig 14876 bp, 15 predicted proteins | sample MGYA00242782_ERZ504609 | MGnify/ENA primary metagenome ERZ504609 (study PRJEB26092, sample SAMD00036320) | human gut metagenome | host: Homo sapiens | study: EMG produced TPA metagenomics assembly of... | reverse complement strand
GTATAACAATAAAAAAATAGAAATAAATTTTTTCATATTGCTGTTTTATAAAAAGTTTAGTGATAGTGTGTGGTTTTATTTGTCTAAGGCTTGTGAACTTTCTTTTAGGAAGAAGTTCACCACCCTACGGCCTCCAATTCTTTCTTGTTTTGTTTCATAACCCAGATAACTTGCTTGGAGAATTTTTTTGTCGGCCTTAGAAATGCCTATACTATATTCTCCATCAATATCAGTTATAGTACCATTAGTACTACCCACTTCGATAACGCTCGCGCCTATTAGTACCTCTTTTCCTCCTTCAGTATAAACAACCCCTGTGATTTTCTGACTGAAAAGGACCATTGGGGAGATCGGAGATTGAAGTTTTTTGTTTTTGAAAAACTCAGTACTTTTATTGTCTCTTGCCTTGATTATTGGAGAGGAGGGGGCTTCTTGTGCAAAAGAACACATCATTATAGTAAATATGAATACAATGAATAAAATAATCTGCTTCATAATATAATTTTTTTTAATTGTTATACATTTTACTATCACTAAACTTTTTATAAACATACACGTTGAATGGTAGAGGAAAGGCTAAATTACCCTGTCAATCATCGCTATCAAATAATCGCATTTTCCACGTTCAATATCATTACTAGCCAAAGAACGAGCTTGTATCAAATAGCGACGTGTACTTTTCAACTTATCATAGCAAATGGCTTCGATATCCGTACCGACATAGAAATTGACAGCAGTCATAGGTTCCATACCCGATTGTCTTCTGTTGCAGATATAGAGGCAAAAGTTGTCAGCAACCCTAATGATTGTAACTTATGATTAGTTTGCTCGTTGAGAGCAATGGAAGTTACTCTTGTTGATACAGCCTTGTCAATAGCCTTTAATGTCGGACACATTCCTTTTAAAGAACTGATATATACAGACAGTTGTGCAATCATTGGAGCACTTAAAGGTTTCCCATTTAAAGTTTCTTTGAATAATTGTTTCTCTATATCATTCAAATATGCTTCTTGGGTATAAGGTCTAGTTGATTTCTCTACACTCAATCCCATACGCATCAAACGAAACATCAAAGACATCATTGGATACCCGTTATTGTAAATCCATGTTGACATATCAGGATTGACACCACCTAAACGCAAGAAATCCTTATTAGAGTCCAGCCAACTTAAATCATAGAAGGTACTGAATATCTTTTGTAAGACTTTCTTTTGCATATCTGCCGATACCGGTTGATATGAAGGAACATTGCTTTTTTCGTTGGCTTCATTGATATAAATACCTCCGATATAAGAAGATACAGGTGACAATGTTTTATTGATTAATTCAATAATCACAAAATCAGGAAATAGCTCCCGGTAATCATTGGGGATATTATCGTCGTGAAACCAGGCAGGACTATTTTTAACTACATATTTCACATGAGCGATTTGTGCATCTAAAGAGGCTATCGGATCATTACCTAAATCATAGTTTTGGCAACGCGGGTCTGTAGCATAAGCTGGTGAACGCTTTCCATAGAAATAGCGTGGATCTCCATCGTGTTCCATAGCCCATTTCTTCAACATGTCTGATTCATTTTCACTGGTGGCGGCATACAGATATTTGAGCGTAAATGCATCACATACACCCGGTTTGTCGACAATCAATACCACTCCTTTTTCTTTATCACCGGGCTGTGCCAGATAATTGTATAATGCGCAAAAGCATCAAACGCATGCTTTTTGAAATTCCTCACTCATTCCAAGGCCGGTATCTGAACATACAAACTGAAAAACCGCCGTATCCCCATCATCCGATAATTCTTCGCAATGAACATTCACTGTTCCATGAAAATGATTGTATTTAATCGCATTAGAAGAAAGATTCATTAAAACCCTGCTCAGATGTACCGGACTTCCAATCAGATGTCTGTGGCGGATTGTGCTTGCTTCCACGCCGCCTTCAAATCTTACACCATTCTCATAAGCACTCATTGCAACAACCGTCAGATTATTACTTAACAATTCTGCCAGATCAAAAGATTTATGTTCCAACACAAGGGAGCCGGATTCCAGTTTGCTGATATCCAGGACATTGTTGATCAGATTTTGCAGATAATCTGTGGACTGAAGTATCTTCTGCCTGCATTCCTGTAACTTGACCACATCATTGTTATGTTTTTCAGCGATATGGATCATCCCCACGATTCCGTTTAGCGGTGTACGGATATCGTGGCTCATACGCTGGAGAAAGGCTGTTTTTGAAAGATTCGCACGATGAGCATCTTCCATGCTTGCCTTAAGCCGTTTCTGATACATGAGTTCCCGTGATTTTTCTTCCGTAATATCCCGAGCGACATAAAGCACATCCACAGCGTTTCCATGCGCATCTCTGCTCTTTACAATAAATCTGGACTGCCTCCATTTTCCATTTGCTCCCATAAATTCAATTGAAACAGAATTCGTATTCCGGAGTCTCTCGGTCAATGTATCAAATTCAAGAAACTTTCGGTACCTTTCTCTCTCTTCAAGACCAGCAAATGCCGTTGGAAGCTGTTCCATAACATCATCAATTTTTCCCTTTTGACCAAGTATTTTTCGCACAAAGTCATAGCCCTCCAGAAGCTCATATGTCCGCTCCTTAATATTGGCATACACAATCGTTACATACAATGTGGCAATTGCAGAAATAATCTCTGTCCTCTTTGTTGCCTCATCAAAAGCCTTTTTCAACTGTACCGTACTTTTCAGATTTTCCCTCACACATCCAAGATGCCCACCGACATCAGACAGCAGCGTGATGGAAATTTCATTCTGACTCAAATCAGGATTATCCACTCCGATGAATCCATTCATTTGATGATTAGCGTAAATCGGCACTGCAATCAAGGAACATATTTCCTGTGTTTTTAATAATTCATATTCCTCCGGCTCAGAACATTTTGTTGATTCCAGATCATGGATCACGATTGTTTCCTTGTTTTCAAAGCGTTTCATCCAGCTTGGCATCAAACTGACTGGGATTGCCTGAAGATTATCTATCTCTGGTATCACTCCATCGGCACACCATTCAAATGTATTGCTCAGGCTGTCCTTCTGATCGGTTTCCCAGTCAAAAACATATACCAGGTCTGCCCCTGTATAGTTTCCAATTGCCTGCAGCAAAGAGTTGAATGATTTCTGACAACTCCTGCTCATTTTCCACCTGATCCATAAGCGAAATCTGATGCAGAATCGTATCCATGCTATGTAATTTTATTTTATAAAGTTCCTGAATATCTTTTGTTTTCATTTCCCATCCCCCTACATTCCCAAGTATTCCACTAATTCATGAAATACCTCTGCTAATATTTTTATCTGCTCCATTTTTATATTTTAGCAGCCACCAATTATTACTTGCCTGTTTTAGTTTCTTTTTGATCTCCAAAAATGAAAAAAAGCATTGTCATTGCAAACAATGCATCTTTAACGTGGCAACTGGCTACCATTTTACAGGCCCTATAGCTTTGCGTCCCAGACTTTCATCTGGTTTGCCGATTTCCTTATTATAACTTTTAAACGTATGCAAAAAACTGATTTTATTATACTCTAATGCTCTACTGTATACAAGAAAAACCTTACCGCTTTAACGCTAGAAATAAAAAAAGAACAGCCGATATATACATTCGAACTATTCTCCTACTTCCGAAGTCCATGTAGCATTGACATTACTGTTTCCTGCTCATTTGTACTCAAATCGTTCCATATCCTTAAAACTTCTTTCTGATCTTCTGTCAGGTTCTCTGAATTACCTTCCTGAAAAAGTTTGTCATATAAAAATTTTTAACGTCAAACAAAAAATTGGAAGCCACAGTGTTATCCATGACCTCCGACTCGTTCTGCTTATTCTACACTGTCCTTACACCCAAATCAGCCCCTCTCTCCAGCTTATCTTTTCCCTGCTTTTCCTGGATAATTTTCTTATTGATTTCCAAGCGTTCATGGATTGACGTTTTCTTCTCTTTTCCTGTCATTGCTCTCTTTTGTGCTACTGGCTTTCTTTCAGCTTTCCCTGCGTCCTTAACTGCTGTATTTGCTTCAACGCCGGCTCTTGACACACGCAGACCCGGACACGGGCTGCATGGAGTTTGAAATTCGCAAGGGGCGGTTCTCCTTTCGGCCGACCGCCCCATACAGCGCAGAACGCCGCTGGGCGGCAAGCGAAGCAGCGAAAAAACGAATAAAAGGGGTTTTTATATTGCCATTCGTAAAATTTGTTGTATATGACTTATGATTATCGTGTTTGCTCTTAAATTTCGGATAACCTGCATGTTCCTTGTTCCCATGCCACAAGTATATAACAATTTTCCACTTTTGGCTACCTTAACCCACCGTCTAAAGCCAGTGGAATTGCGGTAGCCTTACTTTCAAAAAATGCAAGTGCCAGCTCACAGAACCTGTCACCGGCAGCATTTTTCCATACATGACAGAAAAAATATGGGCACCAGATCCGGTCAATCACAGATCTGGTGCCCAGCCAAAAATATTTTATGCTTTAGAATATTATGAGTCAGTAATTACTTCTTAGCAATGTACTTTCTGATATCCAGTGCGATCGCAACTACGATAACGATACCCTGTGCAATGTACTGGTAGTTTGTATCAACACCCAGATACTGTAAGCAGGTCTTTAAGATCTCGAATACCAGAACGCCGATGAGAACGCCGGAGATACGTCCGATACCACCGTTTACAGATACACCGCCGATGGTGCAGGCTGCGATTGCTTCCAGCTCCCAGCCGTAACCCATATTTACAGAGGAACCACCGGATTTAGCACCTACCAGGAAACCGCCCAGTGCGTAGCATGCTGCTGCTGTGATATAGATGATGATCTTGGTTTTCTTTGTATTTACGCCGGAAACTTCTGCTGCCTGCTCATTTCCACCGATAGCGTACATATATTTGCCGTGAGGCATCTTGTTATATACAAACCACATTACAATACCAACTGCTAAAGCGATCAGGAACAGATAAGGAATAAAACCAAATAACTGTCCTTTTGCAACCTCTGTGTAAGCAGCACGATAACCACCAATAGGAGTTGCGTTGGTATAAACCAGGCAGACACCGTATACGATTAGCTGCATACCTAAGGTTCCGATGAATGCAGGAACCTGCAGATAAGAAACTACGATACCGTTGATAGCACCAAAGATAGCACATACAGCTACACAGATAAGCAGTACAGCTGCTACCCACCATACACCATAAAATGGCATATTAGGGAAAAACTTGCCGCTGTAATCAGCTTTCTGAAGCAATGTACCTGCCAGGCAGGCAGATAAACCTACCATACGTCCTGCAGAAAGGTCAGTACCTTTGGTGATCAGACACCCGGATACGCCGCAGGCGATGATGAAACGTGGTGCTACGTTAAGTGCAATATTTTTTAAGTTGGAGCCGGATACGAATGTCGGCTGCATGATACCGGTGTAAATAGCTAATAACACCAGAACGACTATAATTCCGTTATTAATAAGGAAATCCTTTAAATTAAATTTTTTCGCTGTCATGGCTTAATCCTCCTACTTGGACTCTGTGGTTGATTTTCCCTGAAGATCAAACTGTGTCGCAAAGGACATAATTCTCTCCTGGGTTGCTTCTTCCCCTTCTACTTCGCCGGTGATATGTCCGTTACACATTACAATGATACGGTTGGACATACCGATCAGCTCCGGCATTTCAGAAGAGATCATGATAATGGACTTGCCCTGTTTTACCAGGTCGATCATGATCTGATAGATCTCATACTTGGCACCTACGTCAATACCTCTTGTAGGCTCATCCATGATCAGGATATCCGGGTTGTTTGCCAGCCAGCGGGCGATGATAACCTTCTGCTGATTACCACCGGAAAGAGACTGGATCAGTGTCTTTCCACTAGGAGTCTTGATGTTCAGCTTCTGGATGCTGTCTTTTACAACTGCATCTACTTTCTTCTGATCGATCACACCGCTGTTTGTATAATTCTTATAAGAGGCAATAGCGGTGTTATCATTGATACTCAGGCAGCCTAAAATACCAGTTCCACGACGATCCTCTGTGATCATACCAATGGAATTATCAATGGCATCTTCCGGTTTCTTGATATTAACCTTCTTGCCAAGGACTTCTACTGTACCGCTGGCAATATGTCTCATGCCGAAGATTGCTTCCATCATCTCTGTTCTCTGTGCGCCTACCAGACCGCCGAATCCAAGGATCTCGCCTCTCTTTAACTCAAAGGAACAATCCTGGAAGGAACGTTCATGAATGCTGCACAGGTGCTCTACCTTCAGAATCGTCTCATCTGTTCTGTAATCTTCCTTTGGAGGATATACATTGGTCAGCTCACGTCCAACCATCTGTTTTACGATCTCATCATCGGAAATATCCTTTACTTCCCAGGATCCTACATATGTACCATCTCGCATAATAGTAATATCGTCTGCGATCTGACGGATCTCAGCCATCTTATGGCTGATATATATCATAGAAACGCCTCTGGACTTTAAGTCCCTGATAATGCGGAACAGCGCTTCTACTTCATTATCAGTCAGAGAGGATGTAGGCTCATCCAGGATCACGATCTTTGCGTGCTGGCTGACTGCCTTTGCGATCTCTACTGACTGCATCTGTCCAATTGACAATGTTCCCAGTTTTGCCTTAGGATCAAAATTCATTTTTACATCTTTTAACCATTTCTCAGCTTCACTGTTCATGGTCTTGTGATCCACCATTTTAAGAGGACCAACACTCTTCATGGGATATCTTCCCAGATACATATTTTCTGCAATGGAACGATCCGGTATTGGCTGAAGTTCCTGATGAACCATCGCCAGGCCCTTGCGAAGGGCATCATCCGGATTTGTTATCTCCGTTTTTCACCATCAATAATGATCTGTCCTTCATCCATCTTATAAATGCCGAAAAGACATTTCATAAGGGTGGATTTTCCGGCGCCGTTTTCCCCCATCAGCGCATGGACAGTTCCGGGACGTACTTTCAAGTTTATCCCATCCAGTGCCTTTACGCCAGGGAAGCTTTTACTGACTCCTATCATTTCCAGTCTGTACTGCTCTGCCATCCCGTTACTCCTTTCAATTCCTGTGACGCTTTTTCTATGCCCTCCGGGAGCATATTTTCCTTAAAAATCGGGTGTGACGGAATGACCCGCACACCCGATAAATAGTCAGTTAACTGTAACTTATTTTAACTTGTCAAGGATTTCCTGTGCATTTGCGTTAGTAACCTTGATGTAGTCTACAGGGATCTTTGCATCAACTTCTTCGCCGCTGATGAACTGAACAGCTGCGTCTGCTGCTGCCTTAGCCTGTGAGAAGTGATCGTTAAATACAGTACCGGTCTGCTTGCCATCAATAACGTTCTGAACTGCCTCGGTCAGAGCATCTACACCTACTAAGTAGATATCTTCATTTACCTTACGTCCAGCTGCTTCGATTGCCTGTAAAGCGCCCAGTGCCATTGCGTCGTTGTTGCAGAAGATAACTTCGATCTTGTCGCCGTACTGGTTTAAAGCATCCTGTGCGATCTGCTGAGCCTTAGCCTGATCCCAGTCACCACGCTGCTTTAACAGTTCTTCTACTTCTACGCCAGCGTCTGTTAATGCCTTAACGGAGAATTCAGTTCTGTACTGGGCATCTACGTTCTCAGGGTCGCCCTGGATCATGATGTAGGAAACTTTTCCATCACCATTGATATCGCCCTTGGTCTCTGTCTCTAAGATCTCTTCGCCCTGATAGGTACCGGACTGTCTTGCATCACAGCCTACATAAGTAGCGTTGATCTTTTCGTCAACCCATCTCTGCTCTTCTGCCTCATCTGGCTCACGGTTGATGTAAACAACAGGAATTCCTGCTTCTTTACACATATCTGTGATCTCCGGTGCGGAAGAAGCCTGTACCAGGTTCAGGATCAGAACATCATACTTCTGGGTAATGAAGTTGTTGATCTGGTTGGTCTGCTCTGCCTGATCGCCCTTACCATCCTGGATAACTACGTTCTCTGGCTTAAATCCTAAATCTTCGGTCAGATAACGCTGCAGTTCCTGTCTGTACAGAGTCATAAAGTTATCATCGAATTTATAAATGCTGATGCCCACTTTCTTATCAGCAACATCTGCTGTTCCAGCTGCATTTGCTGCAGTCTCTGCTGCTTCCTTAGCTGCCTCTGTAGCTGCTTCGCTTGCTGCTGCAGTTTCCTTAGCTGCTTCAGTAGGAGCTGCTGTTGTAGCGGTGTTTCCGCCGCCGCAGGCTGCCAGTGAAAGTGCCATTGCGGATGCCATAGCTGCTGCTGTAACTTTCTTAACTAATCTCATAATTGTAATCCTCCCTATACATATGATTTTGTTTTTTTATCGCTTTTGGTGTTTTTTCCTTAACGACAAGCACATTATAAATCCGCGTTGTGCATTTTTCTATAAGATTTTTTAAGGAGTATTATGAAATTTCTTTGATTTTACATTATTGCTGAAAAAAATTATTATTTTTATGTCATTTATTGTCAGTTCCTGCAATATCCGCCTGGGTCAGTCCTTTCTGGCTGCACCAGAAATATTTTCCGTTTTCCAGTTTTATGCTCTCATCAATGGGAAGTCCCCGGCTTAAAGAGGCTGCGATCCCGAAAATAGCGTTTGCATAGCCTTCTTTATCCGCTTCTACAGTTCCAAAAAGCTTTCCTGCCTTCAGCGCTTCCACACCGGGAGGCGTTGCATCGATACCTGCTAATTTGATCGTTCCGGGAAGGATCCCCGCCCGCTCAATGGCATCGATCGCGCCTAAGGCCATATCATCATTATTGCAGATGACCAGTTCGATCTGGTCCGGATAGTCGGTAAGCCACTGTTCCATCATGGCAGATGCCTGGCTGCGTTCCCAGCTGGCAATGCCGCCTGTGATTTTTTTCCAGAGGAACTCCCCCGTCTTTTAATGTCTGGATAGACCATTCTGTACGGATCAGGGAGTCCTGGTGATTGCTTTCCCCTTCTAAAAGTACATAGCTGACGGTTCCATCCCCGTTCCGGTCCAGGCTTGCAGGATCCTTCCTGTAGGCATCTACCAGGATCTTTCCTTCCAGAACAGCAGACTCTTTTGCGTCTGCCCCTACATAATAAAGCTTCTCCCACCGGTTCATATCCTCTTCCACTGGTTCCCTGTTAAAAAAGATCACAGGCACATCTGCTGCCATGGCTTTATCAATGACAACAGAAGCTGCAAAGCGATCTACGATATTCACACACAAGGCATTGCATCCTAACTCCAGCAGCCGGTCCACCTGGTTGTTCTGGGTATTCTGGTTGCTTTTTGCATCCAAAATATCCAGTGTCACCTTGATCCCCTCTGTCCGTTCATATTCTTTCGCCTTTTCTTCGATATAAGAACGCAGGGTGCTGATAAAGGTATCATCCCCCCTGTAAAGAAGAAGTCCCACACGTATTTCCTTGGACGCCGCCTCTTTTTTTGCTCCGTTTCCTGCCAGGATAAACACCGCGATAATTACGATGATCGCAAACATACCAAAAAGCATTACTCCGGTTCCTTTTGTTTTCTTCATCCTTTTTACCCCCTATTCCATTGGATAGAGCATTTTCTCATATGCACCGGAAGCCAGTTCCTGCTGATCCAGATAGACCGGATCTAATAAAGTCTCCTGCTTTTGTCTGCTTCCATGAATGGCTTCCACTGCTTTTTTTATGCTTAAATATCCCTGGCTGAACTGGTCATAGGTCACAAGTCCGTCAATAATACCCTGATCCAGGAGATTTAAGATCCCCGTAGTAGAACCAATGCCATAAAGGGCAGATACATGATCCTTGTAAACAGAGCTTTCATTTAAGATAGAAGCTGTCCGGTCCAAAGACTGCACATCCAAAGCCACCACTTCTACCGGACCGGTCCCCGGATAGACTGTATTTTCGATCACCTTGCGAAAAGCCTTTCCTTCTTTATCTACATATAACTCATAAGAGATCCCCTGGTCATTTAAAACAGAGCAGACCCCTTCGTAGGCGTCCTGTACGCCGTTATAAGCCATTCCCTGGGCAAACAAACACACTTTTTCACCTGGAAGGTTCTTTTCTGCTGCTTTTTCTCCCAATATTCTTCCGGCTTCAAAATAATCAATGAGAATAGAGTCTGTCACAAAATCACTGGGGGAAGACGCGCTTACAAAAATCACCGGGCATCCTGGATTTAAACTTTCTAACGCCATAACCGCCGCCTTTTCCTCTGCCGGTTCGATCACCACAGCACCTGCCCCGTCCCGGATCTCCCTGGTGGTCAGTTCCACCTGCTGATCCTGATCTTTTCGGTCATAAAGAGTGATCAGCCTTACATCACTTCGCAGATCCGTAGCTGCCTTTTCCATTCCTTTTCTGAAATTCTGATAATAATCGTCCGTGTCTTCGCTTAAGATCACAGAAATGGAGTCGATCTGTACAGCCCGTTCTTTTATGATCAGATCTGTAGAAGACATCAGAAACAGAAGGACCAGAAACACAGCCCCTGCGCATAAAAGCATTTTTTCTCTTCTAGGCATGTTTCTCCTCCTTCTTTGCATTTTGCTCTTTTAATGCTTCTTCTTTTGCTATTTCTTCATATGAAACAGCCGGCAGATGCATCAGCACTGTCGTTCCTTCATCCGGTTCTGAATTTATGGAAATACCATAGTCTTTTCCAAAATACAGATGGATCCTCTCATTTACGTTCTTTACGCCAATGCCGGAACCCCGCCTGGAAGGGACATGGCTGGTATCTGTAAACAGGCGCTCTACCTGTTCTTCGGTCATGCCAAGTCCATTGTCCTCTACGCTTAAATACAGATCGTTGTTCTCTTTCCATGCCCGTATTTTGATCTCGCCGTCACCATCCATAAATTCCATTCCATGATAAATAACATTTTCCACCATAGGCTGTAAAATAAGCTTCAGACTGGCAAGTCCTAATACCTCGTCCTCTGCCTCAATAGAATAAGAGAATTTATTTTTATAACGCATATGCTGGATCATCAGGTAGTTTCGCACATGCTCCAATTCGTCCCGCACCGGGATAATACTTTTTCCCTTACTTAAACTGATGCGGAAGAAACGTGCCAGCGCCGTTACTGCTTTCACCGCCTCTGACTGCTTTTCATTTTCGATCATCCATACGATGATATCCAGTGTATTGTAGAGGAAATGGGGATTGATCTGGGACTGTAACGTATCAAACTCGCTTTTTCGCTTGGACTCATGTTCTGCCACAATATCATCCATAAGACGTTTGATCTGCCTTGCCATGTTCTGGATGGATTTTCCCAAATGCTGGATCTCGTAGGATCCACCTGTATAAACTTCTGTTTCCAGATTTCCTTCCTCGATCTGATTGACAGATTTTTCCAGTTCCTTAATGGGGTCTGTAATACGGGAAGAAATATAGGAGTTGATGATGGTCAGAATAAACAACACCAGTGCAATAATGAACACGATCAAAATACGTGTCTTAATAGCGTTTAAAGATACTGTGTCAAGAGGCATGACACCTACGATCTTCCAGCCTGTATAACCTACTGTTTTTATAGATACTACCCGGGTCTGTCCCTGCCATTGCTCCTGATAATTTCCATCCCTTAAAATGGCTGTGTTATCATTATTTTCCATTGCAAGGCCGGAGCTGATCAGCTGGCCGTTCGGGTGATAGATCAGGTCCCCGTTGCTGTCTGTAAGATAAACATAGCCTCCTTTTGCCAGGTTCATTCCGTCAAACAGCTGTTCCAGACTGTTATAGCGCAGATCAATGAGCAAAACGCCCTGATCTGTATAAGGACCGTCTGTGATCTCTACTGCTCTTGCCACAGATACCACCCAACGATACTGGCTGTCTCCTGTATCAAAAATATGCTGTACATGAGGCATGGAAAAATGAAGATTTTCTGTTTTTTCCAATGCCGCCGTAAACCAGTCCTGATCTGCCACCTGGGCATTGTTTTTTAATCTTGCTGCAGGAACAGACTCAAGCAGTTCTCCTTCTTTGGAAAACAGGGCGATATTTTCTACATTATCTTTATTATTATCATAAAGAAGGGTGATCTCCCCGTTAATAGAACCATCTGAAAGATCGGCATTTTTGATCACGCCGTAATACAGGGAGTCTGAAAGTTTCATTACCAGACGCAGGTAGGAGTCCATGGTCCGGCCTAACTGATTGATAAGAATGTGATTTTCCTCCTGAAGGGCAGAGGACATCTGCCCTGACAGCCGTCCGTAAAGGGAAACTCCGATAAAAACGCTGGCTGCCAGAGCAGTAATGGTGAAATACATAAAGATAATAGAACGGATACTGGCATTTTGAAGCCGGTGTTTTCGCTGTTTCAAAAACATTATTTTGCTCCTCTGAATTTTGTAGGTGAGATACCAAAACGTTTCTTAAACACGTAGCTGAAATAATTCTGCTCCTGATATCCTACTTTTGCCGCGATCACATAGGTCTTGTCATCCGTTTTATTTAAAAGTTCCACAGCTTTGTCTAACCGCACTTCCGTCAGATAAGCCACATAGGTCTTTCCTGTTTCTTTCTTAAACATGGTGGAGAAATAAGCCGGGCTCATATGCAGGTGACGGCAGATCTTCTCCACAGACAGATCCGCATCCTGATAATTGTCCATAATATACTGTCTGGCTTCCTGGATCACCTGTTTTGTGGTGTTATCACGCTCTGTATTTACAGACTGGTTTACTGCTGTGGCCGCCTGGAGAAGCCATTTTACAAAATCTTCCTTTTTCTGGGTGCTGGAGATCAGGACAAAAGCCTCATTTAAGTCAGACTCTCCCTGAAAAATTAGTCTCCATATCCAGATCATACATCTGCACCAGCTGGATCATACAGTTTAACACACTTAACATATAGGTCTGGCACTGACGCTGATGGACTTTTGCATCACTGATCTTGTCGGCAATTTTATGTACTACTTCCTCGATCTTTTCCTGAGGGCCGAATTTTACAGCACCTACCAGTTCTGCCTCGTCTTTGCTGTCAAACTGCAGCTTTCCTCTGCTTACCGGCTCTACATCATTAATGTAAATGGTATTTCCGGCTCCTACGATTGCCTTATAGCCCAAGGCATTTACCGCATCTTTATAAGACTCACAGATCATGCCCAAGTCCTGGGTGCTGTGACCGATACCAATAGTGATGGGCACTGCAAGGATCTTTCTGGTTTCTTTGCAGATATCACTTAATACAGCAGTCAGACCGGTCTGGGTATTTTCCTCATCAATCGCTGCGATCACACCGATCTGGGCATCGCTGCTGCCAGTGGATTAAAAGTTGAAAAACGGCAGTATTTTCCCAGCTTTTCCTCTAAGATCTGCATAACAGAAATAGGGTATCAGGTCCTGTTCACGGTGGATCGCAGTTCCCCTTCGCCCTCTTCTTCCGGCCGGTCAATGCCTACCGCTGATGCGATCCATTTCTGTGCACCTGAAAGAGGAATGCCGTATTCTTTTAAACGTGTTTCAACGGTCTCAGAAGCAACCGGGGCATTTACCAGCTCATTTAAAAACTGTTCACGAAGGATCGGCAGGCTTTTAATATAATTTTCCCGCAGCAGGTTTACATTTCGCTTCTGCTCGATCTCCTGATCCAGATTTGCCTTGATCTTCTGCAAAATAGCAGTGAGCTCTTCTACGTTCACCGGCTTTAATATGTACTCAGTTACATTTAATTTAATAGCCTGCTTCGCATACTCAAAGTCATCGTAACCGGAGAAAATAACGATCTTCATAGACGGGTATTTCTGGCGCACACGCTCTGCCAGTGTCAGTCCGTCCATATAAGGCATGCGGATGTCGGTTAAGATCAGGTCAGGCTCTAAAGCTTCAATCTTTTCTAAGGCATCTTCCCCGTTTTCCGCATCCCCTGCTACTAAAAATCCATTTTCCTCCCATTTGATCTTGCGGATAATGCTCTTTCTTACCTCTTCCTCATCATCTACAAGGATAATACGATATAGTTTCATGTATTTTGTCCCCTTTTTATTTTATCCCATATAGCAAAGCGTTGCAGATTGCCGCTGCTACGTTGCTTCCACCTTTTCTTCCTTCTGCCACGATGTAAGGCGTGTCTTTCAATGAAAGGATCAGTTCTTTGGACTGGATCACATTCACAAAGCCTACCGGCGCACCGATGATCAGGGCCGGTTTTATTTTTCTCTCCTGGATCAGCTCATACAGGCGGATCAGGGCCGTTGGGGCATTTCCAATGGCAAAGATACAGGGTCTTGTTCCGTCTCCAAACAGATTGGCTGCCTTATCCATACTTGCAACCGCTCTTGTGCTGCCGTTTTTCTTTGCCTCTGCTGCCACATCTTCATCTGCCATAAAGCATAAAGCTTCTCCTCCGTAGCTTTCCAGCCGCTTTTTATTTACGCCGGACCAGCCCATTTTCGTATCAGTAATGATCACTGCTCCATTTTTAATGGCTTCTCTTGCCTTTTCTACAACATTTTCGGAAAATTTCAGATGATCTGCATAATCAAAATCCGCTGTTGTGTGGATAGCACGCATGATCACCGGTGCCAGTTCCGGTTCCAGTTCCTTTCCCATAGCCTTTAATTCTTCCCCGATGATCTCAAAGCTTCTGTGTTCTATGTCTGCCGGAAGCACCTGTTCTATATGCACCTTCTCTTCCAGCCCCATGATCTCATATATCTTTTCCATATCCAGACTCTCCCGCAGTATTTCTGCCAGTTTATCGGGAAAGCTTTCGAACGAATATTATATAAAGGTACACGATACGGGTTTCGGTATTCCGCTGAAAGACCAGAGTAAGATATTCGAAAAATACGAACGTGCTTCGGCTGCGGATAGAAGTCGATATG
>ENA-OQDL01001059-OQDL01001059.1-human-gut-metagenome-genome-assembly--contig:-NODE-1059-length-14890-cov-4.125652_pt1 | contig 14890 bp, 19 predicted proteins | sample MGYA00242782_ERZ504609 | MGnify/ENA primary metagenome ERZ504609 (study PRJEB26092, sample SAMD00036320) | human gut metagenome | host: Homo sapiens | study: EMG produced TPA metagenomics assembly of... | reverse complement strand
GGTGTTCCAAAAACGATTGATAATGACCTTGCACTGACAGACCATACACCAGGATTTGGAAGTGCCGCAAAATACATAGGAGCATCCACAAAAGAAGTGATTCGTGATGCAAGCGGACTGACCTACAAGAAAAAACATGGTTACTATTATGGAAATCATGGGAAGAAATGCAGGCTGGCTGACCGGAGCAACAGCGCTGGCAAAAGCAGAAGACTGTGACGGACCGGATTTGATTTACTGCCGGAAGTACCTTTGATTTAAAAATTTTGGAAAAAGTAAAGAGCTGCTTGAAAAACAAACTTCTGTTGTAATTGCAGTTTCGGAAAGGAATCAAGCTTGCAGATGGTCGTTATGTGTGTGAGCTTGGAAGTCCGGTGATTATGTCGATGCATTTGGTCATAAACAGTTGCAGGGAACAGCCACGTATCTGGCAAACTTTCTTGCAGCAGAGTGTGGATGCAAGACAAGAGCAGTAGAACTTTCTACCTTGCAAAGAAGTGCGTCTCATATGGCCTCCAGAGTGGATATTGATGAGGCATTTATGGTTGGAGGTGCAGCCGTAAAAGCAGCCGATGAAGGAGACACCGGAAAGATGGTAGTCATTGACCGTGTTTCAGATGACCCATATATGAGTGCAACCGGTATTTATGACGTGCACCGCATTGCAAATGAGGAAAAATTAGTGCCTAGAAATTGGATGAATCGTGATGCCACTTATGTGACAAAAGACTTCATAGATTATGTAAAACCGTTGATTCAGGGCGACTATCAGCCGATTATGGTAAATGGTCTGCCAAGACATCTGGTGCTTCGCTTAAAAAAAGGCAATAAAGGGGATAAAATGTAATATTTTTTTCCATTTTACTTGACTAATAATCGTCAAATGATTAAAATAGTTAGTGTGTGAGCTTAGGCTGACACAGCGCGGTGAAAAGAAGCAATTTGATTCATCGTATATCTCACTTTTTAGGAGGAATGTTCAAATGGCAAAATGGGTTTATATGTTCACAGAAGGTAATGCAACCATGAGAAACCTGCTTGGTGGAAAAGGTGCAAACCTTGCTGAAATGACAAACCTGGGTCTTCCGGTACCACAGGGCTTCACAATCACTACTGAGGCTTGTACACAGTACTATGAAGATGGTAGAAAAATCAATGACGAAATTATGGAGCAGATTATGGAATCCATCACAAAGATGGAAGAAATTACCGGTAAAAAATTTCGGTGATAAAGAAAATCCACTTCTTGTTTTCCGTTCGTTCCGGTGCGAGAGCATCTATGCCAGGTATGATGGATACTATCCTGAACCTTGGTTTAAATGAAGAAGTAGTAGAAGTATTAGCTGAAAAATCCGGCAATGCTCGTTGGGCTTGGGACTGCTACAGAAGATTCATTCAGATGTACTCTGATGTAGTTATGGAAGTAGGTAAAAAATACTTTGAAGAACTTATCGATAAAATGAAAGCTGACAGAGGCGTAAAACAGGACGTTGAGCTGACAGCAGAAGATTTAAAAGAACTGGCAGAACAGTTTAAAGCTGAATATAAAGAAAAAATCGGCGCTGATTTCCCAACTGATCCGAAGGAACAGTTAATGGGTGCTATCAAAGCCGTATTCCGTTCCTGGGACAACCCACGTGCGAACGTATATCGTCGTGACAACGATATCCCATATTCCTGGGGTACAGCTGTTAACGTACAGATGATGGCATTCGGTAACATGGGTGATGACTGTGGTACAGGTGTTGCCTTCACACGTGACCCTGCTACAGGAGCTAACGGTCTGTTTGGTGAATTCCTTACAAATGCTCAGGGTGAAGACGTTGTTGCCGGTGTTCGTACACCTATGCACATCTCCGAAATGGAACAGAAATTCCCGGAAGCATTCGTACAGTTCAAACAGGTTTGCGAAACACTTGAAAAACACTACAGAGACATGCAGGATATGGAGTTTACTGTAGAGCATGGTAAACTGTATATGCTTCAGACACGTAACGGTAAGAGAACAGCTCAGGCTGCTTTAAAGATCGCTTGTGACCTTGTTGATGAGGGAATGAGAACAGAAGAAGAAGCTGTAGCTATGATCGACCCACGTAACCTTGATACTCTTCTTCACCCACAGTTTGATGCTGCTGCTCTGAAAGCTGCTACACCAATGGGTAAAGGCCTTGGCGCTTCTCCTGGAGCTGCTTGCGGTAAGATCGTATTCACAGCTGATGACGCTGTTGAATGGGCTGAAAGAGGAGAGAAAGTCGTACTTGTACGTCTTGAGACATCTCCAGAAGATATCACAGGTATGAAATCTGCTCAGGGTATCCTGACAGTTCGTGGTGGTATGACATCTCACGCAGCAGTTGTTGCCCGTGGTATGGGTGAGTGCTGTGTATCCGGATGCGGTGATATCGCTATGGACGAAGAAAACAAGAAATTCACACTTGCTGGTAAAGAATTCCACGAAGGAGACTTCATCTCCATCGATGGTACAACAGGTAACATCTACGACGGAATCATCCCGACTGTAGACGCTACAATCGCCGGCGAGTTCGGACGCATCATGGCATGGGCTGACAAGTACAGAACAATGAAAGTTCGTACAAATGCAGATACTCCTGCAGATGCTAAGAAAGCTGTAGAGCTTGGCGCAGAAGGTATCGGTCTTTGCCGTACAGAGCATATGTTCTTCGGTGAGGGACGTATCGATGCATTCCGTGAAATGATCTGCTCCGAAACAGCAGAAGAGAGAGAAAAAGCACTTGCAAAAGTTCTTCCATATCAGCAGGATGACTTCAAAGGTCTCTTTGAAGCTCTGGAAGGTAACCCTGTTACTATCCGTTTCCTGGATCCGCCTCTTCATGAGTTCGTTCCTACAGATGAAGCTGACATCAAGAAACTTGCAGATGCTCAGGGCAAAACTGTAGAGCAGATCAAGACTATCATCGCTTCTCTTCATGAGTTCAACCCGATGATGGGACATCGTGGATGCCGTCTTGCTGTTACTTATCCTGAAATCGCTAAGATGCAGACAACAGCAGTTATCCGCGCAGCAATCGAAGTTAAGAAAGCTCATCCGGACTGGACAATCAAACCGGAAATCATGATCCCACTTGTTGGCGATGTAAAAGAGCTTAAATATGTTAAGAAATTCGTAGTTGAGACAGCTGATGCTGAGATCAAAGCCGCTGGTTCTGACCTTCAGTATGAAGTTGGTACAATGATCGAGATCCCGAGAGCAGCTCTTACAGCTGATGAGATCGCTAAAGAAGCAGACTTCTTCTGCTTCGGTACAAACGACCTTACTCAGATGACATACGGCTTCTCCCGTGATGATGCAGGTAAATTCCTCAACGCATACTATGACGCTAAGATCTTCGAGAACGATCCATTTGCAAAACTGGATCAGGTTGGCGTTGGCAAGCTGATGAAGATGGCTATCGAACTCGGCAAACCGGTTAACCCGAACCTTCACGTAGGTATCTGCGGCGAGCATGGTGGAGATCCGTCTTCTGTAGAATTCTGCCACAAGATCGGTCTTAACTATGTATCCTGCTCACCATTCCGTGTACCGATCGCTCGTCTTGCAGCAGCACAGGCAGCTATCGCTGAGAAGAATGCATAATTAACATATTGTTAAGGGGCAAAGCGAAATATCCTCTAAAGAGGTAAAATAGCCAACCAGCCCTAAAGTGTCCAAACGTAAAATTTGACCTTGGAGAATTGTAGAAATACAGTTCTTCAGGGTCTTTTTTGTTATATTACACAGCGGTATTCTTTTGTTTAAGGTTTACGTATCTGTAGTTGTAACCATCCTGCATGCGGCAGATACACACAGGTGGGAATCAGAAGAAATATACAGTTTCCTGATCTGTGTGGTGGCTCCGGTAGATAAAGATTACAATGCCGGAACTCCAAAATGCGGCTTTATTTTCCCTGCCTTTGAAGACCGTTCCGCAGAACCTGGAAAAATAGATGTATTCTTTGAAATACCGGAGCATCTGGACGAAGGATTTCTGAAAAGTCTGATTGTATATCAAAAGATTTGAAAAAACGTGGCATGAAGTTCGTGGGAACAACGGTTATCTATGCCTATTTACAGGCAGTAGGAGTTCTATGTTCTCATGAGCAGGGCTGCTTTTTGGCAAATCAGGAAGCTGAGCATTATAATAGTTATTCATAAGACTGTTATTTCCTGATTTTTATCCATCCTGCATGAAGCAGATATACGCCTGCCGGAATCAGGGAAAGCATGTGTATATTTGTGCAGCTGCCTGTTTCTGCATATATCGGCAGAATGAGTGTATGAAATGCAAGATAAAGGTATGCGCCTGCAGCAATGAGATTACACAGAAAAAAACTCCAGCCGAAGATACCGGAAATAGAAGCTGTAAGAATGATGATCAGCGTCAGGGTATCAGGAACAAAGGGAAGATGAATAAAATCAAATTCAGGTTTCAGGGAGAGAAATGCGAGCACTGCGTAAAGAAAAAGTACTGCATTTAATAAACTCATGATTTTAAACGGTAAACTGTAAAAGGGTGTAACAGGGCAGTCAGGCCATAGTTCAACATCCAGTTTCTGTGCAAGCTGGGTTGCTGACTTTGTAAAGGTTATATTTGTCATTACAACAGCTTTATCGCAGTCGTAGAAGTTTGCACCTGCATAGGCTTCCTGAACAGCTTTATTTCCAACGGGATGGGTGTAATATTTACATTGTATCCCGTATTTTTTTCGATGTTTGAAAGCAATGATATCGATTCCCTGGTCTCCGGAGCTTTGGGTTACTTTTATTTTAGAAAAATGCTTTCGCTTTAGTATCTTTGCACATTGATATTCAAATTCATATCCATCCATGTGTTGAGTCTCCTGTATTATATAAAATTGTATAGCAGTCCTCGTAAATGATACATTTAAGAGGATTGCTATAGATGTAGTGCATATTTGCAATATATTATATCTGCAACATACCATTTATAGAAATTCAGGAAAATACTGTAAGTAATGAAATGGCTGGTGTTACGGTATTTTCCTGAATTACGATAACAGTCTGCAGCAAAATAAGAATACCATGTTTGATGATAAAGAACAAGTGTTTTGCAAAGAAAAGAAGAATGGGTTATTGTTTACTGGCTGGTTTACTGGTTGCGTTACTGAGACGTTACCGAGAATGGAATAAACAGTAACGAGAATGGTTACTCTTTGCGGGAATTGTGTTATAATAGTCTTTGATTTATTGCTGCTGAAAAAAGTGGACAGTTTATAGCGAGCCTATTAAATGCACTATTTACGAGGATTGCTATAGTAATTATACAAAACCGTAAGAGGGGGATGAACATTTGAAAAATTTTGAAGAAATTATGTCGGAACGAAAAAACCGTATAGAAGCCAGAAAGGACGAGCTGATCCGCAGGAGTCTGCTGTCTGAAGAATTTCTGGAAATGATCCAGAAAAATAAAAGGCCCTTTGATCTGCTGATGTCTTACTATCAGTGTGCTGTCATGGAGATTGAGACAAAATTCAGAGTGCTGAATCAGGAGTATTCCCTGGAATATGATAAAAATCCTATCGAAGGTATTAAAACCAGAATTAAATCTTATGACAGTATTGTGCGGAAAATACGCAGAAAAAATATTCCCATGTCTTTAACTGCTATAGAAGAAAATATCAAGGATATCGCAGGTGTCCGGGTAATCTGTTCTTTTCCGGAGGATATCTATGAGCTGGCAGACAGCTTTCTGCGTCAGGATGATATTGTACTGATCGAGAAAAAAGATTATATAAAAAATCCAAAACCCAGTGGTTACAGAAGCCTGCATCTGATCGTGCAGGTGCCTATCTTTCTGCAGAAAAACAAAAAAATGGTAAATGTGGAAGTCCAGTTTCGAACTATTGCCATGGATTTCTGGGCAAGTCTGGAACATAAGCTTCGCTATAAAAAAGATATCCCGGCAGATCAGGCACAGCAATTGCAGGAGGAGCTTCTGGCGTGTGCCACCCAGAGTGCTCAGTTGGATAACCGGATGCAGGAAATTCGTAATCAACTGGTCAGCAGAGCTGATAAGGGGAATCAATCCTGAGAAAGTTCCTTATTTCAGGAACTTCCTCAATAATTTTTCATAAATTTTTCTATATGGCTGGTATCTCATTGGCAGATCCAGCCATGTTTTTTTTGTCTACAATACTCTTATAGTGGGAGAAGGTATGAAAACCGTCTTTGCCATGGTAGGAACCCATTCCGCTTTCACCAAAGCCGCCAAATCCCATCTCACTGGTTGCCAGGTGGATGATGGTGTCATTGACACATCCGCCTCCGAATCCACAGTGGGAAGTAACTTTTTCCGCAGCTTCTTTGTCGGAGGTGAAGATATATAGTGCCAGAGGATGTGCCATGGAGTTGACCTTTTCGATGGCCTCATCCAGGGAATCATAGGTCAGCACAGGAAGCACAGGACCGAAGATTTCCTCCTGCATTACTGCATCCCCGAAGGTTACATTATCCATAACAGTAGGAGCGATCTGAAGAGCTCCCGGATTGTTGTCACCGCCGCAGACTACCTTGCTGGGATCGATCAGATTGCAGATACGAGTAAAGTGCTTTTCATTAATAATTTTCCCATAATTCTTATTATTCAGAGGTGTGGAACCAAACTGTTTCCTGATCTGTTTCTGGATCTGTCGGATCAGTTCATCCTTGATTTCTCTGTCGCAGTAAATATAATCAGGTGCTACACAGGTCTGACCACAGTTGAGATATTTTCCAAATACAATTCTTCTGGCTGCAAGTTTCAGGTTGGCACTTTTCTCTACAATGCAGGGGCTTTTACCGCCCAGCTCCAGGGTAACCGGGGTCAGATGTACAGATGCTTTTGCCATTACTTCCCTGCCAACATGCTGGCTTCCTGTAAAGAAAATATAGTCAAAATGTTCATTGAGAAGAGTGTTATTTTCCGCACGTCCGCCGTTTACCACAGCCACATACCGGGGATCAAAACATTCGGTGATAATGGTTTCAATCACCCGGCTGGTGTGAGGAGAGTAGGCACTTGGTTTCAGTACAACTGTATTTCCGGCTGCAATCGCATCGATCAGCGGATCAATGGTGAGCAGGAAAGGATAATTCCATGGGCTCATAACCAGGACAACACCATAAGGAGATGGCTTCTTATAGCTTCTGGAAGCGAACTGGGCAAGGGGAGTCAGTACTGTTTTTTCTTTTGCATAGGAAGGTGTATGGCGGATCATGTAGCTGAGTTCTGAGAGCACAAGTCCCACTTCACACATATAGGATTCAAAGTTACTTTTTCCAAGGTCACGTTTCAGTGCTTCATTGATCAGTGGTTCATATTTCTGAATACAGGTCTTTAATTTTTTTAAGGCATCCAGCCTTTTTTCTACCGGTAAAGTGGCACCTGTGTAAAAATAGCTGCGTTGTTTCTGAACGATTTCTTTAATTTCTGTTTCTGTCATAATACATTATTTCCTTATATAATATAGATATCAGGTAACTATTGAGAGTCTGCAGGTTCCTGTATTTTGATATTTTTATAAAAAACGCTTTGCAGGATAGAAGAATATTAACAGTTACTTCTCAGCTTCTGAGGTATTTTCCTTGGAAGTCAGAGACATCAGCATGTAATAAAATTTCTCCAGTTCGGAGGCATCCATAAGCTTCGGCACAGGATACAGAGGATTGGCCTCTTTATCTGCATAATGGGCAAGCTTGGGGATATCTGTTTCCTGAATTTCTTTTGCAATATTTACGATTCCAAATCGCTCTTTCATCTCTTCAATTGACCGGATAAAAAGCTCTGCTGCTTCATGGTCCGGCGTTTTTTTTGTCTGCAAGTCCTGCTGCAATGGCAAGTCTGTGGAGCTTTTTGTCAATGCAGGAGCCATATTCCCGAAGTACCAGCGGTAGCAGAATGGCATTGGCAAGTCCATGGGGAACGTTGTACTGTCCGCCCAGGGAATGAGCCACTGCATGAACATATCCTACATAGGATTTGGTAAAAGCACAGCCTGCATAGAAGGAGGCGTGGAGCATATTTCGTCTTGCCTGAATATTATCGCCATGCTCATAGGCAATGTCTATATTTTCAAAAATCAGTTTTACCGCTTTTAATGCATCCCTGCGTGTATCAATGGTGGTGGAATTGCCGATGTATGCCTCCACTGCATGAGTCAGGGCATCCATACCTGTAGTTGCGGTGATAAATGGGGGCAGGCTTAAGGTAACCTTGGGATCCAGCACTGCATAGCGGGGAATCAGCGGGAAATCGTTGATTGCGTATTTATATCTGGTGTCTGCATCTGTGATCACAGCGGCGAGAGTGGTCTCACTTCCTGTTCCGGCAGTGGTTGGAACTGCCATGAGAAGGGGAAGCTTCTTATGCACCTTCAGGATTCCCTTCATCTGAGCCAGAGACTGATTGGGTTTAACCGCACAGGCACCGACTGCCTTGGCACAGTCCATGCTGGAACCGCCGCCAAAACCGATGATGGCATCACAGCCCTCTTTATGGTAAAGCTCCAGGGCTTCGCGGACATTGACAGTAGTAGGGTTGGCAACTGTTTTATCATAAATGGTATAGGGGATGCCGGCCTCCTTTAAAGCTTTTTCCAATCTTCTGGTAAGTCCAAGCGTCATGATACCGCCATCTGTAATGATTAGAACATGGGTGCATTTGTGGCGCATGATGATTTCGGGAAGTTCTCTGACACTTCCTGCGATTTTGGGTTTTCTGTAAGGTAAAAAGGGAATTGCAATGTGAAAAGCCTTTTGGAAAGCCCTGCAATATATTTTTCTGAGAGTGTTCATGGATAATTCCTTTCTTGACGGCAGCCTGCTGTTTTTCAGACTGCCGGACAGCAGTTACTTCAGAAAAAAATATAACAAGGTAAAAAGAAAAGTCAATATATTTTGATATTCAAAACTATAAGCAGGACAGGGCATATGAACAGTAATGGTGTACTCAATTCTAACAGATTTGTGGAAAAACTGGGTATTCAAATGTTGTTGCGAAATGTTGTAATTTATATATTACTGTTCACACACCACTATCCCGCGAGGTGTTTTGGCATGAATATGCCAAAATCCCGAGACATACAAGCCAAAATTCCATTGCCGCAGGCAATCTGGAATGAATTTTGGCTACGTTACTGTGAACGGAGTGAACAATAACGTAGGAAGAAAACACAAGGTGGAAACTGAAAATAAGCATTGTAAAAATCCGAACTGTAATTTATAATAAAATTCAATGGTAACGGTTCAATATCTTTACAGTTACAAATAATGAGAAACAAGGAGGAAAACATGAAAAGAGAAACAGTCGTCGTACTGGATTTCGGCGGTCAGTACAATCAGCTGGTTGCCAGACGTGTGAGAGAATGTAACGTATACTGCGAAATCTATTCATACAAGACCGATCTTGAGAAAATCAAGGCAATGAATCCTAAGGGAATCATCCTTACCGGTGGTCCGAACAGCTGCTATGAGGCAGATTCACCTACATGCAATAAAGAATTATTTGAGCTTGGTATTCCTGTTCTGGGACTCTGCTATGGCGCACAGCTTATGATGCATGTTCTGGGCGGAAAAGTTGAGAAAGCAGATGTGAGCGAATATGGAAAGACAGAGGTTCTGGTAGATAAGACAGATTCCAAAATCTTCAAAGACGTATCTGACAAAACAATCTGCTGGATGAGCCATACAGATTACATTTCTCAGGTTGCACCAGGATTTGAGATTGCTGCTCACACAGCAGACTGTCCGGTAGCAACTGCACAGAATGAGGAGAAGAAGCTGTATGCGATCCAGTTCCATCCGGAAGTGCTTCATACAGTAGAAGGAAAGAAGATGCTTTCCAACTTCGTACTTGGTGTATGCGGATGTGCCGGAGACTGGAAAATGGATGCCTTTGTTGAGCACACTATCAGAGAAATCCGCGAGAAGGTCGGGGATGGAAAAGTTCTTCTTGCCCTGTCAGGTGGTGTTGACTCTTCCGTTGCAGCAGGACTTCTTTCCAGAGCAATCGGTAAGCAGCTTACCTGTGTATTTGTAGATCATGGTCTTCTTCGTAAAGATGAGGGAGATGAGGTTGAGGGTGTATTCGGACCAAACGGTCAGTTTGACCTGAACTTTATTCGCGTCAATGCACAGCAGAGATATTATGACAAGCTGGCAGGTGTTACAGAGCCTGAAGCAAAACGTAAGATCATCGGTGAAGAATTTATCCGTATTTTTGAAGAAGAGGCCAAGAAGATTGGTGCGGTAGATTTCCTGGCACAGGGAACTATTTATCCGGATGTTGTAGAAAGTGGTCTTGGCGGAGAATCCGCAGTGATCAAATCTCACCACAATGTAGGCGGACTTCCGGATTTCGTTGATTTCAAAGAAATCATTGAGCCGCTTCGTGATCTTTTCAAGGATGAGGTTCGTAAAGCAGGTCTGGAGCTTGGAATTCCGGAGAGACTGGTATTCCGTCAGCCATTCCCGGGACCGGGACTTGGAATCCGTATTATCGGTGAAGTTACTGCAGAGAAGGTTCGTATTGTACAGGATGCAGATTTCATTTATCGTGAAGAGGTAGACAATGCTGCAGCTGAGTATAAGAAAGAACATGGTGAAGATCCTTTATGGATGCCGAACCAGTACTTTGCAGCACTGACAAATATGCGAAGTGTAGGCGTTATGGGTGACTTCAGAACTTATGATTACGCTGTAGCGCTCCGCGCAGTGAAGACTATCGACTTCATGACAGCCGAATCTGCTGAGATTCCGTATGCAGTACTGAATAAGGTTATGAACCGCATTATTAACGAAGTTAAGGGCGTTAACCGCGTATTCTATGACCTGACCAGCAAGCCACCGGGTACGATTGAGTTTGAATAATTAAAAATTTCTGGAAAGCCTTATAAACAGGGCGTTTCCGGGCAGATAAAGTTCTATTTGATAACAAAATGATAACACTGGATATTTTGGCATTATTTATCAGGTATCCTGTGGTTATCGAGTAATATGTGTGAAACCGACAAAAAAGGTCTTACTGAATTGAGTGAAATCAATTTGGTAAGGCCTTTTTTCGTCGGCTTTTATTTTGCGTTTTTTGGATAGTTGTAACGCCACTGATCATATTCTTCCTGAGTGATCTCGCTGGATTTGAGTTTTTCTGCCTGTTCCTGCCACGCATGGAACATATCGAACATGGAAAGGTAGGTGGTTCCCTTGGCCTTGTCCAGCCGGAGACAAAGTTCTCCGTCAATCTCATCAATGTGAAGCCCGTAAAGGTCTTCTAAGGTAAATAAGGTATGCATCAGTCCAACGTAGCTGTCAATATCTGGGACAGCAAGAGCATGAGGGGATACTTCAAAAATATCAGCCAATGCGTTCAGATATTTTTCTTTTGGACTGCGTGCCCCTTTTTCATACTGTGCAATGCGGACATCAGCCTGTGAATCACTGAATCCCAGCTGTTGACCCAAATATTTCTGCGTGAAACCACGCAGAAGTCTGAAATGGTGGATTCTTTCGCCTATTGCCATATGCTATACGGGTTATTTGATTCAGATCATAATTAAAATATTTGTGTAATTCTGAGTTAAGTGAACCACCTTCCATAGTAAGTAGAAAGTTTATTGTCGAGGTAAAGTTCATCTTTCGATTTCTGGTAAAATCATGCCCAGGATTTTTGACGTAATCTTCTATCTGACTGGACATGCTGGAAATGGCAGCGTTGAGTTTGTTGCGGACATAATCAGCGTAAAAGTTCATTAGCAATTCCTCCTAAAATGTATTCATTCAAGGAGGCTTCGCCACATTTTTTCTGACATTTGTCAAGACCTTTTTCTGTTTTATTTTATAAATTTTCTTAAGTTAATGACATTAGCTGGCCTGTGTATCCCTTGCACAGTTCATTTTGGAATCCGGCTATGGAAAGAGTGAGCTGGCACAGGGAGCCAACAACTGTTTTGGTATGAAGAAATCCCTGTCCGGCAATACCTGGGGAAATTCTTCCTGGGATGGAAAGAGCATCTATACCAAGAAAACGCAGGAAGAAGAAAACGGAAAGATGATCACCATCACAGCAGATTTCCGAAAGTATCATCAATCGAGGACTCCATTGCGGATCATTCCGCATATTTGCTTGGAGCAAAGAACGGCTCCACGCTTCGGTATCATGGTCTGAAGGGCTGTACGAATTATAAGAAGGCAGCGCAGATCATCAAGGATGGTGGATATGCAACTTCCAGCACCTATGTGCAGCGGTTGTGTGAAATCATTGAAAAGTGGGAGCTGACCAAGTATAACGCAGATTCGAATACAAAAGAGGAGACCAGTACGGTATATTACCGTGTCCGCAAGACCTGGGCGGATGCAAAGAGCCAGCTTGGAGCCTATAAGATTCTGGCTAATGCGAAGAAATGTGCGGATGAGCATCCGGGCTATTCTGTATTTGATGGAAATGGAGTGGTGGTGTATGCAGCAAAACAGCAGTTTACACCGTATACTGTGCAGGTAAAGATTAAGGACCTCTATATTCGTAAGGGTCCTGGTACGAATTATGCGAAGGGAAAATTCACAGGGATTGGGGTCTTTACCATCGTGGATGAGGCAGACGGCCCTGGAGCAACGAAAATGGGGACTCTTGAAGTCTTATACGGAAAAGCGGAAACGGGTGGATCTCTTTGGATTTTGCAACGAAATATTAAGAAAGATGGCTCTGTATTACGGTTTACATCGTAGTACAGAGCCTTTTTTTTGTTTTTTACAGCAAATATAGTTCTTTAGAACAAGAAATAGTTTTGCAGATTCTGTATACCGAAATGGGTAACCGATATAATATCTTTAGACCTATAAATAGTTCTGAAGGAGGTGTTGCAATGGACTTGAGAGATGTTGGTCTGCGTATCAAGGAAACCAGAGAGACCAAAGGACTCACACAGGAAGAGCTGGCTGCATTGGTAGATTTGAGTCCGACACATATCAGTGTGATCGAGCGTGGTCAGAAAGTACCAAAACTGGATACGTTTGTAGCAATCGCAAATGCACTGGATGTTTCAGCGGATAGTCTTTTGAGGGACGTTGTGGCACAGTCTGTAAATGGTGTGGTAAACAATCTGTCAGCAAGCATCATGAAACTGCCGCCGAAAGAGCAAAAAAGAGTCATACGTGCAATAGAAGCGTATGTGCAGGAATAGCAAGTAATGGAGGGCTGAGAAGCCCTTCTTTTTTTGTACTTTCGTAAATTCTTGTAGAACTATGTCGAACGATTTTTGTTTCAATACCTGTTTGATTATGCTATATTGTTCTATAGAACAAGAATTAAATCTACAGGTGGAGAAAAATGGAATTTAAAGAACTAATGGAGAAAGTTGCTAAGAAACATGGAACCACAGCTTTGGAGGTCTATTCAGAAATCCAGAAAGTGATTGATGTGGGGATGAAGGATTCGGATGAAGAGGTGCAAAAAAATTGGAAGAGGGTACCCTATGAGGGTGAAAAACCATCACCAGAAGAACTGATCCAGTATCTTGTTGGTGAGATGTTGTGTATGGAGGAGGAAACGTGTGAAGAAGTATAATAGGAAACAGGCGGTGGTTATGACCATTATTGGGACAATCATGGTATGCTCGGCTTGTGGTAAGGCAGAGGCAGCAGTCCCGGATGTTGTAGGCAGTATGAAAATGAACCGGGATGAAATGCTTACCGTTGTAGCAAATCAGGATAAGATTGAGGATAAAGAGGCATTTGCGAGGCTTTTGCTTCAGATGTATAAAGAAAATTCATTTGAATCCATGAAGTTTTCTGAGGATGAAGGATATCCTACCAGTCTGGATATGAATGTTTATACCAGAAAGGAAGATATAGGGGAAAAAAGATCCCATCATGACTGTAGAATACAAACCGGAAGAATGGAATGCAGAATATGATATTGTGAATGCCACAGAGCAGTTCCATCTGTATGTCGATGATGAGATGGTTGAGGATAATTAAATAAGAATCAAAGAAATAGGCTTTGTATTACGGTACGTCGTAGTGCAGAGCCTATTTTTTTGCTCGAAAACAGGAGAAAAGGAAGGGGGATGCACATTTTATAAATTTCTTACCGCCCATTTAACGATTTCGTGTCCATGGGATAGTGAAGGGAAAAGCTATAACGATAGAGATACAGAAGTGTTCCCTTCAGATTTGATGGAGGTAAAGGACATGGACGATAGACAGAGACAGCAGATCAGGGAACTCAGAGAAGAAGGCTATGGTTATGGCAGAATCGCACAAATACTTGAAATTAGTGAAAACACCATCAAGACATATTGCCGGAGGCATGGCCTTGGAGGAGTGGCAACCAATCTGGCATCATCTGAGGGGAAAAGGCAGTATTGTCCGTGCTGCAAAAGTGTGATGGAGCTGATACCGGGAAGGAAGCCGAAGAAGTTCTGCTCCGATAAATGCCGTATGAAATGGTGGAACAGTCATCTGGATCAGGTAAAACGGAAAGCCAATTATAGCTTTGTCTGCCCGGTATGTAAGAAACAGTTTTCCGTGTATGGAAATGCAAATCGGAAGTACTGTTCCCACGCATGCTACATCAAAGCCAGATTCGGAGGTGATGAGGTATGACAAGGGAACAGGGAAGAAAAGAAGTCGTGTATCAGATGACCATGAGTGCAGCACGTCGGATGTTGGAAAAGGGGCTTATTACCGAAGAACAGTATCAGAAATATGACACAAAAATGCGGCAGAAATACGAGCGCCTATAATCGGCACATTATGGGCCGAAATGGACTTGCTATAGTGCGGATAGTACGCGAATATGTCAACTGCGAAAGGAGATGGCTTTATGCCGAAAATTATAAAAATTAAGCCCAAAAAAGGTTGAACTGAAGCCAAAACTGA
>ENA-OQDL01001058-OQDL01001058.1-human-gut-metagenome-genome-assembly--contig:-NODE-1058-length-14900-cov-2.665335_pt1 | contig 14900 bp, 14 predicted proteins | sample MGYA00242782_ERZ504609 | MGnify/ENA primary metagenome ERZ504609 (study PRJEB26092, sample SAMD00036320) | human gut metagenome | host: Homo sapiens | study: EMG produced TPA metagenomics assembly of... | reverse complement strand
ATTACTATAGAACCCGCACATCTTTGGGTTGAATTGATGTAACAATAAATCATAGAACGATAAAATGAATAAACGACATTATGAACATACGTTACCCAATATACGAGGGAGTTTATCGAATACTTACTATGAAACTGGTAAAATACTTTTTATCGAAAAAGCCCGTCACAATCCTGCTGTTGGTATTAGTATTGGCAGGCGGATTGCTGGCGTACGTCAAAATGGGCAAGCTAGAAGATGCTCCGTTCACCATTAAACAGGCGCTGGTATTGACTCCCTATCCGGGAGCTTCTCCCTCGGAAGTACAGTCACAAGTTACAGATGTACTGGAAGAGTCCATCCAGGCATTGGGCGAACTCTATTACCTGAAAACGGAGAACCGTGCAGGACTGTCCAAAATCACCGTTTATGTAAAGAAAGAAACCCGTGCCGACGAAATGCAGCAACTTTGGGACAAACTGCGCCGCACAGTAAGCGACGTACAGAGCAAGCTGCCCGAAGGCGCCGGTCCCTCTGTTGTGAATGATGACTTCGGCGATGTGCTGGGCGTTTTTTACGGGCTTACCGGAAGCGGACACAGCTACCGCGAACTTGAAGATGAAGCCAAACTGATAAAGAATGAAATTCTGAAAGTAAAGGATGTTGCCAAAGTAGAGATTTACGGAACACAGACACCTACGATAGACATTTCCGTAAGTCCCTCCGTCATGGCCCGTAGCGGCATCACGATGGCCGACATCGCCCGCGCGTTCGAGGCTCAGAACAAAGTTGTGGATGCCGGCGGCATAGACGTCGGTTCCAACCGCCTGCGTATCGAGTCCACCGGAAATTTCTATTCGCTGGACGACATACGCAAGCCTTACAATCGTATCGCGCACCGGAGAGCATTTCCGGCTCGCGGACATTACCCCGGGATTGAAGAAAAGCTACCAGACCCCGGCAAGCAACCTGATGCGCATCAACGGAAACCCGCTGTCGGCATCGCCATTTCCACCGTTCCCACCGGAAAGTGTGGTCGATATGGCAGCCGCCGTCAAGGAATCGCTCCAACAGATGTCGGGCAGCATGCCCGAAGGCTTCGAACTTGTAACCCTGTACGACCAGGGCTACGAATCGGCAGTTGCCAACCAGGGTTTTATCCTCAACCTCATCATATCCGTACTTTACCGTAGTGGCAATCCTGCTCTTTTTTATCGGTTTCAAAAACGGATTGCTGATAGGCAGCGGACTGGTATTCTCCATTTTTGCCACCCTGATAGTGATGTTATGCACTGACATCGCACTTCAACGCATGTCATTGGCTGCTATCATCATCGCCATGGGCATGCTGGTGGATAATGCCATTGTGGTGTCCGACTCCGCACTGGTAAACATGCAACGGGGCATGAGAAAGCGAGTTGCCATCATGCGCGCCTGTTCCTCCACTGCCCTGCCGTTGCTGGCGGCAACCGTCATTGCCATATTGACGTTCCTGCCCATTTATTTTTCACCCCACATTACCGGTGAACTGCTTTCCTCGCTGGTAATCGTTATCGGGGTTTCGCTGATGTTCAGCTGGGTGTTCGCACTGACGCAAACTCCGTTCTTCATTCAGGAATTTGTACGCCGTCCCCGGCCGGAAGAGTTGAAAAGCGCCCTGTTCGACGGAAAGTATTACAATATGTTCCGCCGTTCCCTGCACTGGGTCATCAAACATCGCTATGCCACAATAGCCTGCATGGTCTTACTGCTGGTACTCTCTGCATGGAGCTTCAAGTTCATCCCCAAAGTATTCGTACCTGCACTGGACAAGCAATATTTTACCGTAGACGTATGGCTGCCAGAAGGTTCCAACATCGACGAAACCGGGAAGCTGGCGGAAGAAATGGCAGCATATATCCGTACACACGGGGAAGCGGAAATGGTATCTACCTTCATCGGCAGAACCCCACCCCGCTATTATCTGTCGAACGTAGCATTCGGACCTCAGTCCAACTATACACAACTGCTTGTGAAGTGCCATACTTCGGAAGAGTCGCGCCGGCTCAACGCCGCATTGCAGGACTCTATCCGCCTGAAATTTCCCGGACCGCTCATCAAGTAACAAATTCGAACTGAGCCCGCTGACGGAAGCCGTTATCGAAGCCCGCTTCCTGGGCCCCGACCCGGCAGTGCTCGATTCGCTCGTAGGGCAGGCCATCGAAATTATGCGCCGCAATCCTAAAGTAGCGGATGCCCGTAACGAATGGGGAAATATGGCATTGATGCTACGCCCCGTCTACGATCCGGTAAAAGCCGGCGAACTGGGCATCACCAAAGCGCAGATGATGCAATCCGTCAAATCCATCAGCGACGGTGTACCAGTAGGCATCTATCGGGATAACGAGAAGAAAGTCCCTGTTCTGCTGAAGTCCGAAGGATACGACATTACGGATGCGGCTTCCCTGGGCAACTTCTCCGTATGGAACGGTGAACGCTCGGCTCCCTTATCGCAAGTGACGGAACGCATTGAAACAACGTGGGAATTTCCGCAGATGCGTACCTATAACCGCCAGCTCAGCATGGCTGCCATGTGCGGCGTAAAACCTGGGCACACCATGGCAGAGGTACACGGGGAAATACGCAGTGAGATAGAGGCAATGCCGCTACCGCCGGGTTATACATTCTTTTGGGATTCGCAGTACAAAGACCAGGGTGAAGCCATGGAAGCGATTGCCAAATACTTCCCGCTGGCATTCCTCATGCTGATTGTAATTCTGGTGGCGCTGTTCGGCAACTTCCGCCAGCCCATCATCATCCTGTGCATACTTCCCCTGTCACTGATAGGTGTCGCCGTAGGAATGCTGCTCACCGGATTCGATTTCGGCTTCTTCCCCATTGCCGGCTGGCTGGGATTGCTGGGTATGATTATCAAAAACGTTATCGTGCTGATAGACGAAATCAACATTCAGCGCCGCGAAGGAGTTCCTGCTTACACAGCCGTAATAGAATCCACCGTTTCGCGTACCCGTCCCGTACTAATGGCGGCCACGACCACCATTCTCGGTATGGTTCCGTTGCTGTTCGATATTGCTTTCGGCGGCATGGCAGCTACAATTATCTTCGGACTGACATTCGCCACTTTGCTGACGCTGTTTGTCACTCCGGCATTATATATCCTGTTTTATCGTATCAAAATCAATAAGTAAGCATGAAGACATTCTATACTTTATTACTTTTTTATTTGTGTGTTCAACCCGTATTTTCCCAGCAGGATTCCCTGCTGGAGAAATTATAGGGCAATGGCTCTGGACTATAACCACGACTTGCGTGCGGCAGACAAGAACATAGCTTCCAGCATGGAGCTGATAAAAGCCGCCAAAGCCGATTTAAAGCCCAAGCTGTCGGGAGACGCAAACTTCCAGTACACCGGAAATCCCATCGAACTTACCGTGAACCTGCCCCAAAGCAATCCTCTCACTTTCGAAGGGCGTGACATGAAATACGGCGCATCCCTCTCGTTGATGCAGCCCCTCTACACCGGCGGACGCATCCGCGAATCCATCCGGCTGGCAAAGCACCAACAATCCATGAATGTTCATCAGGCGGAACTGCTCCACTCCTCCGTATGCTACCAGACGGATATGCAATACTGGAATGCCGTAGCCCGCCGGGAACTGATGAACATAGCCACAGACTACCGCAATTCGGTCGCTTCACTGGCGCGCACTATCCGCGAACGCGTTGAGGCGGGACTTGTCGACCCTCAAGACCTGCTCATGGCAGAAGTCAAACTCAATGAAGCCGAATACCAGGTATTGCAGGCACGTAACAGTTTTGAGACCGGACGCATGGCGCTCAACTCCCTGATAGGGATGCCGCTCGAATCCGAGACCGAAGTGCAGGAGTCCATTCCCGTAGTGCTTCCGTCCGACAACCTGTCGGCATCCGACGGAAGCAACCGTCCCGAACTGCTTATGGCGCACGACCAAATAAAAATAGCCGAAAGCCAGGGCAAGCTGACGGACTCCAAATACAAGCCGCAACTGTATGTCGGAATAGACGGCAGCTATTCCTCACCCGGCTATGACTTCAAAACCGACCTCGACCCTAACTATGCCATATACGCCAAATTGTCCGTTCCTATTTTCGAATGGGGCAAACGACGCAACGAAAAACGCTCTTCCGCCTGGAAAGTAGGCATGGCAAACGACTACCTCAATAAAGTGACGGATAACGTAAACCTCGAAATACAAACCTCCCGCACTTCTCTTGCACAAGCCATAAAACAGGTGGACCTCACCGGAAGTTCCCTTGAGAAAGCACGTGAAAACGAACAGAAGGCACTGGAACGTTATGAAGAGGGGAAAATCTCCATCATGGAAGTCATTGAAGCCCAGAACTACCGGCAAGCCTCGCAAATAAACTACGTACAAGCCAAAGTTTCGGCACAAAGCTCCTACTCCGGCCTGATAAAAGCATTGCACAACTATTGAGTTTTCCCAAAACATTATAACTTTGTCCCCCATGAAATGGAATAATCTGATATACGGCATTCTGTTCTCCGGATTAGGAGCGTTCTCCTACTTCCTGCTGGTAGACTACACCAATCTGTCTCCTCATATTGCCGATGCACTCTATTCCCGCGGAGCGTTCATCTATTTTATCCTGGCATTCAATGTGCTGGGATATGCTACCCTCCGCCTCAGTTCATGGATTAATACACAATATGCCGTAAATATGCGTTCACGGTGGAAAATTCCTGTCATCTATCTGGCAGGCATGTCGCTCTTCCTGTTGCTAAACTACGGACTGCTTGTTAGCGCCAAAATACTGGCGGGAGCAGCCAATCCGTTCTCCATTCAGCCAAGAGGATGGTGGATGCTGATTACCATCTGGCTTGTGGAACTTGTTGTCTTGGGATTATTACTGGCAAACCGTTCTACCCAAAAGGCGTTGAGGCTGCAACAACGGGCGGCTGTATTGCAGGCCGAAAACGACACGGCACGCTACACCGCCCTGCAAAACCAGCTCAATCCTCATTTTCTGTTCAACAGCCTCAACACGCTTATAGCTGAAATTGAGTATAACCCCAAAAATGCGGTACACTTCACCAAGCACCTGTCCAGTGTTTACCGTTACGTGCTGCAAAGCCAGGACAAGACACTGGTGACGCTCGGCGAAGAGCTGGAATTTATCCGTTCGTACCTTTTCCTGCACGAGGTCCGTCTGGGCAACTGCCTTACGTGCCAAAACAACGTTCCTGCGGAATATGCGGAAAAGATGCTGCCGCCCCTCACGCTGCAATTATTGGTAGAGAATGTAATCAAACACAATTCCATCACTCCCGGCAAACCTATGGTTATCACTATCCGCATCGAAGATGAGTATCTGTCCGTCAGCAATCCGATACACCCCAAAAAGAGTGTCGCATCATCCGGAATAGGACTGGAAAACCTTGCCAAACGTTGCGAACTGATGTCGGACAAGAAAATCATTATCAAGAACGAAACCGAAAAATTTACTGTAAAAGTCCCTTTGCTATATGAATAAGCCTGCTATTGCCATCATTGAAGACGAGATTCCTGCTGCCCGCCTGCTGCATTCCATGATTGCCCGCTTGCGCCCGGAATGGGACATCACCGTAATTCCCGGCAGTGTGGAAGAAGCTACCGAGTGGTTTGCCACGCATCCCCACCCCGACCTTCTCTTCCTCGACATACAACTTGCCGACGGCAACTCGTTCGACTTTCTGTCGGCAGCTCATCCCTCATCCACCATCATCTTTACCACTGCTTACGACCAGTATGCAGTCCGTGCTTTCACCGTCAACAGCATCGACTATATCCTGAAGCCGATAGATGAGCAGCGTTTGCAGGAAGCCATTGATAAATACGAACACTTGCAGCAGTGCAGCAATCCCCGTCCCGACGACTATCTGGCAACTCTGCTGGATGCCCTGCAATCCAAAGAAAAGCAATACCGCACCCGTTTCCTCATATACCGCGCCGACCGTTTCTGGTCTTTGCAGGTCAGCGATATAGCTTATTTTTATTCGGAGAACAAAATGACCTTTGCCGTTACCCGCAACAATCAGGAACATGTACTCGACCTCTCGTTGAATAAGCTTTCCGAACAACTGGATCCCGACCGCTTCTTCCGTGCCAACAGGCAAATTATCCTGTGCATCGATGCCATAGACCATGCCGAACCCTACTTCAACGGAAAAATATCGGTAACGGTACGTCCGCCGTATAAGAGTAAAATCACAATCAGCGAGGAGAAACTCGCCGCTTTCAAACGCTGGCTTAATTTTTAATTCAAAAGAAAGGCGTATCTTTGCACCCGATTTTACCAAACTACTTTCTATAAGCATGAAAAAAGGACTGCTATACGCTATATTGGCATCTGTGCTATGGGCCATCGTAAACCCGTTCATCAAGCAAGGGCTCAGTTATGATTTTACTCCGATGAATTTTGCCGGGCTGCGTTTCACCAGTGTAGGCGTTCTGCTTTTTGCCTATACCTGGCACAAGGGGATGTGGCAGGAAATCAAGCAGCACCGCAAACTGTTCCTCAATCTGATATTCATTAATATGTTCATGGGTTATACGGCCTTTTATTTCGGAGTGGACTTCGTAAGCGGGGCTATATCATCCATCATCATGGGCATGACGCCACTTATCAATGTACTGCTTGCCCATCTGCTGGCAAGTAACGACAAACTGAACGGTTACAAAATCGTCAGCCTCATCATCAGCCTTGCAGGCCTCTTGCTGATTGTAGGGATGGGCAGCGACGGTGAACCGCTGGACTGGAAAGGCATCACAGGCATCATACTACTGTTGCTCAGCATTATCTTTCAGGGCTATTCCGCCATCTCCGTATCCGAAGAGAAAGGCAAGGTCAACCCTATCTTCCTGAATGCCGTACAGATGTTTTTCGGTGGCGCCCTTATCTACGTCATAGGACTGGGCACGGAAGGTTATCACTCTTTCATCGGCAAGCCTGCCGGATTTTATATCAGCCTGGGCATCCTCGTATTTATTTCCGTCTTTGCATTCAGCTTCTGGTTTATGGCGTTACAAAGCAAAGGCGCAAAAGTCAGCGACATCAATATGTGCCGCCTTATCAACCCGATTCTCGGAGCTGTATTAAGTTGGATAATGCTTGCAGGAGAATACCCCACATTCAGTTACGGTAGCGGGAATGCTGATTATTGTCAGTTCGCTGGTTATTTATTTTAAAGGAGCGGAGATTGTAAAATACATCAGTACAAGGAAATAAACAGAACGGCTAAAGCAGCATGATATGATTTTACTCACACAATCAGAAGAAAGCATCAGGCTCTTTCCAGAACTTCATATCCTTGCGGATAGAATTATGTGAGAAAGCACAGAAAAATGACTATAAAATGGCATATGAAGTGGTTATGCTCTATCATCTTCATATGCCATCTTATTTTTTAGGGACATTTACTGGATATCCCTAATTATAGTATATTTCATGATGAACTTGATTTATTGAGTCAATTTACTATAGCTGATAAGGTAATACTAAATAAACCAATGATGATCATCGGTGAATCTGGTGATATTGGGCAGTTACAATGGTATGTATTCTATTCTACACTGATTACCCGCTTTGCCCAATCCCCTGCTTGCTTTGCACTTCCATTGCATAGCCGTCCTGCCTGCCATCCGATTTGAGGATATAGCGCCTTGAGCTGTTTCACGCTACCTGTAATAGAACTGCCGCCGGAAGTGGCAAATGGAATGACGGTCTTACCGGAGAAGTCATATTTCTCAAGAAATGTATTGACCGGACGAGGACACAAATCCCACCATATCGGATAACCGAGGAATACTACGTCGTAATCTTTCAGATTGAGTGTCTCCCCACCCAATGCAGGACGTGAATTTTCATCCGCCATTTCTACCGAACTACGGCTTGCTTTGTTATTCCAATTAAGGTCTGCCGAAGTGTAGGCTACAGCCGGAGTAATCCGATACAGCTTACCGTTAACAGCTTGAGCAATGGCACCGGCAATTTTTTCCGTAGTTCCGGTGCAGGAGAAATAGGCCACGAGAATTTTCTTATCGGATTGCATACCGGTATCCGTTGTCTGATTTTTGTGCTTTCGATGAGCAACTGAAAGTTAGTAAACTCATAATTACCAATATAAATTGTTTCATTTTGTTATGATTTGAATTTTTTTATTTGTCACGATGGGGTGACCTGAGCATCTCCTTATGCCTATCATACGTTTACGTATATTTGTTGAGACACTCGTTTCTTCAAGAAGAAAGAAGAAATAGACTCGGTCGCAATTACCGCTTATTTGTTTCGAGGTTATCATACTCTTCGTCCGTCACCGGTTCGAGCCATTCATTGAAAGCACTTTCACCGGGAACCTCGAAAGCCAGATGAGCAAACCAACAGTCTGCAGCAGCTCCATGCCAGTGCTTGACGTTTGCCGGAATATGGATAACCGTGCCCGGGAGAATTTCCACGGCAGGTTTCCCCTCTTCCTGATACCAGCCGCGTCCGGCTACGCCAATCAGCATTTGTCCGCCACCACTTTTGGCACGATGGATGTGCCAGTTATTGCGGCAACGAGGTTCAAACGTAACATTGGATATATTCACCTGCTCGCGCGAAATGGGAGCAAGGTAACTGTTGCCGGTGAAATACTTCGCGTATGCAGTGTTCGGTTCGCCGACAGGAAAAATCATTCCGCGCTGGAAAGCGGCTTTAGCATCTTCACCAACGGCATCTTCCGCCCATACGTCTTTTGCCAGATTGAACGCCGCCCATGCTTTCGGCCAACCGGCATAAAAACCGATATGGGTAATGATTTCGGCAATCTCAGTACGGGTAATGCCGTTCTTCTTTGCCGACTGCAGATGAAATACGAGCGAATTGTCTGTAATACCCTGACTGATAAGTGAGGTAACGGTTACTAAACTACGGTCGCGCAGACCAAGCTTGTCGGTGCGACTCCACACTTCTCCGAAAAGAACATCGTCGTTGAGCTCCGCAAATTTAGGGGCGAACTCTCCTAATCGGGTGCGCCCGGCTGTCTGTACTATTTTCTCCTGTGCCATAATATTGAAAGTTAAGATACTGAATACTGAAATTAAAAGAATCCTGTTCATAGTCATTCCATTTACCGTATGAAGTTAGTGATATTTCCGGTTGTTTTCCAATTGCAAAATTACCACGATTACGCAAACCGAGTTGTATATGATTTACGGATATTTATACCCGAATCATTGATTCTGAAATTAGAGAGGTATGCAATTCAACATATCCGAACCGGGAATGACGAGAACAAATAAGGGAAGCAACCATCCTCAACAAAGCGAAAAGAGACGGAATACCATAACAAGAACGTACCTTATTCAGACAGGCTTTTACTTTTTATTCTTCTCAGTATTTTAGGGAACTGCCAGAAAAACAGCAGCGTACAGCAAATGGCAGCCGTAGCATCGGATATGGCTTCTGCCGCATATACACCTGCTACTCCCATAAAATGCGGCAGTATCAACGCCAACGGTATCAGCAGGATTACCTTACGCAGCAATGCTATGAAAAATGGATATTCTGGCCTGCCCCAACGCCACGAACATATTCTGACAGGCACGCTGTAAACCGAAAATCGTCATACCGCCCAAGAATACAGGCATCGTCCAGCGAACAGTTTCTATCAGCCTTGCATCGCTCGTAAAGGCGGATGCCACAATCGCAGGGAAGCAAATCATAAACAGCATCAGGACGAGATTGAAAGAAAACATTGTAATCAGCGCAATCCGGAAGCACTCCTTCACACGCTGCTTGTCGCCATGCCCGTAGTTATAGCTTGCCACCGGAACAAACCCCTGCGCAAACCCCGTCAGCGGCACGCTGGCAAACTGCATAGACGTTTGCAGGACGGTAAGCGCACTGACATAGATATCTCCGAATTCTTTCAGACTGCTGTTGAGCACAAACCCCACCAGGCTTTCCGTACTCGCCATGATAAAAGGCGATACGCCGAGCGCCAACATGGAGAGCACGATACTCTTTTCCAGCTTCATATACCGCCTTTCCAAAGGCAGGGAAGCGCGCCGTGAGAAAAGGAAGGACAGCACCCACACCGCACTGCAAGCCTGCGACAGCACCGTAGCCAACGCAGCGCCTTTCACTCCCATATCCAACCAGAATATGAATATAGGATCAAGAATAATATTCAACAAAGCCCCTATCAACACCGAACACATGGCAACCGCAGGGCGCCCCTGTGCATTGATGAAAGCATTCAGTCCGGTAGACACTTCCACAAACAGCGTCCCCAACAGATAAATGGAAAGATAGTCTTCCGCATAGCCCAGCGTATGCTCCGAAGCACCCGTAAAAAGCAGGATAGGCTCCATAAAGGTATAGGCTATGAACGAAGTGAGCAAAGTGAAAAGAATCAACAGAGTAAAGCCATTGCCAAGTATCTTTCCGGCACGGCGACGGTTGCCCTGTCCGAGGGCAATGGCAGCCAACGGAGCACCGCCACCACCCACAATGGCGGAGAAAGAAGAAATCAGCACAACGAGCGAGATGGTCACTCCCACTCCCGCCAGCGCATCGGTTCCGATGCCCGGTATGTGTCCGATGTAAATACGGTCTACAATGCTGTAAAGCAGATTGACAAACTGTGCTGCCACCGCAGGCAGCGCCATCTTGAAAACCAAAGGCAGCATACGCTCCGTGCCCAGGCGTTCTTCGTACTTATTAGTCATGATTGGCAGAGTTTACTCTTATTCTCTTAGATTCTGTTGTTACGGAAGAGTGCTTATTTCCGGCTGACGATTGTACCCGTAGCCTGATTGGTAGGCATTACCAGCACTTCCGCCACCTGTATATGTTCGGGAACGGCAGCGGCAAAGTACACCACTTCGGCAATGTCGTCGCCTGTAAGCGGACGGATGCCCTTGTACACATTATCGGCAGCCGCCTTGTCGCCACGGAAGCGCACTACGGAGAAGTTCGTCTCCACCAGGCCGGGCTTGATATTGGTTACCCGTACGGGAGTATCCACAAGGTCGATGCGCAAGCCGTCTGACAACGCCTTTACGGCAGCCTTGCTGGCACAGTATACACTACCGCCCGGATAGGCATAGTCGCCTGCAATGGAACCCATATTGATGACATGGCCGCGTCCGCGTTCCACCATTCCGGGAACCACCAGGCGGGTCATGGCAAGCAATGCTTTGATATTGGTATCAAGCACGATGTCCCATTCGTCCGGATTGCCTTCGTGTTCCTGTCCACGCCGATTACCAGTCCGGCATTATTAATGAGGATATCTATCGCTTTCCATTCTTCGGGAAGCGAGTCAAGAGCCGCTTTCGCAGCCCCGCGGTCGCGTACGTCGAAAGGCAGCAGACAGACATCCGCGCGATATTCCGTTTCCAGTTCGCGCTTTACGGCAGTCAGTTTCTCTACATTCCGTCCGTTGAGAATCAGGCGGTAACCATTCATGGCAAACTTACGTGCACAGCCCTCTCCTATACCCGAAGAAGCACCTGTGATGAGTACTGTTTTCTTTTCCATTTCTTACGAAGACTTTAATGTTACGGACTGCAAAGTTAGGACTTATTTGCGAGTATCGGTCAATTACCCGCAATTTATAACTCATGACTCTGTTTTGGGTTGTTCGATTTTTCTTTTCCCAAGTATTTCCTTCCATTTCTTTTGCGAGTTCTTTGGAGGCGTTTTATGAGAACAAAGCGAGTGTGTGGCGAATAAAAAGAGGAAACATCCGCCTCCAAAGAACTCGCAAAAGAATGCTGAACAATTTTTTAAACAAACTCTAAGTTTTCAAGAAAATATGTACCTTTGCGCCACATTTTTTTATGCCTGACTATATCAGGCAGAGATTTGTTTAATTAGTTTGGATAAAGTAAGAAACGCTTATGCAAAAGTCCGACTGCATCATCGGTGTAGAGCACGTATCGAAGTTTTTCGGAGACAAAGCCGTACTGAATGATGTGAATTTGTCTGTCCGCAAGGGCGAGTTTGTAACGATACTGGGACCGTCCGGTTGCGGAAAGACGACATTGCTGCGTCTGATTGCAGGCTTCCAGACAGCTTCGGAAGGAGTGATTACCATTGCAGGAGAAGACATCACGCAGACACCGCCCCACCGCCGCCCGGTGAATACGGTGTTGCCAGAAGTACGCCCTGTTTCCCCACCTCAACGTATTCAACAACATTGCTTTCGGCCTCAAGCTGAAGAAGCTCCCCGCCGCCACTATCGAAAAGAAAGTGAAGCAGGCGCTCCGCATGGTGGGCATGACCGACTATGAAGACCGCGACGTGGACTCCCTCTCCGGCGGACAGCAACAGCGCGTTGCCATAGCCCGTGCCATCGTCAACGAACCCGAAGTGCTGCTCCTCGACGAGCCCCTTGCCGCCCTCGACCTGAAGATGCGCAAGGACATGCAGATGGAACTCAAAGAGATGCACCAGAAGCTGGGCATCACCTTCGTATACGTCACCCACGACCAGGAAGAGGCCCTCACCCTGAGCGACACCATCGTCGTGATGAGCGAAGGCAGGATACAGCAAATCGGCACTCCGACAGACATCTACAACGAGCCTATCAACTCTTTCGTAGCCGACTTCATCGGCGAGAGCAACATACTGAACGGTGTCATGGTGCACGACCGGCTCGTCCGCTTCTGCGAACACGAGTTCGACTGCGTGGATACCGGTTTCGGCGACCGTACACAGGTGGACGTCGTAATCCGTCCGGAGGACATCTACATCTTCGAACCCTCGGATGCGGCGCAACTCACGGGAACCGTAACAAGCTCCATCTTCAAAGGCGTGCACTACGAAATGCTGGTACAGACCCGCGAGGGCTACGAGCTGATGGTGCAGGATTACCACTGCTTCGAGGCAGGCCGCGAAGTGGGTCTGCTGGTAAAACCTTTCGACATCCACGTAATGAAGAAAGAACGCACCTGCAACACTTTCGAGGGCAAGCTCCTGGACGAAACGCACGTGGAATTCCTGGGTTGCAGCTTCGAATGCAGTCCGGTGCAAGACATCGGTCCCGAAACGCCTGTAACGGTGGAAGTGGACTTCCAAAACGTCATCCTGGAGGATAACGAAGAAGACGGACGACTGACGGGCGAAGTGAAATTCATCCTCTACAAAGGAAACCATTATCACCTCACCGTGTTTACCGACTGGGACGAGAACATCTTCGTAGACACCAACGACGTTTGGGACGACGGAGACCGCGTGGGCATACGGATAGCGCCCGAAAACATCAGAGTGATAAAACGATAAGATATCATCCCGTCATCTTACCGTCCATAATCCTAATATAATAAAGCAATACTTGATTAAATAGAGTAGCGCTTGATATAAGATATAATAGAGTAATGCTTGATAAGTTATCCCATTTCTTCCTGCGGCGACGCAACTGGACACTGCCCTACGCACTGTTCCTGCTGATATTTGCGATAGTGCCGCTACTGCTGATTGTGCTGTACGCCTTTACGGATGCCGACGGAGCTTTCACCTTTGCCAACTTCCGCAAGTTCATGATGCACCCGGAGGCGATGAACACCTTCATCTACTCCATCGGCATCGCTCTCATCACCACGCTGACCTGCCTGTTACTGGGTTATCCGGCGGCATACATCCTCAGCCAGAAGCAGTTCAACACTTCGCAGACCATGGTGGTGCTGTTCATCCTACCCATGTGGGTGAACATACTGATACGCACACTCGCCACAGTGGCGCTGTTCGACTTTCTGAACCTGCCCTTGGGCGAAGGCGCACTTGTGTTCGGCATGGTCTACAACTTCCTGCCGTTCATGATATACCCCATCTACAACACTCTGCAGAAAATGGACCGCAGCCTCATAGAAGCCGCCCAAGACCTCGGAGCCACCCCCTTGCAGGTATTCGGCAAAGTAATCCTGCCCCTCTCCATGCCGGGCATCATGAGCGGCATCGTAATGGTATTCATGCCTACGGTAAGCACCTTTGCCATAGCCGAACTGCTGACGATGAACAACATCAAACTCTTCGGAACAACCGTGCAGGAGAACATATACAACGGAATGTGGAACTACGGTGCAGCCCTGTCGCTCATCATGCTGTTGCTGATAGGCGTCACCATCCTCTTTACGAACGAAGAGGACGGCGCATCCAATGAAAGCGGAGGTGTGATATGATGACGCGTATTCTTGCCAAAGGGTATCTGTGGCTGCTGCTTGCGCTGCTGTACTCGCCTATCCTTATCATCATGGTATTCTCTTTCACCGAAGCCAAAGTGCTGGGCAACTGGACGGGATTCTCCACCAAGCTGTACAGCTCCCTCTTCACAGGCGGCATGCACCACTCGCTGACGAGCGCCATCTGGAACACCTTTGCCATTGCCATGTTAGCAGCCACCGCCAGTACGGCGTTGGGCAGCATCGCGGCCATCGGTATCTTCAACCTGCGCACACGCACGCGCCGGGTAATGAACTTCGCCAATGCCATTCCGATGATGAATGCGGACATCATTACGGGCGTGTCGCTGTTCCTGCTGTTCGTCAGTTGCGGTATCTCGCAGGGATTCACAACCGTGGTACTGGCACACATCACATTCTGCACCCCTTATGTAGTGCTGAGCGTAATGCCCCGCTTGAAGAAGATGAACCAGAACGTGTACGAAGCCGCCCTCGACCTTGGCGCCACTCCCTTTCAGGCATTGCGCAAGGTAATTCTGCCGGAGATACTTCCGGGCATGATCAGCGGCTTCATCCTTGCCTTCACGCTCTCTATCGACGACTTCGCAGTAACCATATTCACCATTGGAAACGAAGGACTGGAAACGCTCTCCACCTACATCTACGCCGATGCGCGCAAAGGCGGACTGACACCGGAGCTGCGTCCTCTGTCCA
>ENA-OQDL01001057-OQDL01001057.1-human-gut-metagenome-genome-assembly--contig:-NODE-1057-length-14907-cov-10.302774_pt1 | contig 14907 bp, 15 predicted proteins | sample MGYA00242782_ERZ504609 | MGnify/ENA primary metagenome ERZ504609 (study PRJEB26092, sample SAMD00036320) | human gut metagenome | host: Homo sapiens | study: EMG produced TPA metagenomics assembly of... | reverse complement strand
ATTTCCGCAGCTAGATGACGTTGCGGTATCTTCATCAGATTCGACGTTTGCGCAGGTCGCGCCGATACGACGACTTGGCGCATCGTTGTGACAAAATGACGCATCGTTGTGACAACTTGACGCATAGATGTGACAAGTTGGCGCATCGTTGTGACAAAATGACGCATCTGCATGACCTGCGGATTGTTGAAAACTCGAGTTTTCAACAGCCGAGATGTGACAAGTTGGCGCATCAGCCTGACCTGTGCTTTGTTGAAAGTCGAAATCGAGGATTTGCCCGCCCCGCGAGGCGGAAACGGGCGTCGTCGCCTCAATCGCGGCATTGATTTTCTCCTGGACGGCGAAGTAGGAGCGCGGCGACTTCATGCCGTTCGCCTCCCTGCCGGTACGGTACAGCTCGTTGTAGCCGATGAGGCCCGCCTTGCAGAGGCTGCCGAGCGCACGCTGGACGGAGCGGCGCGAGATATACAGGTCGAGGGCGAGCTGGTCCTGCGTGACGTAGTAGCCGTATGCCGAATGATGGCTCATCGAGTAGATCTTGGCGTAGACCGACAGCTCGGCGCTGGATGCCTTGAGACCCAGCCCTGCCGGGTCCACCATCCAGTCGAAAACGGTATAGAAATTGCGATCTAGGGCGTTATCAGGACATCTTGTCGTAGGCATTGTCATCGACCTCGCCTTCGCTTGATTCGCTTGTCGACTCGATATCTGCAGAACTGTCCGCCGCGCCGGCGAGAATCGACTCGACGGCATCGTAATCGCACTTGAAGCTCATGGAGAGCCCGTCCTCATCCATGACGGCGCAGACGAGCCCCTTGGCGGCAAGCTCGTTAAGTGCCTTGAAGACGCGGGCGATGCCGCCCTCGCGGGAGCCACGGCGAGCGGGGCTCCCCTCATCGAGAGCCTGAGCAATGTATTTCGAGGTGATGCGGTCGCGGGCGGGGTCGTTGGTGCAGTCGCGCTCGAAGATGAGGGCGAACACGATCGCGCGAGGCCCGTTGAGCCCGAGCTTGTTCATCCAGCCGTACTGCTTCCAGTAGGGCTCCTGCTCCAGGCGCTGGCGTGCGGGGTCGTTGTGTCCGAAATCCATGATAGTCCTCCTATTTCGCTATCGACATGACTCTGCTCCGGCTGTTTCGGCCGGAAGGCGTTTCGATAGGAGAGGGAGAGCTGGATGACTGCTCGCCGACGCATGCAACCCAAGTGCTCGGCTCGTTCTCGCCGACATGGGTGCGCTCGATGTAGCCGCGTTCGGACAGATCGCTCAGAACACGCCTGACGGTCGTGACCGATGTGTTGCTGAGGAACGCGAGTTTAGGTTTTGAGACGCTGAGGCCCTCTTCGCCTGCTTCACAGACCAAGGCAAAGATGATGAGCTCGTTTCCCGATAAATCGAGATCGCGCATCATCCACGGGTCGATGGTGAAACTCATTTGAGATCACCTGCCAAAGTGCGCGTGCATGGCGAAAAGACCCCGAAGGGCTTGATGCCCTCGGGGTCGATAGCTAACGGATTGCACGGATAGGCGGCAGCATTCACAGCTGCACGCCCAGCAGGGCGGGTCATGCAGTTCATCTCCTATCGTCCGGCTTGGGGAACCGGTATGCTTTGATTTTGTGGCGCGATGCCGAGCTTGTCAACTAGGCATTTTTGAGAAGGGTCTTGAGTAGCAGCTTGCCGAGCTGGGCTTCTCCGATCTGGTCGATTAGTGCCTCATCCACCTCAACTTCGTCGTCTTTCATAAGAGCCGCACTATCGGGCGCACCTGCGCCCAGAAGGGTCTCGCCTCCGAAGATATCCACGCCGTATTTTTTGAAGAGCGGGGCGTACTGCTCTTTGATTTTCTCCCTCGCAAGGCAGCGCTCGCTCACGCTCTTGTAGAGAGCCTCGTAGCTGATTCCCGCGAGCTTGAAGATATAATCGCGGTTGAAGGTGAAGCGGTTTTGGAGGCGTTGGTACTCGATGGTATCAGCGCGACACATGGATTGGAGCTTCGAGCGGCTGCAACCGAGGACCTTGGCGGCCTGGTCGGAGTTGAGAACGAGCGGGAGCTGCAAGAGCTCCTCATCGCTGAAGGATGCGGACTTGGCGCTCTTTTTGACTGCGGTATTCATCACGCTACATCTCCTCCGCGACAGACGCGAAGGACGTCTTTGCCATGCGCTGCATCTGCTCCTCGACGGCAGAGTCGAACGCGTCCAAAAGACGGGCGGCGCCTTCCGCGGGCAGCATCGCCCTCACGAACACGAATTCACTAGCGGTCGGCTCGCGAAGGAAGTTACACTGCTCATCGAGAAGTGCGGAAGCTCCGATCGACTCGTTGATGGCGGTGGCGAAAAATTTCGTGTCCTCGACGTAATCCAAGAGGATCTTGGATGCGGACTCCGGTACAGGGTTTGTGGTCATCGTGTCTCCGTAACTAACGAACTACTTGGGGCATAGTTGACGAATGTGGAATGGTATTCCTCATTCGTAGCTACGAGCGAGATATTAACCCTTTTTTCGATTCTGGGCAATATAATTTGGAATTGTAATTTACATACGTGGAAACCACCTATTTGCGCGATTTATATCTACATACGCGAAAATGACTTCCGAATCATGTATTCTGTAGCCAAGTAGCAACCCGACTACAGATAGGGGAGACCATGACATTCAAGGAAATTCTTGAGAAGTACGGTGTCACCGCATCGGAACTCAGCCGCAGGTGTGGGGTTTCCACCTCGACCCTGAGCACGTTCGTGAACGGAAGGTCAAAATGCCAGAACATGCAGATATCCACGTTTCTGAGGATCTGCAAGGGTTTGGACATTCCGTTTGAGACATTCGTGGAAGACCTGTTCGATGGGGAGGAGGAGAACCCCGGCAAGAAGGCCCTCCTCTCGGGTGACGAGGAATCCCTCGTGAGCGATTTCAGGGGCTTCAACGCGCAGGCGAAGTCCTGTCTCATGCGCGTATCGAGTGCCATGAAACTCGACCCCTCCAATATGCAGAGAAACCGCGAGACACAGGCCGAAGCGCAGGCGTCCCCGTCGGCAGATACCAGTCCGGACGCGCCGGACAAGACAGATTAGCACGGCAGAGGCGGGTACATATGCGCCCGCTATTTCAAAATGCAGCTACAGAGCTATATGGGTAGGCATGTAGGCGCATAGCTGCATAGCCGACTACGCGACACCATACAGGTATAGCCAGAAGAAAGACGGGAGTTATTTACCATGGCCGAGAAAAAGCAGGCCGCCACTCCGAAAAAGCAGATAGCGGGCAAGGACCGCCCCTACTCTAAGCTGGAGTCGCTCATCAAGGGATCCGGATACTCAAACAGCCAGGCGGCAAACCTTGCCGGCATTCCGGTGAGCACGTTGACGACGATTATCCGCCCTGAAACCGACTTGGGAACGGTCCGCGTCTCTAACTTGCTCGCCCTTTGCCGGGTCTTGAACATAACCATAGAGCAGCTCTTCAACACCGAGATGCCAGTAGCCGACGACACCGATGCCCCTGTCGGGCAGAGGCTTGAGTTGGTCACGCTGTTCAATCGCCTCAATACCGAGACCCGCGGCGAGCTGCTCGGCATAATGAGGAGCCTTGCGAAAGACCCGAACCGCCTAATGGTCTGGCCGAAGGATGAAGAATAATCAAACTTGCAGGTAGCCATGGAGTCGGCTACCAGACTAAAAAGATGTGGCGCTACAAGGTTACATAGCTACATAGCTACACGGCTTCACGCCTACATAAGCCGAGATTGACTCATGGCTGCAAGATGTTAATCGGCAAGGCGCTCATCCTTGAAACTCAAACACGCCGACTTTTTGCTAGGCTGTATAGAGGAAAACCTCCCTTCAGCAAGTGAAAGAGAGGTTTTCCTCAACTGCCTCACGGCGCAATTACACGAAGGTCGACTTCTTTACCCTTCTCTATCTAGAAGGCATTGCTTTTGAAACTGCCGTAAAACTATTACCGGAGATAAGATCCGCTTCATCCTTTTTAGCATCCATGAGCTGATCTATAGATTCTAAAGATTCGGTCTTCGTCAGCCCGCGCTCTTCCTTCGCCAATGAATAGGCGGGCAAAATAATGGAATCAAGGCGTGTTTTGATAAAGCTCTTGAAAAATTCCACCTTAATGGGGGAAAGGGTCGGGCAGCTTTCAATCAGACTGTTGATAGCGCCGACGTCAATGCGGTCAGTAAGATACAGAAGTACTTTTCTAGCTGGAGCGCCATAGCTTGACAGCAGGAAGTCATCATAATGGGGGCGTATTCCATCAATAAGCAATCGGACATTGGGAAAGGTGTGCATTCGCGCCCTAAGCTCATCGGGGAGTCTCGTGAGTCTTTCCATCTCGGGTTCGCCAAGGCGTGGGTAGAAAGCAGAGCCGCAATCATATATTGGGGCAACGGACAACGCGGTTCTATTATTCCAGTCCGCTAGATAGCCCCAGTTGCCCGCATGCCTATCGAAATTGCCTATCAGGCTGTCGAGACAGAGGGTCTCCCAAAATCTAGTAATAGCTTCATCTCTAATTGGTTCGAGCCAAGGATGCGTGTTAAGAAGATTGATCGTGAAATCATACTCCGGAGTGCGACGGTTCGTGCTTGAAGCTCCTGGCATACTGTTCTCAAGATCCGAAAACTGTCGTAGGAATACTGGAGTTGGAGAGTTGTGGACAAAGTCTTTGCAGGCAACCACACTCCTGCCTCGATACGTTCCGATTAGCGTCTCTTGGGTCTCAAGACCAAGACTACTTGAAACTTGGCACCCGAGAAACTCCGAGGTGGGAGCGCTTTCATAGCTAGCCTGAATCATATTCTTTTTGTTGGGTTCTAACGGTGTTCCGAATTTAAACATGTACCACTCATTGTTATACAAATCGTTGTACTTTTCATCGGAACCCGAATTAGAGTCTTTATCAAACTTCAAATCGCTAAAGTCAATCAGCTTGCTCATCGAACCAACCTCCGTTCAGATAGTATTTATGCAGAAGGTCATCCTTGTCCTCGGACAATTCCCTCAGCGTGCCGTGGAGTTCGTCCATATAGCAATCGAGCAAATGGTCATCGCTCTCCCAAGCATCCAGGAAATCGCGGATGCATTGAGATGAGTCCGCGGGAACCTCGAAATCCCAGTCCTCGGGCTCCTTGATTTCATATCCCTTGATTACACGCATAATGCCTCCTAACGCTACGCGGTAATTTTACCAATCTGCCAATACTCAAAATAGTTGAATAATGATGCAGAATTGCAGAATTGAAGATTCACTCGCTCACGGCTACAGAACTACACACCTACCCAGCTACCTGAATACCCGCTCTACTTCAGGCAGACGACATACCACTTGCCGCCGTCGGCGATAATCGACCTGCGGTGCGTCCTGTTCTCGCGACCGATGACATAGACATCGCGGACATATGCGAACCTGCCCGCGGTACGGGATGGGCACATGAGCGGGGCACCGCTACTCGAGATGGCAAACCTCCGCCCATCGGGCCAGATGATGCATGTCGGGTTGCCGCACGCATCCTTCTCAACCGCCACCTCCACGAGATTCAACGGATCTCCAACCATTCGCCCTCCACAAGACAGATATCGTCCATACGCCCGCGATTCCGCGAGCCTTTTTTGATTAAGCGTCCCACGCGGCTACCGTCCACACGGGATGCTTGCCGCTGCGGCATGCCCCACGTTCACGTCAAGGCAGGGCGATGGTACCCACTCGGCCTTTTCCTTCCGTCAACGCGCACCAAAGCTAGCTACATAACTACACGCTACCGTACATGTCAGGTAGCCGCCTACTGGGCTACACGGCTACAGCCAAGCCGATGCCGCTGCCAGATGGCGCGTTTCGAGAAAATCACATGCATCCTTACCCAACACCTGCTGCCGCTGCGGCAACAGGTGAATGCCAATGCATGGATTGGCGTATTTTCACGGGGCTAGCAAAACCTCCGAGTGGAAGGAGACCTCGATATGCGCAAACGCGAGGCAAAGAACAAGAAGACGATTTTGAAGCCGGCGGTTACCATGGCGGTGACCGCAGGCCTCATGCTGTCCCCGGTCATGCAGACCATGGCATTCGCCCAGACGGCATCCGCAGACGGCGATCAGCTAGCCACCCAGACCGACATCCAGAAGGTCACCGAGCAGGCCGTAAAGGATGCCAAGGCGACCATGGATCTCGCCAAGGGCAAGCTGGACGAGGCAAACGAGCAGCTCGATACCGCGAAGGCCGCCATGAATGCCGCACAGTCGGCACAAGCCGACGCTCAGACCGCATACGATCAGGCAACCGCCGACGCTGAGGCAGGTGAGGCCGATGTACAGGCCGCGTCCGATGCCAAGGCTGCAGCCGACCAGAAGCTGACCGAGGCCAAGGCCGCATATGATGTCGCCGCCGCAAAGCGAGCCGACGCTGCAAAGGCTGCCGAGCAGGCTGCTGCAGCCTACGAGGCCGCAAAGGCGGGACGCCCAGGCGCGTTCGAGAAGATCGAGACCACCAAGCAGGTATGGACCGACGCCAAGGCCGCTGTCCATGTGGCCAAGAAGGCCGCCGAGAAGGCCGAGCGGGACGTCGATGCGGCGCAGGCTAAGGTGGCCGACCTCGAGCAGCAGGTATCCGATGCCCAAGCAGCCGAGGACGGTGCCGCAGACCACCTCGATGCCCTTCAGGCTCAGCTCAATCAGGCGACGGCCGAGCTCGAGACCGCCCAGAAGGCACTCGATGAGAAGCAGGCCGAGTTGGATGCGGCGCAGGCCGACATGGAGTCCAAGAAGGCCGATTGGTACGGCAAGGTCCACGCCTATCTCGACGCCTTCGGCAAGTGGGGCGATGCCGCCATCCAGAAGCTGACTCAGGCTAAGGATGCCGCCCAGTCCAAGGCGGCAGATGCCCAAACCGCCCTCGATCAGGCGAACGTCAAGCTCGAGGCGGCCAAGCAGGCCGTCGCCGCCGAGCAGACACGTCTCGATGCCGCGAATGCGGCCGTTCCCGCCGCCGAGCAGAACATCGAGAGCGCCAAGGCCGCGCTCGCTGCCGCCCAGGACGAGTACGACCTCATCAAGTCCATCGCGGACTCGCTGCCCCAGTACCGCCAGAACCTCGATAATGCCCAGCAGAAGCTCGAGCAGGAGCAGACCGCCTATACCGCGGCAGCAGATGCCTACTACCAGGCTCAGGTCGCAGGCACCGCGACCGAGGAAGAGTTGACCTCCCTCATGGACGCAGTCAATGCCGCCCGCGGTACCTTCCAGCAGGCGCAGGACATCTACGACGACATCAAGGCCGCTGTTGACGAGCGTGAGTCCCAAGCCGCAACGCTCGGTGATAAACAGGCCGCGGTCGATGTTGCCCAAAAGGCAATCGATGCCGCGCAGGCCTCCTACGATGACATCGTGAACAACTACATCCCGACCTGCGAGGCACAGCTCAAGACCGCCAAGAATGATCAGGCGACCGCACAGCAGGCCGTCACGACCGCAACCAACGCAAAGGCCGCAGCCGACAAGGCCGCCAAGGATGCGTCCGATGCGCTGGATGATGCCCTGAACCATGCCGGCGATCTCGAGCAGCTGAATCAGGCTCAGCTCGAGGCGAACAAGGTCTTTGCCGACGCTTCCTCCAAGTATCAGGGCTTGAAGCCCGGCGTTGAGGCTGTCGCAGGTGCCCGCGACCAGGCGAAGGCCACCGCAGACGAGAAGCAGGCCGCCTACGACCAGGGCGCGAACGAATTCAATGCCGCGCATGACAAGACCGCTCAGCTCCAAGGCCAGCTTTCCGATGCCCAGACCGCCTTGGTCGAGGCCCAGAAGTCCCTCGAGGATGCCGTGGCCGAGATTGACGTGAAGAAGGGCGAGCGTGCCACCGCGAAGGCCGCCTACGAAAAGTCCTTGGGTGACTACGAGGATGCGGTCACCGCCGAGCAGAAGGCGCTGGATGCCAAGGAGGCCGCCGATGCCGACCTGGCTGCGGCCCAGCTCGCATATGACGAGGCTGAGACTGCCTACCAGAAGGCCGCCGTGGCTGCCGCTACCGCTGCCGCAGGCAAGGACGAGGTGGAGCAGAAGCTCGCCGAGCTCAAGGCCGCTGCCGACAAGGCCAATGGCACGTTGATCGAGGCAACCGCCGCCGTCAAGCTCGCTCAGGGCGATGTCGACACCGCTTCCGCCGCCGTGGATGAGGCTCAGGCCTACTACACCGCAGCCGCCCAGGACTACAAGAACCTCTCTGATGCCTACGAGGCTTCCAAGACCGAGAATGGCAACGGCACCATCGCCGGCGGTAACACCGAGACCGGCACCGAGGACGGTAACGCCAACGGTGCCGGTGGAGCCGGAACCGACCAGGCTGCGGGTGCGAACGGCAAACAGGCCCAGGGTGAGCAGGCTCAGGCCGCTGCCGCTTCCGACCAGAAGGCCCTGCCCCAGACGGGCGACTCCACCGCGCTCGAGGTGAGCGTCATCTCCGGCATGGGCGCAGCCGCGATTGCCGCAGCGGGCATCGCACGCCGCCGTGGTCTCCATGCTGCACTCTAGATCCTAGCGGTCTAGACCCCAAGCCCTTTCCCCTCGAGAGGAGGAGCCGCCGAAATGGTGGCTCCTCTTTTTTGCTTCACTGCGTAGCTGCACGTCTACCGAGCTATCTTGTTACACGACTACGGAACTACAGAACTATTCGGCTACACCGCTGCCAAATGATTACATTCGAAGAGACTCCCTCATATCAGATGATTACTTTTCTTATTCTTCTTATTCTTTTCCTCATTCATCTGGACAATCGTTTGGCAAGCTCGTCTATGCGTCTATGCGTCTATGCGTCTATGCGTCTATGCGTCTACAGAGCTACCGAGCTACATAACTACACGCCTACTGAACTGCGTGTTCACACGCAGACTGTTGGCAAGAAAAGAGCGCCCCGGAAGGCGCTCTTTGAATTCAGCTTGAGTTCCGTTGAGATGCCTAATGCTCATCGACCGCCGCGATACGCCTGCCAATCCATCTCATGACGGGAACCGCCATGGAATTGCCGATGGCCTTGTAGCGCGGCCCATCGGGACATTCCTCGGCGGGCTTGCCCTTCCAAGCGATCAGCGTATGCCCATCGGGGAAACCCTGCAGGCGTTCGCACTCGAGCGGGGTGAGCCTGCGGACGAGCATAGGGTTAACCTCCGCGGGCTTGTCCGCGATTTCAGAGGCAACCATATGCGGGTGGTTCGCGAGCAGCGTGAAGGCCGGGTCGCCGTCCGCACCGACCCCAAGGCCCGTCCCGCGACCCAGCTTCTTGTCACGGGTTGCGATTTGCTCATTGATGGGATAGGTGCCGCCCGTGCATGCGAAAGTGGCCTGCTTCATGCCGGGTCTGGCGGCAAGCGCCCCGCTGAGGGTCCCATCGCCGACGATGCGCACCTCGTTGCACACGTTCTGCGCGAATCCGAAGGGCGGCAGGATGCCATTCTCGCGAGCCCAGACGGCGGGACCGGATGAGGTATCGAGGGTCGGGAAGACATCGGACTCGCCGACCCCCAAGCCGTTGCTGCTCGAGTGGGCGAGCTCGCAGACATATGTCTGAATATTCGTGCCGTCCACCACAACGGGGGCGTCGTCCTTGCCCATATGTGCGGTAAGGCATCCCGCGATTTCATCGCTGATATGGCAGTGCGCCTGCGTGCCCGTCATGCAGACGATGTTTTGGCCCCTATCCGCGCACGGGGACGAATCTCCTCGGGCCGTGAGGCACCCCGCAATCTCCGTACCGTACTGGGACATCGCCATGACCTGTTGGTCGGTGCCAGTCAGAGGCAAGACTGCCGGAGCGTGCCAGTCAGCCGTGAGCGTGTTCGCCTGTTCCTCCGCATAGCCTATCGTGTTTGCTCGGGGCGCAGCGGAGTACTTGAAGCCTGCGCACGCAGCGCTGCGTCCAGCTCGGCGGGCAAGCTCCTTCCTCTTTTCACGGCTCGATTGAGGATACCCTGACAGGCAGTCGGGCTCAAAGAGAACCTCTGCGGGGGATTCGGCTCCAAGATGTCCGACAAGAAACAGACGGCGGCGTCGCTGGGCCACTCCGAAGAATTGCGCGTCCAGAACTCGCCATGCGAGACTATACCCGAGTTCATCCATTTCGCTGAGCAGCTGTCCGAAAGCCCCCCCATCTTCGCTCGTGAGCGCTCCTGGGACGTTTTCCCATAGAAACCAGCGAGGACGAAGTTCCTGTACGCATCGAATGTACTCGAACATAAGGCCGGATGCGCCTTTGAGGCCTTCGCGCTTACCCGCCACCGAGAACGATTGACACGGGGATCCGCCAACAACAAGGTCGATAGCTCCATCGATTTCTTCCTTCCAGTCGATTTTGGTGATGTCTCCGAGGTTGGGGACGTCTGGCCATCTCTCGGCCAGCACGGCGCACGGGAACGGCTCGATTTCCGAGAAGGCCAACGGCTCCCAGCCGAGTGGCTCCCAGGCGAGCGTCGCCGCCTCGACGCCTGAGAAGATGCTTACATAGCGAAAGCCCAAGGGGTCCTCCTGACCGCGAACCAACAACGGTTCCCAGTCTCCGGCACCCCGAAAAACCCGACGGAGTCTTGCCGCAGCGGCAATCTCCCAGCTAGATAGCCGTCTACCGACCTATATCAAAGTGAGGTTTTCGCCCTATGCGGCTACATTTTTACCGAGCTACACTACTACATACCTACCGAGCTACACAAATAAATAGAAAGCCCGCAGCTCGATATCTACTTCGTCCGATAAAGTAGATCTTGACTTATATGTACCGAATATGTATCATGTCAGTATGATTAAGAACGGATACATAGAATTCGAGTGGGACGAGCGCAAAGCTGCCGTCAACGTGAAGAAGCACGGAGTGAGCTTCGAATCGGCGGCAGATGCGTTCTCGGACCCATATGCCCGCGTCTTGCCAGATGCCAGGCATTCAGACTACAAAGAGAGGTTCTTTCTGATAGGGATGGACTTGGAATCGCGGGTACTGACGGTCTGCCACTGCGAGAGGCATGGTGGCTCCACCATCAGGATAATCTCGGCGAGAAAATCGACGAGGACAGAGGAACGGCAGTATTGGAGGTATCGAAATGAATGGTAAGGACGAGATTATGGAGATGCCCGCCGAGGTCGACTTCTCCGATAGCGTTCCGAACCCCTACATCGGCAAGGTCCGTCGCCGCGTCACCATGAACATCGATGGCGAGAACATCGACTACTTCAAGGCGGAGGCCGCCCGTACGGGCGTGCCGTACCAGGTCATCATTAACATGTTTCTCACCGAGTGTCGCGAACAGGGAAAGCATCTTGTATTCTCCTAGCGTACTGGTTGGAGAGTGGCGCGAGGTGAGAAGGCGAGATACGCTAGGATAGCCGCAATAACGTCTTAAGGGCCGGGCTGCAAGCTCGGCCCTTTCTCATAACATCCCTCGATGCCTATTGCTATTGCAGATCCGCTTAGACTGCGGTTCTCCCTGAGCCATACGCCTATCGAATTATGGACTACCTCACTACACGACTACCGAGTTACCCGCCTACACAGCTACACAGCTACATAGCCACAAGCCTACCGAACTACGCCGCTATCGAGTTGCATGTCAACACAAATGGATGCAGATTCATCGATAGCATCGCTGGCATGCTCGCAAATTTGGTCGAGCGATTCTGAGTGGATGTTGTCCGTCGCGGTTTTCTCATCCCATGCGCTGGTGACGATTTGACAGACAGCTTCGATACCGGAGATTGAGCTCTCATAGGTAGATTTGAAGTCTTCGATGATTCGGTCGACCGAGGGAGCGTCCGGGCATCCCGCGGCGATAAGCGCCTCCTCGACCGGATCCCAGCTGTAGACGAGATCGCGGACTGCAGACATCCAATCGCTGGCAGAGTCCATATCTTTGCCGCGCAGGTCGATGGTGAGTACGAGATCGTAACCGGTAAGGTCTGTTTCCCGCTCGATTTCCAGATATCCGAGATTGCGTACGTCATCGTCGGAGACAGTCCATCCTTCCGAATCGAGGGCGTCGGCAATCGCTTCGGGAGGCGAATCGAATTCCCGTACGACCTCTTTTTGCTTGGAGAATCCATCGCAGCTGCGTTCGACCCTGTCAAGCCAATTGTCGAACGGTTCGTTGCAGACCAGTTCGAACATCTCTGCGATAGCCTCGCGGGCGGACGGGTTTGACTCGCTGTAGAGCTTGAGGACGCTCTCTCCGAAACCGCCGAGGTTATCGAGTAGAACAATGCTGTTGTTTACAGCTGCATCTCGTGCGCTATTTGGCAACGAATCGAGCTTTTCGATAATCTGACTGACGGGACTTTCGGTGGTGGGAAAATCCATATCGACCTCCAAGGAGTACTAACCTTATTCAAACGTTAGCGACCAATTTGGCAGAACGAAACAGTGGGGCAAAGGTAGCGACATGTAGGCATACACCGTTACACGGCCACATAGCTACACACCCACCGAGCTATCCGCCTACACCGCTACCGAGTTACCCGCCTACACGCATAGCTACCTACTCTTCCCAGCAGCAGGGGAGGGCGGCGCACCCTTGAACTGATCGCGCTGCCGATTGAGCTTATTGAGTTCCTTGGCAAGTGCGGTCTTGTCTTCAGCAAGCTCATCGATGCTCATGCCCTCATTCGAACTCAACCCCAAGACCTCATCCATGATGGACGGGTATGCCTTCTTCAGTTCGTCCGTATTTCCGAAGCTGCGGATAATGAAGCCGAGGTTCGCCGGACTCTGTTCAAGCAAATCCCTATCGGCATATAGGAGGGTATCGTAGCTTTTGGCTGAGGCATCCTTGCTGAGCATGGCCGTAATCGGCAACCTTTTACCGCATGACTTCTTCTCAACCTCGGCGGGCTTCAGGAGCTGCAAACTGCTCGGCACAAAGCAGGACGAACTGTGGTATTGGGCATCCACCTTCAGACAGCCTATGGCAAACTGCGCCGTATCGCCCGATACCCAAATATCAGCATTGACTCGCGTTGATAGGGGATTAACCTCGCTGACGTCGGTGGCCGTGCTGATAAACGCGTTCATCATGCGCGCGGCGGAGATTTTAGACGGAAAGTACTGCGAAAGCGAGCTTCCCAGATCGTGGGGCGTCAACGTACCCGCAAGTGCCTTCTTATAGAGCACCCACGGCTTAACATTACATCGGTTTATATCGATCCCGACGAGGTGGTTAAAGCGCTTCTTGGAAAACGTCACCTCGAGCATACGGGCGTCGTCTCCCGAACCGTAGTAGATAAGGAAGTCCTTGCCGCACAGGTTGTGGTCATATCCCCGAGCGAGATTGATAACCCGCCGGACATCCCTCTCGTTCGCTTTCATGGTGGCCTCCTTGTCTTTTCGACAAGGATGGCCCGGCAAAGCGGAATCCCGATTTCCATGCCGCAGCGGCGCCGGTCACCTATACAGAATCGCTCATGACCCACATCGGCAATGTCCAAGCTGTATTTCTCAGATTTCGGCGATATGCCAAAAAAGAGGGAGGAGCTTCACACCCATCCCTCTGGACAGCCTATATCCCGGTTCCCTGCCTGCCAGTTCACACTCTCCGAAGATATCGGAGCGCTTGGGGTCGTGCCCCTATTCATGGGAAATTCTATCGCGGCCATGCCCGCTAGATACGTCACGCACACCGTATCGAACGTCAGGTTTACCAGCCGGGGCTGAACTCTCTTCCGAGAGCAAGGATATTATAGCATCTACAAATCCGAAATGTCCTGACACATTTGAATACAATCGGACTACCCAGCTACATGGCTACGGAGCTACATGGCTACGCAAAGGGAAGAATAAGGGATCACATCGCTGTTCAGACCGTTGGCGCGATCACGCCGGGAGCACCAGCATTGAATTCAGTACGGTCGACAGAGATTGAAACATCCCAATTCGAGCAATCGAGCATTAAAGAGCGGCAATTAGAGAAGGCATAGCGGGCGTTTGTCATTTTTGAGAAGTCGAGTTCGCCGAATTCAACGCTGTCGAGGGCGCGGCACTCTCCAAACATTATGCCGATGGAGGGCGGGATGCTATATGAAAATGCAGGACTGCTGGTTGCGAAGTCTTCATGCAGTCGTGGGAGAGATTACCGCCGCGCTTGGTCCAGAAGCGCCTTCGTCGTGTAGTACGTATCGGCCTTGTTGTCCGGGACAGAACTCGAGCTGTAGGCGTTGCCGTCCGAAAGGGCATACCAGTTGCCGTCGGCACCGGTGACCTTCATCAAGGAATACGTATTTCTAAGGAGGTTGCCCACATGGTCCCAACTCGCGCCGATCTTGACGCACTCGAGATCGGAGTAGCCCCCGCCGGAATGCCCGAAAAGCACATACCCCCAGGACTGCGATCCGGGCTTGCACGACCTGTTGGACCAATGCGAGATATCGAGACGCTGAAGGCCGGTGCAGTTGTAGAACGCGCTCGAGAAGGAGACACAGGATTCGGTGCGCCAGCCCGATATGCTGGGAATTTCGGTCAGTCTCCGCATACCGTCGAAGCAGGCATCCATGCACTGCACATTGCCCGTATCCCATTTTTCCAAGCCACGCAGGTCTGCCGTTGCGACCGAACCGCAAGACGAGAAAAGTCGTTCAAGTGACACGCACTCGCTTGTATCGATATTTCCCAAATCGAATGATTCGCAGCGGGTGAACTGGTTGAACCACCAAGCCATACTCAGCGGCTTGATTCCTGTGTCAACAACCGAAACGCATAAAACCTCATTATGGATTGAGTACCAAGGGCAGTTATCGAATGGCCAATTGCCTTCATACGCCCCCGTCTCGAACCCCGTGTAAACATCGGTCACCCTGCGGTAGTTGAACATGTCTCCCGCCTTGGGCACACCGCGGCGCTTGTAGAACATGAGGCTGTGGTCGTCCTCGGAGTACACGGCG
>ENA-OQDL01001056-OQDL01001056.1-human-gut-metagenome-genome-assembly--contig:-NODE-1056-length-14922-cov-2.835620_pt1 | contig 14922 bp, 12 predicted proteins | sample MGYA00242782_ERZ504609 | MGnify/ENA primary metagenome ERZ504609 (study PRJEB26092, sample SAMD00036320) | human gut metagenome | host: Homo sapiens | study: EMG produced TPA metagenomics assembly of... | reverse complement strand
CGAACGCCGTGGCCGCGAACACCGCGAAGGCCACCAGCGGCAGGAAGAAACGGTACGAGAAGTTGATGAGCGCCTGATCGGTCTTCATGCGAATGAGGGGCACCATGACCGCCACGGCCAGCACGCCCGCCAAAGCCAGCGGAGCGACACCCCAATCCATGGTTCGCACCAGGCTATTGTCAGCCACGAACAGCAACAGCATGGCGAACGGCATAACGGCGAAGAACAGCGCGCGAGCGAGTGGGGTTTTGAAATCACCCGTCCCCTCCACCACCGACACATCGAGGTGCCCGAACACGTCCCACCAGTTCACCCCTGCCTGCGCCGAACGCTCGTCCTCTCCCTCTGAGCGGAAGAACAACCGCGCGCACCCTACGACGGACAGCGCCGCCGCCACGGTGAGCACCGTCCGGGCAGGCGTCGCGCCCAGCATGGGCAGCAGCGACGCGCTTGCGAACAGGACGCAGCCGGCGACCCACGCCACAACGAGCGCGCGCCTGAACTCGAGCACATGCAGCCGGCTCATCCACACCAGGCACATCACGGCAGCGCCGAAACCCATCATGAGACCGCTGCCCGCTTCCACGACGGAGCCGTCGAGCGCGCCGAAGCTCCACAGGTCAAGCAGGCCGTAGCCGATCGCATAGCACGCCAACGCCAGCAGCATGATAGTGCGGCTCACACGCGCATGCGCCGTTTTCAGCAGGCAGATGAACAAAAACGCGAGCGCCGTGAACATGGCCGCCAGCGACAACGCGGCCGAAAACGACACCGAAGGCAGAAACGACCAGGAAACGGCAACCGACGACGTCATGCCGCGCCACTGCTCCAGCACGGGAAGGAACAACGGCACGCTCATGCAGAATGCGAAAAAGGAAAGCGTGTCAAGCAGGTCGAACCGTTTGATAATGCCTCGTTTTTCGAGTCGTATCATGTTCCTTCTCTCCACCGTCCGCACGTCCCGATCGCCCGCTGCGCCGCTCATGCACACTGCGCTCCCTCAAACGCCCGTAGAAAGTATACTGTCTTAGTAGCGTATTTGCGAATGTAATGTACTTGGAGGCAATGGCATGGTTTCTCGGAATTTCTTCCGCTTCAACACCACGAACATCATCAGCGCAGAAACCGACAACGAGGACATCCTCGACGAAGCGGTGGAATGGTGCGACCGCTACGAGCTGCTGTTCTCGCGCGTAGACCCTGCAAGCGAGCTGTTCCGGCTGAACAGCGCCGAGGGGCGCCCCACCGCGGTGGATGCCGAGCTAGCCGCGTTCATCGAGACGGCGCTGTCGTACTGCCGCGAAGTCGACGGGTTATTCGACGTGACTATGGGAAGCGCCACGCAGCTGTGGAACTTCAAGGATTGCATGATTCCCGCGCGCGATGACGTGGCCGCGGCGCTGCGGCACGTGGATTATCGCGGCGTCATCGTGAACGATGCCGTCGTGACGCTGCGCGACCCGCTGGCCTGCGTCGATTTGGGCGGCATCGCGAAAGGCTACATCGCCGACGGCATCCTCGCGCTGCTGCGCGAACGCGGCGTGGAACACGCGCTGGTCAACCTCGGCGGCAACGTGGCCGTCATGGGCGGCAAGCCCGATGGAGCACCGTGGCGCGTGGGCGTCCGCCGTCCCCTTCCCTCCAGCTCGATGCCGCTGCTTGATTCGTTCGCCGTCCTGGCCCTGCGCGATGGCTCGGCCGTGACAAGCGGCATCTACGAGCGCGCCTTCGAGCAGGACGGGAAACTGTACCACCATATCCTTGACCCGCGCACGGGCTTCCCCGCCGAAACCGACCTGCTGAGCGCCACGGTGGTCGCGCAGAGCTCGCTCGATGCCGACGGGTACACCACCGCGCTTATCATGATGGGAGCCGATCGCGCACTTGCGTTCGCCGAGCAGCATCCGGCGCTCGAAGCCGTGCTAGTCACCACCGAGGGCGATGTGCTGGCCACCTCCGGCATCGGTGATCGCGTACTGTTCGAGCTGCTGGGATAGCAAAACACGGCACGCATGCGAAAAGCGCGCAAAGTGGCTGGGCCACCAGGATTCGAACCTGGATAGCTGGTACCAAAAACCAGAGTCCTGCCGTTGGACGATGGCCCAGTCTGAAACAGAAGCGCCCGCGATGCGGCGCGCTAAGAACAATCGCATGCCGAGCAAACAAAAATGGTGGGCCGTGAGGGAGTCGAACCCGCGACCTTGGGATTAAAAGTCCCCTGCTCTACCAGCTGAGCTAACGGCCCACGTTCGCAGCAATGCGCGAGTACTCATTTTAGCTGGGCGGGCAAGGCGGGTCAATGATTATGTTGACGAACACCAGTCATACATCTAACCGCACGCAATACCGTCTATCATTGCCACCATACCGTTATTCAAACCGAAACAATTCGTACTACAATCGAAGAGGAACCGAACGCCACCCCTCTGTAGAAAGGCCGTGATGCCTCATGTGGTGCTCCAAGGTCCTGGTTGCCTACGACGGCTCCGCTCCCTCCGCCAAAGCGCTCCATCTAGCGCGTTCCATCGGCGCGCAGGACGAGAGCGTCGAGCTCGTGTTCGCCCATGTGGTGAAGCTGTACGGCCTGGGCACCGGCGCCGAAACCGTGCTGCTCGACGAGGCGAAGAAGGTGCTGGTCGAAATGGAGCAGCTTGCAGACGAAGTGCCGAACAAGGCGCACGCCCACCTGCTGAAGGGCAGCTCGCCGGCCGATCTCCTGCTGAAATGCGCGCAAGACGAGGGCTGCGACCTCATCGTCATGGGCAGCCGCGGCCTGGGACCGCTGAAAGGCTTATTCATGGGTTCGGTCAGCAGTTATGTCGTCACGCATTCGGTCTGCCCCGTATTAATCGTAAAATAACGGTGACGCAATGCCTTCATGGTTTTGTTCTGCCGCAGGCCGGTTAAAGGGTCTTACAGGGATTATCCCTGGAGACCCTTTTTTCGTGCCGCCATGGCCGTTTACGGTTGGCTTGTTTATAACGGATGAGGGGATGGTATTCTTTTTTAGAATATGTAAAAATTTGACGGATGCCATAGGGAAAAGAGTCATTTTATGATATACTGAATAGACAGGTGTGCTTTTTTAGGAATGCCTGAAATATCACATTACGAAGGGTCCCGGAGTGCCTCGTTCCGGGATGGCGCCTGGGAGGCAAGTATGAGACGGAATACCAATGAATGGCTGGACCACAAGGTCACGGACTGGGTTTCTAAAGGATGGATTACAGAAGAAGCCCGTGAAAAAATACGGAAATCTTACGGCAGGGATGAACAAAGAACTTCTTTTTTGACGCCCCTGCCTTTATATGCGTTTTTATCGGCACTGGGATTTGCAGCCGTTGTCATGGCCGTCATTTGGGGCCTTTCCCAATTATGGTACTACGTGTCGGTTCCGGCCCGCATGACCTTGGCCGGCGTGCTGCTGCTCGTGACTCAGGCCGGTGTAGGCCTGGCCATGTTTCAGAAACGGCAGGGATCGGCGGCAGCTGAAGGGATTGCTCTTGTCCATTGTTTGGGCATTTTTGTCGTATTAGCCATGGCTGAACAGACTTTTTATATCGGCTGGGATGCGGCGTCCTACGTCATTACTTGTGCCGTACTTTGTCTGCCTGTCGTCTATTTTTTATGCTCTGTTGCGGCTCTCGTCGTTTACGACTTGTCGCTCCTCTATTGGACGGCTTCCGGCGGTCCGGTGAATACCTTTGGCGGAATGGGCCTCTTGTGGCTGCTTCTGCTTTTGGCAGTGCCTTTCTATAATACCTTAATCGGCCTTCGGGATGAACGGCGGCTGTCTGTTTTCTCGTGGGTCATGACGATTACCGTCTTCATTGCTTTTGGACTGGCAGCGCAGACGACGGAATACATTCCCTTCCTCCTTTTGGGAAGCTTGGCCGTTACGATTATGCTGGTAGGTTATTCCATTGACATCCACCAGTCTTGGGGCGTGCCCTTCCGCTGGTTCGGACGGTTTGCCGCTGTCGGTTCGCTACTCATTTCCTGCCTGCCCTTTGCTTGGGATGGGATTGCTCAGGTTCAGAATTTTCATTGGACGACCGATTTGGTTACGGTCCTCCTCTTTGTATCCATGGCAGGCATGATGGCCAAGACGGTGAAGAAGCGGTTGTGGAGCCCGGCTTTGTATGTGGTGATTCCCGTCATCCTGGCTTTTGAGACGATTCTCGTTCGATCGGCCCTCTATTCGTCCATTCCCCTCATTCTTTCATCCCTGTACATCGTTGTCCTCGGTGTCTATGAAACGGCTCAGGGATTTAAGCCCGACCACCAGGCTCATCTTAAGTTCGGCATCGTCATTTTTGTCAGCGTAGTCCTGGCCTTCATTTTCGGAACGCATTTTTCGCCGCTGGCGCCGATTTTGGCCATTATCGTCCTGGCCTTAATCGTATTCCAGTTCCGGCGGATGCAGAAAGATAAAAAACAGCGGCCCGACGGCTTCGCGAGGGCAAAATCTCGCCATTCGGCAGCCCGCGTCCGAAATGATGATGCGCTAGCCGCTGAAGAACAGGCTCCTGAAGAGGAACTGCCTGTGTGGTATTCCCCTGAGGAAAACAAACCGGATGAAACGGTAGAAGAATGGATGAAGGACGTCCGGATTCCGTCTCCGGCTGAGCTCGGGTTGGGCGAATCAGGTATTGAGGCTTCGTCCGATACGAATTCTTCCAAGGCCGGCTCCGTACCGGCAAATACGACGGATTCACCGATGGTATTCACTCTGTCCGTACCGGCTGAAAGCACGGAAAATGACTTCGTGCCGCCTCGTCAGGTTATTCGTGAAACGACGGAAGCCGTGCCGCAGCAGATGGCCGTTTCCCAGGAAAAGGCCAAAGAAAAATCTCCGGCAGTTACAGAGTCGCCGTGGAGTCATATGAAACCGGAACCGAAACGCAAAAAACACTTTACCCAGTCGCCATGGTCCCATCAAGGAGGCAAGTCGGAATGAAATTTTCACCGCCTTTGCAGGGCATACATCTTTCTTTTTCGCCGGAAGGCCGTCATCGTTGGCTCGTCTTCGGGCTGGTCGTCTTGATTCAGTTTGCCGCACTGGCTTATGTCGGCTGGCGCTGGCATAATATTTCTGTCGACGGGATTCCTTACCAGTGGCGTGCGGTGCCGCGGTTAGAAATCTCTACTTTTGGGACCGATTACGTTCGCGTTGTGTTCCCGGAGGATACGACGCAGTGGCTCGATGAAACGCCGCCGGAAGTCGGTCAGCAAATTTATGTCGCCATCTCACGAGATGCATCAGGGCTCATGAAAGTGGAAGGGGCGTCAGCCTCTAAGCCCGATTCCGGCAGCGATTATATGCGTGCCGAGGTTGTTTCTTATGAGGATGGCCGCGTTCAATTCCAAGTCGGATTTGACCGCTACCGCCTGTCACCGGAAATGGCCGACGGTATCTACAGCCTTCGTACCGATGACAGTATCATCGCCAGTATCCGCATCAAGCGGGGAGAAGGCGTCATCGAAGGGATTTTTGTCAACGGCGTTCCCTTGGAGCAGCTCAGCAACGCGGCTGTTATGGATAAAGCTCGGGCCGAGAAGGCCGGACGCTCCCTGTTTGATCGGCCGCATCTCGTCGATTCCGGGATGGTGCCGCCAAAAGAAGAGTGACAGAAAGCGAGGAGTTTATGAAAGGGTATTCAAAGATTGCCAGACTGGCTATGACCGTTATGCTGTTGGCTGCATTTATCCTCTTATCAGGATTTCGGGCGCAGACCATCATTCATGACGATGGCAGTGAAACACAGGATGTTTTGAAAGTGTCGGCTACGGCAGAGGGGCAGCAGAGCTTGAAGGCCGATGCCGATGAGTTCCAAAAGCGTAATTATACCATCATGGATTATAGTAATGATAATGGTGAAGGCTTTCGGGCCATGAAGACCATTACCAATGACGGCGCCAGTCGGAGTTCCGTCGATCATATCGTCCATAAGACCCATGACGGCCTGTTTGCTTCGACGTATTATATCAATTATAATTTCGATGCCAATAGCATTCAAAACCTTCGTCTGGGCGCGGCTATGCCGGAAAACGGTGTCGACTTGGAATATATGGTTTCCTTTCCGTCGGGGACGCAGGTTACCAGCAACAGCACCAAAGCTGATGACCAGGCCAGTACCTACTTGTGGCAGCTGTCTGATTCCCAGCCGTCTACGATAAGCCTGCAGGCGACGGTTTGGCATAAACTCTTCATCTATATGGCCTTGTTCTTAATCGGCCTGATTTTAATCATCGTCCTTATTATGGAACATCGCCGCAAAAGCGTCATCAGCTGGAAGCGGGCAGCCCAGATGCGCCGGTTTGAAATGATGCTCCTCTGTGTCCCCATCGTCATTTTGGGGTACATGGGTTATGAATACTACGTCGGCACTCATGTTACGACGGCGTCGCTTGATAAAGTGGCCGAACAGCAGCAGGAAGAACTGCTGAAAAATCGTGAAGAAGATCGTAAGATGCAGGAAGCGGACGCTCGGAAACAGCGCAGTGGAGAATTGGCGGCAGCTCGAATTCGCAGCAAAGCCAGCGAGATTTCAAACGAACTGCGCAATTTGAAACGGCAGTACCGAAATGGGGCAGTCAGCGGCAGTTCGGCCCGCTCCCAGGCCCAAAGTCTGGCTCAGCAGGCAAGGGAAATGCTCAGTGGCAACACCGACTTGTCTCAGGCTGACCGCGATGTCTTGGAACAGCTCATTAACAGCGTCGTGTCCGAAGCGGAGTCCATCGGTGATTCCGCACCGGCCGTGAGCCGGAGCACCGCTCCCGAAAGACAGCGCAGTAGATGCGGCTGAATTGGAACAAAAGAGTAAGTCCTCGACGGAAGACGAGGAAAAAGAATCGGACCGTGATTCTCGTTCCGATTCATCTAAGAGCCGCCAGTCGTCCGGACGTGATTCGACTTCTGACAGTGACGAATCACAAGAAACTGATAAAACTAATAAATAATAGATATTTTTTGGTAAGTTTTTTCATTTAAAGTATTTCCTATTTATCGAAAAGATGGTATGATAGGAACGTGATAATTGACGTTACAGCATAGATGTGCTGGTACTATTTAAGGAGGTTATACATATATGCATTGTGTAGAAGAAATTAAAAACGGTATCTATTGGATGGGATGCAACGACTTCCGGACGCCATTATTTGAACGGATTTTCCCGATTCCGGAAGGTATTTCGTACAATACCTATTTCATCGATGATGAAAAGACGTGCCTCATCGATGCTATGGATAAATCCTGCCGTGATGAATTTCTTGAAGATGTAGAATACTTGCTCAAAGGTCGGAAACTGGACTACTTCGTCCTCCAGCATATGGAACCGGATCATGCCAGCTCGGCGTTGGCTCTCTTGGAAAAATACCCGGAAGCTAAAATCGTCGGTCAGCCGTCGACATTCAAGCTTTTTGAACAGTTCTTCCGCACCCCCATGCCGGATCGCTATATGACTGTTAACGAAGGCGATCAGCTGAAGCTGGGCAAGCACACCCTGCAGTTCATCAAAGCTCCTATGGTCCACTGGCCTGAAGTCATCATGACGTATGAAGTAACGGATCATTTCCTGTTCAGCGCCGACGCCTTTGGTCACTTTGGTACTGTCGGCAACGTCTTTGCTGACCAGGCTGACTTTGAAGAAAACTACCTCGATGAAGCCCGCCGTTACTATGTCAATATCGTCGGAAAATATGGCCCGCAGGTCATGAACGTCCTCAAAAAAGCTTCGAAGCTGCAGATTGACTTCATTTGCCCGCTCCATGGCTTCGTCTTCCGTACGCCCGAAACGATTAAATACATCGTTGACAAACACCTGCATTGGGCACAGCACGTACCGGAAAAGAAAGGCGTCGTCATCGCTTTCTCTTCGATTTACGGCAATACGGAACGAGCTGCCTGCGTGTTGGCGAATAAATTGAGCCGCCGCGGCGTTCGCGATATTCGCATGTACGACGTTGCCAAAATCCATGCTTCTTACATTACGGCCAAGGCTTGGGAATACAGCCATCTGATTTTGGCGGCACCGACGTACAACTTGAACCTCTTCCTGCCCATGGAAAGCTTCCTTCACGACTTGAAGACCCTCATGTTCCAGAAGCGCACCATCGGAATCGTCGCCTGCCACAGCTGGGCTTCGGCTGCGTATAAGACCATGGCCGACTACGTAGAAAATGAATTTAAATGCTGCGAACTCCTTGAACCGACGATGGACCTGAAATCGTCTCTTCATGACGACCAGGAATGCCTGATGGATGAATTAGCCGATAAAATGGCAGAAAGCATCGAACAGTATCCTGATCCGAAAACCTTACTCTAAAAGTTGATAAACGAGCTGTCCCATCATGAAAAAAGCTTTTTGGGCTGCTTTACGACTCACAGGCTGTCCGTTTCATAGCGGGCAGCTTTTTTCTTTACCGATGCGAACATTTTTTCGAAAAATGCCCTTGTCTGCCTTTTAGGAGGGCGGGCCAATGTGGTATAATGGAAAAAATACGATAGGAGGTGGTACGATGATCATTCGTGACGATAGTGCCAAGAGCGGCGATAAGCATGAACAGGACAAGGCCCGCAGCAACGGTGAAGAACTTAAAATCGATTTGGGACGGGACCTGACCGAAGACGAACAGAAGATATTTGAAAAACTGCGAGAAGGTTTGAATTTATAAGGGATAAGGGACTGCTTGAGAAAGCCCATGCTTTCGTCGGGCAGTCTCTTTTGAACCTATAAGGGCTCCCGCTGCGTGAGGAGGCGAGAAAATCGTGGATTGGGAAACGAATCGAAGCGAAAATTACATATTTTGAGTGATGCAGCGAAATATGACGTGTCCTGCTCATCGAGCGGCAGCCACCGGGCTAATACGGCCGGCGGCATCGGAAAATGCGGCGGCCTGCGGGATTTGTCACACCTGGTCGTCAGACGGACGGTGTGTATCGCTCTTAAAGATCCTCATGACCAATCACTGCATCTACAACTGTGCCTACTGTGTCAATGCTGCGAGCCGCGAAGCAAAAAGGGCTATTTTGACGCCGGAAGAAATCGCCGATGTGACCCTGGCCTTTACCGGCGCAACTATATTGAAGGGCTGTTTCTCAGCTCCGGTGTCTATCGTTCCCCGGACTATACGACGGAGCTTCTGATTCGGACGGCGCGGATCTTGCGGGAAGAGAAGAAATTTAATGGCTACATCCATATGAAAGGAATTCCCGGTACGAGTGCGGCTTTGATTCGAGAACTAGGTCATTACGTCGACCGCTTGAGTGTCAATATCGAACTGCCGTCCTCGTCGAGTTTGAAACTTTTGGCACCGCAGAAGACCAAGGAAAATATCCTCGTTCCCATGGGCCATATCCGTGAAGGCATCGATCAGTGGCGTGATGAAAAGAAACGGTACAAGAATGTGCCGTCCTTTGTGCCGGCCGGCCAGACGACACAGCTCATCGTCGGGGCGACGCCGGACAGCGACCGGACGATCCTGCGCCTCAGCCAGGCCCTGTATGACAAGGTCGATATGAAGCGCGTCTATTATTCGGCCTACGTGCCGGCTGTGACGGGATCCAACCTGCCGGCTATTGCAGAGCCGCCCCTTCTTCGGGAACACCGACTGTATCAGGCCGACTGGCTGATGCGGTTTTACCAGTTTAACGTCGAAGAAATTTTGACCGATGAGGTCCCGAACTTCGATTTGGATCTCGATCCGAAAGCTTGTTGGGCCCTGCGCCATCCGGAAGTTTTCCCCCTTGAAGTCAACCGGGCTTCATACCATGATTTGCTTCGCGTGCCCGGCATCGGCGTCGTTTCAGCCCGCCGCATCTGCGCGGCCCGCCGTCAGGCCTTCCTGTCTTATGACAGTTTGAAGCGCTTAGGCGTCGTGTTAAAACGGGCCCGCTATTTTATTACCTGCAAGGGCAAATACTACGGTCTTTCGACGGATCCGGCCTATGTCCGAAGAATGCTCTTATCGGGACAGAAGCAGCCGTCTGCTTACGAGCCCATGAGTTTATTTTAGAGGCGATGCTATGATATATACGTACGATGGAAGTTTTTTTGGGTATCTGTCGGCCGTCTTTGACGGCTGGCATGACGGCGTGCATCAGATCGAGGATATCTGTTTGGAAGCCGAGGAGGCCTCACTCTTTTCTGCGTCACGTTTCGTTACGACGGACGATGGCAAGGCCCGGCGCATCCTGGACGGCCTTTTGCTGCAATGCGGCCCTAAGGCCTGTCATTATCTCTACTATGCTTTTTTAGCGGAGCAGAAGGACCGGGGCCTTTCACTGTTGACTTATGTACGGATGGCCTTTTGTTATAAACAGGATTTTCTGCACCATCTCAGTGACGAACCCATTTGGAAGGTTCGTCAATGGGCCAGAAAGACGGGGAACGAGCGCCATAAATTGTTGGGACTGGCCCGCTTTCAAGAATTGTCCGACGGCATGCTCTACTGCCGGCTGAAGCCGACGTGCTGCGTCATCCCGGTCATGGCACCGCACTTTGTCCGCCGCCTTCCGGGCGAACGCTGGGTCCTCCACGACATAAGGCGGGGCCTTGGCGTGTACTATGATCGGGAAAAGCCCGTCATGGTTACCATTCCCGACGTACAAGCGGCGCCGGAATTATCGGCTGATGAGCTGGCCATTGAAAGGGCTTGGCAGAATTATTACCGCACCATTGCCATTCCTTCGCGAAAAAAATGAGGCGCTGCGACGCAATTTTATGCCTAAAAAAAGTATTGGCCGACCCTCATTGAAAATGAAATGAAAAAAAGTGTTTCTTTTTCCCGGCACTTGATATATAATAGTAACATTGGATTGGTGATAGGAAAGGTGGAATACATTGAAACCTGTCTTAGTAAGTGTACAGAGTATCCAACGCGACCCGGAAGGGCAAGAGCTGAAAATAGAGCTCGTTTCTGAAGGTAAGTATTATATCAAAGACGGTACTCAGTATATCGTCTACGAAGAAAGCGAACTGACGGAAATGAAAGGCGTTACGACGGTCATCAAGGTCTTACCCGGAGGGTCCGTCTTATTGTTGCGTCTGGGGAAACTTCGCCAGCGTCAGGAATTTCATAAGGGGAAGGTAACCTATTCCCAGTATGAAACACCGGTTGGCACGTTTGACGTGAAGATGAAAACCTATGAATGCCGCACGGAGCTTCAAGACGGTGTCGGCACGATTTACCTGGGCTATGACGTCCATATTGAAGATATCAGTTCCATGTATACTCAATTAACCATAACTGTGCAGGAGGATAAAGCGTAATGGAAATGAAGGATTTATTGAAGCAGGGAATTACGGAAGCCTTGAATAAGGCCATGGATAAAGGGACGCTTCCGGCCGGTGACTATCCGAGTGTTGCCTTGGAAGTGCCGCCGCAGAAAGAATTCGGCGACTTTGCCAGCAATATCGCCATGCAGTCGGCCCGCGTCGCCCATAAGGCCCCGAAACTCATTGCTCAGGCCATTGTCGATGAAATGGATTATCCTTGGCTGGAACGAGCTGAAATCGCCGGAGCCGGCTTCATAAATTTCTTTCTGAAGAACGACGTCATCTACGATACGCTGAAACAAATCCTGGCCGCCGGCGATGCTTACGGCCATGCTCCTTTGCGTGAGGACGATTCGGTCCAAGTCGAATATGTCAGTGCCAATCCGACGGGACCGCTCCACGTCGGCCATGGTCGCGGTGCCGCCTACGGCAGCACCTTGGTCAATCTCCTGCGGGCAGCCGGTTATAACGTCCAGGCTGAATACTATATCAACGATGCCGGCAACCAGATGAATAATTTGGCGGCGTCGGTCAATGCCCGGTACCTGGAACTCTTGGGCCGGCCGTCGGAGATTCCGGAAAATGGTTATCACGGCCACGATATCATTGAAACGGCTCAGGCCATTATTGATCAGGACGGCGATAAATACCTCGATATGCCGGAAGAAGAACGGCTTGACTTGTTTAAAGACCGGGCCTATGTCGAAAAGCTGAAGGCCCTTAAACGGGATTTGGCGCATTTTAACGTTTCTTATGACAACTGGTTCAGTGAACGGACCCTCCATCCGGATGCCATTCATGCCGCCTGCGACGTCTTGAAGAGCCGCGGTAAGATCTATGAAAAGGACGGCGCCTTATGGCTGAAGTCGACCGATTACGGCGATGATAAGGACCGCGTCGTCATCCGTGATAACGGCGTTCCGACCTATTTGGCTGCCGATATTGCTTATCATAAGAATAAGTACGACAGAGGCTTTAAGTCGATGATCAATATTTGGGGGGCCGATCACCACGGTTACGTTGCCCGCGTTAAGGCAGCCATGGCGGCTCTCGGCTATGACACGGCGCAGCTGGAAGTTCTCTTGCTGCAGATGGTCAGCCTCTTCCGTGACGGCAAACCCGTCAAGATGAGCAAGCGTACCGGCCAGGCCATTACCTTAAACGAACTCATTGAAGAAGTCGGCACCGATGCAGCCCGATACTTCTTCATCATGCGGTCTCTCGATACGCAGCTCGATTTCGATTTGGATTTGGCTAAATCGCACAGCAATGAAAATCCCGTTTACTATATCCAGTATGCTCACTCTCGGATTTACAGCATCTATCGTCAGGCGAAAGAAGCCGGTGCCGACATGAGCAGCGACTGGTCTGACGTCAAATGGGAAACCTTGACCAATGAATATGAATTGGATTTAATCAAGAAAATGGCTGCGTTCCCGGAAGAAATCCAGAATGCAGCTCGTGAACGGGCACCGCATCGCATCGCTCATTTCGTTCACGAACTGGCCAGCTTGTTCCATGCTTTCTATAATCATTGCCGTATTATTCAAGAAGACAAGGATTTGGAAAAAGCACGGTTGGCCTTGGTTACGGCTGTACGCATTACCATTGCCAACAGCCTGGCTATTTTAGGGGTTTCTGCTCCTGAAAAAATTGTAATATAATAAAATGATAAGTTATGGAATGGATTTTGATTCGTAGTGGGCAGAAGCTCGACAGGGAGGAAATATGGCTAAATATATCTTTGTAACAGGCGGCGTCGTTTCTTCGTTAGGGAAAGGCATTACAGCGGCTTCCTTAGGCCGGTTGCTGAAGAACCGCGGCTACAAGGTTACAATCCAGAAGTTTGACCCTTATATTAACATTGACCCGGGCACGATGAGCCCTTATCAGCATGGTGAAGTTTTCGTCACCGACGACGGCACCGAAACGGACCTCGATCTCGGCCACTATGAACGCTTCATCGATATCAACCTCGGCAAGAACTCCAACGTCACGACCGGTAAAATCTATTGGTCCGTTCTTCAGAAAGAACGGCGCGGTGATTATCTGGGCCATACGGTACAGGTTATTCCGCACATTACGAATGAAATCAAGAACCGCGTCTATCGCGTCGGCGACGACGACAATGCCGATATCGTCATTACGGAAATCGGCGGTACCGTCGGCGACATTGAAAGCCTGCCTTTCTTGGAAGCCATTCGTCAGATCAAGAAGGAAGTCGGCCGCAACGACGTCTTGTACATCCACGTCACCCTCGTTCCGTATATCGGCGCGGCCGGTGAATTGAAGACCAAGCCGACCCAGCACAGCGTAAAAGAACTGCGCAGCATCGGTATCCAGCCGGATATCATCGTCTGCCGCACAGAACGGGCTTTGTCGGATGAAATGAAAGACAAACTGGCCTTGTTCTGCGACATCGATAAAGATGCCGTCATCGAAAACAAGACCTTGAACAGCATCTATGAAGTGCCTCTCCTCTTGTCGGAAGAAGGCATGGACCGCATCGTTTTGGAAAAACTCGACCTTCCCAACCGTCCCTGCGATATGGAAGACTGGAAGAAGATGGTCGAATCGATCTATAACACCGAAAAGACGTTGGAAATTGCCTTAGTCGGTAAATACGTCGCCCTTCACGATGCCTACCTCAGCGTTGCTGAAGCTTTGAATCACGCCGGCATCGCCAATAAAGCCAAGGTCAATATCCACTGGATCGATTCGGAAACCCTGGAAGACCCGAAACTTACGATGGAAGAAGTCTTCAAAGGGATAGACGGCATCGTCGTTCCCGGCGGCTTCGGAAACCGCGGCATCGAAGGTAAAATCCGCGCTGTCCAGTATGCCCGTGAAAATAAGGTTCCCTATCTTGGCTTATGCCTGGGGATGCAGTGTGCCGTTATGGAATTTGCCCGCAACGTCGTCGGCCTCGAAGGGGCTACGTCGTCGGAATTCTGTGAAGACGCTGAATTCCCGGTCATCGACCTCATGCCGGACCAGGTTGACATTTCGGAAAAAGGCGGAACCATGCGTCTCGGCCTCTATCCCTGCAAGCTGGTGGATGGCACGAAGGCCCAGGAAGTATACGATGCCAACCTCATTTATGAACGCCATCGTCACCGCTGGGAATTCAACAATAAGTATCGTACGGAAATGGTCAATGCCGGCCTGATCTTGTCCGGTACGTCGCCCGATGACCGTTTGGTCGAAATCATCGAAATCAAGGATCATCCCTGGTTCGTCGGCTGCCAGTTCCATCCGGAATTTAAATCCCGCCCGACCAAGGCGCATACCCTTGTTCAACGGCCTTATCAAAGCGGCCCTCGACTTGAAAAAATAATAAAGCGATATGCTTGTCATTGTAAAAAAGGACGTCCCTTTTAGGGACGTCCTTTTTACGTGTTGTATATTTTCATGAATCTTGCAAATATCGTATAAATTCTGCGCGGCCATTCTATTTTCGGGATGCACGGTATAAAGATACAACCGCTATGGGGTATCATGTCATATATGAATATAATATACATAATATATGTGCCTCGTGGAACATATATCAAAACGTTGTTTTCTTTAAAAATGTGATAAAATACGACCCTCGAAAAAGGGTTTGTAAACTATTTATTTGTTATTCCACATCCTTGAAAAT
>ENA-OQDL01001055-OQDL01001055.1-human-gut-metagenome-genome-assembly--contig:-NODE-1055-length-14924-cov-8.401162_pt1 | contig 14924 bp, 7 predicted proteins | sample MGYA00242782_ERZ504609 | MGnify/ENA primary metagenome ERZ504609 (study PRJEB26092, sample SAMD00036320) | human gut metagenome | host: Homo sapiens | study: EMG produced TPA metagenomics assembly of... | reverse complement strand
ATATCATACACCTGCTTTACGATAAACAGATTTCATGTTATGATTATTTCAGCTGAATTTGAGATATTCTATTAATGAAAAGGGCAACTATTCAACAGCTTCTGACTGTGAAAGTATTGAACAGTTACGAAGAAAAATAAAAGGAGGATCAATGTTATGCTTACAACATGGACTCCGGCACATATGCCGGAAAAAGAGGAAATCAAAATCCGTCTGCAGACAGCAAGAAGTCAGCTCTATGATTTTCAGATGAAAATCAAGGAACATAAGATCCCGGTAATCGTACTCTTTGAAGGCTGGGGATCTTCCGGCAAGGGAAGTACGATCGGAAAAGTCATTAAGAATATTGATCCGCGTTTCTTTAAGGTTGCCACTATGTCAGCTCCCACAGCAGAAGAACTGAGATATCCATTTCTGTATCGCTATTTTAAACAGATTCCGGAAGCCGGAAAATTTACATTTCTGGATTCCGGTTGGATGGAGCAGACCTGTAAAGACTGTCTGTCGGGCGAGATTGAAGGTGAAGGTTATACACAGCGGATTGACAGCATCCGCCGTTTTGAGCGGCAGCTTACAGACAATGGTTATCTGGTGTTGAAATTCTTTATGCAGATTGACAGGGATGAACAGAAGCGGCGTGAAAAATTACTTCTGGATCATAAAGACACCAGATGGCGTGTGTCAGACTTTGATAAATGGCAGAATGAACATTACAAAAAATGTGCGAAAGTATTTTCTCAGTATCTGTCTGACACGAATGCTTCCTCTGCACCATGGTACATCATAGATGCCAGTGACAGAAAATGGGCGGAACTTCAGGTACTGGAGACTATGGTAAGCAACATTGAAGTTGCCATGCAGAATCAGGCACATTCCGTTCCGATTTTGCAGAATGTATTCCCTCTGGAGCAGATTCCCCGTCTGTCGGATATTGATCTGAGAGATAAAACAATGGATGACGAGGAGTACAGGGGAGAACTGAAACAACTCCAGAGTAAACTGGGGGAACTCCATAATAAACTGTACAGGAGACGTATTCCTGTGATCATCACGTATGAAGGATGGGATGCGGCAGGCAAAGGAGGTAACATCAAACGTATTACAGAAGCTCTGGATCCCCGGGGGTATGAAGTACATCCGATCGCAAGTCCGGAACCACATGAGAAGGCCAGACATTATTTATGGCGTTTCTGGATAAGACTTCCGAAAAATGGGCATATCGCTATTTTTGACAGAACCTGGTATGGTAGAGTTATGGTAGAACGTCTGGAGGGATTTTGCAGTGAATTGCACTATTGTGGTGCAGTGGCATTTTTATGCAATTTTTTAAAAGATGCAAATTTGTCAATAGGTAAATTACACTAAAATGCATTCACAAATATGTGCACAAGGGAAAAACCACAAGATATAGTAACTGGGGTGGTTTTTGAATCATTATCTAGATACTTGCTAGATTAAAATAAAAACGAGAGGTGAAACGTCAATGGAGAAAAACAGAATACGTCCGGTCACATCCGGAAAAAGCATGCGTATGAGTTACTCAAGACAAAAAGAGGTTCTGCAGATGCCAAATCTGATTGAGGTCCAGAAGGATTCTTATCAGTGGTTCTTAGACGAAGGTCTCAAGGAAGCTTTTGCGGATATCTCTCCAATCACAGATTACAGCGGAAAGCTTAGTCTTGATTTTGTAGATTTTACATTATGCGAAGATGATGTAAAGTATACAATTCCTGAGTGCAAGGAAAGAGATGCAACATACGCAGCTCCTTTAAAGGTTAAAGTCAGACTTCACAACAAAGAGACAGATGAGATTAATGAGCATGAAATTTTCATGGGTGATCTGCCTTTAATGACAGAGACCGGTACATTCGTAATCAACGGTGCAGAGCGAGTTATTGTCAGTCAGTTAGTTCGTTCTCCTGGTATTTATTACGGAATTGCTCATGATAAGCTCGGAAAGACCCTGTATTCTTGTACTGTTATTCCAAACCGTGGTGCATGGCTTGAGTATGAGACAGACTCTAACGACGTTTTTTATGTAAGAGTAGACAGAACACGTAAGGTACCTATCACAGTACTTTTACGTGCACTTGGAGTAGGTACAAACCAGGCTATTCTCGATATGTTCGGAGATGAGCCAAAGATCCAGGCATCATTCAGCAAGGACCCTGCAATCACAGAGCGTGAGCCACAGGGAAGCTATGAGGCTGGTTTATTAGAGTTATATAAGAAGATTCGTCCGGGCGAGCCACTTTCGGTTGAGAGTGCAGAGAGCCTTATCACAGCAATGTTCTTCGATCCTAGAAGATATGACCTTGCCAAGGTAGGACGTTATAAGTTTAATAAGAAGCTTGCTTTAAAGAACCGTATCAGTGGACAGGTTTTAGCTGAGGACGTAGTGGATCCTTCTACAGGTGAGGTTATCGCTGAGGCAGGTACTGTTGTTGACCGTGCGCTTGCTACACAGATCCAGAACGCTGCCGTTCCTGCTTTATGGATTCAGACAGAGACAAGAAATGTCAAGATTCTTTCTTCTATGATGGTTGACATCAGAAGCTGGATTCCTGAGCTTGAGGATCCTAAGTCTATCGGTGTTACTGAGCTTGTTTACTATCCGGTACTCGCTCAGATTCTCGAGGAGTATGATTCTCTTGAGGATAGAATCGAGGCTATAAAGAGAGATATATCTGACCTTATTCCAAAGCATATTACTAAAGAGGATATCTTCGCAACTATCAACTACAATATGCACTTAGAGTGGGGCGCAGGAACAGATGACGATATCGATCATCTTGGAAACAGACGTATCCGTGCGGTTGGAGAGCTGTTACAGAACCAGTACCGTATCGGTCTCTCAAGACTGGAGCGTGTTGTTCGTGAAAGAATGACTACACAGGACTTAGAGGGAATTTCACCTCAGTCACTTATCAATATAAAGCCTGTAACTGCCGCTGTTAAAGAATTCTTCGGTTCTTCACAGCTTTCACAGTTCATGGATCAGAACAACCCTCTTGGAGAGCTTACTCACAAGAGACGTTTATCAGCACTTGGACCTGGTGGTCTTTCAAGAGACCGTGCCGGATTCGAGGTTCGAGATGTACATTACACTCACTACGGCCGTATGTGTCCTGTAGAGACTCCTGAGGGACCAAACATCGGTCTTATCAACTCACTTGCATGCTATGCGAGAATCAATGAGTATGGCTTCGTAGAGGCTCCATACCGTAAGATTGACAAGACTGATCCTAAGAACCCGGTAGTCACAGAAGAGGTTGTATACATGACAGCCGACGAGGAGGACAACTACCACGTAGCACAGGCTAATGAGAAGCTTGATGCCGAAGGACATTTCGTACGTAACTCAGTTTCGGGTCGTTACAGAGAGGAAACTCAGGAGTACGATAAGTCAGCATTTGATTATATGGATGTGTCTCCAAAGATGGTATTCTCAGTAGCTACAGCGCTGATTCCATTCTTGCAGAACGATGACCCTACACGTGCCCTCATGGGATCAAACATGCAGCGTCAGGCCGTTCCGCTTCTGACCACAGAGGCTCCTGTAGTTGGTACAGGTATTGAGACAAAGGCCGCAGTTGACTCAGGTGTCTGCGTAGTTGCAAAGGCAGACGGAGAGGTATTATCTTCAGAGTCAAACCGCATTATCATAAAAGAGACTGACGGAAACAAGAGAGAGTATATTCTTACAAAGTTCTCTCGTTCTAACCAGTCAAACTGCTACAACCAGAGACCTATCGTATTTAAGGGTGACAAGGTTAAGGCAGGCGATGTTATCGCAGACGGTCCTTCAACAAGTCAGGGAGAGCTTGCTCTTGGAAAGAACCCGCTTATCGGATTCATGACATGGGAAGGATACAACTACGAGGATGCCGTTCTTCTTTCAGAGCGTCTCGTAGAGTATGATGTGTATACATCAGTTCATATCGAGGAATATGAAGTAGAGTCACGTGATACAAAGCTCGGACCTGAGGAGATTACACGTGATGTCCCTGGTGTCGGCGACGACGCACTCAAGGACCTTGATGAGAGAGGTATCATCCGTGTAGGTGCAGAGGTTCGTGCCGGTGATATCCTTGTAGGAAAGGTTACACCAAAGGGTGAGACAGAGCTTACAGCAGAGGAGAGACTTCTTCGTGCCATCTTCGGTGAGAAGGCAAGAGAGGTTCGTGATACATCACTTAAGGTGCCTCATGGTGCATACGGTATCATTGTTGATGCCAAGGTATTTACAAGAGAGAACGGCGATGAGCTTTCTCCGGGAGTAAACCAGTCAGTACGTATCTACATTGCACAGAAGAGAAAGATTTCTGTCGGTGATAAGATGGCCGGACGTCACGGTAACAAGGGTGTCGTTTCCCGTGTGCTTCCTGTTGAGGATATGCCATTCCTTCCAAACGGACGTCCACTGGATATCGTACTTAACCCACTCGGTGTTCCTTCACGAATGAACATCGGTCAGGTCCTTGAGATTCACCTGAGTCTCGCTGCAAAGGCACTTGGCTTCAATATCTCAACTCCTGTATTTGACGGAGCAAACGAGGTAGATATCGAGGATACACTTGAGCTTGCAAATGATTACGTAAATCTTCCGTTCGATAAGGAAGAGCTTGAAAAGGATTTACAGGCTGAGCATCCATACTGGAGCGCAGATGCTGAAATCTTCTATGATAAATATGTTGATACACTCCGTGAGGACGTTATGGAATACCTTTCAACAAACAGAGCTCACAGAAGCTTATGGAAGGGCGTTCCGATTTCAAAGGATGGAAAGGTACAGCTTCGTGATGGTAGAACAGGTGAGTGCTTCGATGGAAAGACAACTATCGGACACATGCATTACCTTAAGCTGCATCATCTTGTTGACGATAAGATCCATGCACGTTCAACAGGTCCTTACTCATTAGTAACACAGCAGCCACTCGGTGGTAAGGCACAGTTCGGTGGACAGCGTTTCGGAGAGATGGAGGTTTGGGCTCTTGAGGCATATGGTGCTGCATATACACTTCAGGAGATCCTTACAATGAAGTCCGATGATGTTGTTGGCCGTGTCAAGACCTACGAGGCTATCATCAAGGGTGAGAATATCCCTGAGCCTGGTATTCCAGAGTCATTCAAGGTACTTCTCAAAGAGCTTCAGGCACTTGGTCTGGATGTCAAGGTACTTGATGAGAACAGAGAAGAGGTTGAGCTTATCGAGACAAGTGAGTACGGTAATACAGATATCAACTCAATTATCGGAAACGATAAGGACTATGCATTCGAGGACAGTGAGTCATTCGCAGAGCATGGTTTCTCAAAGAAAGAATTTGATGACAACGAAGAGCTTGTTGACATAGAAGAGGAAGAGTCTCCTGAGACAGCGGATGACGATATTTTTGCTGATGAAGTTCTTGATGACGAAGAATAATTAGAAGGGAGTGCCAAAATGCCAGAAACAAATAATATAGAAAATAATCAGGCAATGCAGTTTGATGCGATTCAGATTGGATTAGCATCTCCTGAAAAAATCAGAGAGTGGTCACATGGCGAGGTTAAAAAGCCTGAGACTATTAACTATAGAACATTAAAGCCTGAAAAAGACGGTCTTTTCTGCGAGAAGATTTTCGGACCAACGAAGGACTGGGAGTGTCATTGTGGTAAATACAAGAAGATACGTTATAAGGGTGTTGTCTGCGACCGATGTGGCGTAGAAATCACAAAGTCAAGCGTTCGTAGAGAGCGTATGGGACACATCGAGCTTGCTGCTCCTGTATCTCATATCTGGTATTTCAAGGGTATCCCATCACGTATGGGACTCATCCTTGACTTATCTCCACGTGTACTTGAGAGAGTACTGTACTTTGCTTCATATATTGTGCTTGACCCGGGTGAGACAAAGCTTGCATACAAGCAGATTCTCAACGAGTCAGAGTACCAGGAGGCATGCGATACTTATGGCCGCTCAGCATTCCGTGTAGGAATGGGTGCTGAGTCTATCCATGAGCTTTTAGCAGCAATCGATCTTGAGAAGGATTCGGCAGAGCTTAAGGCTGAGCTTGAGAATGCTACAGGCCAGAAGCGTGCACGTATCATCAAGAGACTTGAGGTTGTAGAGGCTTTCCGTGAGTCAGGAAATAAGCCTGAGTGGATGATTATGACAGTTATTCCTGTTATTCCACCGGATCTTCGTCCAATGGTTCAGCTCGATGGAGGACGTTTCGCAACAAGTGATCTTAACGACCTTTACAGACGAATCATCAACCGTAACAACCGTCTTAGAAGACTTCTTGATCTTGGAGCACCGGATATCATCGTTCGTAACGAGAAACGTATGCTTCAGGAGGCTGTCGATGCACTTATCGACAACGGCCGTCGTGGACGTCCTGTTACAGGTCCCGGAAACAGAGCTCTTAAGTCTCTTTCAGACATGCTCAAGGGAAAGGGAGGACGTTTCCGTCAGAACCTTCTCGGAAAGCGAGTTGACTACTCAGGACGTTCAGTTATCTGTGTAGAGCCAAAGCTTAAGATTTATCAGTGTGGTCTTCCAAAGGAGATGGCTATCGAGCTTTTCAAGCCATTCGTTATGAAGGAGCTTGCCGCTAACGGAACCGCACACAACATAAAGAGTGCAAAGAAGATGGTTGAGAGACTTCAGCCGGAGGTATGGGATGTCCTTGAGGACGTCATCAAAGAGCATCCGGTTATGCTTAACCGAGCTCCTACACTCCACAGACTTGGAATCCAGGCCTTCGAGCCAATCCTTGTAGAGGGTAAGGCAATCAAGCTTCATCCACTCGTATGTACAGCGTTCAACGCCGACTTCGATGGAGACCAGATGGCTGTACATCTTCCACTGACTGCTGAGGCACAGGCTGAGTGCAGATTCATGCTTCTGTCACCTAACAACCTGCTTAAGCCTTCTGATGGTGGACTTGTAGCCGTTCCTTCACAGGATATGATCCTTGGAGTTTACTACCTCACAATGAGAAAGCTCGCTGATTACAAGGATGATCCAAAGATGGTTGCACAGGTGTCATCAGACACTGTATACAATGATATTGAGGAGCTTAGAAAGCTCACAACTCCTGATGAAAATACAGGAAAGGCTGAGCTTGGCTTATATGATCTCATCTGGTTTGAGGATGTTACGGACGGAAACCGTCGTGTGCTTTGCAGACCGATAGATCTTCTCGGCCGTTACTATGGAAGTGTTAATCTTGCAATGCTCGCTTACGAGAACAAGGAGATTACTCTTCACCAGAATATCTTTGTACACCGTACAGTAAAGCTTGCTGACGGCACAAAGGTTTCAGGTTTTACAGAGACAACAGTAGGACTTTTGATATTCAATGAGAACATTCCACAGGATCTTGGTTTTATAGACAGATCAAAGGCTGAGAATGCACTCAAGTTTGAGGTTGAGTTCCACGTTGGTAAGAAACAGATCAAGCAGATACTTGAGAAGGTTATCAACACACACGGAGCTACAACAACAGCAGAGGTTCTTGACAATGTCAAGGCTATGGGATACAAGTATTCAACCCAGGCTGCCATGACAGTTTCAATTTCAGATATGACAGTGCCACCACAGAAGCCACAGATGATCGCTGATGCACAGGACACTGTAGATAAGATTACAAGACAGTACAAGCGTGGACTTATCACTGATGAGGAGCGTTACAAAGAGGTTATCGAGACATGGAAGGATACAGATGATGCCCTTACAAAGGCACTTCTTACAGGTCTTGATAAGTACAACAACATCTTCATGATGGCAGATTCCGGAGCCCGTGGATCTGATAAGCAGATCAAACAGCTTGCGGGTATGCGAGGACTCATGGCTGATACAACAGGTCGTACAATCGAGCTTCCTATCAAGTCATGCTTCCGTGAGGGTCTTGACGTACTTGAGTACTTCATGTCAGCACATGGAGCTCGTAAGGGACTTTCAGATACAGCGCTTCGTACAGCCGATTCAGGATACCTTACAAGACGTCTCGTAGATGTTTCACAGCATATGATCGTTCGTGAGTCAGACTGCTGTGCAGGCACAGGACGTGAGATTCCGGGAATGGTTGTAAAGGCATTCATGGAGGGTCGAGAGGAAATCGAGAGCCTTCAGGAGAGAATTACAGGTCGTTTCTCTTGCAACACAATCTGCGATAAGGATGGCAATGTAATCGTTAAGGCCAACCATATGATTACACCAAAGCGTGCAGCAAAGGTTATGGCAGAGGGTGTTGACGAGAACGGTAATCCAATCACACAGGTTAAGATCCGTACAGTACTTACCTGCCGTTCACACATGGGAGTATGTGCTAAGTGTTACGGTTCAAACCTTGCAACAGGTCAGGCAGTACAGGTTGGTGAAGCAATCGGTATCATCGCAGCACAGTCAATCGGTGAGCCTGGTACACAGCTTACCATGAGAACCTTCCATACAGGTGGTGTTGCCGGTGGAGATATCACACAGGGTCTTCCTCGAGTAGAGGAGATTTTTGAGGCACGTAAGCCTAAGGGACTCGCTATTATCACAGAGTTCGGCGGAATTGCCACAATCAAGGATACAAAGAAGAAGCGTGAGGTTATCGTTACAAACAACGAGACCGGCGAGACAAAGGCTTACCTCATTCCTTACGGCTCACGTATCAAGGTTGTAGACGGACAGGAGCTTGAGGCCGGCGACGAGCTTACAGAGGGTTCTGTAAATCCACACGATATCCTCAAGATTAAGGGCGTTCGTGCGGTTCAGGATTACATGCTCCGCGAGGTACAGCGTGTTTACCGTTTACAGGGTGTTGAGATTAACGATAAGCATGTCGAGGTTATAGTTCGTCAGTGCTTACAGAAGATCCGCGTAGAGGAGCCGGGAGATTCAGATTTACTTCCGGGCAGCATGGTTGATGCCCTTGACTTCTTAGAGCTCAACGAGAAGCTTGAGGAAGAGGGCAAGGAGCTTGCAGTTGGCTCACAGGTATTACTTGGAATCACAAAGGCATCTCTTGCAACCAACTCATTCCTGTCAGCAGCTTCATTCCAGGAGACCACAAAGGTTCTTACTGAGGCAGCAATCAAGGGCAAGGTTGATCCGCTTATCGGTATGAAGGAGAACGTAATCATCGGTAAGCTCATCCCGGCAGGAACAGGTATGAAGATTTATCGTAATATCAAGCTTGACAGCGATGTAAACGATGACGATACACTTGATTTTGATGATGATTTTGCGGATTTCGCAGAGGAAGAGGCAGTCGGAGTCATTGATAAAGATGCTGAATCAGTTGATGAAGAATAATTACTGATGTTTGTACTTAAGCTACAGAAGCTGTTACAAACCAAAAAGAAAGAAGTCCGGGAAACCGGACTTCTTTCTTGTATTATATTGAAAACAAAATTGGTCTTGACAAAACAGACAAGGATTTGTATAATATCTTAGCGTGCATAAGATTGCACTGCTTAAAATAAAACAGGAGGTGAAAATAATGCCAACATTTAACCAGTTAGTAAGAAAAGGACGTCAGACATCTGTAAAGAAGTCTACAGCACCAGCTCTTCAGAGAAGCTTTAACTCTCTCCAGAAGAAGCCAATCAACACTTCTTCTCCACAGAAGCGTGGTGTATGTACAGCTGTTAAGACAGCTACTCCTAAGAAGCCTAACTCAGCTCTTAGAAAGATCGCCAGAGTTCGTCTTTCAAACGGAATCGAAGTAACTTCATATATTCCTGGTGAGGGACACAACTTACAGGAGCATAGCGTTGTTCTGATTCGTGGTGGCCGTGTTAAGGATTTACCAGGTACACGTTACCATATCATCCGTGGTACATTAGATACTGCAGGTGTTGCAAACAGAAAACAGGCCCGCTCTAAGTACGGCGCAAAGAGACCAAAAGCTGCTAAATAATTTAGCAACATTGTGTATCACAAACAGAACTAAAGTAGGTTAGTGTTGGGATTAGACCTGCAGATGCAGGATTTCACTTTATGAATACAATTCCGCACGAACACATTAGAGAGACACATGTGAGTACCGATGAATTAATCCACAAATATCATGATTAAGGAGGGAAGTAACGTGCCACGTAAAGGACATACTCAGAAAAGAGACGTATTAGCAGATCCAATGTACAACAGCAAAGTAGTTACAAAGCTTGTTAACAGCATTATGTTAGACGGTAAGAAAGGCGTAGCTCAGAAGATTGTATACGGAGCATTTGCTACAGTAGAAGAGAAGACAGGAAGACCAGCTCTTGAAGTATTCGAAGAGGCTATGAACAATGTAATGCCAGCTCTCGAAGTAAAAGCAAGACGTATCGGTGGTGCCACATATCAGGTACCAATCGAGGTTCGCCCTGATCGTCGTCAGGCTTTAGGCCTTCGTTGGTTAACAGCATTCTCACGTGCCAGAGGAGAGAAAACTCAGGCTGAGAGATTAGCTAACGAGATCATGGATGCAGCTAACAACACAGGCGCATCTGTTAAGAGAAAAGAAGATATGCACAAGATGGCAGAGGCAAACAAGGCATTCGCACATTACAGATTCTAGTTTCTGTAAGAAGCTTACAGCTTTGCTTTTGATTCATGCAGCGAACCGGATTTGTAACAGAGTCCGGTTGTGCATAGGACACTAAATATAGGAGGAAAAAACCTTGGCTGGAAGAGAATATCCACTTGAGAGAACCAGAAATATTGGAATCATGGCTCATATCGATGCTGGTAAAACAACACTGACAGAGCGTATTCTTTATTATACTGGTATTAACTATAAAATCGGTGATACTCATGAAGGTACTGCTACCATGGACTGGATGGAGCAGGAGCAGGAAAGAGGTATTACAATTACTTCTGCCGCTACAACATGTCACTGGACACTTGAAGAGTTCACTAAACCAAAGCCAGGAGCACTTGAGCATCGTATCAACATCATCGATACACCGGGTCACGTTGACTTCACAGTAGAAGTTGAGCGTTCACTCCGTGTACTTGATGGCGCAGTTGGTGTGTTCTGTGCAAAGGGTGGTGTTGAGCCTCAGTCAGAGAACGTTTGGCGTCAGGCGGACACATACAATGTACCTCGTATGGCATTCATCAATAAGATGGATATCTTAGGTGCAAACTTCTACGGAGCTGTTGACCAGATCCGTACAAGATTAGGAAAAAATGCTATCGTACTTCAGTTACCAATCGGTAAAGAGGACGATTTCAAAGGAATTATCGACCTTTTCGAGATGAAGGCTTATATCTACAATGATGAGAAGGGTGACGATATCACAGTTACTGATGATCTTGGAGATATGGCTGATCAGGCTGCAGAGTACCGTACAGAGCTCATTGAGAAAATCTGTGAGTTAGATGACGATCTCATGATGCAGTATCTTGAGGGTGAGGAGCCATCTGTAGAGGATATGAAGAAGGTTCTTCGTAAAGCAACATGTGAGTGTACAGCAGTACCTGTATGTTGTGGTTCTGCATACCGTAACAAGGGTGTACAGAAGTTACTTGACGCTATTGTTGAGTACATGCCAGCTCCTACAGATATCCCTTCAATCAAGGGAACAGATCTTGATGGAAATGAGATTGAGAGACATTCATCAGATGATGAGCCATTCTCAGCACTTGCATTCAAGATCATGGCAGATCCATTCGTAGGAAAGCTTGCATTCTTCCGTGTTTACTCAGGAAAATGTAAGGCAGGTTCTTATGTATTAAATGCAACAAAGGATAAGAAAGAGCGTATCGGACGTATTCTTCAGATGCATGCTAATAAGAGACAGGAATTGGACGAGGTTTACTCAGGTGATATCGCTGCTGCTGTTGGATTTAAATTCACAACAACAGGTGATACAATCTGTGATGAGCAGCATCCGGTTATACTTGAGTCTATGGAGTTCCCAGAGCCAGTTATCGAGCTCGCTATCGAGCCTAAGACAAAAGCTGGACAGGGTAAGTTAGGTGAGGCTCTTGCAAAGCTTGCAGAGGAGGATCCTACATTCCGTGCTCATACTGATCAGGAAACAGGTCAGACAATCATCGCTGGTATGGGTGAGCTTCACCTTGAGATCATCGTTGACCGTCTTCTCCGTGAGTTCAAGGTTGAGGCAAACGTTGGTGCACCTCAGGTTGCTTACAAGGAGACATTTACAAAGGCTGTTGATCAGGAATACAAATATGCTAAGCAGTCAGGTGGACGTGGACAGTACGGACACTGTAAGGTTCGCTTCGAGCCAATGGATGCCAATGGAGAAGAACTTTTCAAGTTCGATTCAGAGGTTGTCGGTGGTGCTATTCCAAAGGAGTACATCCCATCAATCGGCGAAGGTATCGAGGAGGCTACAAAGGCCGGCTCTCTTGGTGGATTCCCAGTAGTTGGTATCCATGCAACAGTATATGATGGATCTTACCATGAGGTCGATTCATCAGAGATGGCATTCCACATTGCCGGATCTATGTGTTTCAAAGAGGCTATGGCAAAGGCCGCACCTGTATTACTTGAGCCTATCATGAAGGTAGAGGTTACAATGCCTGAGGAGTACATGGGAGACGTTATCGGTGATGTTAACTCTCGTCGTGGACGTATCGAGGGTATGGACGATCTCGGCGGTGGAAAGATTGTACATGCATATGTACCACTTGCAGAGATGTTCGGTTACTCTACAGACCTTCGTTCTAAGACACAGGGACGTGGAAACTACTCAATGTTCTTCGACAGATATGAGCCGGTTCCAAAGAATGTACAGGACAAGGTTCTTGCTAACCACGCAAAATAATTGCAAATTAGCAAACAATTTATAGTACAAATGATGAAATATATACTATATATGGTATAAAAATCAAAAATAAAGGCATTTCCCCTTGAAAAAGGGGGATTTGCCATAAAATTTACTTGAAAAAACTTTGATTATTTCGTATAATCAAAAGCAGTCGGTAGATTATAAAAAATAAGCCCATGGGGCATAAAAGTTTAAGGAGGACGTTTCAAAATGGCAAAAGGCTAAATTTGAAAAAGAAACAAAACCACATTAGTAATATTGGTACCATCGGTCACGTAGATCATGTAAAAACAACTTTAACAGCAGCTATTAACAGCAGTTTAGCAGCTCGTGTCGCTGGTAACACAGCTACAAGATTTCGCTAACATTGATAAGGCTCCAGAGGAGAAGAGAGCGTGGAATCACAATTTCTACAGCTCACGTTGAGTATGAGACAGAAAAAGAGACATTACGCACACGTTGACTGTCCTGGACATGCTGACTACGTAAAAGAACATGATCACTGGTGCAGCTCAGATGGATGGTGCTATCCTCGTTGTTGCTGCTACTGATGGTGTTATGGCTCAGACAAAGGAGCACATCCTCCTTTCTCGTCAGGTAGGTGTTCCTTACATCATCGTATTCCTTAACAAGTGTGATATGGTTGACGACCCAGAGCTTATCGAGCTCGTAGAGATGGAAGTTACAGAGCAGCTTGAGGAGTACGGATTCAATGATTGCCCAATCATCCAGGGATCAGCTCTTAAGGCTCTTGAGGATCCAATGGGACCTTGGGGAGACAAGATCATGGAGCTTATGGATACTGTTGATTCTTATATCCCAGATCCAGAGCGTGATACAGATAAGCCATTCCTTATGCCAGTAGAGGACGTATTCTCTATCACAGGACGTGGTACAGTTGCAACTGGTAGAGTAGAGCGTGGTACACTTCACCTCAACGACGAGTTAGAGATCCTTGGTGTTAAAGAGGACGTTCAGAAGACTGTTGTTACTGGAATCGAGATGTTCCGTAAGCAGTTAGACGAGGCTCAGGCTGGTGATAACATCGGAGCACTTCTCCGTGGTATTAACCGTGACCAGATCGTTCGTGGACAGGTTCTTGCTAAGCCTGGTACAGTAACATGTCACCGTAAGTTCACAGCTCAGGTTTACGTTCTTACAAAGGACGAGGGTGGACGTCATACTCCATTCTTCAACAACTATCGTCCACAGTTCTACTTCAGAACAACAGACGTAACAGGTGTTTGCGAGCTTCCAGCAGGAACAGAGATGTGCATGCCTGGTGATAACGTAGAGATGACAATCGAGCTCATCCATCCAGTAGCTATGGAGCAGGGTCTTACATTCGCTATCCGTGAAGGTGGACGTACAGTAGGATCTGGACGTGTTGCTACAGTTATCGAGTAATACAATCTTAATATGGATTGTTATCGTAAGATAACGTTGTGTCCAAACGTAAGATACCCGTAGAACTTCGGTTCTACGGGTTTTTCTGTATCTTAAAGAGAGAATGATTTGGAAAAATTATAAGTAGAGAAATAGCGAAATATTTATCAGCAAGATGAAATACGGATAAATTTAAAATTGAAAAATAAGACCAGCGGTGCCAAACGGTGCCCAAAAAGAAACTCCTGCGAATGTTTGCCATTCACAGGAGTGATTTTTTACCAACCTTTAATCTGCTTGATCTGTTCAGCACGTTTCGGATCTCGATGATATTGCAGTTTCAGACGGATTGTTTCTACAACTTCCTGTCTGGCTTCATCATCAAGCTGATAGAATGATGTAAGTAGATTATCTACATCAGGCATACTATTTTTGCCAAAAAGATACATCAACGGATACATAGAATTTTTTAAGTAAGTCTTTACACGACTTGCGTCTAATGCTCCGTTCAAACCGTCTGGAAGTGTAGGATAAATCTCTTCTTCCTTAATTGTGCCAGAAAATGGACTGGCAGAACATATCTCATTCACATCAATTTGTAATTCATTTGCAAGTCTTAAAGCAAAATCAAATCGAATATTGGAATCTTTTTGAATAATTGAATATAAGGTTGTAGCACTGATTCCGGTTGCCTTTGCAATTTTACGGACATTTGTGCCTTTTTCATCAAGATATTTCTTTAAATTTTTACCGTCACCCATAGAATCCTCCTTTTT
>ENA-OQDL01001054-OQDL01001054.1-human-gut-metagenome-genome-assembly--contig:-NODE-1054-length-14931-cov-10.701229_pt1 | contig 14931 bp, 16 predicted proteins | sample MGYA00242782_ERZ504609 | MGnify/ENA primary metagenome ERZ504609 (study PRJEB26092, sample SAMD00036320) | human gut metagenome | host: Homo sapiens | study: EMG produced TPA metagenomics assembly of... | reverse complement strand
CCAGAAAAACCGGAAACCTCACGTTCACTCTGTCAATGCTTTACTGCGTTTCTCTCTCGAAAGCGGGTGCAAAATTACGCACTTTTTCGCAAACTCCAACTTTTACACGACTTTTTTTTGACCGTTTTTCAAAGTTTTTTCGTAAAACACTGGAAAACAGGTATGTTACGCGGCATATTTTTTTGTCATACGCAGAAGGAGGATGAAAACCTACACAATAATATTTATTGCGCGAGCGAGCGCATGTGCGCGAGGGAAAATACACCGCATTATCCGCAAAAAACGGTAAAATGGAAAAACAACGCCTTGTCTTCATTAAAACAACGGCATGTTTTCACTTAAAATACACCTTCTTTTTTAAAAATTACAGCATATTTTTTTGAGGGTAATGAACAGGCTGATTATCAGCAACTAATAAAAAGAAAAAATCAGCATAAATGAAGGATAAAAATAATAGGTATTTCGAAAAAGCAAGTCCAGCCCATTGTATATCAAAAACCATATACACCAAATAATCTTCTACCCAGACATATTCATATAACTTAAAAACAGAATGTATCATCAGAAAATATTTTTCACCATTCATTACCAAATAAAAAACAAACGAAATACCTCACATACTAGGTAATGCAGAATCAAAGTACACAAAACTGGCAGTATTCTCAAAAAATCAAAAAGCGAGTATATGTTTACAAATACTCAGACCTGATAGCCTCTCTCATAGGAGCCGGAAACAACGTATTTTTTACCAATTACATTACTTTTGAAACAAATCGAAAGAAATAAGTATTCCGTGAACGGCCACAATACCAAAAAATTGTATCTTTGAGAACACTAACAAATTTAAAACAAAAAATTTATTACCATGAAAGAAAACATTTGTACAAAACTACGTTTTCCATCTAACTGGAAAAAATTAGAGGTGACTAGCCTGATGGTATTTCTATGTATTTCTTTATTTGCTTCCGAGCCAATTGATTTTGATAAAGCATTTAAAGAAAGTGTAAAAATCGAACAACAAATTAAACGAACCAGTTTTCCGGGGAAAGTTTACAACATTAAAGACTTTGGAGCCACGACAGATACCCCCGATCAGCCATGTCATGAACAGATCAATTTGGCAATTACAACCTGCAATCAGGAAGGAGGAGGTACCGTCGTTATCCCTAAAGGAACTTTTTATACAGGCCCTATTACAATGAAAAGTAATGTAACCCTGCATCTTGAAGAAGGAGCTACATTGAAGTTTTCAACAGATCAGAAACTATATTTTCCGGGAGTTATTACACGCTGGGAAGGTTTAGACTGCTACAATGCACGCCCATTGATTTATGCCTACGGAGAATCAAACATCGCTATTACCGGAAAAGGAACTATCGACGGACAAGGGTCGAATGAAGCCTGGTGGCCAATGTGTGGTGCTGCACACTACGGATGGAAAGAAGGCATGCACAGTCAAAAACTAGGAAGCCGCGAACGCCTTATGGGTTATGCTGAGTTAAAACGCCCTATATATGAACGAGTTATGACACCTGAAGATGCTTTACGCCCACAACTCATCAACTTCTATCTTTGCAATACTATTTTAATAGAAGATGTTACTTTGCTCAATTCACCGTTCTGGGTAATTCATCCCCTTCTTTGCGAAAGTCTGATTGTGCGTGGAGTTAAAATCTACAATCGTGGTCCCAACGGAGACGGATGTGATCCGGAATCTTGTAAGAATGTATTAATCGAGAACTGTCGTTTCGATACAGGAGATGACTGCATTGCTATCAAATCCGGACGAAATGAAGACGGAAGAAAATGGAATCGACCAAGTGAAAACATCATTGTACGCAACTGCGAAATGAAAAACGGACATGGAGGTGTTGTTATTGGCAGTGAGATTTCTGGAGGTTACCGTAACCTATATGTTGAAAACTGCGTAATGGATAGCCCACAACTGGACAGAGTTATCCGAATTAAAACAAATGACTGCCGTGGAGGTATCGTAGAAAACGTTTTTGTAAGAAACATCAAAGTAGGCCAATGTCATGAAGCTGTTTTAAAAATTAATTTGCTATATGAAAGTAAAGAAAACTGCAACCGAGCCTTCCCTCCTATTGTACGAAATGTACATTTAAAAAACATCACTTGCGAAAACAGCCAATATGGAATTTATGCAGTAGGACTACCAAACAAAGATTGCGTATATAATATATCTGTTGAAGATTCACAATTTAACAATGTAAAGAAAGGTGGTAACCGGATAGAAAATGTAACGGACATCACTATGAAAAATCTTCAGATAAATGGAAAAACAGTAAAATAAGAGTCTATCTTCATATTCAAAATTCTATACACTTACTGAAAGTTATAATGATATAAGAAGATAGAATTGATTTATAAAAATAAGAGCCATAGCATTCACCAGTTAAACCGGCAAAGCTGCATATGGCTTTTATTTTATACAGATATTATCTGCTGAAGTTATCAGAAAAATGCCGTCATCTGACAAGTTTTCTTTCAGGCATCTATAATTACCTAAAATATAAGTATTTTCACATTAACTTCATCAACAGAAGTTGCTTGTTCAAATCTAAGCCAGAATCAATCGATTGGAGATCTTTACAAAACGCCAATTATGAGAAAGACACTTGAACAGAAGATTTTCTTATAAAAAATAAGAGGTAATAAATTATAGAATCGCCTTATCAAGCATCTTCAGCATTAAAAAACATTCAACAATTCTATTTCAAATATCAATGTAGAGCAAGCTGGGATAGGGCCTGAAGTCCGACTACCATACCCAAGTTCTGAAGGAATATAAATCACCCAACGGTCCCCAACATGCATTTGTTGCAAAGCAATCTGCCAACCTTCTATTACATCAGAAACTCTCAATGCTTCAGGACATCCTCTCTTCCACGAGTTATCAAACTCACGACCATTTATCAGCGTACCCCGATAATGTACAGAAACAATGCTTCTCAAATTAGGCGATTGCGTACCAGTTCCCTGCTGAACAATCTGATACATAATGCCGGAAGGATGTCTTTGCACTCCTTCTTTTTGCGAAATTTCTTTTAGAAAATCAATATTCCGCTGTTTATATTCCTCTTTCTTTGCCATAAATTCAATTTGATTATACAGACAAAGATACAAAGACTTTATAAAAGCCCAGGTATAAACTTTTATTTATGACTGAAATTCAATATAAGCAAGCTTACAGTCACTATTTTTCAAAAAAAGCCCGCCATCAATGCAATTTTCATCAATGGCGGGCTGCTTACTATTTTCTGATTTCACATTGAATTTATATCATTTATTTCGTGAAGCACGCATAACCTCAATAACAAATGCAACAATCAGTCCAAGCCCTCCTCCGAGCAACACGCTTGCTCCATAAATAATAGATACTGTTTCACGTACAGCATACCCAACATTTTCCATAAAATATCCAGGCTGAGTTTCTACTACAATACAATATCCTATTAACAAACCTAACCCAAGTCCTACCAATAAACAACCAAAACGGAGAGATACAGATGAAACCAGTCCACCTCCCATGCAGTTAAATAAAGAGGATAAATACCCATTTTTCAATTTCCCGTCAGCAAGAGCTTCTGCTGGAAGTTTTTCTATCAGCATCATACGTTCTTTTCTACCGACAAACAGTTCGAACAACTTGTAAATAACTCCAAAAACTATCGCTACATTAGCAACAATTGTCAATTCATCCATATCGTTTTTCTTTAAAGTGAATAATTTTGTTTCTTTGTCCGTTTAGACGAAGAAAAGGTCCAAAAGGTTACATAAAAATAAAGAAAAAAAATTTTCTCAAACTGCTGTAACCTTCCTTTTGAAGAAGCGTCTAAAAGAACAAATGGAAAAAGACGAATCATATATCATCACGCGTATCCTGGCAGGAAAAACAGAAGAGTATGCTTACTTCCTCGATACTTATGGGCAACCGGTTTTTTCACTGATTGTCCGTATGGTCAATTCCGAAGAAGATGCTGAAGAGTTGACTCAGGATACATTTATGAAAGCCTTTGAACATTTATCTTCATTCAATGGGAAAAGTAGCTTTTCTACGTGGATTTACCGTATCGCCTATAATACCGCCCTATCTTTTCTTAGAAAAAAGAATGTAGAGCAAACAGTTATAGATGATAATCAGTGGAATCGAATATCGGATACACAAATAGATGACGCATTAAACAATGAATCGGAAGAGCAAATAGAAAAACTGCAACAAGCATTAACCAAGCTAACAGCCGAAGAACGGGCACTGGTCACTTTGTTTTATGAAGAAGAACATTCCATTCAAGAACTTGCACAGATTCTGAATTTGAACGAAGGAAATATTAAAGTCAAGCTACACCGCTTACGCAAGAAATTATATGTATTAATGCAAAAGGAGGACTAAAAATGACAGAATATAAAGACCAAGGACTAAAGAAAGCTGCCAAACAAAGTAAGACTCCCCAGCTTCCTAGTAATTTCACCTATCGCATGATGAAACGAATCGGAGAAGAAATGTATCTGCGTGAAAAACGACAAGAAAAACGCTTATTTATATTAATGATTATCACTGTCATGCTGATGACAGGAGGATGTCTGGGTATGATTATATGGATGTATGGAAAAGAAATATCCGAAGGATTACATGCGTCGGTCAACAATCTGCCAGAGCCTTCATCACTCCTTTTTTATCTTCCGATGCTGATTGCACTACCTTTACTGAGAATTTTCGACCGCTGGTTAAGACGTAAGTTCAAGCATCTATTATAGAGATAAACTGATAATTGCAATATGCCTTCAAGAAGTGTCATTAAAAAAGCCCGGCTACACACCGGGCTTTCTCTATGTAAAAAGGAGCTGTTAATTATTTCCGATAACTAGCAAGTTCTTCAGCATTGAACTTACGGATAAAGTTGAAATGCTTTTCAACTTCCGATTCTGCATAATTTACATATACATTCAATGACTGAGCAAACAGTTCTGGAGCTTTCGTTGCATCCTGAAGCAACAAATGACTCATTACACAGACAGCTGCCATTTCATACAGACGACGTGCTACGAAGTCGAGCAGTTCCTGATTCTGAGCCTCTTTTACTGCATTTGTACAAGCTTCCAATTTACGAGTCATATCTTTAATACGATTCAGGTAGCCTTCAAATTCTGGTGCACAAGGAATCAGTTCGTATTCGTGCAAAGTAGCAGCATAAGCTCCGTTAGTTACATAACGGATAGCAGCAACAGTCTGCAACTGAGTAGTACCTTCGTAAATGCTTGTGATACGAGCATCACGGTAAATACGCTGACAAGCATATTCCATCATGAAACCAGAACCACCATGTACCTGAATACAATCGTATGCATTCTGGTTAGCATATTCAGAGTTCATACCTTTTGCCAGTGGAGTAAAGCTGTCGGCCAGTTTTGCATAGCGTTTCTGTTCCTGACGTTCTTCCGGAGTCAGCTTGCGTTCACGAGCGATATCATCCAAAGCTTTATAGATATCTACATAGCGAGAAGTCTGATACAACAAAGCACGACCAGCATCAAGTCTTGCCTTGATGGTAGCCAGCATATCGTATACAGCCGGGAACTCGATAATGGCTTTACCAAACTGCTTACGGTCTTTTGCATAAGCCAAAGCCTCATCGTATGCAGCCTGGCTCAAACCAACCGACTGAGCAGCGATACCCAAACGAGCACCGTTCATCAAAGCCATGACATATTTAATCAAACCAAGCTTGCGTTCACCACAAAGTTCAGCCTTTGCATTCTTGTAAACCAATTCACAAGTTGGAGAACCATGAATACCCAGTTTGTTTTCGATGCGGCGTACATCTACACCACCGTCATTCTTGTCGTAAATAAACATAGACAATCCACGACCGTCGTGTGTACCTTCTTCCGAACGAGCCAATACCAAGTGCAAGTTGGCATCACCGTTTGTAATAAAACGTTTCACACCATTCAGACGCCAGCAGTTATTAGCCTCATCGTAAGTAGCCTTCAACATTACGCTCTGAAGGTCAGAACCTGCATCCGGTTCAGTCAAGTCCATAGACATGGTCTCACCTGCGCAGATACGTGGAATAAAACGACTCTGCTGATCTTCGTTTCCAAATTCATAAAGTGTTTCGATACAGTCCTGAAGTGACCAGATATTACCGAAACCAGCATCAGCCTGAGCCACGATTTCCGCACACATGGTATACGGAGTGATCGGGAAGTTCAAACCACCAAATCGGCGAGGCATTGTCATACCATTCAGACCAGCCTTTACCATTGCATCCAGGTTAGCCTTTGTACCAGAAGCATATTCCACACGACCGTTTGCACAATGCGGACCTTCTTCGTCTACTCCTTCTGCATTTGCAGCAATCACCTCACCGGTAATTTCACCGGTAATTTCCAATACTTTATCGTAAGAGTCGATTGCATCCGCATAATCCAGCGGTGCATAATCGTACTCGTCTTTATCTCTGTAATCGCGTTCTTTCAACTGACAGATACGCTCCATCATCGGATTATTCAAGTGAAACTTGAGTTCCGGATGTTCTGTATAAAAGTTTGCCATTATTTACTGTTCTTTTTATAATACTTAATCATTTTCGGAATCACTTCTTCCACTGTTCCGTTGATTACATAATCAGCGATGGTGTTAATTGGTGCATTAGGATCATTGTTCACAGATATAATGATACCTGCATCCTGCATACCAGCAATGTGCTGAATCTGACCAGAAATACCACATGCGATATACAGCTTCGGATGTACTGTTACACCTGTCTGACCAATCTGACGGTCGTGCTCGCAGAAACCAGCATCTACAGCAGCACGGCTCGCGCCTACTTCTGCATGAAGTTCCTTAGCAAGTTCGAACAGCATGTCGAATCCTTCCTTACTTCCCATACCGTAACCACCTGCAATCACAATAGGAGCACCTTTCAGGTTATGTTTAGCTTTCTCAACATGACGGTCGATAACCTTTACCACATAATCTGTTTCGGGTACATATTTCGCAACGTCGTGACGAATAACCTCACCTTGGTAGTTAGCGTCAACAATTTCTTTCTTCATCACGCCTTCACGAACAGTCGCCATCTGCGGACGGTGTTCCGGATTGATGATAGTAGCTACAATGTTACCACCAAAAGCTGGACGAATCTGATACAACAGATTTTCATAAGTAACCCCATTCTTCTTGTCTTCATGATTACCGATTTCCAACTGAGTACAGTCGGCAGTCAAACCACTTGTCAGAGCTGAAGAAACACGCGGTCCCAGGTCACGACCGATAACGGTAGCTCCCATCAGACAGATTTGTGGTTTTTCTTCCTTAAACAAGTTGACAAGAATAGAAGTATGAGGAAGTGAAGTATAAGGGAACAAGCCCGGAGCATCGAATACATGAACACGGTCTACTCCGTATGGCAAAACTTGTTTTTCTACATCGGCAAGGTCGCTGCCGGCACAGATTGTTTCCAGCTGGCATCCCAACTGATTGGCTAACTTACGACCTTTGGTTAAAAGTTCGAGACTGACATCGGCAACATGCTTGCCTTCCATCTCACAATATACAAATACGTTATTCATAGTCTTTATCCAATAGTGTGGTTAGCCAACAGTTCTACAATCAAGTTTTCTACATCAGCATCGCTACCTGTAATAGTTTTGCTTTCCTTAGCCTGGAAGATGATATTTTCAATCTTCTTCACCTTAGTAGGTGAGCCCGACAAACCACATTGTTTCGTATCACCATTCACATCGGCAACACTCCACTCTATAATATTCAGATAAGGACGGCTTTCGTATAAAGAAGCATAAGGCAACTCTGCTCCATCTTTTGTAATGGCAGCTTTTTCCTGTCCGCCCAAAGCACGTTTATATTTCTGAACCAGTTTTGCATTACGCGGACGACAAGGAGCTGCGCTACCGTTTACAGTCAAGACAATCGGAAGTGGAGCTTCTACTGTTTCCACACCACCGTCGATATGACGTTTCACACGGATACGCCCGTCTTTTACCTCTTGAATTTCTTCAACGTATGTAACCTGAGGTAATCCCAACTTTTCTGCTACCTGAGGACCTACCTGTGCAGTATCACCATCAATAGCCTGACGACCACCCACAATGATATCATATTCACCAATCTTACGGATAGCCGTAGCCAGCGCATACGAAGTAGCCAGCGTATCAGCACCTGCAAAAGCGCGGTCAGTCAACAAATAGCCATTATCAGCTCCTCTGTATAATCCTTCACGAATGATTTCAGCGGCACGTCCCGGTCCCATCGTCAAGATGGTTACGGTAGAACCCGGATGTGTGTCTTTCAGTCTGAGCGCTTGTTCCAAAGCATTCAGGTCTTCCGGATTGAAGATAGCCGGAAGAGCCGCACGGTTAATTGTACCGTCGGCATTCATGGCATCTTTCCCTACACAGCGAGTGTCAGGTACTTGCTTTGCCAATACAACAATTTTCAAGCTCATTAGATAATATATTTATTAGTATTAGTAGTTTAATTGACGGCAAATTTAATGAAACCATTTGTTTTGCAAAAAGATATGATAAAAAAATGCACATATAGCATATATTCGTGCAATGCAAATTAATTTCCGTTCAAGCAATATTCTACATCCGATTTCAACTGTTCGAATGTAGCAATCGGATTATCGGAATAGACTGAATATACCACAAGGTGCTTGTCCGAAACGTAAATTCGAGGGATACCTCGTTCAGAAAACAAGTTATATACCTCCCTGCCCGACTGAGGAGAATAAGGTATAGTAAGTCCGTTTTCCTGCCAATATGCAGCAACTTCGTCAGCAGGTTCTTCTCTGCTGATACAATATATTTTTACCGTAGAATTATCTCTGTAATAATCATAAAGCCGTTGTACGACAGGAAATTCTTTCTGGCAGTCGGGACATTCCGTATGAAAAAACACTAAAACAGCAACCTTGCCAAGCAGGTCGGAAGCAACCACAAGGGTATTATCATTTAAAGAAACTGTAAAATCGGGCAGTCTGTCTCCAGGACGAACTTCTTCCGCACCGGATGGCGAATCGTCACGAATACACGACGGCAGACATAGCAAGCTGCAAAGTATAAAAATTAACGAACGATAAACATGAAACATTCTTCTAATCTATAATTACTTGCCGATAAATATATAAAAAAACCTTCGTATATTTGCCCGTAACATATATAAAATACGCATAATCATGGAAGATTTGTATGTAGAGATAGCCCAACAATTATCAGATATGGGCATTGACAAAGAGAATATAAGCTGGAGCACCCGTCTTACACTTATCGCACTTATCCTGCTGATTTCATATATCATAACCAAATTATTCAGACACTTGGTCATACCAGCAGTTCACAAAATAACATCTCGCACCAAAGCTACATGGGACGACTACTTGTTCAACGAAAGAATGATGACCAGCTTTTGCCGCATGATTCCTCCTATCATGTTTTACTTGTTACTGCCATTCGTCTTTAACAATATACCCCAAGTCCTTGATATATTATTAAAAGGATGTCTTATATATCTGGTAATCACAACTCTCATGCTTGTTAATTCGTTCTTAAATTCACTATACGAAATTTCCAATGAGCATGAAACGCTACGCAACCGCCCGCTGAAAGGAATCTATCAGATGATTAATTTGGTTGCCATCGGTATAGGAATCATATTAATCATCAGCATACTGATCGACCAAAATGCAGCAACCATCCTAGCTGGTCTGGGAGCTTCGGCCGCTGTCCTGATGTTGATTTTCAAAGACAGTATATTGGGACTTGTAGCAGGCGTACAGCTTTCGGCCAACGATATGCTGCGCCCGGGAGACTGGATTACCATGCCCAAGTACGGAGCAGACGGTGATGTACTGGAAGTTTCACTGACTACCGTCAAGGTACGTAACTTCGACAAGACGATTACAACCATACCTCCCTACGCACTAGTCAGCGATTCATTTCAGAATTGGCGAGGAATGCGTGAAACAGGAGGACGACGCATCAAACGTTCAATATTCATAGACATGACAACCGTACATTTCTGCTCCGAAAGAGAAAAGGAAATGTTCGCCTCTCGCGGATGGATAGATGAAGCACAAGCCAAACCTGAAACACAAGTGGTAAACCTGTATGTCTTCCGCAACTATCTACAAAATTACCTGAAAGAACATCCCCGTACGCATAAAGAGTTAATGATTATGGTACGTCAGATGCAACCTACTTCTGAAGGACTTCCATTGGAAATATATTGTTTCTCGAACACCACTGTATGGCCCGAGTATGAACAAATTCAAGGAGAAATCTTCGATCATATTCTTGCTGTAATTCCCGAATTCGGCTTGCGAATATTCCAACGTCCTTCAGGAAATGACTTAAGTACAACCATCAAATAAAAAAAGCAATTATGGAAAAAGGATTAACTTATACCTCCCAAACAACTGTCTGCAAAGGAAACACTGCCCTAACTTTAGGATCGGGCGACATGGAAGTGTTTGCTACTCCTGCTTTAGTCGCACTTATGGAGAATGCTGCCATGAATGCTGTCAAACCATATCTGCCGAAAGATTCCACAACGGTAGGAGCAATGATTCAAACTTCACATATCAAACCTTCAGGACTTGGTGAAGTAATTTCAGCCACAGCCATACTGGAAGAGGAAGAAGGCAGAAAGTTGACGTTTAAGGTTTCCGCTTCCGATTCTAAAGGAATTATTGGTGAAGGAATACATATCCGTTATATCGTAGACCACAAACGTTTCTTATCAAAACTAGATACTGAGTCTTCCAAATAACGTCATAATGTTTGTGACATTTTTTGTACAAAGAAAAATGTCACAAACATTTTTTTAGAAAAGAACACGACGTTTTTCTTTACATACATAGAAGAAGATAAACGAAGAAGCTATCTCAAAATAAAAACAGAGATAAGTTTACTTACAATCGATAAGCCACAACATAAAAATCTCCTACTTTTAGTCCTATAATTGTAATAAATAAGGGCTAAAGCAGGAGTTTTTTGTTACAAAGTTTCAATCTATAAGATTTTTACTTTTGTATTTCTATTTTGAGACAGCCTCTCTGTTTATTATATTAATTTACTCTTTCACGTAGTCTTTTAATGCATCAGTAACGACAAGCACCCGGTCTTCTCCCCTCATATACGGTGCATCATATTGAAAATCAGCAACCTTATTCTCAAATTTACCGATATACGTCATACTTCCATTCTGTGGATTGAACCACCAAGCTTTCTTTTTTTCACCACTGATTTTGGTCAAGTCTATCTGCATGGGACGTGCACTGTAGTTATACACCAGCAGATAGTCATTGCCTCGTGTGGCAATTGCCCGATCGTAACGTTCGCCATTAGTTCCAGCTATCACACTCTGGTCTGGAATACGTTCAAAGAAAGGGAAACGAAGCATCAGCTCCTTTAAATATTTCATTTGGTTAAAACCTTTGTCCTTCAATGCTTCCTGCCATGTTTCCTGGGCTCCATATGCTGGTGCATATCCTTCACGATAAAACTGCATAATAGAATTATTTCCATAAGTATGTCCGAAAGAACCAGCAAAAACCGACCAATATGCATAACGTCGTACATCATCTGCTGTCCAGCGACATTCTTTCGGATTGTGCAGTCCGTGCGGAATCCCTTCATAACTGGGTTCAGCATCCAGCACCGGCTTCAAGGGCTTCTTGGAAAGGCTTGCTTCCACATAGCGCCAGTTGTCTTCTGCTACATTACTATCGGCCAGATTATCTCCATCACCTTTGGTTTGCCCGTAACGGCGATGTCCACTCTGGAACATATTAAAGTCGAGCCAGTCGGCATCATTGAACCAGGTTGCAGACATGGTTCTACCAAATGGGTGGAAAGTCATCAAATGGTTCTTATCGATGGAACGAATTGTACGTGCCAGGGTTTCCCAAACTTCTGTTTTCACATCGCCTCGTGTATCTCCTCCGATTATCCACACTATATTCGGATTGTCCTTATATCTTTCGGCAAGGAAGGTTCCGTATGCTTTCGCTTCTTCTACATCCATCTGCCCACTTCTTACCAGTCCTCCCCAGATACATACCATACCTATATATATACCTTTGCTTTCAGCCGTACGGATGATATAATCCATATGGTCCCAATAACCATATACTCCTTTTTTATCAATATGGCTGAAATCGAATCCGTCCGTCATGGAATACTGTCCATAGACATTCATAGAGGGAACTCCATTTAATGTCTGCACCTGTACTACATTAAATCCGGCACGGCTACAGTTGTCCAGATAAAAAGCCACCTCCTCACGGTTCAGTCGTTGTGGCATCAGCCATCCGGTATCTCCCAGCCAGAAAAACGGCTGTCCATTCTGATGTTTCAGGTAACGCCCTTCGGCAGACACCTCCAACTTGCCGTTTTTCCACGGCAACTGTGCATTCATAGTTGATGCTACGGCAAGACAAGATAATACAATTCCTGCCAGTTTTGTCAAATATTTCATTTTGCTGCAATTAAAAAATTATACATTTAAGATTAAAACAAATAATCCATGCAAATATACATGATGGTTTTCAATAATGTACCGTTACTTCCTGATTGGTATCTATCCAAAGACGATATTTTCCCTCAGCGACTTTCTGAAACTCTCCTACAGATGCCTTTGGTAGCTTCTTGGCTGCAACATACAGATAACCTTTACCTTTGTCGGCTTTCAGGCGAATCGTCTTGCGGTCCATATAAACGGTTATTTCTCCTCCCGGGACAGGAACACTGCCTTTCATCCATTTCAATCCGCCTAATGCGGGAGTCACTGCATATTCTTCATATCCAGGTTTTACCGGCTTCACTCCTAAATAATATTTTCCTAACAAATATATAGGACTGGCTCCCCATGCGTGGCAAAGACTCTTTCCATACGGACGCCCATACATGGCAAGATGTTCTGCTCCTTTCTCATCCGGATTATATTTTTCCCAAAATGATGTTGCTCCTTCTTTTAACATACCTCCCCAGTAAGCTAGCATTTCTTCCATAACTTGCTCTTGCTCGCCCAAGGCACAGAGAGCTTCCAGTTCGTAAAAACGCATATACGGAGTTGTAATTTTCAGGATGCTATCATTCAACAACACACTTTGCTTGATAAGTTGCTGTTTTTCTTCTGAAAGATAATCATAAAATACAGCAAACATATTGGCATAACGTGTCACACTAGTACTCTGGTTTCCTCCAATCCGATTGTGCACCAAAGCCTTCGCATCCTCACTCCAGAATGCAGGTTCCAGTTTCTTTCGTAAAGAAGAGGACAGTTTTTCATACCCCCTGGCATCTTGCATCTCACCGGCAAGGCGAGCACAGAGCACCATTGTTTCCAAACTCTTGCAGAAAAGAACTTGTTCGAACGCCAACTGTCCTTTTTTGTCGAGATAACCATCTGCCCAGTCAACAAATACCCAGTCGCCTGTCATGCCCTGCACCATGCCATCACTGTCAGTCCGTCCCAATACATACTCCATAAGCGATTTCATCCGCGGATACAGTTGCTTGACAAACTTCTCATCTCCCGTATACATATAATAGTCGTACACACTCAGGAACCAGTAAAAAGTATAATCCATGATGGTGTTAATATGAGAAGTTACCGGATCCTTTCCTCTCAGTTGCCAGATGGTACGCTTTACAGTCTCCGAATCAAAGAACAGATAGTAGTTCATCAGATAACTTTGAATAGCATCTCCACTCCATACCCAGCGATCACGTTTGATACCATCAATGAAAAATTCCCGAGTGGTAAGATGCATCGTATAAGCACCTATCTCCCAAATTCTATTTAACAAATCATTGTCACACTGGAAACTTCCACGGTAGGTTTCAGGCATATATTCGTATTGCATCGAAACTGTTCCAACAGAAATCTGTTCATCGCATACCACATATACATAACGGAAAGCCTTACTGCTCTCCATCATATAACAATCATTTGTCAGAGGCTGAACAGTACGCAGCGCAAGATCGGTCACTTTTCCATCCCTGACAGACAAGATATCCATGGTTTCACAATGCTCGGTATCCAAAGCTTCTTCTTTACTTTCACCATAATAAATCAATACCTTTCCTTCTCCTCGCATTTCTGAAAAATCCAGATATCCGAAAGTTTCCCGACCAAAATCATAAAGAATACCATTCTCTACAGAAGTTGAAGAGACAGCCAGCAAAGGTTTGCAGGGTAAACGAAACAAAGACGGACGGCTTGTTTTCGAATTAAAATTCCAGCTTCCAGCATCCATATAAACGGTAGCCGAAGTATCACTTGCTTTTCCGCTTTCATCTATCCATTCTTTATCTTCGTAAGTAACCTTCCAACTGGCATCACTTTTTATCGTCCGCCCGTCGACATAAAGAGCCGGAGGAGTAAGCTGGTTCCATACCTTAATATTAATTTTGTGCTTTCCCGCTGGAATAGTCAGTTTATCAGGCATGCCAAACTGCAATTTGCCATCCAACTTAACATTGTACCGTCCTTCCACACTCAGCTGTATCGTTTCAGCTTCAGGCAAATCGACTTCTTTACTGAATTCAACAACGACATAATGACTATCCGTTTTCCAGAAAGGAGGGAAAAAAGCTCCTCTTTCCGTACGACGGTTATTCATCTGGTTACCCAGCCAAATCTCATAATCCCCCGGATACCAGATCCATGTCTGTGCTCCTAATGAAGCACACATACCAACCGAAGCCAGCAAGGTTACAAATTTATTTTTCATTTTGTGTGTTTTATTACAATACTTCGGTAAATTTTTACCGAAAGATTAAAAGTTAAACAACAGAACCGGCAAAAGCTGGTTCGGAAACACTAAAGAGGTCATTGAAATGTTGTCAAAAACGAATGGTTAAGCATGAAGAAAT
>ENA-OQDL01001053-OQDL01001053.1-human-gut-metagenome-genome-assembly--contig:-NODE-1053-length-14953-cov-2.006812_pt1 | contig 14953 bp, 21 predicted proteins | sample MGYA00242782_ERZ504609 | MGnify/ENA primary metagenome ERZ504609 (study PRJEB26092, sample SAMD00036320) | human gut metagenome | host: Homo sapiens | study: EMG produced TPA metagenomics assembly of... | reverse complement strand
GCGTCGACGTGCAGCCCCATCGCTCTCTTTGGTTCCCAAGGGCGGGCTATTGCATCGGGCGTCGATTCGAACAATCAGGAATTGCAGAAGGCTATTTCCGCGGCGCTGACTGCGGTGCGCGGCAACGGCGTCTTCGATGCGGTGTGCACGAAGTGGCTCGGCCTTCCCCCCATGAATCTTGATGTGCTTTTCCACGATTGAGGTGTCTTCGAGCAAATCGGTTTCCGCTGGAGACGATTCCGATGAGAAATCCGCGGAAGGCGGCTCGGCCGAAACCGCTTCGAGCTCCACGGCGGGGGCGAATGCCGTCCAGCCTGGTTCGACGAGGTAGGGCATCGCTATGGGCAAGCGAAGCGTCGAAGACGAGAACGACCTGAATGATATCGCCCCTATGACCACGATGCAAAAAGCGATTATAGGGCTGGCCGTGGTTGCCGTCATCGCGTTTATCGCATATACGGTGCTGCGTTAATTTCCACGTGGGCTCGCTTAAGGCGGGCTCACGTGCGTATTGAAAGGAATACGAATGGCCAAGCATGGGAAGCACGCTCGCGTTCAGGAAGCTGACGCGGAGCTCATTGATGGCGCATCCGTTCAGGCTGCGCCCGAATATGATGCTTTGGAGAACAACGCGCCTGAAGCCACGAAGGGCATTTCCGTCCATCAAAAGAAATCGAAGCGCATGCGCACAGTGCTCATCGTCGTGAGCGCGGTGCTCGTGGTACTTATCGCGGCATTGGGGTATTTCGCATTCATGCTGTACCAGGAAGCAAGCGATGTTGCGAGCCAGGCTTCAAGCTCGACTGCCGCCACGCTGAAAGACACTGCCGAGGCGACCGATGCGAAAAAGCAGGGCAGCCGCCTTGCCGCTCCGAATTTGGTTGCGTTGCTCGGATCAACGGAAGATGAGGCCATCTCGAAGGTTGGTCGTGGTGCCACCGTGGCGAGCTCTTCCGACATAACCGAGGAAAAAGGCGAAGGCGATTCGAAGACCACCGAAGTCGTGGGCAAAACGGTGACGCTTGCGCTTACCGAGCAGCAGGCCGACTCGAAGGGCAATACGCCTTCGGTGTATCTCACGCTCGATAAAGATGGAAAAATCACTCAGGCGGGCTATTCCGCCGCGATGTCGACGTTGGGGTATGGTGATGTGAGCTTCTCCGACGCGGTGACCGAAAAGCACGTTGTTGAGACCCTGCTCGGCGATGCCGGCTTGACGGTTGAAGATGGCTCGGTTGAGCTTCCTTCCGCCGACGAATACCGCACCTACGCGAACGACGGAAAGACTATTGCCCAAGAGCAATACACCTTCTCGGGCGAGGCGCCCGCCGCGCTTGACGGGGCCCAGCACGCGTGGCAGTGCCGTTTGAATTACGACTATTCCGCGGCGAACGTGTCGAACAATTTGTCCGACACGCTCAGACTCTTCTATGTATATGTGAACGCCTAGAAACTGGAATTTATAGAAACCCGCCAAATGGCGGGTTTTCTTTTATGAAGAGCAGGACAACGATGCAATACTCGAGCACTCTACTGTGATAAAGTGTCTAACACGTTACCACATATGAAAGGGGAAGGTGACACGCAGTGAGGCCTATTACCGCCCGAGGATTCCGAGACATCATGCCCGATGAGGCCATCGAGCGTGAGCGCATAACCCGCATCGTGAGTGACGGGTTCGCGTCCCACGGGTACCTGCCGGTCGAAACGCCCTTGCTCGAAGAGCAATCTTCGCTGGCGATGGCCGGTGAGTCTGCTGTCACGCCTTTTCAGCTTTTCGATGGCGATGGCCGCCTGCTCGTGGTGAGAAGCGACCTCACCATGCCCATCGCACGCCTCGTTGCAACTCGTCTGGCGCATACGGAAGCGCCCATTCGCTTGCGCTATGCCGCACCCGTCGTGCGTGAACAGGCTCAATACATGGCGCGCTCCCGCCAGTTTACGCAGCTTGGCATCGAGTTCATTGGCGCAAGTGGCGTCGAGGCCGATTTCGAAGTGGTGTCCATGGCGGCCGAAGCGCTCAACGCCGTGGGCGTTTCCAAGTGGCGCATTGTATGCGGAAGCGTTCGTCCCATGAACGAGCTCCTCGCGGCGGCGGGCATCGCTGGTTCCAAGCGCGAAGAGCTTCTCTCATGCGTGCATGCGTCCGATTTCGTCGATTTGGATGCGGCGCTTTCAGACGTGGACGCGCCCGAGAATCTTGTGAACGCATAGCGACCTTGCCGCGCATCAGCGGCGGAGTCGAGGCGCTCGATGCGGCTTCCGCCGTGCTTGCGGCGGCAGGCATCGCCGATGGGGGCGTGTCGGAGCTGCGCGCGTTGTTCGAGTCGGCGCAAAAGCGGGCTTTGCCGACAACTTTATGGGAGCCACTCAAAAAGCCAAGTTTATCGGTCATGGCATCGGACTGGAAATCAATGAAATGCCGGTGCTGGCTCCACGCATGAAGCAGGAGCTGGAACCGGGCATGGTCTTTGCTTTGGAACCGAAGATTGTTTTGCCAGGCATTGGTCCCGTCGGTATCGAAAACTCTTGGGTTGTAACAGCGGAAGGAGTGGAGAAACTGACGTTGTGTAAGGAAGAGATTGTGGAACTTTGAAAATTGATAATGGATAATGGAAAATTGCCATGCGGTTTCAATAAATACGCTGCACTGTTTATTTTTCCATTATCCATTTTCAATTATTTTACCCTTCTGTTAAGCTGATTATTCGCTTTCGAAGGTTTGGATTTACCAATCCGTTTTCCGGTTGGCTTGGCCTTGTTGCTCCGTTTGGGCTTTATGCCGGAATGGTTACTCGCCTTCATAATATTCACATAAGTAGTAGCGGGCTATAAAGTCCCAATATTGATGCAGTGTTTCTTTTCCTTTCAGGAAGGGAAGTTCCACATCGGGTAGAATTCCTTTGGCCATTCCGTATTTCAGCAGGTCGAACGGACACTCTCCGGGTTGGCAGAACATCTTGTAACCCTCTGCAGCAGCGCGTTTGGCATCGTACATCGGGTTATGTTCTTCACAGAAATAGGCGGCCACGTTGTGGGCGTACGAGCATACCTTTGGCGTTGGCATAAATCACGAACTCTTTTTTGGTATTCCAGGTCGGGCAATAGTGCGGACCGTTTGTTTTCCCATCCCAAGACATCGACAAAGAAAGTAGCAAGTCTCTTGAATCGGTGAAGTATAGCAGCGGTTTCCCCTGGCTGTATTCCAGACAGCGGGCGGCATCTTTACTCAGTTTGGTTTCCGGAGTGACTTCCGGCAGCGGAGTAATGGGCATATCCAGTAAATCAAGTCCCATTACCCAAAGGAAGGAAGATTCTCCCTCGCTGATGGGAGCTTCTTCGAAACGTGCATCCATCAGTTCATAGGCGCTTTGGCTTAATGCAAGCAGGTCTTTGTCATAAGGACTGAACAAGGTGTATTCCTTGTCAAAAATACTGAATTGTGATTTCAATGTCCACAGTACGAATGCAATGTCTTCCTGATTTATTTCATCGGGCGTATAATCGTCACCCAGTGGATAGAACGGCAGGTAAGTTCCGTATACTCCTTGAAAGGCTTCGGAGAAAAGTTTCCAGCCTCCGCTTTGGGCAATGGCATCTTGAAAGTACATGCCGAGGGAGATGGCTGCGTCAATTTGGGTACGCAGGTCTTCCTTGTTGAACAAGGGAGAGGTCTTGACGAGGGCAGGATGCTTGTGGCAAAGTCGAGGTACCATTTGTCCGTTGGCAGTACGTGGGTGCGTTCATTGGCCCCCAACCAATATTGCATGTTGATTGTTGTCATGATTTGTTTGTTTTAGATAAATATTATAGTCTTTTTAATGCCAATTTGATGACTTGTTCCACCGGTGCGCTTGGTTCTTCCTTCAAAATGGCAAGCACTACTTTTTGTGAGGGGGCTTGTGCAAAGCCCAGCATGGTAAGGGCGGCTACGGCTTCTTCTTGTACTTGTGCGTTGGCTGCCGATACCAGTGTACCTATGGTCCCTGCGTTGCCGGCTACAACGCTGCCGGTCTTGATTTTGTCTTTTAAATCCACAATTATCCGTTGGGCTGTTTTCAGCCCGATACCCTTGACTGTTTTCAGTAGAGTGGCGTTTTCCGTGCTGATGACATTTATCAGTTCGGATGGCGAGAGTGCCGAGAGAATCATGCGAGCTGTATTTCCGCCGATGCCTGAAACGGAGATGAGCAACAGGAATAGTTCGCGTTCCTGCTTGTCAGCGAACCCGTAGAGGACATAGGCGTCTTCACGGATAGCTTCATATATATATAGTTTGCATTCTTTCTTGCCCTGGATGGCGGCATACGTATTCAATGAAATATTGACGCCGTATCCCAGTCCGTTGCAGTCTATTATTGCGGTTGCCGGACTTAGTTCGGCAATTCCGCCTCTGATGTATTCTATCATAATTCTTTTGCTGTTGGCCCCAAATGTGCCTTGCGTACATATCATCTGCGAATGTATGAATTATTATTGGACTTTCACTCACTAAAAAAAGAAAAACTGTGTGAAACAGCAGGGAGTTCTGCCGATATAATAAATTAAAATGCTTACTTTTGCGCCGATAAAGTAGAAAACTGATAAATAAATTCATAAAAAGAATGAAAAAAGTAAGAGTAGCCATTGTTGGCTATGGCAATATCGGGCACTATGTGTTCGAAGCCCTGCAAGCAGCTCCCGATTTCGAAATTGCCGGTGTAGTGCGCCGTGCCGGAGCTGAAAACTGTCCTGCGGAACTGGGTGCATATCCCGTTGTGAAGAATATCAAGGAACTGAAAGACGTGGATGTTGCTATCCTTTGTACGCCTACCCGCAAAGTGGAAGAGTATGCAAAGGAGATCCTTGCTTTAGGCATTCATACTGTGGACAGTTTCGATATCCATACGGGTATCACTGCCTTGCGCCGCACACTGGATGCAGAGGCTAAAAAGCATAATACGGTATCCATCATTTCTGCCGGCTGGGATCCGGGTAGTGACTCCATTGTCCGCACTATGCTGGAAGCCATTGCTCCGAAGGGCATTACCTATACTAATTTTGGTCCGGGTATGAGCATGGGACACACCGTGGCTGTAAAGGCCATCGAAGGTGTGAAAGCCGCTCTTTCCATGACTATTCCTACAGGAACCGGCATTCACCGTCGTATGGTGTACATTGAGTTGAAGGATGGTTACGAATTTGATAAGGTGGCTGCAGCCATCAAAGCCGACCCGTACTTCGTGAATGACGAAACACATGTAAAATTGGTTCCGAGTGTGGATGCACTGCTCGATATGGGGCATGGGGTAAACTTGACCCGTAAGGGTGTGTCCGGCAAGACGCAGAACCAGCTATTTGAGTTCAACATGCGTATTAACAATCCTGCCCTCACGGCACAAGTGCTGGTATGTGTGGCGCGTGCCGCTATGCGTCAGCAGCCGGGTTGCTATACAATGGTTGAAGTTCCGGTAATAGACCTGCTTCCGGGCGATAGAGAAGAGTGGATCGGCCATTTGGTATAAGACACAGAAAAAACAGATGATGTGTTTGGCTCAAACGCATCGTCTGCTTGCCCCGAACACATCATCTGTTTGATGTAAATGCATCATCCGTTCTACTGCGAATGGATGATGCGTTTTTTTATGTCTTGTTCTTTAAAAGAAATACCTCAGTATATCGTTGAAGTTTGCCCAAATCAGCAAACCGAACAAGAGGAACATGCCCACCATCTGTGCACGTTCCATAAACTTGTCGCTGGGCTTGCGGCGTGCAATGATTTCGTAAATGAGGAATAACACGTGTCCGCCGTCCAGTGCGGGGATGGGCAGAATATTCATAAAGGCAAGGATGATGGAGAGGAATGCCGTCATGTACCAGAACTGGTGCCAGTCCCACGTGGCGGGGAAAATACTGCCGATGGTTCCGAAACCTCCGAGTTGCTTGGCTCCTTCCTTGGAGAAAAGATATTTCATCTGGCCTACGTAGCCTTTCAGAGTCTTTACCCCCAAAGATACGCCGGCAGGGAAAGAGGAAAGGAAACTGTATTCCTTGCGGACAACGGGCAGCAGTTTGTCGGTTGCCGTACGTGCTGCTACGCCTATTTCATAGTCGGCATTGGTCATCATGCTCAAGGTGTCTGTCACACCGTTACGGACGTATGTCAAGGTTACCTCATGGGATGCGTTGGCTTTCTTGCGCTTCAGCATCTCTTCTTTGAAGTCGTAGTAGGCTATTGACTTTCCATCCAAGTGGGTGATGCTGTCACCTACTTGCAGACCGGCGGAAGCGGCAGGGTATCCTACAATCAGGCTGTCGACTACATAAGGGAAACGGAAACTGGCGAAACGCACGCTGTCTGCCAGCAAGCGGTTCATCATGTCTTCGGGGATGTAGACTGAAGCAGCTTCCCCGTCACGCAATACGCTTACCTGGCGGGCATCGACAATACTGGTCAGCAGGTCGCCGTCATAGCGTTCGAATGGTACCCCGTCGGCAGATATTAGGATATCGCCGTCGCGGAAGCCTATGGCTTTGGCTGTTTCGTTAAAATCCATACCCAATGGGGCTTTTTGTACTGGTATATATTCGTCGCCCCAAGTAAAAAGTATCATGGAATAGATGAACAATGCGAGCAGGAAGTTGAACAATACACCGCCTACCATAATCAGCAGGCGCTGCCATGCCGGCTTGGCACGGAACTCCCATGGCTGCATGGGTTGCTTCATCTGTTCGGTATCCATAGATTCGTCTATCATACCTGCTATTTTTACATAGCCACCTAAGGGTAGCCATCCGATACCGTATTCCGTGTCACTGTGTTTGGGCTTGAACTTGAATAATGTGAACCAAGGGTCAAAGAATAAGCAGAACTTTTCTACCCGCGTCTTGAACAGACGCGCAAAAAGGAAGTGCCCCCCCTCATGAACAATAACGAGCAACGAGAGGCTCATAATGAGTTGCAGGGCACGAATCAAGAATGTTTCCATCTAATTATTTGCTATTTTACGATTTTTATAATTTTCGCAAAGGTACGTTTTCTTATTTAACGTATCAAATGAGTAGATGTTTTTTATAATTCTTTTCATTCCGGTGTATCTATCAAATCAGCTCTTCTGCTATCCGTCGGGCTTCGGCATCCGTAGCCACATAGTCTTCATAGGTGGGCTTCTGTAAGTAGGATACACGCGACATGGTCTTTTCTATTACTTCACTCATGCCAAGGAACGAAATTTTGTCCTGCAGGAAGGCAGCTACCACCACTTCATTGGCGGCATTGACAATGCAAGGCATATTGCCTGCACGATGTAGCGCTTCGTAGGCCAGGGCGAGGTTACGGAAACGGGTGGTGTCCGGTTGCTCGAACGTCAGTTCCGTGCACAGCTTGAAGTCCAGGCGCGGGAAAGAGGCTTTCAACCGGTCGGGATAGGAGAAGGCATATTGGATGGGCAGGCGCATGTCCGGCATTCCCAGTTGTGCTTTCACGGCACCGTCCTCAAACTGTACCATGGAGTGGATGACGGATTGCGGGTGTACCACGACTTCTATCTGGTCGGGACGTACACCGAACAGCCATTTGGCTTCGATTACCTCGAACCCTTTGTTCATCATGGAAGCAGAGTCTATCGTGATTTTGGCGCCCATGTCCCAGTTGGGGTGTTTCAGTGCTTGCGCTTTGGTGACGGTTGTTAGTTGCTCCATAGTGCAGGTGCGGAACGGACCTCCGGAGGCAGTCAGTATCACTTTTTCTATTTGGTTGCCTATCTCACCGGCCAGGCACTGGAAAACGGCGGAGTGCTCGGAGTCGACGGGTAGGATGGGGACACCGCTGAAGCGTGCCAGGTCATTGATGAGCTCTCCCGCCACCACCAGCGTCTCTTTGTTGGCAAGGGCTATCGGCTTACGGGCTCGGATGGCATTCATGGTGGGCTTCAGCCCTGCATATCCCACCATGGCGGTCAATACCATATCAATGGGATTTTCGGTCACAATCTGGCAGAGGGCATTCTGCGCCGGCATATACCTTGATAGGTAGGTCGGCAAGCGCTTCTTTCAGTTGCGTGTATTTCGATTCGTTGGCTATTACCACTGCCTCAGGCTTGAATCTGCGTGCCTGGGCTATGAGTTCCTCTACGCGGTTATTGGCGGTCAATACGTATGCTTCGTACTGGTCGGGATGTTCTTCGATGACCTGCAACGCTTGTGTACCGATGGAACCGGTAGAACCGAGTATGGCAATCTGTTTCATTTACTATTATGCTATTTACAATTTACTATTTGGAGACTAAAATACGATGTAAAGCTCGGGATTTACGGCCCTGCCCTTATGCCACAGCTCGAAGTGAAGGTGGGGACCGGTGGACAGCTCGCCGGTGTTTCCTACCAGTGCGATGGCTTCACCCCTTTCACCGCATCGCCTTCCCGTTTCAGCAGAGAGCCGCAATGCTTGTAGACTGACACGAAGTCCTGGTTGTGCTGTATTTCTATCAGATAACCCGTCTCGGCAGTGTAGGTACTCAGTATGACGGTACCGTCTAAGGTGGCCAATACGCTTTCGCCCGGATTGGCGGCAATGTCCGTGCCGAAGTGTTTTGTTTCGGCATTGAAGGGAGATGAAATCATGCCGCGTGTGGGGCGGTAGAAAATCAGTCCGTCTATTTCGGGGCGAGCGGTGATGCTCGTCAGGTTGTACTTTTCTGTCTCCTCGTACTGTTTGCGGAATTCGGCTTCCCGTTGTGTACGTTCCATGAGCGAATCTTCGCGCAGGTGGGTCAACGAGTCGATGGAATGTATGGTATCTGCCTTTATCTTGCCCTGGAAGATGTCCTGGATATTCATGATATAGAGGTTCTGTCTGTTCACCAGTTGCTGGAGGGAATCTACGCGCAAGGCATTCTCCACTACCTGGGCACGGATTTCACTGTTCATATATCCCGGCAGGTAGTTGCGACAGCGGGGTGAAGGCTACGATCAGGGAGGCGATGAGAAACAATACGAACAGCACGGAGAGCAATACGGACAGTCCGTTCAGCTTGGATACGCGCAACGTGATGATATCCTCAAGGGTATTCTCGTTCGTAATCGTCAGTCTGTACTTGAACTTGATGTTACTCCAAAATGCTTTTCTTCGTTTCTTTTTCATACCTCTTCTGTTTTGTCCAAAGCTATCAAACCTTCCGGCAGGTCTACGGTGATGACCTTGTGCTTCTGGTCAATGTCTATGATAAACTCTTCTTGTGCCGGCACCAGCAGTTCTTCTCCCTGATAATCTACCACAAACAGTGTGTTGATGGTCGATGTGTCCACGTCCGTCACTTCTCCCAGCGTGCCGTGATGTACTTCCTCCATACGAAAACCGACGAAGAAGTCCCAACTCAGTTCACCTGGTCCTGCCTCTTCTGCATGCTTTACGGGGAAGTAGACCTCAATATTAGTGAACATGCGGGCGCGTTCTGCCGTGTCCACGCCTTCTAGTTTGACAAGGGCGGTGGTGTCGGAGCGGAAACGGTATTCTTCCAAGAAGAAAGGCACCAGTATACCATCCAGCAGGCAGATTAGGTATTCGGCTTCCACCGGTCGAAGATGTCATCCGTAAAGTGAACGATAGTTCTCCGTGAATGCCGTGGGCTGTTGAATATACCTATCTTAATATACTTCTTCTGCTCTTTTATCATCTTATTCTATTCTTGTTATTCTTGCTCCGAGCGCATTCAGTCGCCCTTCGATGTTCTGATACCCACGGTCTATCTGCTCTATGTTGTGGATGCGGCTGATGCCGTCCGCACTCATGGCAGCTATCAGCAGGGCGATGCCCGCACGGATATCGGGCGAGGTCATGCTTGCCGCCACGTAGTTTAAAGCCGTGGTCGTGACCGATGACAACGGCGCGGTGCGGGTCGCAGAGGATAATTTGCGCTCCCATATCTATCAGCTGTCCACAAGAACAAACGGCTTTCGAACATTTTCTGATGAATGAGTACACTACCTTTTGCCTGGGTGGCAACCACCAGCAGCACACTGAGCAAGTCTGGTGTCAGTCCGGGCCAGGGTGCGTCGGCAATGGTCATGATGGAGCCGTCGATAAAGGACTCTATCTGGTACGTCTCTTGTGCGGGCACGTAAATGTCGTCTTCCCACTGCTCCATCTTGATGCCGAGTCGACGGAAACTGTCGGGGATAATTCCCAAGTTCTCGTAGGAGACATTCTTGATGGTCAGTTCGCTACGGGTCATGGCTGCCATGCCAATGAAACTGCCCACTTCAATCATGTCGGGGAGGATGGTATGCTCGGTTCCGTGCAGCTCGTCTACTCCTTCGATAGTCAGGAGGTTGGAGGCGATGCCTTCTATCTTAGCTCCCATCCGGTTCAGCATTCTGCAAAGTTGCTGCACGTAGGGTTCGCAGGCGGCGTTGTAGATGGTGGTCTTGCCTTTGGCAAGGACGGCTGCCATTACGATATTGGCAGTTCCCGTAACAGATGCCTCGTCGAGTAGCATATAACTGCCATGCAGTTGTTTGGCTGAGATTTCGTAGATGCCACGCTCCTCATTATAGACAAAGTCGGCTCCTAAATTCTGGATACCGATAAAGTGTGTATCCAGACGGCGGCGTCCTATCTTGTCTCCGCCCGGCTTGGAAATCATGGCCTTGCCGAAACGTGCCACCATCGGCCCCACCAGCATGACGGAACCGCGCAGGCTGGAACATTTTTTCAGGAACGCGTCACTTTCCAGATAGGCGAAATCAATGTTGGCAGCTTGAAAGCTGTAAGTGTCAATGCCTTTTTTAGATACGCTGACTCCCATATCCCGCATCAATTGGATAAGGTTGTTGACGTCCAGTATGTCCGGGATATTGTGCACAGTCACCTCTTCGGCAGTGAGCAATGTGGCGCAGATAATTTGCAACACCTCGTTTTTTGCTCCTTGGGGGTAAATGTCACCGGAAAGTCTGTGTCCTCCTTCGATTACAAATGATGCCATGAAATTAGTGATTAGGGGTTGGTGATTAGTGGTCTGCATGGTGATGCCGCATGGCATTAATCACTAACCACTAATCATTCAATTTTAGTATTTCCGTTTATTGTTCCGGTTGTTGTTCCGGTTATTCTGGTTGTTCACTTTCGGACGGTAGTTCTGGTCAATACGTTCGGCCATGAGACGGACGATACTGTCTGTCATTTGCAGTTTTCCGTCAGAGAGTTCGGTGAGGTCATCTGAAATCTTACGGTCATCGACGGTATCTTTGTTCCATGCCATGTAGTCTTTCTTCATGTGGTTACAAATGAGCGCTATCAAGTTCTGCTTCTCTTCTCCTTCCGGAAATTCGATGGCTTTCTTTATCAGTACTTCCAGTGTACGGCCATAGTGGCGGTAGCGGATTTTGGTACTGGGGTAGGGGATGCTCTCCGGCTTGGTATTCAGATTGTCCTTGCGGATAATTTCGTACGGATAATCTATATCCAATTGGAAGTTGGCCATGATGGCAAGGTGGTCCCATAGCTTATGTTTGAAGTCGGGCACATCGCGCAGATGGGGAAACATGTTTCCCATGATGTTGATGATTGTGTTTGCGCAACGCTGGCGTTCTGCACGGTCTTCGATTGTCAGCGCGTGGTCTACCATATTCTGGATGCTGCGACCATATTCGGGTAGGGGCATCCGTTTTTGTTGAGTGTTATATTGCATCTTTAATTAGTGATTAATGTTCAACGATTAGTGATTAGGGTTTAGCGATTAGTGGTTAGTGATTAATGGGCTACGTAGTGATACCGCATGGTATTCATCCCTAATCCCTAATCGCTAAACCCTAAATAAGTTTCTTTGGCGTGCCGGCTACGAATTCCTTCAAATAGAAGGGTTCGAAATAGGCCACATCCTTGAAATCTTGTTCGGCTATTGCCTTTTCTGCCAACGGGAACATCATGCCGGCAAGCGGGCGGATGCCGTCGATGAAGTGTGCATTGGGATGCGTGATTTTCTCTTTGCATTTGGCTGCACCGTCACCGAAGAAATAGACGGGATGTTGCTCTAAAAAATTCTAGGTAGGAGTTTTCGTCCACAATATCGGCTGCAATTGTCGCGCACCGATTTCAAGGCACGGTCGTAGATGGCAGCATAGACTTCCATGCGGCGGGCGTCAATCATCGGGCAGAGTAATGCGTCGTCGGGCAACTCATCGTGGTAGAGCAATACCGGTACACACTGAACTTTCAGGGTTTCCAGCCCGATAAGTGGCAGGTTACGTCCATAGCAGACACCTTTTGCCATCGACACGCCGATACGCAACCCGGTATACGAACCAGGGCCGCAGCTCACGGCGACTGCATCCAACGGCATGGCATGGCTATCGGCAAAGGATAGCGCCTCGTCCACAAAGACTCCCAATGAAACGGCGTGTGAAGGGCCATTCAGGTCCTCTTTCTTGAAAACGTTCTGTCCGTCCTCGCTCACGGCTACGGAGCAGGCCGAAGTGGATGTTTCAATATGCAAGATACATGACATAACTTTTATTCTTGATTTTATTGTGGCAAATTTACGTGATTATTTTCACTAATTAAAATAATCGTGTAATTTTGCGCAAAACTATAACATTATGATACAATCCATGACAGGCTACGGCAAAGCAACCGTCGAACTGCCTGATAAGAAAATCAACGTTGAAATAAAGTCGCTCAATAGTAAGGCAATGGACCTATCTGCCCGCATTGCTCCGCTTTATCGTGAGAAGGAGATGGAAATCCGTAATGAAATATCACGGAAACTGGAGCGCGGAAAGGTGGATTTCAGCCTTTGGATAGAAAAGAAAGAGAGTGCGGAAAGCGTCACTCCCATCAACCAGACATTGGTGGAGGGATATTACAAGCAGATTTGTGCTATATCAGAAAATCTAGGAATACCTGTGCCGGATGCGACGGACTGGTTTGCCACGTTACTCCGTATGCCGGATGTGATGACTAAGAATGATACGCAGGAACTGAGTGAGGAGGAATGGGCTGTGGTTTATTCGGCTGTGGAAAAGGCTGTTGGTGCGCTGGTGGACTTCCGTAAGCAGGAAGGAGCTGCCCTTGAAAAGAAGTTCCGTGAGAAGATCTCCAACATCTCCCATCTGTTGGAGACTATCGCTCCCTATGAGAAAGAGCGTGTAGCCAAAGTGAAGGAACGTATTACAGATGCACTGGAAAAGACCTTAAGTGTGGATTATGACAAGAACCGCCTGGAGCAGGAACTCATCTACTACATCGAAAAGCTGGATGTGAACGAAGAGAAACAGCGTCTTGGCAATCATCTGAAATATTTTATCAATACGCTGGAAACCGGAACCGGACAAGGCAAGAAGTTAGGGTTCATCGCCCAGGAGATGGGACGCGAAATCAATACCTTGGGCAGTAAGTCCAATCATGCGGAGATGCAGAAGATTGTCGTTCAGATGAAAGATGAATTGGAGCAAATCAAGGAACAAGTATTGAACGTCATGTAGTATCAAATAGTAAATCGTCAAATCGTAAATAATTCGATGGCAAAACTATCATATTTTCAGCCCCATTCGGGCTCTGGCAAGTCAACGATTATCAACTATCTGCTGACTCAAAATCTGAACTTGGCATTCTCCATCTCAGCGACCAGCCGCCCGCCCCGCGGAACGGAGAAAGATGGAGTGGAGTATTTCTTTCTGACTCCTGACGAGTTCCGTCGTCGCATAGCCAATGATGAATTCCTGGAGTATGAAGAGGTATATCAGGACCGTTTTTACGGAACACTGAAGGAGCAGGTGGAAAAGCAATTGGCTGCCGGACAGAATGTAGTGTTCGATGTGGATGTAGTGGGTGGTTGCAATATCAAGAAATTCTATGGTGAGCGTGCTTTGTCTGTTTTCATTCAGCCACCTTCAGTGGAGGAATTGCGCAAACGCTTGGTGGGGCGCGGAACAGATGCTCCCGAAGTGATAGAGAGCCGCGTGGCGAAAGCCGAATACGAACTGGGCTTTGCACCGAAGTTCGATACCGTGATTGTGAACGATGACCTGGAGACAGCCAAAGCGGAAGCATTGAAAGTAATCTCTCAATTCTTGAACGAATGAAACAACGTGGAGGAGTGTACAACCAGTTGGCACCGAGGAGGAAGAATAGCCCGAAGCTGAACAAGGCATTGCTAATTATTAATAGCGTTCTGTTCGTCTGCTCCCTTGTTGTGGGTGTATTGTATATACATCATGGCGAGCCTCGTTCCAGTATTTCAATGTTTCTTATCTCTGTAGTGACGATTTTCAATGCTTGGGCTGCCTGGCGTGCGTTGCAAAGACGTCCTTTGTAAGGTTGTATATGAATAAGAATAAATGAATATAGGAATCTTCAGCGGCTCGTTCAACCCGATACACATCGGACATTTGGCCCTCGCCAACTATCTTTGCGAATACGGGGACCTGGACGAAGTGTGGTTTATGGTCACCCCCCACAATCGCTGAAGGAAGAAAACGATCTGATGGATGACAAGTTACGTTTGAAGCTGGTGCAGCTAGCCACTGAGGGTTATCCCAAGTTTCGCGCTTCCGATTTTGAATTCCATCTGCCTCGGCCTTCTTATACTGTTCATACGTTGGATGCGCTGAAACGGACTTATCCCCAACACACTTTCCATCTTGTCATTGGTTCGGACAACTGGAGGCTGTTCCACCGTTGGTACGAGTCGGAAACGCATTATTGCCGAAAATCATCTTCTGGTTTATCCCCGTCCGGCTATCCGGTAGAGGCCACCTTTTTACCGCAGAATGTGCGGACAGTTTCTTCTCCGGTATTCGAAATCAGCTCCACTTTTATCCGTCGGGCCATAGAGGAGGGAAAAGACGTACGCTACTTCCTGCATCCGGCTGTGTGCGATGAACTCAAACGGATGCAGAATAAATGAATCTTTAAACTGAAATAAATGTCTGTATTTGTACGTGTTTTCATATTTATTTCTTATTTTTTGAACGTATC
>ENA-OQDL01001047-OQDL01001047.1-human-gut-metagenome-genome-assembly--contig:-NODE-1047-length-15045-cov-3.301716_pt1 | contig 15045 bp, 22 predicted proteins | sample MGYA00242782_ERZ504609 | MGnify/ENA primary metagenome ERZ504609 (study PRJEB26092, sample SAMD00036320) | human gut metagenome | host: Homo sapiens | study: EMG produced TPA metagenomics assembly of... | reverse complement strand
GGGCTGAAGGCGAACATTCTTATGAATATAAACAGGAACAATTAAAGCGAAAATAAAACTTTGATATATTATGACCGAATTACGTCATTTGCAATTGGTAATCCTTGATATAATTAAAGATATCGATATTGTATGTAAGAATAATGGAATAGAATATTATCTATTGGGAGGCTCTGCTATTGGTGCGATAAGACATAAAGGATTTATTCCTTGGGATGATGATTTGGATATTATTATGACCCACTCTAATTATAATCGTTTTCTCAAAGTCTGTAAGGAACAATTGAATAGTAATAAATATTATGTACAAGAGGGGTTAGTGGATTGGCCGCTTGATTATTCGAAGATTAAATTGCGGGATACTATTCTGAAAGAACCCGAAGGCTATATTCCCGCAACCGGAGAGCAAGGAATTTTTGTGGATGTGTTTAAGCTGGACAATGTGTCATCGAATAGATTTTTTGCATATTGGCAATATGTTTGTGCAAAGGTTCTGTTATGCTATCAGTTGTCGTTAAGAACCTATAAAAGCGCCGATTTGAAGAAGAAAATTCTAATGTATTTGGCTTTTCCGTTGAGATGTGGCTATGTACGCGACTTTTTCCGGAGGCAAGTGGAGCGGCTGAATTGCAGAGAGAGTGAGTATTGGGGATTCTTCTATGGTAGGACAAAGTATAAAACCTCAATTCTGAACAAAAGAATATATGGAACTCCTATACGTGTACCGTTTGAGGATACCGAATTGCCTGTACCGGAACACTATCATGAATACTTAACTAAGATGTTTGGTGATTACATGCAACTTCCACCCGAAAATCAGCGTGTTGGCTTGCATCTGCTTTCAGTTGATTTTGGTCGATACTAATTAATCTTTGGATAACTTTCATGCCTTTTTCTGTTATACTTTCTATATATTACAAAGAATCTCCTCTGTTTTTTAAAGAGAAAGTTTGGATAGTCTTTTTTTCCCAGACGGTATGTCCCGACGAGGTTATTCTAGTAAAGGATGGTCCGATAGGTGACGAATTAGATAATGTTATAGATTCATATGTGACAAGGTATCCGTATCTGAAAGTTCTTTCTCTGGTAACCAATCGGGGATTAGGAAAAGCTTTGAATGAAGGGTTAAAAGTATTGTTCGCACGAACTTGTGGCCCGAATGGATACTGATGATATTGCCATGCCGGAGCGTTTTGAAAAACAGTTGGCTGTATTAAGAAATATCCGGATATGATGTTGTTGGTGCGTGGATTAATGAGTTGAAGATAATGTATCCAATATAAAGTCTGTAAGAAAGTTGCCGGAACTACCTGATGATATAAGACAGTTCGCAAAAACGCCGTAATCCTATAAATCATCCGGTTGTAATGTTTCGAAAGAGCGCAGTATTGGCTGCCGGTGGATACCGACATTTCCCTTTATTTGAGGATTACTATTTATGGATACGTATGTTGATGAATGGAGCTAAGTTTTATAATATTCAGGAAAGCTTGCTGTATTTCCGTTTTTCTTCGGAAATGTTTAAAAGAAGAGGGGGATGGAAATATATGATAAACGAATTGCATTTTCTGCAAATGATGAGACAAATGCATTTTATTTCTTTTTCTCAATTCATGCAAAACCTATTTGTCCGTTTCTCTATTAGACTAATACCTAATTCTTTGCGGGCAATTATATATACGAAATTGATTAGATAGATACTGCATGAATAATTCCTTTATAGCTTGGTTGATTTTCAGCGTCTGAATATTTTTCTGACTTTTTTCATCAGTTTTATTCCAAGCATGGCTCCGTCGAATACAGCCATACCGGTATTAAATGCACGCATGATAGCTGTTCCTTTATTTGCAGCAGGGGCTATCGGGGCAAATAAGTTCCGGGCGGTATCATTCATGACCTGCTTTTGGGCACGTAATTCTTCTAATGCTTCGGCCTTTTGTCGTTGGAGGTCTTCCAGTGTAAGAATCTCTGTCTGGACGGTATCATTCATATCCATGATATTTTAGTTTTTATTGTTATCTATGAATAATCCGGCAATGAATTTGGTCATTGGATTAATAATGATTTTTTTGCGGAACGCAACAATTAACGCAATCAATAAAATATGGAAGCAGCTTATCATGGCAAAACTTACCATTAATCCGCCTACTATGGGGTCTAGTATGTAGGCCAGGGTAAAGGAGAGATAAAACAAAGCCACCATGCCGAGGATGACGACCAACAATACAAGTATAAGCGTTGAGAGCAATATGGTTAATTTCTCCGCTACTTCCAGTTGGGTATATTTCTTTTGTAGTTCCAGATATTTCTTGAAATCGAAAAATAGCTGCTGGATATTCTCAATACTGTTGTCATCTGCAAACATAGTGGCTTTGTTTTGAAATGTGGTTTGATTTATTCGTTTGCTTCGCCTTTCAGTTCTGCTGCAATTTCATCAACGAGGTTTTCCATTTCATTACGGTTCAACCGGATACCTTTCTTGCGAAGGATTTCCGCAATCTTGTGACGCGTATCTTCTCCTTTTTCCGGGGCAAACAAAATACCGATGGCAGCACCTACCGCTGCACCACCCAAAAAAGCTGCTAAAACATTTAATCCTTTCATAATAATACTCCTTTCTTTTTATTAGGTCTAATATGACAAAGCTAACAATTTATTTTGAATGATTGTTCATTAATTCGTGTTTTTTGAAAATATATGCCTCAAAAAGAGATAAAATATGTATTTTAATTATATTTAACGACATAGGAGAGGCTAAGATAAGCGGTTCGGAGTACTTTTGCTTCCTAAACAAAAAAGAGATATATGAAAAGATTGCTGAACGGGACAATACTATTGCTTTTGATGTGTGTAGCGCTGGGACTGGCGTCTTGTATGAATGACGGCGGTTCCGACTGGGTAGGAAAATGGCAGTTGCGCGAATATCAGTATCCCGATGGTAAAGTGCAGAAAGTAGACAGTATCTTCTATGGGTTTTTCAAAAAGGCAGTTTTCTGGCACATTGTATGAATGAAAGTGGAAGCTATGAATCTTTTTATGGTTATTATAAGTTGAAAGATGATGAAATTTCTATAACTTTGTGGCCGGATAATAGTTCAGGAAATGAGTCTGTTCATGAAGAACTTGTAAATTCGGATAGCTATAAGAAGTTCTTTGGTTGGGGAGATAGCGGCGAGAGAACGTTCAAGGTTGAAGAATTGACAAACAATAAGATGCGGTTGGACTATGAAGGAACGAAATATGTTTTCCGTAAATATTGAGTGTTATTTGAGAATAGATATAGTTACTAACAAAAAATAAAAAGAAAAGATGAAAAAATTGGCAGTGTTAGGAATGGGAGTATGTATTGTACTGGCATTCTCTTCTTGTAAATCGAGTGAAAGCGCTTACAAGAAAGCATACGAAAAGGCTAAACAGCAGGAATTGGCAGAACCGCAGACTACTGCACCGGTAGAGGAAGTTGCTCCTGTGGTTAGCGCTCCGGTAGAAGCTAAGGTTGTAGAAAGTGCACCGGTAGGTACGATCCGTGAAGAGAAAGTGACGGTGGTATCAGGTGCTGACGGACTGAAAGATTATAGTGTTGTATGCGGTAGCTTCGGTGTGAAAGCCAATGCGGAGAACCTGAAAAACTTCTTGGATAAGGAAGGTTATAATGTTGTCATTGCATTTAATGCAGACGCCGCTATGTATCGTGTAATCGTAAGTACATATGCAGACAGAAACTCTGCTGCCAGCGCTCGCGATGCTTTCAAGGCTAAATACCCTAACCGTCAGGATTTCCAGGGTGCTTGGCTGCTGTATCGCATTAATTAATTTGAATTCTTTTTGGTAATTCATAAGAAAGGGGTATTTCCCTCCTTTCAAGATAGGGCGGTAACTGGGAAGTTACTGCCTTTTTCATAATCTGTTGAAAATGATTATGAAAACTCTGTTTTGGGTGATTGTGAAAAGTACTTATAAATATCTCTTTTTCGTTTAAAAGAAGTTATAAAACAAAATTAAAAACTTTTGGCGGTAAAAAAGTTTTTAATTTTGCACCTTATATATTTTGAGAATACAATATGGAACGACAATATATACTTGATGCGATTGATGCAGCACTTTGTGCCGGCAAAGATATCCTCTCTATTTACAACGATCCGACCTCAGATTTTCAAATAGAAAAGAAAGCGGATAATTCTCCTTTGACGATTGCTGATAAGAAAGCGCATGCGGCTATTGCCGGCTATCTGCAAAAAAACGCCTTATCCATTATTGAGCGAGGAGGGAAAGCATTTGCCCTATACAGAGCGATGTGCATGGACTACTTTATGGATTGTAGACCCTCTGGATGGTACCAAAGAGTTTATCAAACGGAATGGCGAGTTTACCGTTAATATCGCTTTGGTTCGTAATTCCGTTCCGGTAATGGGGGTTATATACCTTCCGGTAAAGCGGGAGCTTTATTTGCCGAAGAAACATTAGGTGCTTACAAACTTTCGGATTTTACAGCTCGCAGCGGAGCGTCGTTGGAAGAGTTGATGGCGAAAGCCGTTCATTTGCCGATTAAGGATGATCACGATAAATTTGTAATTGTAGCATCCCGCTCACATCTGTCTCCCGAAACTGAAGATTACATTGAAAAGATGAAGCATTGCCACTCGGATGTAGAATTGATTTCCAGTGGAAGTTCCATTAAAATATGTCTGGTGGCGGAAGGTAAGGCGGATGTATATCCCCGTTTTGCTCCCACCATGGAATGGGATACGGCAGCAGGGCATGCCATTGCACGTGCTGCCGGTATGGAAGTATATCAGGCCGGAAAAGAAGAACCGCTACAGTACAATAAGGAAGATTTGTTGAATCCTTGGTTTATAGTAGAGCCCAGGCGTAATTAAATAACGACTCGTATATATGACGTTTGAAATCATATTTGTGCTTTTAGCGTTGCTGGGCATGGTGATAGCCCTGGTTTTGGATAAAATGCGTCCGGGGATGGTGCTCTTTTCGGTTGTGGTACTGTTTCTCTGTGCCGGAATCCTGACACCTAAAGAAATGCTGGAAGGATTTAGCAATAAGGGTATGATTACGGTTGCCATGCTGTTTCTGGTCAGTGAGGGGATTCGCCAGTCCGGTGCGTTGGGGCAGCTTATCAAGAAGCTCCTGCCACAAGGTAAAACTACCGTTTTCAAAGCACAACTCCGAATGCTGCCTACGATTTCCTTTATTTCGGCTTTCTTGAATAATACTCCTGTCGTTGTAATTTTTGCTCCGATTATAAAACGTTGGGCTGAGTCGGTAAAGCTTCCAGCTACTAAATTTCTGATTCCTTTGTCCTATGTGACGATTCTGGGAGGTATCTGTACTTTAATCGGCACTTCCACCAATCTGGTGGTACACGGTATGATACTGGATGCCGGTTATGAGGGATTTACTATGTTTGAACTTGGGAAAGTCGGTATTTTTATTGCAATAACCGGTATTATCTATCTGTTTCTGTTTTCTTCCAGACTATTGCCCGATGTCCGTAAAGATGCGGTGAAACCGGATGATGAACCGGAAGAACATAGTGATCTGCATAGGGTAGAGGCTGTCTTGGGTCCTCGTTTTCCGGGTATCAACAAGAAACTGAAGGATTTTAACTTTAAACGTCATTATGGCGCTGAAGTGAAAGAGATAAAGCGTAACGGCCAGAGTTATGTGCAGGATTTGGAGAATGAGTATTTCCGGGAAGGTGATACTTTGGTGGTAATGGCTGATGATTCTTTTGTGCAGACGTGGGGTGAATCTTCTGTCTTCGTGATGCTTGCCAACGGTAAGGATACGGAGCCTGTTGCAAGTAAAGGCAAACGTTGGTTTGCCCTTGCCCTGCTGATTCTGATGATAACCGGAGCTACGGTTGGCGAACTGCCTGCAGTGAAAGAGGCTTTTCCGGATATCAAACTGGATATGTTCTTTTTCGTGTCCGTTACAACCATTCTAATGGCATGGACAAAAATCTTTCCGGCCCGTAAATATACCAAATATATATCGTGGGATATCCTGATAACGATTGCCTGTGCTTTTGCCATCAGCAAGGCAATGGTAAACTCCGGAGTGGCGGATGCCGTGGCCGGATACATCATTGGACTGACGGATCATTACGGGCCTGCGGTGTTGCTGGCTGTTATGTTTGTCATTACCAACCTGTTTACCGAACTGATAACGAATAATGCCGCCGCTGCACTTGCTTTTCCCTTGGCGCTTTCCATTTCATCGCAACTGGGCGTAAGTCCGACGCCTTTCTTTGTGGTTATCTGTATGGCTGCATCGGCAAGTTTCTCGACGCCTATCGGTTATCAGACCAACCTGATAGTACAAGGTATCGGCAATTATAAATTTACGGATTTCGTCCGCATCGGACTTCCGTTGAATATTATCACTTTTCTTATATCCATATTCCTTATTCCCTTAATATGGCCATTTTGATTGAATTATGACAGAAAATTAATATATATCCTATTTTTGACAGAATGTTGTCGAGGCAAGACAAAGAAGAGCTTCTGAAACAACATAGCGTGATGATTTGGTTTACCGGGCTGAGCGGGTCGGGTAAGAGTACGATAGCTATCGCTTTGGAACGTGAGTTGCATAAACGCGGATTGCTTTGCCGTATTTTGGACGGAGACAATATCCGCAGCGGCATCAATAACAATTTGGGCTTTACGGAAGCCGACCGCATAGAGAACATCCGCCGTATAGCCGAGGTTTCCAAATTATTTGTAGATACGGGCATTATAACGATTGCAGCCTTTATCAGTCCCAGCAACGACATCCGCGAAATGGCGGCGAATATTATCGGGAAGGATGATTTTCTGGAAGTGTACGTCAGTACACCCATTGAGGAATGCGAACGCAGGGATGTAAAAAGGCTTGTATGCAAAGGCACGCCGCGGAGAAATTAAAAAACTTTACGGGTATTTCCGCGCCATTCGAGGCTCCTGCACATCCGGCATTGACACTGGATACATCTGCGTTGAGCCTGGAAGAATCCGTCAATAAATTATGGAATTAATTTTACCGAGAATTCAGAAGAAATAATATAGCATGAAAGAAGAATATAAACTGAGCCATTTGAAAGAACTCGAAGCAGAGTCTATTCATATTATCCGCGAAGTGGCTGCGGAATTCGAGAATCCGGTGATGCTGTATAGTATCGGCAAGGACTCATCGGTTATGGTACGTCTGGCCGAAAAGGCTTTTGCTCCGGGTAAGGTTCCTTTCCCGTTGATGCATATCGACTCTAAGTGGAAGTTCAAGGAGATGATTCAATTCCGTGACGAGTATGCCCGGAAGTACGGCTGGAACCTGATTGTAGAGAGCAATATGGAAGCTTTTGAAGCAGGTGTAGGACCTTTTACGCATGGCAGTAAAGTGCATACGGACTTGATGAAGACACAGGCACTGCTGCACGCATTGGATAAATACAAATTCGATGCGGCTTTCGGTGGCGCCCGTCGCGATGAAGAGAAGTCGCGCGCAAAGGAACGTATCTTCTCTTTCCGTGATAAGTTCCACCAGTGGGATCCGAAGAATCAGCGTCCGGAATTGTGGGACATATACAATGCGCGTGTCCATAAGGGAGAAAGTATCCGTGTGTTCCCGTTGAGCAATTGGACGGAACTGGACATCTGGCAATATATCCGTCTGGAGAATATTCCTATCGTACCTTTGTATTTTGCCAAGGAGCGTCCTTGCGTGGAGATTGACGGCAACCTGATTATGGCTGATGACGACCGCTTGCCGGAACAGTATCGCGAGAAGATTGAAATGCGTATGGTGCGTTTCCGTACGTTGGGTTGCTGGCCGCTGACCGGGGCTGTAGAAAGCAGTGCCGATACAATCGAGAAGATTGTGGAAGAGATGATGACTACCACCAAGAGCGAACGTACCACCCGCGTTATCGATTTTGACCAGGAAGCAAGTATGGAGCAGAAGAAACGTGAGGGATACTTCTAATGAAATTAAGAATTAAAAATTGAGAATTAAGAAATGGATGATTCAAGACTTGATATAAAGGCTTTCCTTGATAAAGACGAACAGAAAGATTTGCTTCGTTTCCTTACCGCCGGTTCGGTGGATGACGGAAAGTCCACGCTTATCGGACGTCTGTTGTTCGATAGTAAGAAATTGTATGAAGACCAGTTGGATGCGTTGGAGCGCGACAGCAAACGTATGGGTAATGCCGGCGACCACATCGACTATGCCTTGCTGCTGGACGGTTTGAAGGCGGAGCGTGAGCAGGGCATTACTATCGACGTGGCCTATCGCTACTTCTCCACGAATAACCGTAAGTTCATCATCGCCGACACTCCGGGACACGAACAGTATACCCGTAACATGATTACCGGCGGCTCTACCGCTAATCTGGCGATTATTCTGGTAGATGCCCGCACGGGTGTCATCACGCAGACGCGCCGTCATACTTTCCTTGTATCTTTGCTGGGGTATCAAGCATGTGGTGCTTGCCGTTAATAAGATGGACTTGGTGGACTTCTCCGAAGAGCGTTTCAATGAAATTGTAGGCGAGTACAAGAAGTTTATCGCTCCGTTGGGCATCCCCGATGTAACTTGCATCCCGCTTTCTGCGCTTGACGGTGACAATGTGGTGGAGAAGTCGGAGCGCACTCCGTGGTACAACGGTACTTCTTTGCTTGACTTCCTCGAAACCGTGCCTATTGATAACGACCACAACCTGAAAGATTTCCGTTTCCCGGTACAGTATGTGTTGCGTCCCAACCTCGACTTCCGTGGTTTCTGCGGCAAGGTGGCTTCGGGTATTATCCGCAAGGGAGATGAGGTGATGGCATTGCCGTCCGGAAAGAAGTCCCGCGTCAAGAGCATCGTGACCTATGACGGGGAATTGGATTATGCTTTCCCGCCGCAGTCCGTTACCTTGACGCTCGAAGACGAGATTGACGTATCACGCGGAGAGATGCTGGTACATCCTGACAATCTTCCGATGATGGAGCGTAACTTCGAAGCCATGGTAGTGTGGATGGACGAGGAACCGATGGATGTAAACAAATCGTTCTTCATCAAGCAAACTACCAATTTGAGCCGTACGCGTATTGACAATATCAAGTATAAGGTAGATGTCAATACAATGGAGAAACTCTCCCTTGACAACGGCCGGTTGACGAAAGAGACCCTGCCGATGCAGTTGAACCAGATTGCCCGCGTAGTGTTGACTACTGCCAAGGAACTCTTCTTTGACCCTTATCAGACCAACAAAGCCACCGGTTCTTTCATCCTGATAGACCCGATAACCAACAATACCAGCGCCGTTGGTATGATTATCGACCGCGTGGAAGATAAGGATATGCATGTATCCGAAGAACTCCCTGTTCTTGACTTGCCGAAGCTGGGCATCGCTCCCGAGCATTACGAAGCTGTAGAGAAAGCCGTCAAAGAACTGGAACGTCAGGGAGTGGCAGTGATTATTAAGAAATGAAAATTAAACATTAACAAATAAGAGTCGGATGAGAATTGCGGACTGGCCCGAAAGGCTGTTCTGCAATCCTCAACTTACAATTCTCAATTAAACAAGAATGGGTTTATTAGAATTCAACAAACTGCCGATTAACACACTGGTCGGTGCAGACTGGAAAACGTTCAACGCCATTACAAAAGGACGTGAAATAGATGCCGCGTACAAAGGTAAATTCCGGTTGACGAAAGCCGTTTGCCGCATGCTTTCCATATTGGCTCCCTTGCAGGACAAACGTTATGAGAAGCTGTTGGCGGACAAACCGCTGGAGCACGACCCTGTATTTATTCTCGGTCACTGGCGTAGCGGAACAACTTTCGTGCATAATGTGTTCTCTTGCGACAAGCATTTCGGCTATAACACAACGTATCAGACCGTATTTCCGCATCTGATGATGTGGGGACAGCCTTTCTTCAAGAAAAACATGAGCTGGCTGATGCCCGACAAGCGTCCCACGGACAATATGGAGCTGGCGGTAGACCTGCCGCAGGAGGAAGAGTTTGCGTTGGCGAACATGATGCCTTATACCTATTATAACTTCTGGTTCTTGCCCAAGCATCAGCAGGAGTATGCCGATAAGTATCTGTTGTTCGACGATATAAGTGAGGCGGAGCTGAAGGTGTTTGAGGAAACGTTTACCAGACTCATCAAGATTTCCTTGTGGAATACGCACGGTACGCAGTTTCTCAGCAAGAACCCGCCGCATACCGGACGTGTGAAGGAACTGGTAAAGATGTTCCCCAATGCCAAGTTCATCTACCTGATGCGTAATCCTTATACGGTGTTCGAGAGCACGCGCAGTTTCTTCACGAATACTATCCAGCCGTTGAAACTTCAGGATATTACTCCTGCGGAACTGGAGCAGAACATCCTGTCTATCTATGCCAAACTTTATCATAAGTACGAGGCGGACAAGGCAAGCATTCCGGCGGGTAATCTGATTGAAGTGAAGTTCGAGGACTTCGAAGCCGATGCTATGGGAATGACGGAGCACATCTACGATGCGCTGTCCATACCCGGTTTTGCGGATGCCCGCACTGCCATCGAGCAGTATGTAGGCGGTAAGAAAGGTTATAAGAAGAATAAATATAAATATGACGACCGCACGGTGCAACTGGTTCAGGACAACTGGGGCTTTGCGCTGAAGCAGTGGAATTATGAACTTTAACTGATTGTAGGAGAATAGAGAAATGATTCGTAAAAGACTTCGAATGTTGAGTTTGCTGTCCGCAATGCTTTGCTGCGTAGCAGTATCGGCACAGCATAAGGTTGAGATGATTCCTTTCGGAAATATGGATCAATGGATTGACCGCCAGATTAAAGAATCGGGAATTATCGGCGGTGCTACCAAAAATGTGTATGCTATCGGTCCTACGGCAACTATCCGTGAAAACAAGCCGTATAAGAATATGGGCGGTTCCCCGTGGGCTACTTCCAACGTGATGGCGCGTGTGGCAGGCATCACCAAAACCAATACTTTCGGTATTTCCGGAGAAGCGGGGCGACGGCTTTCTGTGCTCGTATGGACACCCGTATGGAAAGCGTAAAGGTGTTCGGCATCGTGGACATTACGGTGCTGGCTGCCGGTTCCATATTTTTGGGCGATGTACACGAGCCCATCAAGGGGACGAAGAATCCGCAGAAGATACTGAATTCGGGCATCCCGTTCACCAAGAAACCTATTGCCATTCAGTTTGACTATAAGGTGAAGATGTCCGACCGTGAAAAACGTGTTCATGCCACCGGTTTCAGCAAGATAACCGATGTGGAAGGAAAGGATTTCCCCGAAATGAACCTCTTTTTGCAGAAACGCTGGGAAGACAAAGACGGAAATATCTATGCCAAACGCGTGGGTACGGTGGTGGTGCGTTATTACACTACAACGGACGACTGGCGCAACAATGCCACTTATTCCATTATGTACGGCGATATAACGGGCAACCCCGAATACAAGGCGCACATGATGCGCCTGCAAGTGCAGGAACGCTATGCGGTGAACAGTAAGGGCGAAAGCGTGCCTATCAAGGAAGTGGCATGGGGAACGGAAGATGATATCCCCACACATATCCAGTTGCAGTTTACGTCCAGCCACGGCGGGGCATATATCGGTTCTCCGGGCAATTCATTCTATGTAGATAATGTAAAGTTGGTATATTGATTTCGTTCCTATATCGGCATGTGTAATTTTGCCTATGGCGAAAAACCTGTTTGATGTATATCAGACGGGATTTTCACCATAGGCAAAATCTTTTTTGATACGTATGAAAAAGAGTTCAAATATAAATCGTAATTTTGTAGCCCATTATGAGTAGAATAATAGCTATTGATTACGGTAAAAAACGTACGGGCATAGCCGTCAGCGACACGTTGCAGATGATTGCCAACGGGCTTACCACTGTGCCTACCCACGAACTGCTCGCCTTTATCACGGACTACGTGGCGAAAGAACCGGTAGAGCGGATACTTGTCGGACTGCCGAAGCAGATGAATAACGAAGCTTCCGAGAACATGAAACGGATAGAGCCGTTTGTGCGTTCCTTGCAAAAGCGGTTGCCCGATATGCCGGTAGAGTATGTGGACGAGCGGTTTACTTCGGTCTTGGCGCACCGCACCATGCTGGAAGCCGGACTGAAAAAGAAAGACAGGCAGAACAAGGCGCTGGTGGACGAAATCAGCGCGACTATTATCCTGCAGACTTATCTGGAGAACAGGCGCTTCTCCTCTTTATAAATGTTTGGAAAATAATTCATAATTCATAAATTAAAGAAATGATTTTACCTGTTTATGTATACGGACAACCCGTATTAAGAAAAGTAGCGGAGGACATTACTCCCGATTATCCGAACCTGAAAGAACTGATTCAGAATATGTTCGAAACCATGGACCATGCCGATGGCGTGGGACTTGCAGCGCCGCAAATCGGTTTGCCTATCCGTGTGGTGGTTGTAGACCTGGATGTGTTGTCGGAAGATTATCCCGAATATAAAGGTTTCCGTAAGGCATATATCAATGCGCATATCCTCGAAGTATCGGGCGAAGAAGTATCTATGGAAGAAGGCTGCCTGAGCCTGCCGGGCATTCACGAATCTGTGAAAAGAGGCAATAAGATACGCGTGAAGTACCTGGATGAGGACCTGGTGGAGCATGACGAGATTGTGGAAGGCTATCTGGCCCGTGTGATGCAGCATGAGTTCGACCATTTGGACGGTAAGATGTTCATCGACCATCTGTCGCCCTTGCGCAGACAGATGATAAAGGGAAAACTGAATGCCATGCTGAAAGGTAAGGCACACTGTACCTATAAGGTGAAAACCGTAAAGTAAGCAAACCATATAATAAGGTATAAAAGGCTCAAAAAATATAAAAAGTCTTCGGTATATCCTGATATGTAAATGAATAAACGCTACTTTTGTTTTGTTTACAAGCATTTATAAAACAAGATGATAAAAAAGATATTGCTGGCAATTCTGTTATTGCCCACGTTGTTATATGCGCAAAATCAATACGGAACGGGTGATGACCATTGCCCGCAACGCATTGTATTTCGAGGACTACGTGCTTTCTATCCAATATTTCAATCAGGTAATCAACGCGAAGCCTTATTTATACGAGCCTTATTTCTTCCGTGCGCTGGCAAAAAATCAACCTGGACGATTTTCAGGGAGCGGAAGCGGATTGCGATCAGGCTATTCAGCGCAATCCTTTTGTTGTAGGCGCTTATCAGATAAGAGGTTTGGCACGTATCCGCCAGGATAAGTTCGACGGTGCGGTCGAGGACTACAAGACGGCTTTGAAGTACGACCCGGAGAATGTTGTACTTTGGCATAACCTCTCTCTTTGTCATATGCAGAAAGAGGATTTCAATGCTGCCAAAGAGGATTTGGGCAAGCTGCTCGCCATAGCTCCCCGCTATACGCGTGCGTACCTGATGCGCGGTGAGGTCAATCTCAAGCAGAACGATACGATACAGGCCTTGAAGGATTTTGATAAGGCCATTGATATGGACCGTTACGACCCGGACGGCTGGGCTGCCCGTGCCATTGTCCGTCTTCAGCAGTCCGACTACAAGGAAGCTGAAAAGGATTTGGATCAGGCGATACACCTGAGCGCACGTAATTCGGGCAACTACATAAACCGGGCTTTGGCGCGTTTCCATCAGAATAACCTGAGAGGTGCGATGAGCGACTATGACCTGGCGCTGGATATTGACCCCAATAACTTCCTCGGCCACTATAACCGGGGACTGCTGCGTGCACAGGTAGGTGACGATAACCGTGCGATAGAAGATTTCGACTTTGTGCTGAAGATGGAGCCGGACAATATGATGGCAACTTTCAACCGTGGTTTGCTGCGTGCACAAACGGGCGATTACCGCGGCGCTATCAGCGACTACTCCAAAGTGATAGAAGAGTATCCCAACTTCACGGCGGGTTACTACCATCGTGCCGAGGCCCGCAAGAAGATTGGCGACCGTAAGGGAACCGAGCAGGATGAGTTCAAGCTTATGAAGATGCAGCTCGACAAGCGCAACGGCGTGACAACCGGCGGCAATGACAAGGATGTGGCGGATAATGCGGACGGCAACTCCGGAAAGGATAACGGCAAGACCCGTAAGAAGTCCGACAAGAATATGGATAACTACCGCAAGATTGTGATTGCGGATGATTCGGAAGTGGAACAGCGTTATAAGAGCGACTATCGCGGCCGTGTGCAAGACCGTAACGTGACTATCAAGCTCGAACCTATGTATGCGCTGACCTATTATGAGAAGCTGAGCGACGTAAAACGTACCGTGCATTATCACAAGTATATAGACGAGTTGAATCACTCCAAACTGTTCCCCAAACCGTTGCGCATCACCAATATGGAGTCGCCTCTGACAGAAGAGCAGGTACGTTTCCACTTCGCATTGATAGACGCCCATACATCGGATATTGTGGCAGACGAAAAAAATGCCGGAAAGCGGTTTATGCGCGGTTTGGATTTCTATCTGGTGCAGGACTTTGCAAGTTCCATAGACGATTTTACACAGAGTATCCTGCTGGATGATACTTTCTTCCCGGCATATTTCATGCGTGCTTTGGTGCGCTACAAGCAGTTGGAGTACAAGAAAGCGGAAGCCGGCATGAACGAGGGTGCCGTTTCCGGTGCGCAAGAAGTAAAGAAGGCGGAAGTAACGGCGATGGATTACGATATTGTGAAAAATGATTTGGATCATGTCATCCAATTGGCGCCCGATTTTGTTTACGGTTATTATAAACCGCGGCAATGTATTGTCGCTGCTGAAAGATTACCGTGCGGCATTGGCGGATTACGACAAGGCAATCGGACTGAATCCCGACTTTGCCGAAGCCTATTTCAACCGTGGCCTGACGCATATCTTCCTGGGCAATAACAGCAGGGAATTTCTGATTTGAGCAAGGCAGGCGAATTGGGTATCGTTTCCGCTTACAATATTATCAAGCGTTTTACGAATACGCAAACAGTAACATTTTTTTGCTAAAAAATAGAATATCAATAAAGAATTAGCTATTTTT
>ENA-OQDL01001045-OQDL01001045.1-human-gut-metagenome-genome-assembly--contig:-NODE-1045-length-15063-cov-4.215118_pt1 | contig 15063 bp, 13 predicted proteins | sample MGYA00242782_ERZ504609 | MGnify/ENA primary metagenome ERZ504609 (study PRJEB26092, sample SAMD00036320) | human gut metagenome | host: Homo sapiens | study: EMG produced TPA metagenomics assembly of... | reverse complement strand
GTTTTACACTATTGATATGATTCATTAATAAAGTCATATCTTCTTGCGTGTATGGGTTTAAGCTTTTTCCTTTTGGCACGGCATAACGAATAAATTCATGATTCTTCTCGATACACCCTTTTTGCCATGAAGCCATTGAATCACAGTAATAAAGGCTTGTTCTATAAACTAGGAAGCCATCCTCATCCAGCGTAAGTTCTAACTCATCTACCTTCTTGAATTCGCTGCCGTTGTCAGTCAATATAACCGGAAACAACCGTCTAAAAACATCTATTCCCAATCCTGTCTCGAGATAGTCCAGAACCCTTTTTACGGATTCTGCTTTTCCATCTGGCATCAGGAATAGTAGCATTACGTTGTTCTTTCTAAAGATCATTGTAAGCAAACGCTTTCCAGATTCTCTAACGCCTTTTACAGTATCCATTTCTGTTACTTCATCTTCTGAATATTTGAATTTCATCGCATACTCAAAATCCTCATATGTCCTACACTGTCTATACTCCATTGAGTGAAATCCATTGATATCGTTGTACTTTTTCTTTCGTGGTTTGTAGCCTGTCTTTCTTCTTAAATCTATGTTTTTAATAGATAAGGCACCTTCATCGATATAGTTATAAAGTGTTCTCAAACACACTGGCATTTCATTTTCATGTTCTGCATATATGTGTGTTAAAGGCTGGCCTTTCTTAACAAGTCGAGTCACAAGTTCATCCAATTCTTCCTTCTTTTCATCAGAAAGTCTAACTCCTTGTCGACTCTCGATCTACGACGAGTTACAGCTGCATCATGCGAATTTCGCACTGTAAATATACTTATCTTTGTTGCAAAGCTTTTTATCCTTACAGTTATTACAAACATACGGAGGCGAATCAAACTTATGGCAAGCAACTGATACATATCTATCGCATACCTTGGTACAATCCACTCCTCTGCAAAGTCTACACTTTGTATTACAGGCTTCTTCATCACAGCCGCACAAATTCCTTACTGTGCATTGTCTTGCCATGCGGCAATCTTTTCCATTCGGATAATTACCTTTAATGAAGGTTCTGTTTTCTTTAACTTCATGTGCAATAGTAGATGGATGTCTGCGAAGTCTTTTTGCTATTTTTTTGAATGACTCCCCGATGCATATCCCAGTTTCTATTGCTATTCGATCTGACAGGTCCATTTGTCCGCTAGCATTGTAATAATTCATATCTGCTCCTTTCCCAGCAGATAGTAATCGATATAACCAATATATCATGCCTTGGAAAGGGCTGTAGAAAAAGTAAACTAGACCTTTTATAGCCATTTTCAGTTGTCAAAGTACAGGTTTAATTTTTCATTTTAGGCTATCATTTACAATATTCTACCAAAACAGGTGGGGTATAAAATTCACAGCTCCACTTTATTTTCATTTTTTAAGTTTCGGATTTTTAAACCAATTTTGCTAGTCTTCTATTCCTTACAATTTATATCTTGACTTATTCTTCTTTTTCTATTAGTATAAATATAAGAAATGGGTTTGTTACCGCACAGCTCTAGCTCAAACGGTGTGCTCGTTTCATTTTTTTATTTTACCATATCGCAAATATATCTTGACATATTTTTTATATTTGACAATATGATGAACCTGGACCTGCTGTTCAACGTATATAAGCTGACAGGAGATGAGAAGTATAAGAATGTGGCTGTAAGGCATGCACAAACCACTATGAAAAACCACTTCCGTCCGGACTACACCTCCTATCACGTGGTCAGCTATAACAATGACGGAAGCGTGGAAATCAAACAGACACACCAGGGTAAAAATGCAGAATCGGCCTGGTCGCGCGGCCAAGCGTGGGGAGTATACGGCTACACTTCCTGCTATCGCGAAACCCGGGACACGGCTTTCCTGCAGGAAGCCGTTCACATTGCAGACATGATTATGGAACGTGTAAAGACGGACGACCTGATTCCTTACTGGGATTATGATGCCCCGGCAGGTGAAAAGACTCCGCGTGATGCGTCTGCCGCAGCTGTCACGGCATCTGCCTTCCTGGAGCTCAGTACATTTGTACCCGACGGCAAAAAATATTCCGACTATGCCGAAACAATCCTGAAAAACTTGTCCGGCACGAAATATCTGGCAGCCAAAGGCAGCAATCAAGGTTACGTGCTGATGCATTCCACCGGCTCACTGCCGCATGGCTCTGAAATAGACGTACCGCTGAACTACGCGGATTACTACTATATGGAAGCATTAAAAAGATACATCGATTTGAAAAATAAAGGGTAAAGAATACATTCCGCAAATGTCAAAAATAAAAAGCCTGTTACTGGCAAGTTCAGTATGTATCGCAACTGTCTGTATCAATTTTCCCGCCCACGCAACCGAAAGGCATCTTCTTGAACAGACCGTTTCTTACGAGGAATTGGGCAATGTACTCCGCTACCGGCAAAGCTGGGTGGACTATCCCGCCTATACCGACCGGAAATCCTGGAAAGAGAAAACAGCCCCCGAAATGAGGGAGCTTATCATCAGGAACGGCGAACGCGCCCTGAAACACGAATGGAAACCGGACCTTGCCTCCGACTACCTTGCCTTTAAGCGCACCGGCGAAATCCGCACCGGACGCGCCAACCACAAAGCCCTGCAAGCCTTGACCCTCGCAGAACTGGTAGAGGGACAAGGCAGATTTATGGATGCCATCATAGACGGTGTATGGTTTCTGTGCGAGACATCCTGGATACACTCGGCACATCTCGGCTTTCAGAAAGACCGCTCCGGACTGCCCGACAGGCATGAACCGACCATCGAACTGGTAGTGGCCGACATCGGCGCGCAAATGGCATGGACTTACTATTTCCTGAAAGACGAATTCGACAAGGTAAGCCCGCTGATTAACGAACGGATTATCGAGGAAGTCAACAGAAACCTGATAAACCCCTACTTCGCACGGGATGATTACTGGTGGATGGGATTCGGCGGCCAGCAGGTAAATAACTGGAATCCGTGGATTAACTACAACGTGCTGCAAGCCCTGATGCTGATAGAGAAAGACCCGGAACGTGTACGGCAAGGAGTCTGGAAACTGATGAAATCCACTGATTTCTTTTTCAGCATGTATCACGAGGACGGAGCCTGCGACGAGGGTCCCACCTATTGGAGCGGGGCTTCCGGCTATGCCCTGAAGTTTCTGGATTTGCTGGCTAAAGTAACCGGAAACAAGGTGAGCATATTCAGCTCTCCCCTCTTGCGCAATATGGCGCAATACATTTACCGGGTACACATCGGCGGCAACTATTTTGTAAACTTCGCCGACTCCGCACCCAAAGTAAGTCCAAGCCCGGGTATCCTCTACCGGTACGGAGAACTGACCGGAGACCCCGCCATGATGAAATTCGCCTCATTCATGGCACAGCAAAACCAAAGTTTCAAGGACGGGGTAAACGGATACTTCGCTTCTGCATTGGACGAGCTTTTTATGTACAAAGACATCGTCGGCCATCCGCAAGGCGAACCGCTAACCGGCACTTATTGGTTTAAAGACACCCAAATCTGCGTGGCACGCGACACCGAAGGCAAAAGCGACGGCTTCTTCTTCGCAGCGAAAGGCGGAAACAATCAGGAAAGCCATAACCATAACGATGTGGGGTCGTGCATCCTTTACTACAATGCCCTGCCGGTGCTTATCGATGCAGGCGTAGGTACTTATACCCGACAGACCTTCGGACCGGAACGGTACACGATATGGACCATGCAGTCCGATTATCACAACCTGCCCCTCATCAACGGAACCCCGCAGAAGAACGGCCGGGAGTTTGCCGCACACAGCCAGCAATACAAAGCCACCGCCAAAACCGTATCCTACCAGGTGGACATTGCCCGTGCCTATCCGCAGGAAGCAAATGTAAAAAGCTGGATTCGCAACTATACGCTGCACAGGAAAAAGGATTTCATAATCACCGACAAATGGAAACTTTCGGCATGCAACGAACCGAGTGTATTAAACCTGATGACCTGCTGCGAAGTCGAAATCGACCGCAACAAAAACATTATACTGACAGGAGAGGCAGGTAGGTTCAGAGTGGAATACGATAAAAAGCTCTTATCGCCCGCAACGGATACCGTCGAACTGACCGATCCGAAATTAATCCACTCCTGGAACCGGAAGAAGCTGACGCGCATCCGTTTCACAATTGTGCCGCAACAAATTTCCGGTGAAAGCAAACTGGTGATAAGGAAGGCTCAGTATAAGACCTTGAATGATTGATAATCATTGATTTCATAGTCTCTCCCCTAAGCTCATCCTGACGTAAGGGCATAAAAAAAGGAGTACCGCTGTACTCCAACCTTTGTTAACCTTAAATCTAATACTATGAAAAACACATTGCAAAGATACGGACATTTGCTAAATCTGCAAATTATCCAAGAAAAAAAGTATGTTTTATAACACAGATTAAGAAAAAAGGACGGATATGCAAACGCACACCGTCCTTTTTTTAACATTTATCGTTGCGGATTATTCCTCATCCAACAGGATTTCAAGAATCTGGCAAGCAGCCTTTGCCACCGGAGTACCCGGACCGAAGATGGCAGCTACGCCGGCCTTATAAAGGAAATCATAGTCCTGTGCGGGAATCACACCGCCTGCAATCACTACAATATCCTCACGGCCCAACTTCTTGAGTTCTTCAATAATCTGCGGAACCAATGTCTTGTGTCCGGCAGCCAATGAAGAAACACCCACTACGTGAACGTCGTTTTCCACCGCTTCGCGGGCAGCTTCGGCAGGAGTCTGGAACAGAGGTCCCATATCTACGTCGAAACCGCAGTCGGCATAACCCGTTGCCACCACTTTGGCGCCGCGGTCGTGACCGTCCTGACCCATTTTAGCTACCATGATACGGGGCTGACGTCCCTCTTTCTTCGCAAATTTCTCAGCCAACTCACAAGCTCTGTGGAAGTCGCTGTCGTTCTTACTTTCTGATGAATACACGCCTGAAATAGTTCTGATTACTGCTTTATAACGTCCTACAACTTTTTCGCAAGCATACGAAATCTCGCCCAATGTGGCACGGACACGTGCTGCTTCCACTGCCAGTTCCAGCAGGTTGCCTTCCTTCGTCTCCACACATTTGGTGATGGCATCGAGCGCTTTCTGCACGGCAGCCTCATCACGGCCTTCCTTCAATGTCTTCAGGTTCTGGATCTGTTCCTGGCGGACAGCCGTATTGTCAATCTCAAGAATATCAATAGGAGCTTCTTTCTCCAGACGATATTTGTTTACACCCACAATGGTCTGCGAACCGCTGTCGATACGTGCCTGCGTACGTGCGGCAGCCTCTTCGATACGCATTTTGGGGATACCGGTTTCGATGGCCTTCGCCATACCGCCCAGCTTCTCGATTTCCTGAATCAGCTCCCAAGCCTTGTGCGCAAGCTCATTGGTCAGAGACTCTACATAGTAAGAACCGCCCCACGGGTCGACATTCTTGCAGATGTAAGTTTCTTCCTGGATATAAATCTGCGTATTACGTGCGATACGTGCAGAGAAATCGGTTGGCAATGCGATAGCCTCGTCCAAAGCGTTGGTATGCAAGGACTGGGTATGTCCCAAAGCGGCAGCCATAGCCTCGATACAGGTACGGCCCACGTTGTTGAACGGATCCTGCTCGGTCAGCGACCAGCCGGAAGTCTGGGAGTGCGTACGCAATGCAAGTGATTTCGGGTTTTTCGGGTTGAACTGTTTCACAATCTTCGCCCACAACATACGTGCGGCACGCATCTTGGCTATCTCCATGAAGTGGTTGGTACCGATAGCCCAGAAGAATGACAGACGCGGTGCGAATGCGTCGATGTCGATACCTGCGGCAACACCTGCACGAAGATATTCCAGACCGTCGGCCAGGGTGTAAGCCAACTCGATGTCCGCTGTGGCGCCGGCTTCCTGCATATGGTAACCGGAGATAGAGATAGAGTTGAACTTAGGCATCTTCTGAGATGTGTATTCAAAGATATCGGAGATAATCTTCATGGAGAATGCAGGCGGATAGATATAGGTGTTACGCACCATGAACTCCTTCAGGATATCGTTCTGGATAGTACCCGCCATTTCTTCCAACTTGGCGCCTTGCTCCAGACCGGCATTGATGTAGAATGCCATGATAGGAAGCACCGCACCGTTCATGGTCATGGATACGGACATCTTGTTCAAGGGAATGCCATCGAAGAGCACCTTCATGTTTTCCAGTGAACAGATGGACACACCTGCCTTACCGACGTCGCCTACCACACGTTCGTGGTCGGGGTCGTAGCCGCGGTGGGTAGCCAGGTCGAATGCCACGGACAGACCTTTCTGTCCGGAAGCCAGGTTACGGCGATAGAAAGCATTGGACTCCTCGGCAGTAGAGAACCCAGCATACTGGCGGATAGTCCACGGACGCAAGGTGTACATTACAGAGTACGGACCGCGCAGATAAGGCGGGATACCTGCCGCATAGTCGAGGTGTTCCATACCTTCGAGGTCTTCTTTGGTGTAAACAGGCTTCACTTCAATGTGTTCCGGAGTCTTCCAGTCGGCTTTGATGCCGTTAGCCTTTTGCCACTCAGCACCATTGGCGGGCTGGAAAGCGGCATATATATCTAAGTTTTTAAAATCTTTTCTCATCTTACTTCAAAAGTTTAGCGTTGAATTCCTTTAATGTTTCCAGAACGTTGACACGAACATGGATAAAGTTCTCGATACCTGCCGCTTTCAGCTCGTCCATGCAAGCGGGAGCGCCGGCTACGATGAACATGGCGCGGCCGTTCAAGGCCTTGAAAGCGGGAATTGCATATTCCGCATATTCATCATCGCTCGAACAGAGAACCACAATATCGGCTTTAGCCGCCATTGCAGCTTCCACACCTTCCTCTACGGTCGGGAAACCGAGGTTGTCAACAACTTCATATCCGGCACAGGCCAGGAAGTTACAAGAGTATTGGGCACGTGCCTGACGCATAGCCAGGTTGCCGATAGTCAGCATAAATGCTTTGGGACGCTTGCCGGACGCTTCCGTTTCCAGACGCAACGCTTCAAATTCGCTGGCTGCACGGTCGAAGTTCAGTGACGGAACATCCTTTTCGCAAGTGCTGTGTCCGCCGCAGCAGCAAGAAGCTTCCAACGGTTTCTTGTCGCCCGCCTTCTCGTTGAAGTTCGGGAACTGGTTAGTACCCAACAGCACTTCCTTACGCTTGGCAACGGCTGCATGGCGGGCCGTATTGCTCTCGTTCACGGCAGCCTGTATCTTGCCGGATTTTACGGATGCGTAGAAACCGCCGTCTTCTTCCACTGCAAGGAACAGCTCCCAAGCCTGCTTGGCAATAGCCACGGTCAGGTTCTCGATGTAGTAAGAACCGGCAGCCGGGTCGATAACCTTGTCGAAATGCGATTCCTCTTTCAGGAGCAGCTGCTGGTTGCGTGCCAGACGTTCGGAGAATTCATCGGGAACGGCATACGTCTTGTCGAACGGAACGACCGTCATGGAGTCAACGCCTGCAAGAGCGGCACTCATAGCCTCGGTCTGCGTACGCAACAGGTTTACGTGCGCATCGAACAAAGTGAGGTTGAAAGTGGACGTTTCCGCATGTATTCTCATCTTGGCAGCACAGCGGCATTCGTTGTGTTCGCCCTTGTTTTCGCAGTCGCGCAGGCATTCCGGGTTATAGGAAGCCACGATATTGGCCCACAACATACGGGCAGCGCGGAATTTGCTATTTCAAGGAAATAATTGGAACTGATACCGAAGTTGAACTTAATCTTCTGGCTACCAAAGCTGCCGGCAGTCCGGCATCGGTCAGCTGGTTCATGTATTCATTACCCCAAGCCAGCGCATAGCCCAATTCCTGATAGATATATGCACCGGCATTGTTCAACGTCAGCGCATTCACGTTCAGGACGCGGTATTTCGGAAGCATGGCGGTAGCTTCAATCAGAGCCTTGGCAGTAGCCACCATATCGCCCTTTTCCTTGCCTTTGGCAAGCATCTTGTTGAAATAATCGTAGTTAATGGAGCCTTGCAACTTCGTGAGGTCATAATCTTTCTTCTGGAAATAACCGACCAGAAGTTGTGCCAATTCCACCACGTGTCCCTGACAGGTGGAGAAATTCAACTCTATGCACTCCGCACAGATGTCTTTCAGCAAAGTTTCGATATACTCCGCACTCAGTTCTTTGGCTTTCACGTGGAAAGAGAGTGAATCGACACCCTTGTTCAAAATGTCCAACGCCTTGGCATTGGCTGCTTCGGGAGATTCCACCTTTATTTCCTGACGGACGAACCACTCATTATTGTTTTTCTTTGTACCTCTAAGATAAGGGAACTCACCGGGAAGAGCATCCGTGGTCTTTAAACCTTCAAGGTCTTCCATACGATAGAAAGGTTTTACCTTGAATCCCTCATTCGTCCTCCAAACGAGCTTTTTCTCAAAGTCCGCACCCTTTAAGTCTGCGGTTACTTTCTCCATCCACTGTTCCGTAGAAACCGGAGAAAAGTCCGAGAAGAGTTTTTCTTTACTGTCTGCCATAGTTTATTTAAAATTAAAATAGATGAATAGTATTCATTTTGTCATCAAGAGACTTGCAAATATAAGGAAATACTTCAAACAAAAAGGCTTTTTAGGGAAAATTGCACTTACGGATAACACTATGTCCATCCTTATTCCCGGCATCCTCCATAGATACCTTGCTTTTGCAAAAGCTGGTATTACAAAAGAAAAGAAAACCCTTGCCAGCTCCCTTTATTAAGTAATTTTGCGCAAAATTTTAAAAAGCAATAAATAAGGTACTATGAAATTGGTTAAGAAAAGTCTTCTTTGGGACCCGACATCCGTCGCACATATCGTTTGCCTGTATGCATTCGTTATATCCGTGGGGGTGCTGCTGGGCAAGATTAAAGTTTTCGGAGTATCGCTGGGAGTGACGTTTGTCCTCTTTACCGGTATTCTGATGGGACATTTCGGATTTACAGGTGAAATACACATCTTACATTTCATCCGCGAATTTGGTTTGATTTTATTTGTATTCTGCATCGGTCTGCAGGTAGGGCCGTCGTTCTTCTCCTCTTTCAAGAAAGGGGGTATGACGCTGAACATGCTTGCCGTGGGCATTGTGGCACTGAACATAGTGGTCGCACTGGGCATTTATTTCATCGATGGAAATATAGACCTGCCGATGATAGTAGGTATCCTGTACGGTGCCGTAACCAACACTCCCGGTCTGGGTGCGGCTCAGGAAGCGTTGAACCAGCTGAATTATACGGGAGACCCCATCGCATTGGGATATGCCTGCGCCTATCCGCTCGGTGTGGTCGGCATCATCGGCTCTATTATCGCCGTGCGTTATATCTGCCGCATCAACCTGAAAAAAAGAAGAGGAGGAACTTAATACGCAAGAAACGGACATGAAGCACATGCCGCATATGCTGCATCTGGAAGTGCGCAATGAGGCTATCGACGGCAAAAAGCTGATTCAGGTGAAAGATTTTCTGGGACGTTCTTTCGTATGCTCGCGCATCCGTCACGAAGGTCACGTCAGCATTCCGAACCAGGATACGGAATTCCACATCGGCGACCAGTTGTTCATCGTATGTTCCGAGGAAGACGCCGAAGCGGTTACCGCCTTTATCGGAAGGGAGATTCAAGTGGACTGGGAGAAGCAGGACACTCCGATGGTCTCACGCCGTATTCTGGTGACCAAATCGGAAATCAACGGAAAGAAACTTGGAAGCATGCACTTCCGCAGTATGTACGGTGTTAACGTGACACGTATCAACCGTTCGGGTATGGACCTGTTTGCCGATCCCAACCTGGTGCTCCAGGTGGGTGACCGTGTAATGGTTGTAGGCCAGCAGGACGCGGTGGAACGTGTGGCCGGTGTACTGGGCAACCAGTTGAAGCGTCTGGATACGCCGAACATCGTTACCATCTTCGTCGGTATCTTCCTCGGTATTCTGTTGGGCAGCCTTCCCATCGCATTCCCGGGCATGCCGACACCGGTGAAATTAGGTCTGGCGGGCGGTCCGCTGGTGGTAGCCATCCTTATCGGACGTTTCGGACATAAGATGCATCTTGTAACGTATACCACCATGAGTGCCAACCTGATGCTGCGCGAAATAGGTATCGTACTTTTCCTTGCCAGCGTAGGCATAGAGGCAGGTGAGCATTTTGTACAGACGGTCGTGGAAGGAAGCGGTCTGGCGTATGTAGGCTACGGTTTCCTGATTACCACCATCCCGTTGCTGATAATCGGTATGATTGCCCGGTTCTATTGCAAGGTCAATTATTTCACGCTGATGGGACTGATTGCCGGCAGTAACACCGACCCACCCGCATTGGCATATTCCAACCAGGCATCGGGCAATGACGCTCCGTCGGTAGGTTACTCTACGGTTTATCCGCTGACGATGTTCCTGCGCATCCTCGCCGGACAGATGATATTGCTGGCAATGATGTAAAATCAGTTCAAGGAGCTTTCAGGCTCTTATCAATAAAATCGGGAAGAATTTTACTATAATCTCAGTTAGGATGGCAGTAAAATTCTTCCCGATTTCATTTACAATGGTCATAAAGTTTATTCGTACAGTTTCAGTTTCTTCCTTACGAACTCTTCTATATAGCCGACCGTTTCGTCAATGCCCAATACGGACGAATCGACGCAAAGATGATAGGTAGCAGCCGCTCCCCAGGTCTTATAGCTGTAATAGTTATAATATTCGGCACGCCGCTTGTCCGCTTTGTTCATCTTCTCTTCCGCCGCACTCTCCGAAATAGAGTGCAGACGGCATAAACGGGCTATACGATCCTCGCGCGAAGCAGAGATGAAGATGTTGACGCAACGCGGGTTATCCCGCAAAATGTAGTCGGCGCAACGCCCTACGAACAAACAGGATTTCTCGGAAGCCAGTTTCCGTATCACATCGCTTTGCACCTTGAACAACGCATCGTTGCTCAAACAGTTGGCAGCCGGCATAGCCCCGTCACTGATAAACGGGAAACGCATTCCGAACAGACCGCCTATAATTCCCTGCGAAGCCTTTTCATCGGCTTTTTCAAAGAATTCACGGCATAATCCGCTTTCTTCGGAAGCAAGGTTAATCAATTCCTTGTCGTAGAAGTCAATACCCAGCCGGGCAGCCAGCTTCTCTCCGATTTCCCGTCCGCCACTGCCTAACTGGCGACCTATATTTACTATAAATTTATTGTCCATACTTTATTTAATCTATCTGTTTTGCAGATAGCAAATATAGGTATTCTTCCATTAAATATCAAAATAATGAAAATAAATCCATTTCCTGTGTATCAGGACGGTTACTGTTCACCAAGCAACTGTCTGCCTTAAAACATTCTGCCGCATTCATGATTCAGTTCAGCCGCGATGCCAACCGACGTACCGTACCGTTGACGGAAACTTCGACCTCAACCCCTTTCTCATCATAACCTTTGTTCAGGAATTTTGCTTCAAGTGCCGGGTAAGCGGCAACATCCTTCACCGGATAGATAACCGTTATGTAGCGCACAGCCTCCGCATCATCCTTATTGGCATCGAAAGCTACCGAAGTACGGGCTACGCGCTGACGGTAGGCAGTGGAACGCCAGCCCTCTTCCGCTCTTAAAGACGCGCTTTTTTCCGGAAAACATTGCAACTTCACATTACTCGGACCCTCATAAGCCGTAGTCACCATATTCTTCTCCGCATCAACGTTTACCTCACCTTCACGGAAATGATAATTCAAATTCACGGTTCCTCTGGCATTGCCTGTGGCTTCGTCCACTATTACAAAATAGGCCTGGTCGACAAAAAAGACGGTACGACGATGTTTCAACCCCTTATAACCGGGATTTTCCGTTACCAGTATCTGCTCCTTACCTTCCGGCTGCCACAATCCGGTTACGGACTGCGTGGTTTCAAGGTTGCGTCCGTCCAAGGTCAGGGTGTTATGTACACGCGTCTGGCGGAACCAGTTGCGCAGTTTCATCACTTCGGCACTTCCGGCATAGACGTATGCACCGGTATCGGGAAACAGATTCCTGCCGTTGAACCAGAGTTCGAAAGTACCGTTATCCGGCTGGCAATGCCACTCTCCTTTAGGTCCGGCTTTAACTACCATGACCGTTGCATCTTGCTTCCAACCGTTTCTGAAAGTAAAGAAACCGGATGTCAATGCCCCGTGGGAAAGATAAGGGAAAGGAGCGCCTTCACGCCCTTCTGTCGCATAATAACGTATCCAATCGCAGTCGGGAAACAATGCAAGCCAATCGCGGTAGTTGGCAAGTTCTGCCTGATAATCGCCCAACTTGGCATCACTAAAACAAGGATTGGTATAGTCGGGGAAACAAATGTTGGCATAGAAAGCGATCATATTCTTGACCGTATCCAGGTATTCCGACGGGAACTCATTGCGGAAACCGTTACAATCCGCCATGCGCAAGGCCTTACAGAATATGTTGATTGCCGCCAGGTGATAATGGGGATCCAGCTCGTACTGTCCGCCGTCATTGTATACTTGCTTCTTGATTTCACGATTCAGGATATTGATTCCGCTTTCTCTCCAAATGGCGGCATCTTTCAGTTCCGGAAAGAAAACACCGGCATAAACCATACGTTGGGCTTCAAACAGCAGGTGGTTACCTTCTGCAGAATAATTTTTCAGGAGATGTGCGCCATGACGGTGATAATTGACGATAAACTCGGTCAGGAACTCCGGAGTAAACGCCGATGCGGAACAAAACAAAAGGAACTGGCAGGTCTGGTCCTGCAAACGGTTGCTGACTTCCAGTTGCCGCCATGCAAAATATACATTGTCGGCATCTTCCTTTACCTCACCGGCACTGACAAGCTCGAACTCATCCTGCTTCATGTTCACCAGCGGGTTTTTCTGAACCCAATCCATATATTGATGTACCCACTCCTTTGCGTATTTCTCATCTCCGGAGATACGATATGCCTTGCCCATAGGCGTAAACCACTTATGACGATGAAGCTGCCAACGCAACTCATTGTCTTTTACCGGCCAGTACTCCCAGTTGATATCTTTGCCGTAGTTGTAGGAAGGCTGATAGCCTTTATGTACAAAGAAGGTATGCTCCAAAGCATCATCCGCCCATTTCTGTTCTTCCCTGGATATAGTGAGGTTTTTCAAGTCTATATCCGGATGTGTAATACCGGTACGGTCTACGGTAATAATTCAACAATTCCTGTGCCGCCGCCTCCCACTTCTGCCGGGAGCATGCCGCTTTTACTTTCTCCAAACCCGGATAATCCAAATTTATCAGTTCAAAAGCCTCCTGTCTTAGTTGCTGTGCGTCTGCAACAACAGCAAACATAAGCAAGAAAATGCTAAAAATTGTATCTTATTGTCTTCATGATATGGTAATAATGAATTTAAATATGCTTATAATCAATCTCTTTTACCTGCATATAACGAAGCAATGCCTCCAGATAATAATAATCGGCATAGTTGAGCGGCGTATCTATTTCGGAGCCGTTCGGCAATGAGCCCGTTGAATGCATCAGTATAAAGCCCCGGTTGGTTCCCGGTTTTGCCAAATACCCGTCGGACGAAAGGCTTTTGAGCAACTTCCCGGCATACTCCATATAGGCTTGTCCGTCTTCAACAAGCGTGCTCAGTTCTATCAGGGCGGAAGCGGTAATAGCGGCAGCAGATGCGTCACGAGGCGTCTGAGGGGTGTCGGGCGCATCATAATCCCACAAGGGAACTGCATCTTCCGTCTTTACGCGCCGCATGATTAACGAGGCTATATTTTTCGGCCTGCCGCAAAAATTTGCCATCCTTAGACTCGCGATAACAGGATGTGTAGCCATATAATCCCCATGCTTGTCCGCGCGCCCATGACGATGCGTCACTCTTTCCCTGATGCGTGCACTTTTTTTCCACCGTTCCATCGTTATTGTAACTGACTACATGGTAGGATGAATAATCATCTCTAAAATGATTTTTCATCGTAGTCCTTGCGTGCGTCAAGGCAAGCTCCTTATATTTATCATCACCGGTCAGGCGAGTGGCATAAAACAGCAGGTCCAGGTTCATCATATTGTCTATGATAACGGGAAAATTCCACTTCCCGAAGTTCCAGGAACGGATACAGCCTATCTCCGGATTGAAACGGCCGCACAGGTTGTCCGCTGTTTGTATCAATGCACTGCGGACGCTGTCGGCAGGAGATAAACGATTGGCGTTACCGTAGCTGCAATTCATCATAAAACCTATATCATGCGTACCTTTGTACTCACGAAGCGGATAAAGATAATTAGTGAACTTCACAGCGCTTTCCCTCAAGCTTTCATCGCCGGTAAGTTGATAAGCGAGCCAAAGATTGCCGGGGAAAAAACCGCTTGTCCAATCGTAAATGGAAAAGCAATAACGGCGGGAACCCAAATTATCATGTATGGGTTTCAGCCGGGCAGAGTCTTTGCCTGTCAACTGTTTCTTATCCAGCTGATGACATAAAAAGTCCGTGTCATAGCCCGTCCAGATGGAACGGGGCAACCGGATTGAATCTCCAATTTCGGCCACAGTAAATTTCAATTGTAACGCAGCCGTTTCTATTCCCTGTTTCAGCCAGGTATAATCTTTTTCCGGTTGTTTGGGAGAGCAGCCGGAAAATACGCATAATGCGACAACAGCAATAAAACAAGATAATGATATTTTCTTCATCTTTTATAAAGGTTTCTATTTACCACAATCATCTCATAAAATTTCACTACATGGCACAACCGGCAACACAACATCATATAGCTTTGAAATAGAAAAGATGTTTAACAGAGCTGATAAAAAATCAGGCTTACTATTTTCAACCAGCTCCGAAACATCTTTCAACATTTCAAACAGGACATTGCATCCTGCCGTTTATAGCAATAATACCTATTTATTCATAACCCGGATTATTCTGATTTTTTAAAGCGGGATTGGCCTGCAACTCGCCCAAAGGTATAGGAAACAGTTCATGTTTGCCTTTTATAAATTTGTCGCCTGCAACATATTTGCCTTTTAAGCGATTTATCCATTTTGCTTTGGAATAATTTTAAAGCATCA